>WNGF01008901.1_pt1 | contig 23166 bp, 18 predicted proteins | sample 5400641 | NCBI WGS metagenome assembly WNGF01 (sample SAMN13153371, study PRJNA577476) | soil metagenome | isolation source: 80 cm soil or saprolite under grassland replicate 2 | place: USA:California | collected 2016-06-15 | reverse complement strand
GCGGTTCCCGGCAACCGCGCGGCCACGATCGAACAGCTCGATCCCGAACCGCTGGCCGCGGACACGCCCGCGCGACCGGTCGCGCGGGCCCTGCGGATCGAGATATGTACGGCGGTCCCGAAGGATCAGCGCGCGTGCGGGACCCCGCTCGCCTCGCTGCGCGTCGAGATCCGCCTGGCGGCGACGCTGGCGGTTCAGGTGCAGGGCGTGACCGATGCTGAGGGCAAGGTCACCCTGTCGACGAGTGTTCCGTCGGGTACCCGGCTTCTGCTGAGCATTCCGGCGCTGGGAGTGCAGACTGATATTGCGAATGACGCGACGGAGTTACCGGTGCGCGTGCCTGCAACTCTGGGAGGAAATCAATGACACGTGCAGCGGGAACACGATCCGCGACCAAACTGGCGCAGGCGCAGATTCTGCGCGCGCTGGAGACCACCTGGCGCAACTGGCGCGCCTTCATCGCCGAGAAAAAAGACGAGCTGGCACAGCGCCAGGCGGACGAGGCGGGCATCGACGATTTGACGACGCCGCTCAACGCCACGCCGGCGATACGCAAAGCCAAGCTCAACGCCGCGACGCGCCAGGAGCTGGCGATGATTCTGGAGCAGCGCCGCCAAGCCGCCCAGCGTGATGCCGAGGCGGCGGCTCGGACCGCCGGCGCGACCCCGCCGGACGTCGAGCAGGTGATGGAGCGGCTCGTTCAGCGTATCGACGACGAGCTGAACGGCCGCATCCTCGCGAACGGAAACGCGCTGGTGTGGTTCGAGGGCCAGCTTGTCGAGTTCGACTACCGCACCGTCTCATCCGGCACGACCGACGATGATTACCTGGCAGCCAGCGGCGTCGATCCGGCGGCGGAGCGCAAGCGGCGCATGATCATTATCGGCATTGCGGCGGCATTCTTTCTTGGCGCGGCGCTCCTGGCCCTTAACTTCTTCGGCGGTGGCGGTGAGGCCGCTACGACAAGCGGCCCGACCCTCGGATCGGTCGCGGCGCAGTCTGCGCCGCTCTGGGACATCCAATCCCTGGCAGTCGGCGGGGTCGGCGGCCGCGTGAGCGGCGCGGCGCTCGGATACCCGACGCTCGTGTGCCTGACCGACAAGCAGATCGACGCGCTCAAGCCAGGCGAGACGGTCGTACTGACCGGCACGACGAGCGTGCGCTCCTACATCCTGCATGACAGCGCGACGGCGACGCCCCGCGACCTGATTGTCGGCGATTGCAGCCAGAAGCCGCCGAAGCTGCTGGCCAGCGCGGCATTGCTGTCGGCGGAGACGGCAATGCCCCTCCGTGATGGACTCATCACGCAGGTGACGACGACCGGATCGGACACTGACCCGGCCAACATTCCCGCCGATCGGATGCGCGTCGACCTGACGGTAGCGCAGCCGGATGCGCCGCAGGGAACACTGGTTCTTCCCGACGGCACACGCTGGTCGCCCGCCTCCAGCACCCCAGGCGAGAAAAGCACGCTGCTTACCTACCTGGTGCCGGCAGCGACCACATCGCAGGTGGCCGGGTGGGAGTTGAGCGGAGGGAGCGGGCTGCCAGGGCGGCTCACGCTCACCATTCCAGCGCCCGCTGCCCGCGCCGCGCTGCTGCGACAGAACCTGACGGTGCGCGCGAGTGGCGCGGACGTATCGACGCGCAACGGCAGCCCAATCCTAACGCTCTCGCTTAACGTCACGCTGGCGAGCGGCGCGGCGCCGATCACCCTGCTTCCGAGCGACCTGGTTCTCAAGCGTGCGGGCAATGGCCGCGCGCCGGAGTGGCAGCCGCCGACGCTGGAGCCGGGGAAAGCCGTGACCGTGCGCATCGTTATTCCGCTGCAAGACGCCGGATCGTCCATGGAAGCCGCGCTGGGCGCGTGGCACGCGCGGCTGCGCTGGTAAGACCATAGTACCGCTTGTGAGTAGGACGGGGGGGCGCGAAAGTGGCACAGTCGCGGCGATACAAACCCCTTTTTAACTGATAAGCTGAGTGTGAGACATTCTACGCTGTGACTGTGCCGAATCGCGCATTTGTTGCCGTGCTGCGGCGCCCCGGGCGCCGGCTGAGGAGTCTAGCTGATGTCGTATCTTCCGCCGACCAAAGGGGCCCGCGCTCCGCCAGGACATCGTCGAAGGTCCACACTCGTCGTCATCGTAGGTTGTCCATCGTCATTCATCAAACTACACATTGGAGAAGAACATCAATGAACACCGTCGCACAAACCGTCACCAAGGCATTCGAGAATGAGCGGTTCGCGCTCGCGTTCCGCATCTGCGTGGTCGTGCTGCTCGCCGGCGTGCTCACGCTCGTCAGCAACCCGGCCTTCGCCTTCGCGCAGGAAGGCGGCAGCAATCCCTTCGCCGACGCCGGCGCTCGCAGCACTGCGGTCTCGGTGCTCACCAGCCTGCGCTTCTGGGTCTGGATCGCCGCCGGCCTGGGCTTCTGCTCGTACCTGCTGGCCTACTTCGCCCAGGGCATCGTCCCGTCCTTCTTCCAGCAGTACCGCGATTATCTGCGGAACGGCGCGCTGCTGATGGTCGCCTTCGGCGTGGTGATCCAGTTCATCATCAGCCAGGCCAGCGGCTCGTAGCTGGGTGCGCGTCGCGCTCGCGCGGCGCTGGCGATGCGGGTCCAGGGCATTCTAGCGCCCTGGACCCGCATCGTACCGGGGCGGATCGCATCGCGTGCGGAACCCGGGCGGTCCGCATTCCGGGACCGTGGACCACTTGGGCGATCCGCGATGCAGGACCGCTCCAGATCGGGTGTTTTACAGATGTACTACACGTGTACGACAGGCGTAGTACGGTCGTATGACACGTGTATCACACACGTACTACAGCCCGCTTGTTTGGAAAGAATCGAGAATCACATGCCATTCCAGCAGCAAGAGGACATCGGCGGCGTCGGGCAGGATCGCCAGATCTCAATCCTGACGACCGCGAATATCGGCGGCGGCGCGATCGTCGCGCTCGTTACGTGGCAGGCGAGTGGCCTGATCGGTATCACCGGCCCGTGGCTCAGCGCGCGCTGGGTGATCCAGACCATCCTGATTGTGCTCGGCGCCGTAGCCGGGGTCGTGCTCACGACCCGCTGGGGCGGCCTATCGCTGCTGGACCGGATTCAGCTTCGCATCGGCTATCAGATGCGCCAGGTCGCCGGCGACCATATTCTGACCCCCGAAGCGCCCGCCTCGTCGCCGGATCAGCGCTCCATGTTGACGTTATATCGCGAGGGTCGCGTGGTTGCGCGCCCCTATAACCCGTCCGCAGAGGACGTGTAAGGAAAGCGGAGAGAGACCGTGTCGGAGCCTACTATTCTTGAGGTGGTCGCATTTCCGCAGGAGATGCGGGCCGAGGTCGAGTTGCTGGACGAGCAGTGGATGCCCTTCTTTGCCCGCCTCGAAGGCCCGCTCCGCATTATCTCGCGCACCGAACGCTTTAATCTGCGCGTCCCCCAGCAGGTCATGGAGACGCGCGCCCGCCCGCTGGACGTGCGGGCAAAAGCCTTTGCCCCGCTGGCCGAGGCCGTGCGGGCCTGGGATGACGCGCGGATGCCCGCCCAGATCGACGCCATTCTGGGGCAGATGGCGCCGCAGCTCGCGCGCGAGGTGCTGCTCGCGTTCGAGGCGGTCGGCGGGGTCGGCGTGGACGCCTGGCAGCGCACCATGGACAAGCTCGGCCGCCCGCTCTGGCGGCGGCGCTGGCTGAAAGCCTACCGGCAGATGTATGAGATGTTGATGACCCAGGTCGCACTGCGCGGTCTCCATCACTACCTGCTGGCCTGGCTGCCCGACGGGATGCGCCCCGAGGATATGATCAACACCGTCGAGCACGTGTTCGACACCGGCGCGGCGCGCGCGGATCTTCCCGCGCTGCTGCCGGGGATGTACACTGAGTACCCCGACCACCTGGCCCCGCAGGAGTCGCATCTCCCACTCTTCGCGCTGCTCACCAGCTACGACTTCAAGGGCACCTGGACGATCTCCACGCTGCACCGCATCCTGGGCCTGGATCTCGATCTGGCGCTGTCGATCGACGTCGGCGTTGTGAGCCGCACCAAGGCCGAGATGCTTGCCGACTTCACGGTCAATAACCGGATGACGCAGCTCCGCAGCGGCTCGGGCCCGCGTGACGTGCGCGCCGAGCGCCAGCTCAAGGCGGCGTATGAGCTGCAAGAGGTGCTGGACACCGAGGCCCTGCACGACGTGCGGATGGTCCTTGCCGTGCAGGGCCGCGACCTGGAGGAGCTGAACGCGAACGTGCGCAAGGTCGAGACGGCTGGTGGCGCGACCCTGAAGCTCATGCGGCCGATCGGCGGCCAGGGCCCGCTCACGAAATTCTTCGGCGCCACCCCAACCGGGCAGATCGACGCTCTCACGCGGCCGCGCCGCCAGCGCTCGATGGCGGTCACGCAGTATGTCCCGTTCGGCCTGCGCAAGCCGGATCGCACGGACGGCCTGCTCTGGATGCTCCAGGGCGACACGCCGATCATGTTCGACCCGTTCGCCGACCGGCGCGCGGCGCATGCGGTGGTGCTGGGCAAGACCGGCAGCGGCAAGACCTTTGCGATTAACTGCTGGGCTATGCGGCTCGCGGCAATGGGCTACCAGATCGTGATGTACGAGCCGCAGGGCCACTCGCGCCGCCTGATCGAGGCGTCCGGCGAGGGGCGCGGCGGCGCGCGCTATGTCCTGGATATGCGCCAGAAGGTGAACGTGCTGGACATCGTCGCGACCCGCGATGAGGCGGGCAACGCGCCGTCGATCGCCACACAGATCGATCACGTCGTCACGCAGCTCTCCGTCTTGATGGGCACCAATGTGCCGACGGCGGACGGCAAGACGGCGTTCCGGCCGCGGATCTGGGAGAGCCTGGAGCAGGGCCTGCTGGACCTCGCGCTGCAAAAGCTCTATCACGGGCTCGACCTGGAAAACCTGGAGCCGGACCACACGCCGATCGTCGCCGATCTCTGTGACGCGCTGTCCGACATCGGCAGTGACGAGGCGAAGCGCCTGGCCTACGAGATTGGGCTGCGGCTGGTCCAGGGGTCGCGCGGCGCCACCTTCAACCAGCGGACCACGATCGACTGGGACTTCACCCACGACCTCACCGCCTACGACTTCTCCGGCGTCCCGGAAGGCACGGTGCGCACCTTCTATTACGGCCAGGCGTTCGGCGCGCTCAATCGCTTCGTGCGCTCGCCGATCCGTGACCGGCGGCGCACGACCGTGGCAATCATCGACGAGTTCGCCTATATGGCGCAGGTTCCGTCGCTGGCCGGCTTCGCGGCTATGGCGGCCAAGACCTGGCGCACGTTCAACGCGCATCTCTGGACGCTCGACCAGGACGCCCACACGTATCTCGGCACCGAGAACGGGAACCCCGACCCCGCGATGCTATCGGTGTTTCTCAACGCGCCGATCAAGGTCATGCTCAAGCAGGACGCCGCGGATGCAGCCCGGCTGGGCGACAAGATCGAGGGGCTGCACGCGGCGCACGTCAATCAAATCAAGCGCCAGGGACGCGGAGAGCTGGTGCTGGTGTGGGAGGGCGACGGTGTGGGCGCCCGCCATAATGAAGTATTCGTCGGGCGGGTCGAGCCCAACGACGCCGAACTCCGCGCCTTTGCCGGAACGTGACGGCTCCCAGGGCCGAGGCACCTGGGCTTCTGAGAGTGCCGCCCCACACTCATCCAGTTACAACCGAAGTGTTTGGAGACCCCGATGCAAAATGTTGATCGCCGCATTCAGATCACGATCCAACACCAGCCCACACTGCGGGCAGGTGTGCGTGCGGTCGCTCAATGTCTTGGCAACCATTTCGCCGCAGGACGAGCACATCTTGGAGGTGTCGCGGGGGTTCACCAACACGACCTGTCGGCCAGCCTCTACCGCTTTGCTGACAGTCATGCTGATGAACTGGCTCCACGCCACATCCCTGATGCTCTTGCGCATCCCACGGCTTTTGCCCATTTCCATCGGGGCCAGGGCTTCAAACACGATGACCTGATAGCAAGCAACCAGCTTGCGGCTCTGCTTGTGGGTGAAGTCGCTGCGCCTACTTGCAATCCGCTCGTGGATGTGGGCCAGTGCCTTTTTGCGGCGCCGGTTCTCGTCCCACCGCTGTGCGGTTTTGGCTGCGTCCTTGAGCTTCTGGACACGCTTCAGATCGGCCTCGTCACGACGATAGAAGCGGGGGTTATCGATCTGCTCGCCATCCGAGAGCGTCGCGAACGCGACCAACCCGACATCCACGCCGACAACCTTGCCGGTCGGCGGCAGCGGCTTCGCCTCCAGCTCGCAGGAGAAACAAGCGTACCACTTGCCAGTACGCGAGCGCCTCAGCGTCACCGTCTTGGGTGTGCCCTCCAGCGGTCGGTGCAAGACCACATGCACCGCGCCGATCTTCGCAAGGATCAGCCGATCACCCTCCAGGCGCACGCCATTTCCGTACTGTGGAAAGGTGAGCGAATCGTAGCGGCCCTTGCCCTTGAAGCGCGGGAAACCGGCATCCCGCTCGCCTGTTCGCACGCGACGAAAGAATGCCTTGAACGCCAGGTCAACGCGCTCGGTCACGTTTTGCAGAACCTGGCTGTGAACACGTTTCAACGATGGTCGTATGCCCTTCAGCAGCGGAATCGCCCGCTTGGTTTCGTACCAGTCGACGGTGCGCTGTTCCTGCTCCCAGGCGTTCTTGCGCGTGGCAAGCGTTTCGTTGTACAGCCAGCGGCACTCCTCAAGCTGTTGCTCAAGGACACGCCGCTGGCCGTTGGTCAGGTAGATGCGGTATTTGTAGGCTTTAAGCATACGTTTAGTATGGCACAACCTTACCTGAAAGGCAAACATGTGTTCGACGTGCGTAGCGGTCTAAAGCCGCTAAAGCGGATGAAAGGCGTGCTTTCCCAAGGCTAAAGCTCCTGGGGGTTACGCCCTCTTTTTCTAAGTTTTCTAAGCGCGCCATATGCTGGCCGCTGTAACACAGAGTGAGTGAGTTATATGCGCTATCGATTAACTACGCTGCCGACGGTCGGCCCCGGTAAAGTGACCGAGGAGCTGGATCGCCTGCTCAAGAACGCCAAGCGATTGACGACCAGCCTGGTCGTGGTTGGGCCGCCGCACAAGCGGCTCCCGATGACGGCGACGCTGCTCGAAGTCCCCGACCCGTTTGCGCAGATGGCCACCCGCGTGCTGGAGGTCATCCTCGGGCCGAGCGGTCAGTTCGAGCCGCTGCTCGCGGTCACCACGCGGGACGAGTGGGCAAAGCATGCGCTGCTTGTGCCGCGGAAAGGGGCGCAGCCGCTGGTCGAGTCCCTCTTCGAGGGCTGGTCGTCGGCATGTCTGCACCTGCACTGGCGTATGGGCCGCTGCGTCGGCATCATCCATTACTGCGAGGGTGATGCGGCGCGGGTGGCCGCGCTGGCCTCGCGTGGCTGGAAAGCGCGCCCCGTGCCCGCGAAAGCGGCGGACGCGCTTGCCGCCGCGCGCCTGACGCCTACCTGGATGAGCCGGGTCACCCACCAGCCGTTCCTGGGCAAGCCGCTCGTCACACCTACACCGCAATCTGCACTCGCCCCGACGTCTGGAGGAAAGAGTATGACCCCAACAAGCCTCTTTAGCGAACCCCAGGAGTCGGTGTTTCACCCCGGCTCCACCGGCGCCGCGCCGCGGAAGATGACGCAGGCGCGGCCCACTGCCGTCGGCACCGTCCTGGCGCCCAGCGGCGCTGATGGTTTCCCGCTTGGCACGACGCTGGACGGCCAAGCCGTCAAGCTCGCCTGGCACGCGCTGCTGCTGTCGATGGCCGCGCCAGAGGATCGCCAGCGCGACCTGGCGCTGACGCTGATTACACGCGCGATAGGGCACGATCTCGGCCTGATCGCCGTCATCCCGCAGTCGCTCGTGACGAGCCGCCAGCTCGCGGCCTGGTCGGCGCGTGTTCGCACGCTCGATCCGCGCAATCTGTGGGAGAGCCACGCTATTCCCTGGCATCTGATCGATCCGCTGCTGCTGCGCGAGGCGCTCAGCGCCGCGGGCGTGCAGACGCCGGCATCCGCGCCGCTGCCGACGACCTTTGGCGAGTTTCTGTCCAGCGTCCCGGGCGGCGAGCAGTATTGCACCGAGTCGGTTCTGGCGCTCACGGTGCCCGAGGGCGACGATCTGCGCGGCGTGGTCGAGGCCGGCGGCGGCGTGCTCCTGGTCGACGATGCGAGCCCGGGCGGGCGCCTGCTGGCCATGCTGCTGTTTGCGCTGCTGTCCACCGACCCGCCGATCGACCGCCGCATGCTGATCATCCGCCCCGCGCAGATCGGGGTGCCGGCCGCGCTGGCCCAGCGCGCGATCCAGGTCGTCTTCGGCGAGGATGCCGCGGCACTCGGGACGCTGCGCGCGCTCAGTGATTCCTGGCGGCTGACCCATGCCGACGGCAGCCCCGCGACGGAGCTGGACGCGGATCTAGACCGGCCGCCGAGCGCCCTGGACGAGAGCAGCTACGGAACGCTCATGAATACCCTGGACGGCAAAACGGAGGAGCGAGCCAGTGGCCAGGCTGACGCGCAGCCGCTGATCAGCACGCCCGCGAACGGTCTGCTGGACGATGATGGCGACGACCTGTTCGCCACGCCGTTCGCCGCTTCCGCGCCGCCTGCTCAGCCCGCCCTCGCTGAAGACGATCTGTTTACCGGGTCGCTGAACCTGTCAAGCCCGTTTGGGCAGGCGGCGCCGGCGGCGGCTCGGGCACCGGGTGATGACCTGTTTGCGTTCGATAGCGTGCCGGCCACGTCCCAGGCGCCCCAGCCCGCCGCGGCCGGTGGAGGCGCCTTCAACTCCTTCTTTGATATGCCACTAGACGGGGATACCACGCTGGCGCCAGAGGCGCCGGCGGCCGATCTGGGCGGCACGACCGCTCACGATAACCAGAGCTTTGCTGCAAGCGCGCCAGTGGATCTCGGCGACTTCGCCCCCTCCTACGGCTCGCCCGCCGCTGCTCCAGCCGCGGATGACGGAGCGTTCGGCGACATCTTTGCGCAGCCGCTCGACGGCCTCACTCCCGCGCCCTGGCAGGACGGCGCGGCCGCCGCGGACGTTACGAGCCCGGCGACCGCGTCTGGCGGCGATGATTTGAGCTTCGATATGTTCACAACGCCGCTGGATTTTGGCGGCACGCCCGCGACCACGGCAGATGCCGCGACACCGGCACCCGCGTTTGGTGGGGATGATCTGAGCTTCGATATGTTCGCAACGCCGCTGGATTTTGGCAGCACGCCCGCGACCGCCGCGGACGGCAATACCTCGGCGCAACCGTTTGTTTCCGGGATTGACCTCTCATCTGCCGGCAGCATCTTCCCAACGCTCAGCGCGGAGGAGCCGTGGGGCCTGGGCGCTTCATTCGATGCGCCGCCAGCCATGCCGGCCGCTGATCTCGCGCAAGAGCAGACCTGGGGCGCTGGGATGGCGGGCGACAGCGCTGATGTGGGCGGCGTGTTCTACCTGCCGACCGACGCCGAGGCGGCCGCGCCTCCTGAGATGCCGGATGTGCAGATCGTTCCCGCTGAATTCCAGGGATGGCAGGCCGCGCCGGAGGCAATGGCATCCTGGACCAGCGCTCCCTGGCTTGGCGTCGAGGAGACGGACACCGCCGCACGAGCGCCTGCCGCGGATACGGTCGAGCCAGCCGCAAGCGCGGCTGAGGAGGCCGCTGCGCCAGTTGAGGAGCCCGCTGCGGTGGTTGAGCCTCTGGACGAGGGAGCCGCGGCGGAGACGGCCGCAAGCGCCAGCCAGCCGCGAGCATCATTCCGCCACTGGACAGCGCGCCGCCACCGCCGTCTCTGGCGCCCGGCCAACCGCGCGACGATCGAGGCAGACGCCTCGTATGACGAAGCGGCGGCGGCTGAGGAGCCAGCCGAGCGCCCCGGCGAGGATGTACCGGACGTGGATCTCGCGCCTGTCGCGCCAGAGCTTGCCCTCATCGCACAGCCCGGCGACGAGGACGATCTGCCACCGGACGATCTGACGCTGGCGCTAGCCCAGGGCGATCTCGATCTCACCAGCGCCCCGTCATTCGATGGGCCGGAGTTTGCGCTCCCGCCGGTCGACGCCACGATCGCGGCAACTGATGGGTCCCAGCTCTGGACTGGCGATCAGGCACCTGCTGCGGCTGGTACTTTCCCGCCGATGGACGCCGCCGCTGAGGTCGCGGCAACTGACGAGCCCCAGCTCTGGACTGGCGATCAGGCGCCTGTCGCGGCTGACGCGCTGCGGCAACCTGACGCGCAGGACAGCGAGCCGGGAACGGCTCTGGACCAGACCGGCGCCTTTGACTTCGCGTCTTTTGGCGATACGCTGCCCGTGCTGGAGCAGGACCAGCCCGCGCTCGCCCTCACGCAGGCCGCGGCGCTGCCTACGCCAGTCGACGATGAGCTAGAAACGCTGGACACGCGTCTCCCAGACTGGTTCTTGGCTTCTCTGGAGGGGGCGGGCACCGGCGATCAGGCGCCGGCCCCGCCCACCAGCCTCGATCTGCCGGGTGCATTCGCCCTGAACACCTCGGACGAGGGGCTCCTGGTCCCTGGTAATGAAGTGGCCGCGAGCGATGAGGCGCCAGCCGCCGCGGCGGCAGACGCCGGCGAGCCGATGGCCGCGCCGGAGCAAACGGCCCCGGCGGATCAGCCGGCTGCCCCCATGCCGGCCGAGCAGCGCGCGCCTGCGGCGCCGCCAATTGCCCCACCGGCGTTCCCGGCGCTGTACGCGGCGATGCCGCGCGTTACGGCGCTCGCAGCCACGCCGGACGCCCTGGCCTTTGATTGGACACGCGCACGGCGGCCGGGGCGACCCTGCCGGCGGCGCCGGTCACGCCGCTGTGGAGCACAAATACGCCGGCCGTGGCGGCATGGAACACTGAAGTCGCGACGCTGGGCACGGCTGCGCACGCCCCACAGGCGTCGTTTGCGACGCTGGACACGGCTGGGCACGCCCCACTCGCGCCTGTTTCTGCGCTGGACACGCGTGCGCACGCCCCACAAACGCCGCAAACGGTGCTTGACACGCCCACCAATGGAGGGATGCCGGCCACGGTACAGTTCACGGGCGCTAATTCCTGGACGGCGGCCATGTCGAGCGATGAAGCGGGTATGCTCGACACGGCTGCGCACGCCCCACAGACGCCGCAAACGGCGCTGGACACGGCTGGGCACGCCCCACAGGCGTCGTTTGCGACGCTGGACACGGCTGCGCACGACGCACTCACGCCCATCTCAACACCCGACATGCCTGCCGCGACGGCGCTACCCGATCGGGCACTGGAGGACACAGTTCCCCTGCTCGTGGCGAACGATGCGGCGCCGCTCAGCACCCCCATGGTGTCCGCCATTACTGCGTCACCGCTGCCGGTGCTTGATCAGCACGATATGAGCGCGTTCCAAAGCCCAACTCCGGCCTCGCTCGACATGGCCGCGCCGCTGCCGGACGCCGACGATCTGTTCGGCGACGAGCAGGTCTGGGCGCGCTGGACGGCGGGCGAGGAGCTGACCGACATCATCCGCGCGCTGTGCGGCTACACCCGCGGCCGCGCGGCGGATGAGGCGCGCGACCGGGTGTACCGCGTCGTGGTGCCCCGCATCGTGGCCGAGCTGGACGCCGATGTGCTGGTCACGCGGCTGCTCGACGGTCGCCAGCCACTGCGCTCGCAGGTTCCGCAGCTCGACGAGTTGCTCAAGCGGATGAACCGCCAGGCGGGCCCGGTGACGGGCGTCATCCGCGATAAGACGATCGCGCGTCTGATCGCATCGATGCGCGAGGCGCGGGCGTACGCCCACACCGCCACCTAATACTGAAGGAGTGAGCGAGAGCGCTCATGGCAGCACAACGTCGCACACAAGCCGCCGCTCCCCCGAAGCCGGTCTCTCAGGCCGTGGGCTACGCGCAGCGCAAGCAGCGCGAGGAACTCACGCGCCTGGGCGCGCTGGCGGGCGTGCTGGCAATCTTTATTGTCCCCCGCCTGCCCTCACCGATCTTCGGGTTCGACTGGAAAGGCCCGCTCTGGGCGCCCTTCGCGCCCATGCTGCTGGCGCCGTTTCCGAACGACCCGACGCTGCCCGCGTGGTTGAACGCCCCGATGCTGGTCTGGCTGTACCGCGCGATGGCAGGGGTGGGTGTGTGGTTTATCTTTATGTTGATCCAGCACCTCCAGTCCCTCTACGCGCAGCGGACCGCGCCGCTCAGCCAGGACCGCACCTTCATCAGCCTGGCGGTTCCACTGAGCATCAACACCAAGCCCGACGAGGGCATCGGACTCATCCGCACCCTGCACGGGGTGCTGCCGCCGGCCAATCTCAAGCTCGGCGCTCCATCGCCGCTGGTCCTGCGCTGGACCGGGATGCCCGAGCAGCCCATCAAGCAGGGGGTGAGCGTGCTGGGCCCAGCCGACCTGGTCGTCAGCATCCAGAAGACGCTGGAGGGCCTTGGCAAGGGCACTGAGGCTGATATAGCCGACGACCCAATCATCAAGGAGCTGAAAGGCGGGCGCTACCTCTGCTGGGCCGACGCGCGGCTTCAGGCGCCGGATGATCTGCCGATCGCGATCCCCAGCGGGCCGAGCCCGCTGCAAGACGCGCTGCTGCCTGCCATGGCTCCGCAGTCAGGCGTCATCCTGGGCGATATGCAGATCATTCTGCGCCCGGTCCCAGACCGCTCGTGGCGCACCGCGGTGCTCTCACGTCTGGAGAGCCTCAAGGTCGACGCCGGCGCGGCTGAGCGCCGCGTGATGGAGCAGAAAGCGGCAGGCCCGGCGTTTGAGGTCGCGGTCCGGCTGATCGCGATCGCGGAAAAGCCGGAGGCGGGCGCGCAGATGGTCAAGACGATGGGTAACGCGCTGTCCTCCTCAGCCCAGGGCATCGCGACAGCGCAGCAGCGGCTCGTCTGCGGCCCCGTGCAGGTGCTTCCCGCCGTTACCCCGCCGCCGCCGCCGATGCCTTCGCAGCAGCGGCTCACCGGCCTCGCGGCAGGTGTCGGGCTCGCCGTGCTCTGCCTGGCGCTCATCATGGCGCTGCACCTGAGCGCTTGCGGTCTCCAGATCTGGCTGCTGCCCGCACTCATGCTGCCGCTGCCTGTGCTGGCCATGGCCGCGCGCCATCGCAAGCAAACGAATGCCGACGCGCCCGAGCGCCTGCTCAGCGTCGTGAAGTCGGTCATGGAGCCCACGAATCCGAACATTGTCCCAATCTGGTCGCCGTGGCTCAGGCGGAACGGGTGAGGCGCATGATGATGGATATAACCGCGCTCTACACGACCCACCGCGCCGCGCTTGTGCGCATGGTGACGGCCGTGACCGGCGATGCGGACATGGCTGAAGGTGTGTGCCAGGACGCGTTTGTGGGCGTGCTCAGCGGCGAGCACAATCCTGCCTGTGGGGATGATCCGGTACGCTGGCTCTATCACATGGCGCGGCGCCTTGGCGAGCAGGCGCTGAGAGGGCGCCGGGAAGCGCGCCAGGCGCCGCTTTCGGACTGTCATGTCGTGAACGACTCCGACGGGCGCTGGACGGACCCGCCGCCCCAGGCCGCGCTGCTGGACGATTTGCCCGCCCACTGGCGGAATCGCGCTCGTTCTCCAGATGCACGGCTTCTCGCGCATGGAGACGGCGTTTGTGCTGCGTTGTACGGCGGACGATGTCCGTGTCTATCTGTTTTCCGCCCGCCGCATGCTCCGGGCGCACTCACCCGTAGCGGCCCGGCGCGGCAGGCCGCCGCTGAGCCGGGCGCGCTGATGCCGCCAGGAGCGACCGCTGTTTAAGAACGCTGCATTGGGACCGTTGCGGCGCGCATGGGGGGGTCGCATGCGACCCCCCTCCCGCGGATGCTCGACACGGGGCAAACGGCAGCAGGGCAACGAAAAAACGTATGAGGATAATGATATGAAGTTCAGCGCCGCAGAAATTGCTACCCTTTGGAGCCCGCCGACCGAGGCGACCGGCGACCGGATCGAGCGGGTGATGGCCCGCTGGATCGACGCGCCCAGCAAATCGTTTGTCAACGCGGACGACCCGCGCAACCTGATCTTCGGGCTCGGCAAGCGCTCGGACGGCACCTGGGCGCCGATCGGCATCGACTACGCCGACCTGCGCTACGTCATGCATATCACCGCGCCCATGGGCCGCGGCAAGTCCGAGTGGATCAAGTCGTCGCTCCTCGCCGGCCTGTTCAAGGCCAACGCCGGCTTCATGGCCGTCGACTGTAAGGGCACCGACCTGGTCAACACCACCCTTCCCTTGATACCGCTCAACCGCGAGAAAGACGTGACCATCCTCGACCTGGGCGGGACAACCCTGACCGGCGAGGACCTGCGCGCCAGTATGAACCTGGTCAGCCCGGCCTTCGGCCGCAGTCTGGGGCTACGCGCCAGCCAGCTCGCCTCGACGGTGCTGGGCATCTTCTCGACGCTGGATAGCAAGTTCGACGAGGCGGTCGGTATCAAGCAGTTCGCCAACATGGGAGTCTTAGCGCTCCTGGAGGGCGAGCCGCGCGCAACCATGATGCACCTGATCCGCTTCTTTGGCGACGAGGACTACCGGGCCGAGGTGTGCTCGCGCATCAAGACCATGCAGGTCAAGGACTTCTGGGACCGGCGCTTTCCCGAGATGCCCGAGGGTCAGAAGTCGTCGCTCGCCTCGTTCGAGCGCCGCCTCGACCAGTTGCTGACCTTCCCCGAGCTGTCGGCGATGCTCGTCGCGCCCGGGTGCTCGATTGATATGCGCAAGCTGATGGATAACCGCGGCATCCTGCTCGCTGGTATCCGCGCGACCGAGGGGCAGATCGCCAGTATTGCGGCGACGCTGCTCTTAACGCAGATGGTGCTGGCCGCGCTCTCGCGCTCAAACGTGCCCGAGGAGCAGCGCCCCGACTGGCCGGTGATTATCGACGAGGCGCAGATCGTGTTCGGGCAGAACCCGGGCATGGCGCCGATCATGTTCAGCCAGCTCCGCGCGTTCCGTATCGGCCAGGTGGTCATCCACCAGAACCTCGACCAGCTCGCCAACATCATGCCGGTGCTGGCCGGTAATGCCCAAAACAGAGTCATTCTCGGCGCCGAGCTGATGGACGCGACCAGGTACGGCTCGGACTACGGCGCGCTGGGGCTGAGTAAGAGCGATTTCGTCAACATGCCGCGCTTCAAGCAGCAGTACATCAAGCTGTATGGCGCGGGGAATCTGTTCGCGGCGCGCATGCTGCCGCTGGCCAAGCCGCTTGAGGAGGACCCGCCCGAGCCGGTCTATGTGAACTGGAAGACCGTGCGCGCGCCGGCGACCTCCGGGCGCGACAAGGAGATCGACGCCGCGATCGACCGCTTCAAGGAGCTGGCGCGGGTCAACTGGGACGAGGCCGTGCAGCGGCTGGGCGTGCTGTGCATGAAAAACCCGGCGTCCTACGACGCCTTCTGCGCGCGCACGCGCGCCCACAGAGAGGCGCAGCGGCAGTTCATCATCAACTACCCCGGCTGCATCCCGATGGACCCGGACCTGCCCGGCGAGAAAGCGCGGATCATGCAGAAGGAGAACCGCATTCGCATCCTGTCGGCGCTGGGATCGGGCGTGCCCAAGCTGGAGACCGAGGCGATGCAGTTCGCGCTGCTGTACGAGACCAGGGTGGCCTCCGAGCGCCGCGCCGAACGAGAGGCGGCCGAAGCCGAGGCCAAGAAGGGTGCGAAGAAAGGCGGCGGCGGCGGGAGCAGCCGAGGCAAGGCGGAGAAGGCGCCCGGGGCGGGCGTCATTGTCGCGGAGGCCCCGGCGGTGAGTGGTGGGGCGGCGGCCGAGGAACATGCCCGCAAGCTGGCCGCGGCACCGCCGCGCACCGATCCTCTCCCCGAGCAGCCACGGACGGCCGCAAGACGCGTGCCGACGCTGGCCGAGATGCGTGAGGAGCGCGCGGCGCTGCTGAACGACCGCGGGGCGCGGCGCGAGGAGGACGGCGATAGCCGTGGCATGGAGCTATGAGCGGGGTGGCACGCATTGACATCGCAGCGCTGGGCGCGCTGCGACAGAAGCACCCAGCGCTGGATCGCCGAGTCGATGTGCTGCGGCTCTTAGGGCGACTGGAGTTTGTCGGGAGCCACTGGGTGCGCGACCTGATTTTTCCAGATGCCGCGCACCGAATGACCGCGTGGCGCACGCTCCACGCGCTGCACGCGGATCGGCTCATCTGGCGCGCGCCTGTCGATGCGCGCAAGCTGCCCAGCACCGCGCGCGCCCAGCGCGCCATGCCGAGCGAGATCCAGCCATGCATCTACGGGCTGACCGCGGCGGGCCGCGACTGGCTTCGGGCGCAGTACGCGGAAGAGGACCCGGCCGTGCTCGACACATTCATCGTTCGTGACCACAAAGCCCCGGAGGTCAAGCCCGCGCAGCTCGCGCACGACCTGCTGGTCGTGGACTGGTGCGTCTCGGTGATCGACCACGCCCGGCGCTGCCCGCTCGTCAGCGGCATCCGCTGCCAGCTTGAGTACGTGAGCGCCCAGGACGAGCGCGGCCAGGCGTACCAGCGCTTTGACGCCCTTGTCGCGCTGACCTTTGATGTGACGCTGAGCGAGCGGCAGGCGCGCCCTGGCTGGCAGATCCCCTGGGAGGACCGCGTGCTGCCTGATGACGCCACGCGCCGCACGCTGCGCTTCGCGTGCGAGCTGGACCGCGGCACGGAGAAGCTGGCGACGCTGATGGAAAAGGCAGTCACGTACGCGCAGCTCACCCACGCCGGGCACTACGACCGGACGCTCGGCGGCCCCGTGCTGCCGGTGGTGGTGGCGCCGCCGGGGCGGCGCGGCGTGCAGATCGCGCGCGAGTGGGCCGACGGCTGGCCCTCTGGCGCGGGGGTCGTCAGCTCCTTCCAGAAGGCGCTGCATCCCCAGCATGGCGCGCTCTGGGGGATGTATTACACCATGGCGGAAAACCCGGCGCGCCAGATCACGCTCCTCGCCGATCTCGGCGCGACGCTCGATGAGTGGCGCCGCCTGACCGCGAACTGGACGCCCGCTCTGCCTGCCCAGGGAGGACGGTGACGTCCTGATGAGACGCGAGCTGCGCCCAGGGAGGGCCATCCCGACGCCGTCAGGATGGCCCGCACGTTTCGGCCAATACATAACCAGGCGCGCTGAGCGCGCGATAGTCAGAGGTTCTATGACGACACTAACCCGACAGACACCCCAGCGCATTGTGGTATCCCAGGCGATCCTCCCGATGTCGGATCGGGAAACCGCGGTGCTGCGCGCGCTGGGCAGGATGGGCGTGCTGCACGCGCCGGTCCTGCACGCGCTCGTCTTTGCCGACGCGGCGCGCCGCTCGGTGCAGCGCTACACCAGTCGCCTGCTCCAGCGCAATCTGATCTGGCGCAGGGCGGGTTTTGCTCTCCCGACCGCGCGGCCCGACGGTCACACGCACCCGATCCGCACCCCCGATGTGTATGGGCTCACGGCCGACGGGAAAGCGGAGCTGGAGCGGCTTCAGCTTGAGCCGCAGGGCGGCGAGTTCGAGCGCCTGATCGCGCGCGATCGGCGCGCGCCGCTCCCCGCCGACGCGACGCTGGTCGCGGATATGCTGATCAGCTCCTGGTGCGCGTCAGTGATCGACGAGGCGCGGCGAGCGCCGATGCTCGTCGGCGTCACGTGCCAGGCCCGCCCGACGATTGTCGCCGGCGAGTTCCGCCAGACGATCGGCGCGGTGCTCACCTTGATCTTCGACCCCCAGCAGCGGTCCTACATGAGGCCCGGCTGGCAGATCCCCTGGTTCGACGGCGAGACCGTGAAGGATCGGTACCGGGTCGTTCGCTTGGCACTGGAGGTTGATAACGGGCGCGCCGCGTCCGCGGCCATCATCGAGCAGGCGCAGCTCTATACGCGTTTCAGCCAGGGCGGGGTCTATACCGCAGTGTTCGGCGGCGCGCCGCGCCCCGTCATCCTGGCGCCCCCCGGCGATCGCGGGCCCATCGTCGCCGCGGCGTGGGCCAGGGGCTGGCCTGAGACGCCGGCGATTCTGTCGTCGACCGCCCGCGTGCAGCACCCCCAGCACGGTGCGCTCTGGGGGACCTACTACACCGTCAAAGATACGCCGGCGCAGCAGACGACGCTGCTGGGCGGGCTGGTTCCATCGGTCGAACAGTGGGCGCAGATGACGTCTGGCTGGAGACCGGGAGCGCCGGCATGATTTTTTTGATCTCGCAGCTGGCGCGATCGCGGCGCGACGATGGGCGCGATGGCGTGCGAGACCGGTGGCGCGAAGCGGGCGCGATGGGGGCACGATGGTGGCGCGACGGTGTTACCGTCAGGCGCGTCTGAGGCAGCCCAATGCAGGTGCGCCCGCCGACTTCTTCTCCCCTTGCGCTCGCTCGCAGCGTTCGCCACTCGGCGATTCAGTCCCCGCGGATCGGCGGTCGGCATCGCAGGCCGTCGACGCCCCACGGCGCGGCGAGTCGCAGTGAATCGCAGCGAGACTCAGCGCGCCCGAGCGCTCGCACCCCGCGCGCGGTGCGCTGCTCCCTGCGCCGCCCGAGCGGCGCGCGGCCGGAGTGCAGGCGACGGGAGCGACCCAGGGAGGAGCCCCAGCGACGACCGCAGGGAGCGACCGAGCCGAGCGCAGGCCGCAGTGGGCGGCAGGCGACGGTCGGGAAGCCGGAGAGAGTCCCTACGGGGTATATCGGCGGCCGGTGGGAGAACGCGTTCCACCACTCAGGGAGGAAGGGATGAGGCCAAGGGATGAAGAAGAGGGCGACCTCTTTCCTTCCTTCCCCTCATCCCTTAGCGGGGCGGGCGGGGTATATCGGCGGCGCGGCTACTCTCGGTCGTGCCTGCGAATTGATGGGTATGCTAGCGCCAGGTAACCGGGCGCGTCGTGTGGTTGCGCGTCTAGCGGACGGTTAGGAACCAGGGGAGTGTGTTCTTCCAGTCGCGCTCCCGGAAGAGGATACACATGCACATGACTCATGAAACAAACACGAACCGCGCATGGACAGTGCGGGCCGCGGCAGCGCGCGCGCGCACCGATGCCCGCCGCGCCCTGAGCGCCGTGGCCCGCGCTCTCTGGTGGTGGCTGGACGTGCGAACCGACGATCCTGTACGGCAGACGCGCCTGCGCGGGCTGTTGCTGGTCGTGCCGCCGATGCTGCTGGGCGGGGTCTGGATTATCTGGCGTTCGCAATCGCTAGCAGGCGCAATCATCCTGCTGGCCATTGCGCTGTGCGCATTGGCGGCGCGCCGCGGCTCCTCGCTGGGGGCCCTGGCGATGACGCTGATCATCGCGGCGGGCATGGGCGTCGGCTTTGACCCGGCGACGTATGTCGGGCCGCCGGTCGTCATTCACGCGCTGTTTCTGTTTCCGATCGCGCTCGCCGCGCTCACGCTCCCGCCACCCGCAAGCCTGTTGGCCGCCGCCGCAACGATCGCGGCGCTGGCGCTGCGCGCCAGTATGGCCGGGGCGAGCGCGTCTGACGTGCTGGAGTTCGGCAAGCTCGGCATGGTCAATTTGGTGGAGATGGCGCTGCCGCTGATGGGCCTGTCGGGGTTGTTCGGCCGCGTGCTGAGGGCCAAGGAGCAGGCGCTGCGCGGCCAGGCCGCCGCGAATGCCGAGCTTCAGACCCTGAACGCCGAGCTGGAGCAGCGCGTCCGGGCGGCGACCGACGATCTTCGCCGCACGCAGGCCATCCAGCAAGCCGAGTGGGCCTCTGTCGCGCACGACATCAACAACGCCATGGCCGCCGCGCAGGCGGTGGTCGACGATGTACTGCTCGACATGGCCATGCTGGGCGTCGGCGACGAGAAGCGGACGCTGATCGAGCGGCGCGTCGTGGCGTCGTTCCGCGTGATTGGGAACCTGATCGACGACATGAACACTGTGACACTGCTGGATCACGCCAGGCTTGCGCTGGAGATTCGCGCGGTCGACGCCGCGGCTGTCGCGCGAAACGTGGTCGAGCAGATCGAGGCACAGGCGCAGCAGTACGGCTGTGAGGTGTCGCTCAGCGCCGGCGATGACCTGCCGCCGGTCGCGGCCGACGCGTGGCGTATCGAACGCGCGCTGGCCAACCTGGTCGGGAATGCCGTCAAATATACCCGGCAGGCGCGCCGCCGCGACCGGCGCGTCGACGTCGCGCTCAGCGCACGCAGGGATGGCGTCGTGATCACTATCGCCGACACGGGCCTGGGGATGGATGCCACGGCGCTGGCGCTGGTCGGGCAGCCGTTCACACGCCTGGCCTCGGCGCGCGGGACGAAGGGTATGGGGATCGGCGTTTACCTCAGTCGCGGCATCATCGAGCAGCAGGGCGGAACCCTGAGCTATGCCTCCGCCGGGCCGGGATGCGGCACGACGGTCACCGTCTGGCTGCCGGGACATCATCCCGGCAAGGAGCATTGAGATGCACGATAACAGTCTCATCCTGATTGTCGAGGACAACCCTGAACTCGGCGCGCGGCTCACCCGCGACGTGCGGCGCTACGGCGGCGCGGAAGCCGCCGAGCTGGTCCAGGAGTACGACGAAGCAATCGCGCGCCTGCTGAACGAGCCGGCGCCGCACGCCGTTGTGATGGAGTACCGGATGCGCGCGCACACCGGCGTCGATCTTGCGCTCTGGATGGCGGCACAGCCACGCCTGGCGGACACACACCGCGTGCTCTACACCGCCACGCCGCGCGCGCTGGTCGCCCAGAACCCGGCGCTGGCCGGCCATAGCCTTGACATGTTGTTCGCGCTTGTCGTGCCGAAAGGCGCCGGCTCCGGCCCGCGCGTTCTGGCCGCGGCGCTGTCCACCCTGCCGCGGCAGGTCGCCGCCGGGGAAGAGGATTAGCGTGCGCCGCGGCGCTCCAGGACAACCCGTATGGCTGTGTACAGCGGGAAGATGACCAGCCCCGCCGCGCCGAGCCACACTCGCCACTCCGGGTAAAGAATGGCGAGCGCGCCGATCGCGACGATCTGGAGCCCGATGCCGCCGAAGAAGGTGACCAGATCGGCGGTGATCCGGCTCCCGTCTGACGGCGCGGGGCGGAGCATGTCGGCGACGACGTAGAGTAGGCAGCCGGCGAGGGGACCGGCGGCGACGAGTGGGCCTAGCGGCGCCGCAAGCATGCGCAGAAGGAGACCCAGCAGCAGGCCAAAACCAATTGTTATGAACGCACGATGTCGCATTGCAGCCCGCCTTTGCGCGGCATAGCCGCCGAAGGCCATTCACACAGGAGTTCCGATGTCCTCGTATCGAACCCACGCCTTGATTGGCGCCGTCGGCGGCCTGGGCCTTGCCCGCCTCCTCGACATGGTCCCACATGCCACTGCGATCAGTCAAAATCCGTTCGCGCAGCTCGGGCCGGCGAGCATTGTGCCGCCGGGCGCGACCGCCTCGCTCACCACGGCCGGCCTGGTCGCCGGGTCTGCCTTTCTCGCGCTCTTGAGCGACATCGACGAGCCTGGCTCCTTTATAGCGCGCCGCGCGAAGACGGCGATCGCGCTGGCGTGCGCGCCGCTGCTCGGCGCGGTCGGGTGGTTTCTGGCCTCCAGCGGCGTCATTCATACCCAGCCGATCGTGGCGGCCATCGTCTGCGCGCTGGTGGGCCTGGGCTTTTTCGGCCCGCTGCTCGGCCATGTTATCGTGCGGCTGGTCCGCGTTGGCGCCGGCGGCCACCGCCGGCTGACGCACAGCCTCGTTCCGTGTGCTGCCCTGGCGGTGCTGGCGGCTGGCCTGTGGTTTACGGGCCTGCGTCCCTGGGCAATCATCCCTACCGCGCTGGTCTGGGGCGTTGTGCTGCACGGACTTGGTGACCTTCCGACGCCTGCCGGCTTGCCCCTATTTTACCCGCTCAGCCAGGCCGACTTTCACTCATTGCCGAAGCCGTTGCGGCCGTATGGCGAGCCGATCGCGGCCGCGGTCGCGGTGATCGCCGGGTTTTTGTTGTGGCCGCGTTAGGTCGCCACAACGCCAAGAACGCCCCGTGCTGAGCGCGGCTCGAACAGCGGAGAGGGGGGTCTCATGAGACCCCCTCCCCGCGTTTTTTAGCCTCGCTTATCCTCTGCGCTTCTTCGCATGCTGTAGCGGAAGAACAGCTCAGTTATCCAAAGGTCCTACTTCGCGGTAGGAGGGGGGGGCGCGAAAATGGCACAGTTGCGGCGATACAAACTTCCTGTTGATTGCTAGACTAAGCGAGGTTACTACAAATGTGACTGGTAAGCCAGGCAGCATTGGCTGCGCTGCTCGCAGATTGTTGATGACAACCATGTACACAGAGCCGGCCGCGAGATAGTGTTTGGAGCATTCAGCTCGCTTGGAAACGTTCATGATACCATCGTACCCAGAGTGGCCAGGCTGCTTTCAGCGTAATTTTCGCCTCCGCGAGCTTGCCCCGGCGAACGCCACCCTCCTTTCATTCTATGGTCCCCACCACCTGTTTCAGCGCGGCGCGGACCAGTATATCGTCGTCGACACGATGCAGAGCGCCGTGCTTGCGCCTATGACATGGGCCGAGGTGCTTGAGCGCTACCCTGGCTTCGGCGACATCGCGCTGCCTGTCACCCCCGACCTCGACGCGGTGCTGAAGGCCAAGCGGCGCGGAGGGCGAACCGCCCGCGATGCCGGCCCTGTGCAAATCGAGCCGGTCGAGGTAGTCGAGGAGGACGGCGTGCTGGTGTAGCGCGCCGCATATTGGTCCGCGCAGCACCAACGTACAAGGACATTTTAGTGAGCTGTGACGCGAACTTTAGTCGATTTGCCCGTCAGGCGGGCCAGGCGCCGGCGATAGCTGCCGCGCTTGGCGCCGGTGACGCTGCGCATGCGGCGGCGGCGCTGGAGGAGATCGCCGAGCTGGCGCGCGCGCAGGCCACGGCCGACGCCCTGGATGAGGAGGACTGGTGATGTCCTGCGACTCCAAGCGCAAAAAGTTTCTCGCGCATGCGAGTTATGGGACCGGCGGCCAAGGCCCGTCCGCGGACGACCTGGAGTCGCTCTACGAGCGCACGTTGGCGAGTGCGGACAAGAACGCGCCGCGCGCCACACAACTCCAGTGGCGCGGCAGGATGGAGAAGCTGTTCGAGTGGTTCGACGCGGCGGGGATCGGACGGCCCACACACGGCCAGGTCCCGCCGCAGCGTCAGGCGGCCTGGGCGGCGATCTACGACGCGCTCAGCGCGGGCGATGTCCGGCGCTGCGACCGCTGCGGCGGCG
>WNGF01003022.1_pt1 | contig 23166 bp, 20 predicted proteins | sample 5400641 | NCBI WGS metagenome assembly WNGF01 (sample SAMN13153371, study PRJNA577476) | soil metagenome | isolation source: 80 cm soil or saprolite under grassland replicate 2 | place: USA:California | collected 2016-06-15 | reverse complement strand
CCTGCGCCACGAAGCGCTTTACCATATCCCTAGCTCAGCTGGGAGGAATTCGGAGGAATATTCCTGGGTCTGATGGCTTACCTGGATCCGAAAGGCAAACCGGGGACAATAGCATGCCAGAGAAGCAGTGGCCGCGTCCAGGTATCAGGAGCGGGGTGCTGCGGGACCCGAGCGATACGGTGAAAGCTTGATTGCCTGAATCCTAATCCCCGGAAGACGCAACTTCTCGTCCGCCGGAAATGTACCTGAAACCGGCGCCGCGCCGTGCATTGGAGTCAGCTCCTATCCGATGCAGCCTTCGTGGTGCGGAGCGATTCCCAGTGAGGGAATTCAAGGGGATGAGTGGGGCACCTAAGTCGCTCTGTTACGTATGGTAAGGACGAACGTGGGATCACCTAACGGGCACGCCCATGTGCCTTAAGGTGACACAGGCCCCGTAGTAGTCGCAGGAGTAACGACCTGCCAGGGAGGACGGGAAAGCCGTCCGCAGGGCCAAGGGGGCCAGGTGACCGGACATCCGAAGGCCGGGAGGTACGCGTGATGCGAGAAGCCGCAACGGCACTGGATGTCCTGCGCGAACGCGGCAGGCGCGGCCTGCCGCTCGAACGACTGTACCGGCAGCTGTTCAATCCGCAGCTGTATCTTCTGGCGTATGGGCGCCTGTACTCCAACGAGGGGGCCATGACGCCCGGGGCCGATCATGAAACCGTGGATGGCATGTCCGTGGCCAAGATCAGGCGCATCATCGATGCGATGCGCCACGAGCGCTACCGGTTCAAGCCCGTCCGGCGCATCTACATTCCCAAGAAGAACGGGAAGAAGAGACCGCTGGGGCTGCCATCCTGGTCGGATAAACTCGTCGGCGAAGTGGTCCGCCTGCTGCTCGAGGCGTATTACGAGCCGCAGTTCTCCGATCTGTCCCATGGTTTCCGAAGGAATCGTGGCTGCCACACCGCACTGTCGGAGGTGACCAATCGCTGGACCGGCACCACATGGTTCATTGAGGGTGACATCGCCGACTGCTTCGGGTCGCTGGATCACCAGATCACGCTATCCACGCTCGCGGAGAGGATTCACGATAACCGGTTTCTCCGGCTGCTGCAGAATATGCTGCAAGCCGGATACCTGGAAGACTGGGTGTGGAACGCCACGCTCTCCGGGGCACCGCAGGGCGGAGTGGTCTCGCCGATCATCTCCAATATTTACCTGCACCGGCTGGACAGCTTCGTCGAGAAAGTCCTCATCCCGGAATACACCCGAGGCGAAAACAGGGCACCCAGCCCTGAATACCGTGAGGCGGAAAAGCAGCTCGCACGCCTGCGCAGACGCGGGGACCGCCCGGCAGCCCGCGCACTGCGCAAGCAGATGCGCACCATGCCAAGCAAGAATCCCGGCGACCCGGGGTTCAGGCGGCTCCGCTACGTGCGGTACTGCGACGACCACCTTCTCGGGTTCACCGGACCCAAGGCTGAAGCGGAGGAAATCAAGATCCGTCTTGCGGCGTTCCTGCGCGAGGACCTCAAGCTGGAACTATCGCAGGACAAGACGCTGATCACCCACGCCCGGACGGGCGCGGCACGATTCCTCGGCTACGAGATCACCGTCCAGCACGCCGACCACAAGGTCACCGGCAAGAGCCGTTCCGTTAACGGCACCGTCGGGCTGCGCGTGCCCCGCGACGTGGTCAAGGCCAAGTGCGCCCCCTTCCTCAAGCTCGGCAAGCCCGAGCGACGCAACCAGATGGTCAACGAGGACGATCACACGATCGTCAGGACCTACGGAGCGGAGTACCGGGGGCTGGTGGAGTACTACCTGCTGGCCGGGGACGTCTACCGACTGAACCGGCTGGAATGGGTGATGAAGACCTCCATGCTCAAGACGCTGGCGTGCAAGCACGACTCGACGGTGACGAAGATGGCAGACCGATACGCCACTTCCGTCGTGACACCGCACGGGTCACGCAGGTGCTTCGAGGCCCGCGTCGAGCGTGAAGGCCGCGAACCACTGGTAGCACGGTTCGGTGGCATTCCACTGCGGCGCAAGAAGAACGCGGTCGTTACCGACCGCATCCCGCCGCCGGTCGCCGTCCGCCGCAAAGAGCTGGTCACCCGGCTCGTGGCCGGGCGGTGCGAGCTGTGCGGGCAGACAGGCACGGTGGAAGCCCACCATGTCCGTAAGCTCGCCGGTCTCGGCAGACCGGGGCAACCGCAGCCCGTCTGGGATCAGCTCATGGCCAGACGACGCAGGAAGACCCTCGTGGTCTGCGCCGGCTGTCACACAGCGATCCACGGCGGGCAGCCAGCCGCGAAACCCGCGCAGTAATCACTGGAGAGCCGGATGCTCGGAAAACGAGCCCGTCCGGTTCGGGAGGGAGTCGCCGGGCCGGGTCCAGCTCAACTGGCGCCACGCCCGGCGGCTTACCTCGTTGGTCGGCGAGTTCAAGAACGCGGGCCGGGAATGGCGGCCCAAGGGCGAGCCGGCGGCGGCCCGGACCCACGACTTCCCCGGGGACAGCGCGGGCAAGGCGGTGCCGTACGGCGTCTATGACCTGACCGCGAACGTCGGCTGGGTGTCCGTCGGCACCGACCATGACACCGCCGCGTTCGCCGTCGAGTCGATCCGCCGCTGGTGGAAGGCGGCCGGGAGCAGCGACTACCCCCTGGCCCGGCTGCTGATCACCGCGGATGCGGGCGGCTCCAACGGCTACCGCACCCGCGCGTGGAAGGCCGAGCTGGCCGCCCTGGCGGCGGAGACCGGGCTGGAGATCACCTGCTGCCACTTCCCGCCGGGGACGTCGAAGTGGAACAAGGTCGAGCACCGGCTGTTCTCCCACATCACGATGAACTGGCGGGGACGGCCGCTGACCAGCCACGAGGTCATCGTGGAGACCATCGCCGCGACCACGACCCGCACCGGCCTGCGGGTGCGCGCCGAACTGGACACCGGTGCCTACGACACCGGAGTCAAGGTCAGCGACCGGCAGATGGACGCTCTGCCGCTGACCCGCCACGACTGGCACGGCGACTGGAACTACACCCTCCGCCCCGAGGACTACGACCATGCCGCCGGCGTCCCCGATCCGTTCGACCGGCCCAGTCCCGACCTGGCCTGGCTCTGCCATCCGGCGCTGACCGGGCTGCCGGCCCAGGAGTGGGACGCCCTGATCGCCGCGCTGATGAGCCTGCATGACCAGCAGCGGGAGACGAGCCTGGACAAGCGCCGCGGCCACCGCCCGCGGCTGGCCGCTCCCGGCACCGGCCGCCGCCCTGTCCTGACCCTGGCCGACCGGCTCCTGGCCACCACCCTCCACCAGCGCCTGGCGCTGCCCCAGGTCGCCATCGCCGTCCTGTTCAGCGTCCGGCCCGAGACAATCAACAAGCGCATCCGCGACATCCGCCAGCTCCTGGACCAGGCCGGGCACACCATCCAGCCCGGCCCGCACCGGCTCGCCAGCCTGGACGACCTCTACAGTCTCGCGACCGCAGCGGAAATCACCGTGCCTCCAGAGATCAAGACAGCGTGTTAATCATCTGCAAGCTCTAAGGCCCGCTGGCCGTTGTCAAGCGCTGCTGGGGGCGTGTCGCTGCCGGCGGGTGTTCGGGCTGGATCACGGTGGTGATCTTGGTGATCCGCAGGCATGTGCGGGGTTTGCCGGGCGGGTGCTTGGCCCAGCGCGACAGCGGGGATTTGACCCCTGCGGGCGCAGACGCGGGGCCGGCGCGGCTCGTGCAGGTTCGCCAGGACGGCGCGGCCGATGTCCCCGGCCAGGTCCGCCGCGCCGGTGATGACGTTGCGGGCGCCGGTGACCAGGTCCGCGGAGGTCTGGACGGCGATCTGGTAGCTGGCGCGGTCGGGGTCGGTGCCCGGGACGGTGGCGACGGCGTCGGTGATGGCGATCCGCAGCACCTGGTAGAGGGCCAGCAGCGCCCACATCTCCTGCTGGAGGCCGGCTGGGTCGTGTGAGCGCAGCACCCGGCCCTGCAGCAGGGTATGCCGTAGCTTCAAAATTGCGTCGTGATGTGCGTCACACAGATCTATGACTTTCTGTCGACACACCGTAGTGGAGCGCGCCCGGTTGCGTTAGCCTGAGACGTCGCCAGGAGAGGAGGGCCGATGACGGATGGCCTGTCGATTCGAAAGGTAATCGAGCGCATCACGTCCGGCTCCATTCGGATACCAGCCTTCCAGCGGGGCTTCGTATGGGATGCGGAACGTGTCGCATTCCTCATGGACTCGATCTACAAAGGTTATCCTTTCGGGGCGATTATCCTCTGGCGGACGAAAGAAAAACTCAACTCAGAACGAAACCTCGGACCGTTCGAACTGCCGGATCTAGAACCCGATTTCCCTCTGGATTACGTTCTAGACGGACAGCAGCGGATTACCTCGATCTTTGGCGTGTTTCAAAGCGACCTTCCAGCTAATGGCGACGATTCATGGACACGTATTTATTTTGATATGGGCGCCACAGCAGACTTGCAAGAAAGTCAGTTCCTAGCGCTAGATACTGATGCAGTAGACCCAGCTCGGCATTTTCCTATTAACACATTTTTTGATGTCACTGCGTACCGCCAGGCCACCAAAAAGCTTACAGAAGCCCAAGCAATACAGATCGACTCTGTACAGGCGAAGTTCAAGGAAGCGGTCATCCCAACTCAAGAAATCGTGACTGACGATAGATCAAAGGTTGCGATTGTATTTGAGCGGGTAAATAGACTTGGCGTTGAGCTCGATGTCTTCCAACTCCTAACTGCATGGACATGGAGCGAAGATTTCGACCTCCAGCAACGTTTCAGCGAACTGACCGAAGAACTAGATCCCCATGGATTCGGCGACGTTGCAGAGGATACAAATCTACTGCTTCGATGCTGTTCTGCAATCGTAGCGGGAGATGCATCGCCGACGGCATTTATCAACCTCAAGGGCAGCGACGTCCGCGATCGGTTCGAGGCCATCGAGAACGGCATTAAAGGGGCAATTGACTTCCTAAGGAAGAATCTCAATGTTGAGGCGCTTTCAAATCTACCCTATCCCGCTGCCCTAGTCCCGCTCGCCGGATTCTTCGCGAGCAAGAGTGCTCCCGTAGATGATCAGCGCGAGATTCTTGTGAATTGGTTCTGGCGTTCGTGCTTCTCACGGAGATACAGCGCGGGTGTTATCCGAAATCTCAATAGAGATATTGAAGAAGCCGCAGCTCTTCGTGAAGGCCGGTCTAAAGCTCTCGCAGACTTCGCCGTGGATGTCGATGCCGACTTCTTCAATCAGACCTTCACCCTCGGAACGGTTAACACCCGCACGTTCATTCTGCTGTTGGCGCAAGCGCGTCCGCTGAGCTTCGTATCAGGCGCACCGGTTACCCTTTCGAAAGTGCTCCAAGCATATAACCGCAACGAGTTCCATCATCTTATGCCTCAAGCATTTCTCAAAGACCTAGGCGCCACTACAAGGCAGATAAACCCTCTTGCAAATTTCGCTATCATTTCAGCAAGCGATAACAAGACACTCGGAGGGGTTGCGCCAAGCCTGTACAGGGCTAAAATGCCGGTTGCTAAGATTAGCCTAATACTCAGTCGTGCCCTATGCCCTGAGGTTATATTTACTGATTATTATGAGGATTTCATCGAGGCGCGTAGCGCAAGGCTGGTTCAGGAAGCCCGTACCGTAATGGGGATCACGGAATCCGCGGTAAAGCTAACGGGGATGGGCAACCTGTCAGCATGATGGGTAGTTCTTCCCACAGTACGGATGGTGGCTTCCTAGTGGGTTTGCCGTTCTTGTCGAGCGCGGATAGAGCTAGCTCGTGGGCTAATGCCTCGCCTACCTCGATCATGTCGAAGTAGCGCATGTATCCCAGCGGAAGTTTCCGCTGTCATTGCTGAACCGGGCGTGCTGGAGGCGGTAGCAGATCCGGTTCTCGAAGAGGCGTGGCCGGTTGAGGTCGCGCATGGCGCGGTGGTAGGACTCATACGGCTTGCCGGTAGAGGATAGGGGCCGGACCCGAAGCGTTTCCTCATACCGGCCGGTTACGACCGGGTCTGGCGGATGAACGAGCTCTATTCCTATGTCGGCAAGGTCGATCGGATGATCGAGCTTCCAGTCTGGGCGCCGCGCCGTCCAGGTCAGCCTGGGACGTTGGCACGCGCGGGCCACCGAGGAACCGTCACCGTGAGTGATCATCCCGCCGGTCGTCCCGTCCCGTTCCCCGCGCGCGCGTCTGCACGTAAACGCGCGAACACGGACCACGGGACGAACTATGAGACAAACACGGAACGTCGCGCCTCGGCGCAGCAACCCGCCATGAGCGACAAGGGGCGAGAGGCCATCCGGGAAGCCGGCGCGGACGATGCGCGGCGCTCACGAATCGAGCACGGATTCCCGGAACGGATCGAAGACCCGGCAGCGGTCGCGAGGCTCGCCGCGATATTGCGCGACATCCCCGCACCCCAGCCACCGAGCGAAAGCACCAGCGATGAAAGGAACCCGGCAGCATAAGCCGAACGAGCGGCGGAGACGCTCACTACGATTCGTCTCCGCCGCTCCTTTGCGCTCCTATGAGGTTCTTGAATAGCACCGAGGCATGTGCATCCTAATGGGATCTGAAACGGAAGCAACAACCGTATTGACAGACAACATGGTGTCTGTAAGGTTGTAACCCAAGCGCTACAAGCCGTCCTGGTAAATCGGGGAATCGTCCGATAATACATTCTAAGAGGCTAGCCGCGAGGAGGGGATAATCGATATGAGAAGCAACAAGCCAATCGCAGCGCTGTGGTGGATACTAATTGCGCTATTCTTAGTACCGCCAGTCCTGGGAACAATCGTTTTCTGGACGGGCCACGGCAGCCATAAGCATCAACTCGGCAAGGCCCTGCTCGTAGTCTCGATATTCCTTGTAGTGGTGGTCTTCTTCGTTTGGTGGGCGAGTAGCAGCAATCCAATCGCTGCACGCCAAATTGGACCACTCCAGATAATCCTCGGCGCCGATGGCCGTTTGTCCACCAGTAAGGCCGTAGTCGGACTTTGGACAGTTATCCTAGCCATGTCCCTGGTGTTCCTGTCCGGAATGACTTGGTTCGCGGCAGCATCGCCAGGTACGAGCTTCAGTGGCAGCTGGGACGCCTATTTTTTGCTCTTGGGCGGCCCGTTCGCCGCTGCCGTAGCCTCCAAAGGAATCGTCACCAGCAAAATTGCTGGCAACGTCGCTGCCCCTACGCCAATTCCAGTTAAGAAAACTGTCAATGCCGCCGCGAGCGCGAGCGCTATTGGAGGCGGTGCCGTAGGAGCGCCAGCCACAGTGGACGGTAAGCCACACCCTCGAGACATCATAGCGAACGATACGGGCGACACAGACCTGGTCGATACCCAGTACGTGATATTCACATTGGTCGCCGTCGTGTACTTCGCGGGAGCCCTCATTAACAATATGGTGCTGTACGCTCACAAAGCTAGTCCTACAACTATCGGCTTGCCAGCAATCCCATCCGCACTACTCGGCCTGACAAGTGCGGCGGCCCTTACGTATGTCGGGAAAAAAGCTGTCACGCCAGTGTAAGGCACCACTGAACCCGGGTTCCGCAGTTGCTTGGCCGCGATAGTCCACGAATCTAGTTGTACGAGCGGCGGAGACTCTTACGAGCCGTCTCCGCCGCTCACGGGGTGCCTGGTCTGGCCTAGATGCGCCAGTCGAATTCAACGCGCTGCCGCAGGATCGCCATCTCGCGGTCGCGGCGCAGGGCCTTGTCCTTGCTGTTGCCCGCGACGTTGGCATTTGCTCCACGGGGAAGCGGTTTGATGATGACACGGTGCAGCACTGCGCGGATAGCGGCCCGCCTGCGGTCGGTACTCCATGATTCCCACGCATCGCGGACCCGCTCTGACGGGGGGATGTCGCTCATCACGGTGGCAGATCCGGTGAGCCGGTCGTATTCCCGCCGCGCGGCGCTGATGTCGTCCTCGGTGCGCTGCCGGATATCGAGCCAGTCGGCCCGGTCGATGACCCGGTCGGAGTAGTCGCGGCGGGCCTCTTCCCGCCGTTCCTGCGCGTCCCTGATCTGCTCCAGCAGTTCCGCGCGGCGCGGCGCGTGCTGGTCTTCCCCCTCGCGCAGGGCTTCTTGCACGCGCGGGGATTCCAGTGCGTCCAGCACTGCGCCGGTCACGTATTCCTCCAGCAACCCCGCCTTGATCGCCGCACCGCCGCACCGCCGCACCCGGCCGGGCCCTTCACGCACCCGTAGGAATCCGCGCGCTTCTGGGCGTGCCGCCGGTAATGCAGCCCCCGGCCGCACTTGGGGCAGGTCGCGATGCCGGACAGCAGATGGGCCGGGGCGCGCACCACGTGCTTGCGCCGCGCCGGGTCGGCGAACAGCTTGACCAGCCGCTCATGGGTGTCGGTGTCGATGATCGCCGGCCACTGGGTGGTGGGGTACTTCTGGCCCTGCCATTCCCGCAGCCCGGCCAGCCGGGGCGAGATCAGCGTGCCGACGATCGAGGTCTGCCACCACTGCCTGGCTGCGACCGGCTTGATGCCGGGCGCGGTCCAGTCCCGCGCGATCGAGGCGACCGATTCCCCGTGCTCCAGCACCCGTATGGCCGCGTCCCGGATCGCGTCGGCTTCGACCGGGTTGATGTCTTCCAGCGCTCGACCGCAGTACGGAACTGGCTGACGTCATCACCAGCCGTCTTGACCAGGGCCTGCAGTGATGGCTTAAACGGAGAAATCGTGCCAGGTAGTGCGTCCACGTTCTTCTTGATGAGGTCCATCGTCGTCTGCCCGGACCCGTCAGGCGCCACCAGATCGATGACGGCCGCAGCGAACGACCTGGCAGGAATGTAGGCGGGGAAGGCTCCTGAGCAGACTCCACCGGCTCCCGGCCTGCCGATCCGCCGTGATCGTGCGCAGACGGCCTTTGGTTCCGCCCGGCATTATCGTGAGTTTCCGGCTGGGGATCTGGCCGGCTATCCCCTGGTTGCCCAGAATCGGGCCGCCGAGCAGCGCGCTCGTCACCGATGGCGGCTGCGCTGGGACCTTTAGCGCCCCGCATAATATCCCGCATTTCTAGGTAAGCCGTTTGCGCCTGGGCTAGATCCGTACTTACGTTGCCGCCGTCGACCAGCTCGCGGAGGCCGGTCAGCAGGTAAGCCCCGCGCAGCCCGAGCAAGCGCGCGACGAGTTCGGTGACCGCCGAGCTCAGCGCGGCTGTGACAGCGAACACGAAATCAGCCCGATGGCCAGGTCGATAATTCCTGAACTCGGCATCGCTGACCCCCTTTGAGTATGTGATACCTGCCGCGCCTGTTGTAGATCGTCCTCCTTTTACGCCTCTGCCGGAAGTACATTCAGGCCGCGAGCAGCCAGCCATGAACTGCATCGTCTCCCTGGAAAATCGAGCGTCGCACGATAGGCGATGACGCGGAGTCCTTCGGCGGAAGTCGATCTTGTGCTGAGACCTCTCTACTAAGCTCCACGCCCATGTCCCGGCCTGATTCGTCCGCTTGCCTGCCGGATACTCCGACCGGTACTACAGTCCGGGTTCGTGACCTAACGCCTGGATGATCATGGGTGCGCGGCGTGTCACGCTGGGCGCGGGACGGCCACCTCAAGATCATGTAATCGTGACAAAACAAGATCGATATGAGGTGGCCGCCGCGGCCATCGTAGAAGATGGCAGCTGGCTGGGGAAGCTGCACGGCGAGCTGCACGCGCTGATCGCGCCGGTGTTCGCGCAGGCCAGGTCGCGTTTCACGGCATTCGCCTACATCGGCGCGCTACTGGCGGTGGGCGGGGACCGCAAGTCGTGCTGGCAGCTCGGCGAGCAGGCCGGGCATGCCACGCCACGGCGGATGCAGGCGCTGCTGGCCCAGTACGCCTGGGACTGGCGCGCGGCGCTGGGACGGCTGCAGCGGTTCATCCTCGATCATCTGGGCGACCCGGAGGCGATCCTGGTGCTGGATGAGACCGCGGAGCTGAAGAAGGGCACGATGACCGCCGGGGTGGCCCGCCAGCATGCCGGGATCACCGGCCAGGTGGAGAACTGCCAGACGGTGGTGTTCCTGGCGTATGTCACCGCCCGCGCCCACGCCCTGTTCGACTTCCGTCTCTACCTGCCGAAACCCTGGTGCTCCGACCGGAAACGGCGCGAGCGCGCGCAGGTCCCCGGCGACACGGCGTTCGCCACCAAGACCGAGCTCGGCACCGCGATGATCACCGGCGCGATCACCGCGGGCGTCCCGTTCGGCTGGACCGCCGGTGACGAGGTGTATGGCCGCAGCTCGAAGCTGCGGGCCGAATGCGAGAAGGCCGGGAAAGGATACGTGTTCGCGGTCCCGGTCAATTTCAGGGTCACCCTGCCCTGCGGGCGGAAGACCGCCGCCGCGTCCCTGACCAGGCTGGTGCCCCGCCGCTGCTGGGAGACCCGCTCGTGCGGGCCGGGCTGCAAGGGTCACCGCGACTACGACTGGGCCTGGGTGGCGACCTGCTCGCCGCGGCACTGGGTGCTGATCCGCCGCAGCATCTCCGACCCCGCTGACCTCGCGTTCTTCTACTGCCACGCGCCCGGCGTGGTGTCCTTGTCCATCCTGATCAAGGTCGCCGGGAAGCGCTGGCCGGTGGAGGAGTGCTTCCAGCAGGGGAAGGGGCAGGCCGGCCTTGACCAGCACCAGCTCCGCCTGTGGCACTCCTTCCACCGGCACACCGTGCTGGCCATGTGCGCCCTTGCCCTGCTCGCCGCCGCGACCGCCCGGCCAGCGCCGCCAGAACCCGGCACCCCGGCCAAAAGCGATGCCGCCAGCAGCACCGGCAGCCAGCCGCAAGCCTGGCGCGACACCGGGGAACTCCCCGCCAGGCCAGGCCAGCAACCCCCGGACGACCCGGGCATGGTGCGCGTCAGCGTGCCCGAAGCCCGCCGCCTCCTCCGCCTGACCACCACGCCCATGACCCGGGCCGCCCGCGAACTCGGCCACGCATGGTCACGATGGCGGCGCCGGCACCAGGCCCGCGCCCGATGGCACCACTACCAGGCCCGGCTCCGCGCAGCACAGGTCACCTAGCCCACGGCAACCGAGAGGAGGCAGCCATGTAACGAACCGGGACTGTAGTACCAGGCGCGACAAGCCTGCCTGTCGGAACCTATTCCGCTGAAATAACCCTCGCTCGGTGTTAGACACCGACGGAGCTCACTGCGGGGAAGTCCACGCGACCCGGCGCTTCAGGGGAGCAGGCGCTTCAGTTCCTCGAGAAGCTTCCCACCACATGGGCGGCCGAGGCCGGTGGAGGCATCCCATCCTTTCTCGGCATTCCATCCTGCCTTGGCATTCCTAGCGCAATTGCCCCCTTCCGTGATATCGACGAAAGCATTTCTACTGACGTCGATATAAAGAAGATGGTTCACGAAGCCGACAGGCTTCCCCAAATTCTCATTTATACGGGCGATCAGCCCTGCCCACAACGGTGCGACAGCGCTGGTGCCGCCCACGAGTACCTTTTTCTCCGAGACCGAAATGGTGAAGCCATTCCTGGCGTCGGCAAAGCCGGCTACGTCCGGGACGCCGCGCATCTTCAACTTCTCTAGCTCGGAATCGCCCGACAGTTGCTGCCAGTCTGGCATAGGAAAGAACGTGCTCTGCCCGCCGCCACTTGCGACGTTTTTAGCCTGCCAGACGGTCTCAGCGGGCCGAGCCTGGTTTTCCTGACCAGGCGTCAACGTTGTCCCCCCGCAGCTTAGGACGTAGGGAGATGACGCCGGGAAGTCCACGCGGAGTCTGCCATCGGGGTCCCCGTCCGAAGATCCTAGGTCGCCGGATGCGCAGCACACGGTAATGTTCAGCGCTTTGGCGTCCTTCAGCAAATCTTCTATGGCGCAAATGGCCTGACAAGTCCATGATTCTTCGTACGCACCCCAACTGATTGAGATAATCGATGCTGGGAGAGATTCGTTGTAGATCGCCCGGGCGAGGCCGTTGATGAACCCCCGGGACGCGTTGTCGGCATAATAGATCACGATGGTGGCGCACGGCACGAGGGTGGCGAGGACGTGGACGTCGAGCGCCATCTCGGCGTCCTCGTCCGGTTGTTCTCCCAATTGCGGCAGCGCGCAGCCCCCCGGCACCTCGACTACCTCAGGTACCTCAGTCGGCACCTCGACTACCTCAGGTACCTCAATGCCGAGACCCTTGCAGTATTGAGTGAGCTCCTCGCGGTCGAGCCGGCCGCCAAGCGATAGAACAGCAATAATCTGCCCGTGGCCCTTGTTCTCTGCGGAAGGAAATTCGTATATATCCGCCACTTCCTTGACGGTGTAGCTTTTCGATTGACCCGGCGACTCGGAAAGACTCAGGGGCTTTTCATCCTGTATCCACATCTGCATCCACATCTGCATCCTGGCTTCTTTGCGGTTGTCGATGCCGAAAACGCCTTGCACGATTCCGTCCAGCTCGTCCGGCACTTGCAGTTCCTCATTGGGGCGCAATCGGAAGCTGAAGGGTGTCCGCTGATCTGTCTGCTCACCTGGCCACGGCCAGGACTGCTGCCAGACCTCGACTTTGGTTTTGAACGCCGCTGCGATATTACCGACTGTGCCGCGTAGCACTACCATCCGTGGCGGACGATCCAGGTCGACGACCTCAAGGTTGTGTTCCTTAACGAATTTAAGAACCTTTTCGAGGTCAAGCGGACTAGGACGATGCGCTTCACGAAGCGCAACTCTGGTGGGGCTTGTTTGCCTCACGGCATCCGCATCAGCGCCATCGCGCAGCACCATGGTGACCCGAATGATTTTTTCGGACACGTCCTGTTCGTCTTCAGCAGCTATTTCTGCGTCCATTTTCGAAAGCTCACCGGACGGGACCGTGCGTTTGCTTCCAGGTATACCGCTCATGAGAGGATCCCTCCGGTCTCGCTGTGGTGCGTGCTGCTCGCCTGGCCGGCTTCCGTTGCCGTGTCCATGGAGGCCAGCAGCGCGCGAGTGGTGCGGACGCGAACTACGTTGCCCTTTGCTTCGTAGAGGTCGAGGGCTTCTGCCGCCGCGACGGCCGCGGCGGTCGGGAGGCCGCTGAAGCGTCGTGCTACGGCCAGGTCGGTAAGTGCGTCAGCGCGTGTGCTCTCGTCGGCGATCGCCTGGGACAGCGCGATCGCTTTCTCGGCGATCTCCACCGCCTCGGCGCCCCCGCCGAGCCTAGCTAGAGCTTTGGCCCGGGCGCCACGCCATAGCACTTGGGTGTGAACGTCGTCGGTGGCGGCTTCCTCTTCGATGCTGCGAGTCAGGTCCATGACCTCCTCGTAGCGGCCGAGTTCGTAGAGGGCGTGAGCCAGATATGCGGCCGTCGTGAGCCGGTACGTTTGCTCGCCAAGTCGTCCGAGGGCCTCATAGCCCCGCAGGAAATGATGCTCGGCGGCAGACGGCTCGCCGGCCAGCATCTCGACGAACCCCAGGAAATGATTGAAGGTCGCCGCCCAGAACGCCAGGCCGAGTTCCTGACAAACTCTCTGCGCCTCCGCTACGTGCTCGCGAGCCTCCTCGAACTGGCCGAGCATAGCCTGCAGGCGACCGAGGTGCAGCGATGCTCCGGCTTCCAGGAATCGCCAGCCCTTTTCGCGTGCCAGCTTGAGGTGCTGCCCGGCGAAGGCGGCCGCTTCGGCGGCTGGGGTCGGGCCCTGCGCCACTGAACCGACGATGCCCCATGTGATCCACGCCTCGTTACGGGTGTCGCCGGAGCGGCGGACGTACAGGAGCGCACACTCCAGAGCTTCTCTTCGCGCCACCATGTCGCTGCGCATCAGGTGGACCAAGCTCAGCAGAGTCCATGCCTCGGCGAGGTTCCGGTCATCACCAAGTGTTTCGAAGACGCCGATTGCATCGGCCGCCTGGGCGATCGCCTCTTCCGGCCTGCCTTCTGGATCGGTGTACAGTCTGATGAAGGCCCGCTCTACAAGCGCTTGAATACGAAGACCCTCCTCGCAGGCGGCGGTGGCTTCCTCGATTACTTCGCCGATCACTACGTTGGCCTTGGCGAAGTCCCCCGCGATTCGCAATGCCCGCGCGAGCATGGCCTGGGCCTCCAGTCGGCTGGAACCGCCGACCGGGAGGAGAGCGGCAGCACGTGCGAAGAGATTCGCGGCCGCGCTTATATCGCCGAGGCTGAACGCCCGGCCTGCGGCCCGGGCAAGTCGATCGGCAGCCCTGGCGGCAAGGTCCTGGCCATGCGGGTCGCCGGGCTCCAGCTCGGAGTGGTAACGCTGGGCTTGCTCAAGGTGATAGCCCACCAACTCGTCGACCTTTCTGTCCTGGCCCTTGAGCATGGCTTCCACCCATGCCGCGAAGCGCTCATGCAGCTCTCCCCGTTGCGCCTTTGGCAGCGCCTCGTATGCGGCCTCACGGATGAGCGCGTGCCGGAACCTGTAGGTCTGCTCGTCGGCCAGCTCGTTCGGTACCGGCTGGACGAATCCCTTCCGGATGAGCGTCAGCAGGTTAGTCTCCACGGACGGCTGCGCCGCTGCAGGACTTAGCGTGATGATGGCACCGCGGTAAAAAGTCCTGCCGGCAATAGCTGCACGCTGGATCAGGGCGCGCGCATCTGGCGACAAGCGCTCGAGCCGTTCCGCTATCAACGCCTCGACGGAAGGCGGCACGGCCGCCTTGAACCCATTCTCGGAGGCAAGGAGCCAACGGCCAGCTTTCCTTCGGAGCTTCCCCTCATCAAGGAGCATGCCCAGGATTTCTTCGAGAAATAGCGGATTACCTTCGGCGATCTCACCAATGCGATCCCATGCATCTTCTGCGACTTGCTGATAGTCGAGCAAATGCGCCAAGAGCCGCCTGCACTCTTCGTGATTCAGTGGCTCCAGCAGGATCGTGGTGGCGTTGAGTTTCCCGCCTCCCCAGGCCGACCGGGCATCGAGCAGTTCGGGACGGGCCAGGCAAACGATTAGCAAGGGCACATCCTTCGACCAGGCGGCGACATGCTCGATGAGATCAGCCAAAGTGGTCTCAGCCCATTGGAGGTCATCGAATACGACAACCAGCGGCCGATCCCTTGCGATGGTTTCCAGTAGCCTGCGCACGGCCCAGAAAATCTGTTCGAGTGATGCCGCCGTTCCTTTGAGACTGAGTACCGGGAGGACATGATCGGCGATTGACTGCGCGTGCTCGTGGTCACCGAGGACGGCCAGAAGTTTCGTGCGCGCAACCTGGGCTGTGTCGTCCTCACGGATGTTCACGGCTTGACGGATAGCGGTGGCCAGCGGCCAGAAGGTGATGCCGTTCCCGTACGGCAGGCAATGCCCTCCGACAGCAGTTGCCCGCTCGCGCACAAGCGAGACGAATTCCTGCACAAGCCGGGATTTACCGATTCCAGCCTCGCCCAGGATCGTGAAGAGCTGGCAGGTATGGTTGGCGACAGCGCGTTCGAACGTCTGAAGGAGCATGGCCTGCTCCTGGTCTCGCCCGACCATGGGGGCGTCAAGGTGGGGAGCCGGGTGAGCTGACTGGTCCAGCGTCAGTAGTCGCCAGGCTTGCATGGACGCCCGCCAGCCCTTGTCCACCGCCGAGTCGAGCGGCTCAACCGTCACCGCGTTACGGATAAAGGGATAGGTTGCATCCGATATCAGCACGTCTCCCGCAGACGCGATCCTTTCGAGCCGACTTGCCTGGTTGATGGCGTCTCCCAATACGGCTACTGGACCTGCGGCAGCGCCCCTGGTCACCACCTCTCCAGTACCGATACCGATACCGATGGTGATACGTATCCTCCAGATCCGGAAAAATTCGCTGTTCTGCTGGTTCAAAGAGGTCCGCATCTCGAACGAGGCGTAAACAGCCCGCAAGGCATCGTCTGCATGAACCTGCGGAATGCCGAAGAGGCCGAGGATCTTTTCGTTTCCCCACTGCTCGACGGTAGCGCCGTATCGCTCTAGCGCCTGACACATGTCCTGAAAAAATGCGTCCGTCATCTGGACCAGGGCCTCGGGGTCGAGTCGCTCAGATAGCTCGTCGAAATTGCGGACAGCACAACAGACGACAGTGACGATCTTGCGGGCTTCCGCAGCGGAATGTTCTTCATGTAGCAACTGAACACCACAGGCAGAGCAACGGGTTGCCCACCTCGGGTTCAGCGTCCCGCATTGACTGCATGAATTCATTGATAACGCCCCCCTGGGCCCCGGCGGCATTGAGAGATCAGGAGTCTCTTGCCCGTCACCGGCTTCTCATAACAAGCGCCACGGAGGCCTAACATCGAGCTTCACCGTCCCTGCTGTATCACTAATGACTATCCGCCACGTGTGGTCCCTCAAGAAAGATGCATCACATGGCTCCCGCACGATGGCCACCACCGGGCCTTGAGCGAAAGCTCAGTGAGTGCCTCACAGGGGGATGCATCTATGGTGGTGATCAACCCCGGCATGTTAACAAGGCATCTGCAGATATCGCCACGATGTCCGCCGCATGACATAGCGAAAAGGTGCTAATGGAACCCCCCTGGATGACAGTCGACAAGAGCGCGTCCCGTACCCCTTCAAGAATGCGCCGATTTAGGCCGTTTGTCCATGGGTTTGTCCGGCAGCCTAGCGATCTGGTGGTTTGCGCGTCTTAATGTCGGGCTGATTAGGGTCGGCCAAGCCGGGCCTGTGAAACAAATGATGTTGCAGGCGATCACTTGGTCCATGGTGAGACCAGGTTGCCGGAGTGGCCTATGATCATGATCGCGGGGCCGCTTGAGGTCTTATCACTCGCGGACCCGACGGCACATGATGCAATTACCACACGCGACAGCTGCTGGCGCTCGAGCCAACTTAGCTGGACGCGCCCACCGAGGGATGCTGCGCGGGGCGCCGACGGAGGCGCCCAGACGAGGATCATTGATGGCTGGCTCGCCCGACATGCGGCTGGTTCCCAGACCACCGGAAGAGCCGCGGGCAGCCCTGGTCATTGCCATCTCCAGCTACCAGGATCCGGAGCTTCGCCAACTCCGCGCACCTGCTCATGACGCAGATGACCTGGCTGAGGTCCTCGGTAACCCGCGCATCGGCGCCTTCACGGTTACCCGGGTCATCGACCGGGATGAGCGGCAGATCCGGCGGGAGATTGACGTGTTCCTGTCCGGCCGCGGCATCGGCGATCTGGTGGTCGTGTACCTGTCGTGCCACGGCTTGCTGGACCGGCGCGGTCGGCTCTATTTCGCCGCTGCCGACACAGCAAAGAGCCAGCTTGGGAGCACCGGCATTCTCGCGGCGTGGCTGCTTGAGCAGCTCGATGATTGCCGAGCGCGCCGTCAAGTCCTCATCTTGGACTGCTGTTTCAGCGGCGCGTTCGCCCGTGGCAGCAAGGGCGTTGCGGATCTGGACCTAGAGCGGCGGCTGGCCGGGCATGGCCGCGGCCGTGCGGTGCTGACTGCCTCTCGGGCCGGCGAGTACTCCTTCGAGGGACAGGCCCTGCCGGACGCGGGAGTGGCCGGATCGGTATTCACCGCCGGGCTGGTCGAGGGATTGCGCACTGGCGACGCCGATACTGGCGGTGATGGGTACGTGAGCGTGGACGAGGCATATGACTACGCCTACAACTATGTCCAATTCAGCGGCGCTAGCCAGACCCCGCAGCGATGGATTTACGGCGGTGAAGGAGCGATGGTGCTTTCCATGAGCCCAGCCGGGGTAGCCACTACCCCAGCGTCGCGGCCAGAGGCGCTCGCGGCCAGCCTTGAGCCGGCGGACATCGAGCGCCGCGGTCAACGACCCGTGTCTGGGCCACGGACACTGGCGGCCACGCTGATCCATGGAACCCGGGGAGCAATGTGCGTCGAGGCAGTGGCGTTCAGCCCGGATGGACGACTGCTCGCCAGCGCGGGCGAGGACAAGACCGTTCGGCTCTGGGACCCGGCCACCGGCCAGCAACTGCGCACCCTCACCGGCCACACCGACTGGGTCAAGTCAGTGGCATTCAGCCCGGATGGGACGCTGCTCGCCAGCGCGGGCGAGGACAAGACCGTTCGGCTCTGGGACCCGGCCACCGGCCAGCAACTGCGCACCCTCACCGGCCACACCGACTGGGTCAGGTCAGTGGCGTTCAGCCCGGATGGGAAGCTGCTCGCCAGCGTCGGCGGCGACAAGACCGTTCGGCTCTGGGACCCGGCCACCGGCCAGCAACTGCGCACCCTCACCGGCTCCACCGACTGGGTCAGGTCAGTGGCGTTCAGCCCGGATGGGAAGCTGCTGGCCGGTGGCGGCGGCGACAAGACGGTGCGGCTGTGGGACCCGGCCACTGGCCAGGAGATGCGCACCCTCACCGGCTCCACCGACTGGGTCAGGTCGGTGGCGTTCAGCCGAGATGGACGACTGCTGGCCGGCGCGGGTGGCGACAAGACGGTGCGGCTGTGGGACCCGGCCACCGGCGAGCAGCTGCGCACCCTCACCGGTCCCACCGGTCTGGTCTTTTCGGTGGCGTTCAGCCGAGATGGACGACTGCTGGCCGGCGCGGGTGGCGACAAGACGGTGCGGCTGTGGGACCCGGCCACCGGGCAGCAGCTGCGCACCCTCACCGGCCACACCGACTGGGTCAGGTCAGTGGCGTTCAGCCCGGGCGAGTACCTGCTCGCCAGTGCCGGCGACGACAAGACGGTGCGGCTGTGGCGCTGACCCTGACACCGTATTGAGCCGGGTGGACATCGGCTGGGCTAGGGCGGGGACTGCCTGAACCGTGCCGTCGCGGCATCGACGAACTTGCGCAGTTCGGTGCGATCTTTCGGCGGGAGTACGTACTTGCCGGTCTCGAAGAACGCCATGTACAGGTCGCCTCGACTCGACTGTGTATCCGATGAGGTCTCCGCGTAGTCGCCGTGAATCTCGTACTCATCCGAAGGAGGCCCGGAGCCGTCGGCCCCGAGGGAAAAGGAGATCGAGTCGCCACCGAGCTTGAGCTCGGCGCCGACATTCCAGCCGCTGACGTCGATGTCCTTGGCGCCCACTCCCATGCCCGGGAAGGAGAGGTAGGACTTCTCATAATCGAAGAACAATCTTATTTCCTGCATATCTGCTTGAGTGCAGTAGCCTGGCCGGGTGGCAGCAGAGGCGGCCAGGCCGGCGGGCGGCGTTGACTACCCCAGGACGTATCAGGAGTTCCGGGCGTGGTTCCCGGATGAGGATGCCTGCGTGGAGTACCTGGGGCGGCTGCGGTGGCCGGACGGGTTCGCCTGCCCGGCGTGCGGCGGGTGTGAGTCCTGGCGGACGGCCAGGCGGCTGTGGATGTGCGCGGGCTGCGGGCTCAAGACGTCGGCGACGGCGGGCACGGTCTTTCACCGCTCGCACTCGCCGCTGTCGTCGTGGTTCGCCGCGGTGTGGTTCGTTACCTCGCAGAAGAACGGGTCTCGGCGCTGGGGCTGCAGCGGGTGCTGGGGTTCGGCTCGTATGAGACCGCGTGGGCGTGGCTGCACAAGCTGCGCCGGGCGATGGTGCGTCCCGAACGGGAACGGCTGTCCGGGGTCGTGGAGGTCGACCAGAGCTTCCTCGGCGGTAAATCTCCTGGCCGGCGGGGCCCGGCCAGCGGCAAGGCACCGGTGATGATCGCGGTCGAGCGGATCAGCGCGCAACGCCTCGGCCGGATCCGGCTCCGCGTCGCCAAAGCGCCCGGGACGCTCGAGCTGGTCGATTTCGCCTGCGAGGTCATCGAGCCGGGCTCGGTGATCCGCACCGACGGCGCCGCGATGTTCAGGCGGCTGGCCGCCCTGGGCTACGCCCACGAGCCGACCGCCGGCTCCAGCGCGCCGGATCTCGACGCCGTCATGCCCGGCGCCCACCTGGTCTCATCCCTGCTCAAACGCTGGACCGCTGGCACGCTCCACCAGCGGATCAGCCCCCAGCACCTGCCCTACTACCTTGATGAGTTCACCTTCCGGTTCAACCGGCGCCGGTCCAGGGCACGGGGAATGCTCTTCTACCGGCTCCTGCAGCAGGCAGCAGGAACCGATCCGCACCCGCTCACCGAGCTGACCGGCCGGAAACCCTGACTGCACTCAAGCAGATATGCAGGTCTTATTTTCGAATATCAATGTCTACCTGCAGAATTTGCGCCCCGACCGCGACTCGAACGCGGGACCTACTGCTTAGGAGGCACTTTCGAAGTGTGGCTGGGTGATGCCAGTTATGGCCTGACGTGCGGTCCGGCCGCAGCAAGAATGGCTGGACGTGGCCTGGCGTAGCCCGGGGTCTGCGGTCGTTGGCTCCCCGGGTTCAACTCGTTAGCCACACTAATGTTCGAATGACCGTGCACCGTACCTCGCCAGGATCGTGAGGTTCCCATCGCGACACAGGGCCGCCGCTGGCACCGACCATAGGACCGCGCCGCCCCTCACGTCAGCCGGACCGCCGACCGCTCCAAGGGCGCCACTTCTTCCGGGCGAAGTCCCGGACGAGCCTAGCAATGATCTTGGGTCTCAGTCGCTGGTCGGCGATTCGGGGGATGCAGCTTCCCTGCCCGGCTCAAGTCGCCTATGGTCAGCTTCATACCGGCGGATCCGGGAGGGCGCGGTGGACGTGGACACGGTGATCCTGCAGGTGCTGCCGGTGGCAGACAGCGACGCGGAGGAACTGGCGGACCTGGCCGGGGGCCTGCACGCCAAGCTGCTCGACGTCGATGCGGCGTCGGTGGCCTCACTCCCGGCCGAGGCGGCCCCCGAGGGTGCCAAAGGGCTCGGGAATCTGGCCGGTTGGCTGCTGGTCCAGTTCGGGACGCTAGACGGGCTGCGCGCCGTCGTCGCCGCAGTGCGCGGGTGGGCCTCGCTGACGGGCCGGACCGTGGAGGTCAGCATCGGCGGGGATGCGCTGAAGGTGACCGGCGTGACCTCGCAGCAACAGCGGGAGATCATCGATGCCTGGCTGGCCTGCCATGCCCCCGACGCCCGACCAGCTTGAGCCGTGGCTTGCCCGGCGGTGGCGACCGGCACCTAAACTGCCGACCCGGGGTTGCGCTGACTGCGGGCCCTGGCCCAGTCAATCGCGACTCGGCGCGTATCGCACCCATTGCCGGCCGCTCGCCTAGCTTGCGGGCGCGGCAGGCTTCGGGCCGGTGGCGCGCAGACTGCCGAACTTGCTCAGCAGGCCGAACCAGAACTGCGAACCGGGGGAGGAGCGCGATGATCATGATGGCGAAGCCGATGAGCACCAAGACGGACTGCCACGCCGAGCTACCATGCCTGCTGAAGATCCCGCGCTTATCCAGCCAGTTGCACTGCGCTTTAGGCTCGGCGCAGTCGCGCACGGTACCCCATCCGATAGGCAGGCCTGCAGTAGCCGCGGCCGATAGCTGTCCCCGCAGTTGCGACAGGCAGTCCTGCGGGGATTGCCCGGCGGAACAGTTGGTGGACTTCGCCGCCACCGCGCTTACGGCCGTGCTCACGGTGCTCTGGGTATACAGCGTGCGCCCGATAGTGAGCGGGTTGATGTTTAGCAGCACCACCAGGATCGCCCCGATCATGAGCGTGATCTTGGCGACGTGCCGCTTGTACCAGCCGGACACGCGGTCCATGTGATCGTCGTACCCGCAGGATGTGCCGCTTTTTGTGGTTCGGCTCGTCTGGGTTGGCGTAGATGCGGGTGTATCCGAACCACCGCTGGCCCCCGCCGGTCCGCCGGCCCTTGCGCGCCTCGCGGTCCTGCGCCTCGCGGACCCGGGCGCTCTTGACCGCGCTTTCCCGCCGCACCCGCTGTGTCTCCATCCCGCCGTAGTAGGCGCCCTCGGCGGTGGACAGGTCCAGGTCCCCGCCGGTATAGGCCGACAGCCGCACGCCGTGCCGCACCCACGCCTTCTCAAACGCGTTCCAGTCGGTCAGGTTGCGGGTCAGTCGGTCGACGTCGCGGACGATCACCACGTCCACCGCGCCGGCCTCGATCGCCGCGATCAGCTCCCCGAATCCGTTCCGGGTGATTTCCTTGAACCCGGAGAACCCGTCATCTTTGAAGGTGGCCGCGACCGTCCAGCCGCGCCGCGCCGCGCCGCGTGGTCGGTGCCCCGCTCGAGCTGGGTGGGGACCGACTCGGCCGCGTCGTAGGTCTCGCTCAGACGGGCGTACACGCCCGCCCTGAGCTGGGCTTCCGCCCGGTCTGCCTGGATGTCATCCATGAGTCCATCATGATGCAAAAACTCAGCGGACGCATGCCGTAGCGCAAGGTAGGCGACCTCGTGCTGCCGCTCGTGATACAAGGCGATCAGCGTGTGCGCGGGGTAGGCCCGGTGATCAAGCAGGGTGGTGGCCAGCCGGCAGATACCGCCGTAGCTGGTGCCGTCGTGGCAGGTGACGGTCACGGATGCCTCGATGATCCGGACTTTCACGCCGCCGATGAGCGACAGGACCGGCCCGTCGGGCAGGTGCGCCAGCCGCTGCCCGTAGTGCTCGTGGATCAGGCCGCCGAATAATGTCTGAGCCATGCAATGGCAAAGGCCGCTGCCCATCGGTCGGCGTTCATGCAGGCCTGGGAAGAGGCGCCCAAGAGCGAGGCGACGGGCATTCTCGACGACGAGACCTACGACTGGCGGGCCGTCGTGGAGGGCATGTTGATGACAGGCGGCCGGCCGCTGGTCGTAAGCGAGGACTTGCTTGTCGAGGCCAACCGGCTGGCCGTGTCCAAGACTGGGATCCAGGTCGACCCCACCGGCTCGTCAGGCCTGGCCGGGTTGCTTGAGATGCGGCGCTCCGGTGCGATTGGCGACCAGGACCGCCGCTGTGCTGTTCACCGGAATCCAGCGATAGCCGTCCAGCATGCCGACCCCGCCTGCCGCACAGCCCGCCGCGACTCTACTGGCTTGCGGCTCACTCGTAGGGGCGTCAGCATCCGACGCTCTCGGAGACGGTCGGACTGGCAGCCGAAGCATTCGAGGGCACGATCACCGACAGCCAATCCGGTTACTAAGCGTTATGGCTTGATCGGCAATGGCCGTGGAACGGGTCGTGGAACGGGAGCCGTGAACGCTGCGTGCACTTAGAAGCATTGCGAGCACCGAAGTGGGCTATCTGTGCAGGCAGGGCGCCCAGGGCCGTGGACCGTGCTTATGGTAAGGAGAAGGTCTACGGTTCGATTCCGTAAGGGGGCTCCAGGTCGGCTATATAAATTCGAAATTAACATCGATCTGAATTGTCGTTTTCGTGGACCGGGTCGTGGAGACGCTCTCATGCTCTGAATGCACAGGA
>WNGF01009533.1_pt1 | contig 23191 bp, 18 predicted proteins | sample 5400641 | NCBI WGS metagenome assembly WNGF01 (sample SAMN13153371, study PRJNA577476) | soil metagenome | isolation source: 80 cm soil or saprolite under grassland replicate 2 | place: USA:California | collected 2016-06-15 | reverse complement strand
CTGTGCGGGACCGGCGTCCAGGTCAGCCCCGTGGTAGAGGTCGACCACCGGAAGGTCGGCACGGGCGAGGTGGGCCCGATCAGCCGCGCGCTCAAGGCTCGCTACTTCGATGCTGTCAGGGGGCGCCTGCCGGAGTACCGGCACTGGCTGACGCCGATCGACGAGGGTGGCTGAAGCGCTCGAGCGCAACGCCGCGGCGACCGTCGCCGCCGGGACCGTCGCCGCGGGGCCGATCGCCAGCCTGGAGCCCGTCATCGCCGAGCGGTCCGCCGCGGCAGCGGAGCCGGCCATCGAGCCCGATCCGGGCGGGCCACGGCCCGACCCGAGCGATGGCGGCCGCCCAGGGGCCGGCACGGACCTCCCGCCCACCCCGGCGCTCGCGGTCATACCCGGCTACGCCGATTCGTCCGGTGCCCGAGCGCCCACCGAGCCCGCCAGGGTCCCGGCCCCGCGAGCAAGCCGTCTGCTCGAGATCGTTCCCGGCGTCGTCACCTGGGCGCTCATCGTGGCCCCGATCGTCCTCTCGTTCGGGTACCCGGAGGTCGTCGCCTGGTTCGTCCTGAGCTTCGACTTCTACTGGTTCTACAAGGCCGTCGTCCTCGTCGGCAGCGTCGCCATCACATTCGGCCGGATTCGGCGGGTCATGGCCATCGATTGGCGGACGCGGGCCTTCTCGCTGGCCGACCTCCCGGCCCGCCGGACGGAGGTGCAGCGACGCATCCCGCTCGTCCGGGAGCGCACCGCCCAGCTCGCCGCCAGGGGTCGCCGGCTCGCGGCCGCCGGCGGCCGGCGCGAGCTCGACCGGTTGCTCGCCGAGCGGCGCGAGCTCGACCGCCTGCTGGCCCGGCGTGGGGAGGCCAACGCCGCGCCGGACCGGCTCTGGCACGTCGCCCTGATCCCGACCTACACCGAGCCGTTCGAAAAGCTGTACGAGACGGTGGCGGCGCTCGCCCGGACGGATTACCCGACAAAGCTCCGGATGGTCGCCATCATCACCCGCCAGACCGACCTCCAGGGGAGAGAGAACGTCGCCCGGCTTCGCGGGCTGTTCGGCGACCAGTTCCTCCACTTCTTCCATATCCTGGACCCCCTCGAGCCGGGCATCGTGGTCGGCAAGAGCTCGGCGATGGCGTACGGCGGGCGCTGGCTGTTCCGGCGGCTCGTAGGCCTCGGCTTCGACCCGGCCGAGGTCGTCGTCACTGATCTCGACGCGGACTACCGTGTCCACCCCCAGTATTTCGGCTATCTGACCTACACGTTCCTCACCGATCCGGACCGCTTCCGGCGGCTCTTCCAGCCGGTCCCGATGTTCCATAACAACCTGTGGTCCACGCCGATGCCCGTCCGGCTCGTGGCCGTCGGGGCGACCCACGTCCAGATGTGGCGCTGTCTGACGCCGGAGAAGCTGGTGAGCTTCAGCAGCTACGCGGTGTCGCTACGGACGCTCCACGAGGTGGACTACTGGGCGACGGACGCCATCCCGGAGGACAGCCGCTTCTACTGGAAGAGCTTCTTCCGGTACAGCGGCGAGTTCCGGGCCGTGCCGCTCTTCATTCCGATGTACGGCGACGCGGTGCGGGCCCGCTCGTACCCGCGGACGCTCGCCCAGCAGTACCTTCAGATCCGGCGCTGGGCCTGGGGCATCACCGACATCCCGTACTACATCCACAACGCCATCCAGCACAGCGAGATCCCATTCGGCCGCCGCGTCCGTCGCCTGGCGGACCTCTGGCTCGACCACATCAACTGGGCCATCGCGCCGTTCGTCATGATCTTCGGGTCCAACCTGCCGCTCGTCATCAGCTGGCAGTTCGGAGCCGGCCGGTTCGCCTCCACGACGCTGGGCCAGAACCTGCCGATCTACGCGTCCGTCCTGCTGACGCTCGCCTTCTGCTGCCTGCTGGTCCTCATCTACGTCGAGGACCGGATCTGCCCGCCGCGGCCGGCGTCATGGGGCATCTGGCAGCGGCTGGCCAGTCGGCTCCAGTGGCTGCTCCTGCCCCTGGTCGGCCTGGTCTTCAGCAACCTGCCGGCGCTCGATGCCCAGACCCGGCTGATGACCGGCCACTACCTGGAGTACCGGGTCACCGAGAAGGCCTAGCCCAGGCAGCTCCGTCTCAGGGCGCGGGCGGCGGCGTCAGGTCCGGCGTGCTCCGGCCGGTGGTGACAACGATGTCCGCGCGCGCACTGGCATCGGTCGCCAGGGTCGCCTTGGCCCCGAAGAGCGCTTCCAGGTACTTCACGGTCTCCGGTGCATCCTGCTCGGCGCCGTTGTAGACGACGATCTTCGTGCGTGGCGCCTGGGCCGGCCGCTGGTTCGGGGCACTGGCGTTGATGCCCTGGTACTCCAGGAAGGCGGCGATCTGGGAAGCCTGACCCAGCTCGCCGGAGCCGTTGAGGATCCAGACGTCAGCGCCCTCCTCGGCGATCTTCTCGCGCCGGTCCTCGTTGATCGGCCTGGTGCTGAACGCGTCTCGGACGGCCTGGCGGATCTTGCCGACGTAGGGCTCGATGGAATCGCCGCAGCGACTGACGACCTCCCGGCCGTACAGGGGCGGCGAGAAGACGTAGGACCGGATGTTGGACGTGTCGACGCCGTCGGACAGGCGGAGCAGGGAGGGCAGCTGGTCGACCGGCATGTCCGTATGAACGGCGGCCTTCAGCGCCTGGACAAGGTCAGGCAGCCGTGCCAGGAGCGCATTGACGTTGGTCTGGTCCTTGAGCGAGAGGAGGACGCGCTGCTGCCGCTGCGAGCGATCAAAATCGATGGATCCGTGGCGCGATCGCGCATAGACGAGAGCCTGGGCGCCGGTCATGTGCTGGATGCCGGCCGGAATGTACACGCGCAGGTTTCCCTTCCCGGCGTCGCCCGGGAAGGCGTCGTCAAGGACGGGAAACTGGACGTTGACGGTGACTCCGCCAACGGCATCCACGATCTGCTTGAAGCCCTCGAAATTCACCTCGACGTAGTAGTTGATATCAAGGCCGTAGAGGTAGCCGAGGGTGTCCTTCAGCGCCTGAAATCCGCGCTGCCGATTGTTGCCCGGGAACAGGTCTGGCCGGCCGGTGGCTGTGGTCCAGAGGCTGTTGATCTTGCACGGAACCGTGCCGTAGAACGCCTGAGCCTTGCCGGGCGGGAGCGGCACGTTGACCGTGTCGCGCGGCAGGCTGAACAGTGCCACCTGCTTGGTCTTGGGATCGATGCTGGCCACGATGAGGGTGTCCGTGTTGAAGGTTCCTTCTCGGGGCCGCTGGTCGGCGCCGATCAGGAGGACGTTGAGGCGGCCGCCCGTCCACGGTCGGGCGCTGATGGTCGGCGCGGACGTCGCGCCCGGTGGCGGCGTGCCGCCTGGGATCGTCGGCGAGGCGGACTCGCCCGCATCGCCAGTTCCGGGCGATGCGGAGGCGTCGGGCACGTCGCACGCATTCTCTCCGGTCGGGTCGAAGATGCAGGCGATGACGTCCTGGCCGATCGAGCCGTAGTAGGCGACGACCGCGTGATTGCTGGCCATCACGATGATGACCGCCAGCAGGCCGGCCAGCGACAGCGGGGTCGCCCGGAGGCGCGGCCGCCCGAGCCGGCCGCCGCCGCTCAGCTCGAAGGCGTTGATGTAGCTCACGACTCGATAGGCGTCGATCGCCGCGACGACCCGATAGACGAGCGCGACGACGTTGAAGAGCTGGATGACGACGAGGAATCGGGCGACCTCGCCGATGAGCTCCAGCGGGGTCATGCGGATCGCGATGCCCGCGGTCAGGGCGATAAGGAGGATCGGCACGGCGGCGAAGCCGAGGGCGCGCTCGTAGGCTCCGGCGTAGGCATGTCCCAGACCCGGAAACAGGACGGAGAGGAACGCCGCCGCGAACGCTGATCGACGGCGCACCTGCGGTGCCTGCTGGGAGGACATCGTCGGGTAGGATAACCGGACTCCAGCGTCCGAGCCGCCAAGGCCAGTCAGAGGAAAGCTTGTTCGAGCCAGTTAGTGCAAAGCCCGACCTCATCGCCCAGGAGCACGCGATCCTCGCACGATGGGCAGAGCGCCGGACCTTCGCACGACTGCGCGCCCAGAACGCCGACGGCCCGCGGTGGAGCTTCCTTGACGGTCCCATCACCGCCAACAACCCGATGGGCGTTCACCATGCCTGGGGTCGGACGTACAAGGACGTGTTCCAGCGCTTCCAGGCGATGCTCGGGAAGAGCCAGCGCTGGCAGAACGGGTTCGACTGCCAGGGCCTGTGGGTGGAGGTCAACGTCGAGCGTGACCTCGGCTTCACGTCCAAGCGGGACATCGAGGACTACGGGATCGCCGAGTTCGTCTCGCTCTGCAAGCAGCGCGTCCTGACCTACGCGGCCCGCCAGACCGAGCAGTCCAACCGGCTGGGCTACTGGATGGACTGGAACGATCCGGACGAGCTGCGCCGGCTGCGCGATCTGCTCGCAGTCGATCCGGCCGTCCCGGCCACGACCCAGGGAACGGCCGGTCCGGTGACCGACTCCGTGGAGATGCTCGTCGGGCGCCTGGGCATGCCGGACGTCGGCGGCAGCTACTTCACGTTCAGCAACGAGAACAACGACCTCATCTGGGGCTTCCTGGCCGAGTGCCACCGGCGGGGCTGGATCTACAAGGGCCACGACACGATGCCGTGGTGCGCGCGCTGCGGGACCGGCCTCTCCGAGACCGAGGTCAACGAGGGCTATGCCGACCGCGAGGACCCCGGGCTGACGATCCTCCTGCCGCTCGTGGACCGGCCGGGCGAGGCGCTGCTCATTTGGACGACGACGCCCTGGACGCTGACCTCAAACGTCGCGGCGGCCGTGGGCAGGGTCCTGTCGTACGTCCGGGTCCGCCAGGGAACGGACAGCTTCTGGCTGGCTCGCGGCACGCTGAAGACGGCGATCGACGGTCCGTTCGAGGTGGTCGAGGAGCGTCCGGGCAGCGAGCTCGTGGGCTGGCGCTATGTGGGGCCCTTCGATGACCTGCCGGCCGTTCGCGAGGCGTTCGCCAGGGGCACGCGCGATGAGCCCGCCCGGGTCTACGAGCATCGCGTCGTCGCCTGGGACGAGGTCGGCGAGGACGAGGGCACCGGAATCGTCCACGTCGCCCCAGGCTGTGGGGCGGAGGACTTCCAGCTCGGCAAGCAGCTCGGCCTGCCGCTTATCGCCCCGCTCGACGAGAGCGGGATCGTCGTCGCGGGCTTCGGTGCCCTGAGCGGGCGTGACGTTCGCGACGTTACCGAGCCGATCGTGGAGCACCTCAAGCGCGAGGGCCGCTTCTACCGCCTGCAACCCTACCGCCACCGCTACCCGCACTGCTGGCGCTGCGCGACGCCGCTCGTCTTCCGGCTCGTCGACGAGTGGTTCATCAGCATGGGCCCCGTCTATGACAAGCCGCGCTCGGAGCTGACGAAGGAGGAGGTCGACGCCAGCCTCCGCTACCAGATCATGGAGGTCGTCGACCAGATTCGGTGGATCCCGGGGTTCGGCTACGAGCGGGAGCTGGACTGGCTCCTGAACATGCACGACTGGATGGTCAGCAAGAAGCGTTACTGGGGGTTGGCGCTGCCCATCTATGAATGCCCGGCGTGCGGCACTGTCGATGTGATTGGCGGCCGGGAGGAGCTGCGCAAGCGGGCGGTGGAGGGCTGGGACACGTTCGAGGGCCACACGCCCCACCGGCCCTACGTCGACGCGGTGAAGATCGCCTGCCCCTCGTGCGGCGGGCCGGTCGAGCGGATCAAGGACGTCGGCAACCCGTGGCTGGACGCCGGGATCGTGCCGTTCTCGACGCTCCACTTCCGCGAGGACCCCGACTATTGGGCGCGGTGGTACCCGGCCGACTTCATCTCCGAGAGCTTCCCCGGCCAGTTCCGCAACTGGTTCTACTCGCTGCTGGCGATGGGCACCGTCCTGCGCCGCGAGCCGCCCTTCAGGACGATCTTCGGCTACGCCCTCGTCTACGGCGAGGACGGCCGGCCGATGCACAAGAGCTGGGGCAACGCCATCGACTTCGACGAGGCGGCCGAGCGGATGGGCGTCGACGTCATGCGCTGGCTGTACACCACGGCTCGGCCCGATGACAACATCCGCTTCGGCTGGCACGTTGCCGACGACGCCCGGCGCGAGCTCCTCGTCCTGTGGAACGCCTATGCCTTCTTCGTCACGTACGCGCGGCTGGCCGACTGGCAGCCTGCCGAAGGCATCAGCACCCAGGCCGTGGCGAGCTGGAGCCCGATGGATCGCTGGATCCTGTCCCGCTCGGCCGGCCTGGCCGACGCGGCTGGTCAACGCCTGGCGGACTTCGACGCGCTCGGAGCAACCCGCCTCATCTCCTCGTTCATCGACGACCTGTCGACCTGGTACGTGCGGCTCTCCCGGAAGCGCTTCTCGCGCAATGAGGATCCCGCCGATCGCTCGGCGGCCTTCGCCACGCTCCATGCCGCGCTGGTCGTCCTGGCCCGGGTCCTGGCGCCGCTGCTGCCGTTCCTGGCGGACGCGATGTACGTGAACCTCATGACGGGGATCGACCCGGCGGCGCCGGATTCTGTCCACCTGACGCGTTGGCCGGCGGCGGAGATGACCGCCCTCCGCGCGCCGGGCCTCGAAGCATCGATGTCGGTCGCCCGGCGGGCCGTCGACCTCGCCCGGACGCTGCGTGGCAGCAGCGGGCTCAGGATCCGCCAGCCGCTCGCCCGGATGTGGCTCGGCCTGCCGTACGGAGACCTGGCGGAGCGCGATGCGCTGCTCGACCTCGTTCGCGAGGAGGTCAACGTCAAGGCGATCGAGCTCATCGGCGCAGAGTCTGAGCTCGTCGAGCGTCGCGTCAAGCCGCTCCTGCCGCGCATCGGCAAGAAGCTGGGCGCGGCGATCCCGGCCGTCATGGCCGCCGCCCGCGCCGGCGATGTCGAGCTCCTCGCGGACGGCGGCGTGCGCCTGGCCGGCGTGACCCTGGCGCCCGACGAGGTGGAGATCCAGATGACGCCGCGGCCAGGGACGGCGGTCGCCCACGACGAAGGCCTCGTCGTGGTCATCGATACCCGGCTGACTCCCGAGCTTCGTGCCGAGGGCGATGCGCGGGAGCTGCAGCGTGCGATCCAGGACCTGCGCAAGGAGGCGGAGCTGCGGCTCACGGATCAGATCACCCTGTGGGTGAATGGCCACGCGCCGGGCGTCGAGGCGCATCTGGCCGCAGTCGCGACCGAGACGCTGGCGGGGGAGGTGGTCCGGACGACGCCGCCGCCTGGAGCGGCGATGGCGACGGTCGAGCTGGAGGCAGGCCCGGTGACCGTCGGCCTCCGACGCCTCTCGGACGACGGATAGGCGGGGCGACGTGTCGGAGGGTGGCGAGGCGGCGCCGAGGGCCGTGACGGCGCCGGCCGGGAGTGGGGGTGGCCGCACCCGGTCGGTCGCCCGGCCGCGCTGGGGTCTCTTCGGCGCCCTCGGCGCCGGGATCGTGGTCGTCGATCAGCTCGTCAAGGCGTGGATCGTGAGCGCGGGCGCATTCGAGATCGGCCGCCCGGTCGAGATCGCGGGCGACGTCATCCGGATCACGCTGTCCCACAACCAGGGAGCCCTGTTCGGGCTGTTCCAGGGTTCTGCGCCGCTCTTCGCGCTGGTCAGCCTGGCGGTCCTCGGCGTCATCGTCTGGTACGAGGCGCATGCCGGCCAGCAGCTCGCCGTCTCGCTGGCGCTGGGGCTGCTGATCGGCGGGGCCATCGGCAACCTCATCGATCGGTTGCGGCTGGGATACGTCGTGGACTTCGTCGACGCCGGCATCGGCGGATGGCGGTGGTACACGTTCAACGTCGCCGACGCGTCGATCAGCCTGGCGATCGTGCTCCTGATCCTCCTGGCGATCTGGCCGCAGCGCGCCGAGGCGGTCTGACGAGATGGTCGCCGGTGAGACCCGCGACCTGACCGTGCCGGCGGGGACCCGGCCCGTTCGGGTGGATCGCTACGTGACCGACGTGACCGGCCTGTCACGGAGCCGCGTCCAGCGGCTCATCGCCGCCGGCAATCTCACCGCGTCGGGACTGCCACTGAAGGCCAACGCACTCGTCGGGCCGGGCGATACGCTTCGGCTGGTCATTCCGCCGCCCGAGCCGCTCGACCTGATTCCGGAGCCAGACATCGCGCTGAACGTCGTGTTCGAGGACGGCGACCTGCTCATCATCGACAAGCCGACCGGGCTGGTGGTCCATCCCTCGCCCGGCCACGACTCGGGGACGCTCGTCCATGCGCTCCTGGGGCGGGCCGTGGGAGCCGGCGTCGAGACGCCCGCGACGGCATTCGGCGGGATCGGCGGCGTCCGGCGCCCTGGCATCGTGCATCGTCTCGATCGCGACACGAGCGGGCTGCTCATGGTCGCCAAGAACGACGTGGCCCAGGCCAGCCTCATGGCCCAGCTGAAGGCGCGCCGGGTGAAGAAGACGTACCTCGCGCTCGTCCAGGGCAGCGTCGCCGCCGCGGTCGGCAGGATCGAGGCTCCCATCGGGCGTGATCCACGGCACCGCATGCGGATGGCGGTCGCGGCCGACGGCCGTCCCTCGACCACCGGCTACCGGGTCCGCGAGCGCTTCCCCGGCTGGACGCTCCTGGAGGTGGACCTGGTGACCGGTCGAACGCATCAGATCCGGGTTCACCTGGATGCGATCGGCCATCCCGTGGCGGGCGATCCGCTGTACGGCACGGGCACGTCACGGCGCGGGCCGGACGGCCTGGAGCGGCTGTTCCTCCACGCCTGGCGGTTGGAGCTGAACGCGCCATCCGGCGGCCGGCTCATCCGCGCGGAGGCGCCCCTGCCGGTCGAGCTCGAGCTGGTGCTCCAGGGTCTCCGGGAGGCGGTGACGGCGAGGTGAGCTCGCCGATGGAGGGTCGGCCGACGGGCGAGCCGCCGATGGACCGGCCATCCGCGGACGGGCCGCCACCGACCCTTGGGGCGCCGGGTGCCCTCCTGGTGATCATCAGCGGGCCATCCGGAGTGGGCAAGGACACGATCATCGAGGCGCTGCGACGGCGGCCCCGCGAGCGCGACTATCACTTCGTGGTGACGTACACGACTCGGGCGGCCCGGCCGGGGGAGGTCGACGGGGTCTCGTACCAGTTCCTCAGCCCGGAGCGGTTCCTGGAGCTGAAGGCCGCCGGCGAGCTGCTGGAGGCGACCAACGTCCACGGCAACTGGTACGCCACGCCCAGGCGCCAGGTCAGCCAGGCACTGTCCGAGGGACGTGACGTCATCCTCAAGATCGACGTCCAGGGCGCTCAGACGGTCAAGAAGCGCGTCCCCGACGCGGTGCTCATCTTCGTCGTGCCTCCCTCCCTCGAGACCCTGTTCCACCGGCTGAAGGCGCGGGCCACCGAGTCGGTCGACGAGCTCGAGCTGCGCCAGCGGAATGCCGCGCTCGAGCTGGCTCGCCAGGATGACTACGACTACGTCGTCGTCAACGAGACCGGCGAGGTGGAGCCGACGGCGGCCCGAATCGACGAGATCATCGCGACGGAGCACGGTGCGAATCGAGATCGCCGGTTGCTCATCTAGGCCGGCCAGCCAGGCCCGCGCGACCCGGCTGGCAGGATCGGGTTGCCGGTGAGCGGCCGGTCGCCGGCCGCTGCCACAATGGCCCGGTGATCGATTCGTCGCAGGCGACGCTGGACCTTGCGCTCGCGCCCGCCGGGGACTCCGGTCGCCTCGTCGAGATCGCCGTCGACGCCGCCGGTGGGGCCGGCCGGCGGACATACACGTACCGGGTCCCCGACATGCTGGCGGACCTGGTGGTGGGCGAGGCCGTGCTCGTCGAGTTCGGCCGGCGGCAGGCGCTCGGGATCGTGGTGGCAGAAGCGGACACCGCGCCGGCAATTGACGCGAAGCCGGTCCTGGACCGTGTCAGGGCGGACGGGCCGCTGCTGCCGCCGCTGTCACTGGGGCTGGTGCGCTGGATCGCGGAGACGTACCTGGCGCCGGCGACCGTTGTCATCCGATCGTTCCTGCCGCCGGGCCTCCTCGAGCGCCTGGAGCTTGTCGCCGAGCTGGCGCCACCCGGCGGAAATGAGGGCATACCTCGCCCCGTGCCCGGCGTGGCGGAAGCACCCGAGGAGGCGGAGATCCTCGCACAGCTCGGGTCTCGTCCCAGGTCGGTCCGCGAGCTGTCTTCCGCCGAGGGACGGGCGCAGCTCCTGCGGCGGCTGCGAGCCCTCGCGGCAGCCGGCCGGATCACCCTCGACTGGACGCTGACGGCGGCCGGGGCCGGGGCCAGGTTCGAGCGCCACGCGCGGCTGACCGAGGACGGCCGGACGACGGTTCGGGCGCTCGCCGCCGGCCGGAGGCCGAGCGGACGGCCGCTTGGTCCGCGCCAGGCTGCGCTGCTCGCGGAGCTGGCCGCCGACGCGGGGTCGGAGCCGCTCGCGGCCGAGCTGGCCGCTCGGCACGGCCCGAGTGCGGTCAGCGGAGTCGCGCGCCGGGGCCTCGTCGAGATCGTCGTCCGGCGCCACGAGCGTCTGCCGCTCTCCCGACGTCCGGCCGGGCGTCGCGGCGCGCGGCCGCCCGAGTCGACCTTCACGACGGCCCAGGCAGAGGCCGTCGGGCTGGTCCGGGCGGCGATCACGGCGCGGGATGCCACACCGCTGCTGCTCGACGGCGTGACCGGCTCCGGCAAGACCGCCATCTACGTGGAGGCGATCGTCGCGGCGCTCGAGGCCGGCCGGCCGGCGCTCGTGCTGGTCCCGGAGATCACGCTCGCGCTGCCGCTGGTCGACCGCCTGCGGGCAGACGTCTCGGCGGAGACGGCCCTCGTCCACTCCGGCCTGGCGCCTGGTGAGCGTGCCGACGAGTGGCGGCGCATCCGGGCAGGCGGCGTCCGGATCGTCGTCGGCACGCGGCTGGCGATCGGAGCGCCGCTGGCCGACCTCGGCGTCGTCATCGTCGACGAGGAGCACGACGCCGCCTACAAGAGCGATCGCACGCCCCGGCTTCAGGCGCGTGATGCGGCCATCCAGCTCGGCCGGCTTGCGGGCGCTGCCGTCATCCTGGGCAGTGCCACGCCAGGGCAACCGCCGCCTTCTGTCCGGCCGCCTGGCGGCTGCGATGGCGTCACTGGACACGGCGGCGGGCGAGCGGGCCATCCTCGTCATCAATCGGCGGGGGACGGCATCCGCGGTCATCTGCCGGGACTGCGGCACCGCGCAGGAATGCCCGGAGTGCGCCCGGCCGCTGGTCTTCCACCAGGCCGGCATGACCCTGCGCTGCCACCACTGCGGCAGGGCATCTCCCCTCGCGACACGCTGCCCGACGTGTGGCTCACCGAGAATCCGCTACCTGGGTGGCGGCACGCAGCGCGTAGAGGCCGAGGTCCGGGCGCGATTTCCGACGCTCCGCGTCGGCCGCCTCGATCGAGATGTCGCGGAGCGCCGCGAGGCGGCGCAACGGGTGGTCGCCGCCTTCGGCGATGGTCGCCTGGACGTGCTCGTGGGCACGAGCCTCGTCGCGAAGGGCCTGGACATCCCGGAGGTGACCCTGGTCGGCGTCGTCTCCGCGGACGTTGCGCTCAACCTGCCCGACGAGCGAGCCGCCGAGCGGACCTATCAGCTCCTCGCCCAGGCGGTCGGGCGGGCAGGTCGCGGCGACCTGCCCGGGCTCGCGATCATCCAGAGCTACCAGCCGGATCACCCGGCGATCCAGGCGGTGGTCCTCGGCGATCCCGCCGCGTTCTACGACGCCGAGCTGACTGCACGGAAGCGCTGGTCGGCGCCGCCCTACGGCCGCTACGTGAAGCTGACCGTGGGCCTCCCCGATCCTGCCGCCGCCGAGCGGGAGGCGCAGGCCATGGCCGACCGACTGCGCGGCGTAGCGGCCGACCGCGGCGTGCCGGTTGCCGTCGTCGGGCCGGCGCCGGCGTACATCGCCCGGCGGGCCGAGCGCTGGCGCTGGAACGTCGTCCTGCGCGGACCGAATCCGGCCGCGATCCTCGATGGAGGCCCGGAGGCCCCGTGGTCGGTCGACGTCGATCCCGAGTCGCTGCTCTGACGGCCCGCGGCGCTCGACCGCCCTGGAATGGCCACATCGCCCCGATCATCACGGAAGGAAGAGGATGGCCGTGTCGAGGGTTCAGCCGACGCCGTTTGGGCCCTTGACGGCGCTCGCATCGACATGATCGATGCGGCGCGCGTACGACGCTCGTAACGGTCGTTCACCCGGGGCACGGCAGGGCAATGCGACCAGATAATGTTCGGGCCGATGCGCGAGGGCCTTCGACCAGGCTCGGCCGAGCGTCGCCCGCCCTTCGCTATACTCGCCGCCATGAGCGTCAAACCCATCGTCCTGCTTGGCGACCCGCGCCTGCGCCTCAAGGGCCAGCCGGTTGAGAGCTTCGGCAAGAGCCTCCACGAGCTGCTCGACGATCTTGCCGATTCGATGCGCGCCGCCCCGGGTGTCGGGCTTGCCGCTCCCCAGCTCGGAGAGCCGCTGCGCTGCTGCGTGATCGAAGTCGAGGGTCGGCTCCACGAGCTCGTGAACCCTGCCATCGTTCGTTCTAGTGGCAATGACCGGGACCTGGAAGGATGCCTCTCGATTCCGGGGTACGTCGCCTACGTCACGCGACGCGAACGCGTCTGGGTCGTTGCGCAGAATCGCCTCGGCCGCGGGATCAAGGTCGCCGGGACGGGCCTCCTGGGCCGTGCGCTCCAGCATGAGCTCGATCATCTGGACGGCAAGCTGTTCATCGATTACCTGGACTCCATGGACGAGCTCATCCCGGTCGGCACCGGCGATGACGAGGAGGAAGAGGCCGCCACCCGCGCGACCGCGCTGGCGTGACCGAGCGCGCCCGTACGGTCTTCTTCGGGTCCGGGTCATTCGCCGTGCCGATCCTGGCGGCCCTGTCCGGGTCTCCGGACGTTGACCTGGTCGGGGTGGTGAGCGCCCCGGACCGACCGGCCGGACGGCATGGCCGGCTCACGGCGGTTCCCGTCGCGAGGCGCGCTCGCGAGATCGGCCTGACCGTGCTCCAGCCGCCGCGCCTGCGAGCCCCGGACGCGGCCGCCACCATCGCGGCGCTCCAGCCGCGGCTCGGCGTGCTGGCGGACTACGGCCAGATCGTGCCGCCCGTGATCCTGGACCTCTTTCCGGCGGGGATCCTCAACGTCCATCCGTCACGACTGCCTCGCCACCGGGGGGCGACGCCGATCCCGAACACGATCCTGGCCGGCGATCCGCTCGCCGGCGTCACGGTCATCCGGATGGATGCCGGCCTGGACACCGGGCCGATCGTCACGGCCGTCGAATGGCCGCTGATGGGAACGGAGACCGCAGCCGAGCTGGAGGACGCGGCTGCGCGCTTCGGCGCCGAGCTCCTGACGGCGGCGGTGGGCGGGTGGCTCGACGGCAGTCTTGCGGCACGGCCCCAGGACGATGCGGCCGCCACCCTCACGCGGACGCTCCGCCGGCAGGACGGCCGGCTCGACCCGGCGCAGGGCGCTGCCGCGCTGGAACGGCAGGTTCGAGCCTTCCAGCCGTGGCCCGGCAGCTTCGTGGAAGCCGACGGTCGTCGACTCCTCGTCTGGGTCTCGGAGGTCACCCCGGAGCGGATCGGCGATGCCCCGGGACGCCTGGAGGCCGACGACGACGGCCTGTACTTGACGACCGCGGGCGGCCGGCTCCAGCTGCTCGAGGTCCAACCCGCCGGCGGCCGGCGGATGTCCGGCGCCGAGCTGCTGCGTGGCCGGCCCGCCCTGGCCGGGGCGTCCGTGGCGTGAGCGGCCGGTGAGCGGGGCCCATGCGACAATGACGGGCTCATGATCACGAGTGCGGCTCCGCCGCCTTCCAACGGGACTGCCTCCGACTCCGTCGTGGCCGTCGCCTGGGATGCCCGCCCGGGCCTGTCCGGTCTGGACCCCGAACGGCTCGAGGCCTGGTTCCTTGCCGCGGGTCGGCCCGCCTACCGCGCGCGGCAGCTGGCCGACGCGATCTGGCGGCGGCATGCCCATGACGTGACGCAGCTGCGTCCGCTCCCGGGCGATCTGCGAGCCTTGCTGGACCGGGAGTTCCGGATCGACACGCTCGCCTCAACGGAGGTCCGCGCGGCCGATGGCGGACTGACCGAGAAGGCACTCCACGTGCTCGGCGACTCCAACGTGGTCGAGTCCGTCCTCATGCACTATCCGGCCCGGGCCGGCCGCCGCGAGCGCCACACCGTCTGCATCTCGAGCCAGGTCGGTTGCGCGGTCGGCTGCCCGTTCTGCGCGACCGGCGAGCTCGGCTTCGGACGCGACCTCACGACCTCCGAGATCCTGGACCAGGTCCGCTGGGCAGCCCGGCACGTCGCGGTGGACGGTCGCCGCCTCACGAATGTCGTCTTCATGGGCGAGGGCGAGCCGCTCCTGAACCTGGATCGGGTCCTGGAGGCAGTGAGAGCCCTCGCCGACCCGCTCCGATTCGGGCTGGGAGTGCGTCACGTGACCGTGAGCACGTCCGGCGTCGTGCCGGCCATCCGGCGCCTGACCGCCCTGGGCCCACAGTTCACGCTCGCCATCAGCCTGCACGCGGCCCGCGATCCCCTCCGGGACGTCCTGGTGCCGCTCAACCGCCGCTGGCCGGTGAGCGAGGTTGTTGCGGCAGCTCGCGACCATGCCCGAGCCACCGGCAGGCGGGTCAGCTACGAGTACACGATGATCGGCGGGGTGAACGACACGGATGCCGACGCGATCGCTCTCGCCGAGCTGCTTCGGGGCGACCTGGCGCACGTCAACCTCATCCCCATGAACCCGGTCGCACACACGCCCTGGACGGCCAGCCCGATGGCCGCCATCGAGGCGTTCGCCGGTCGAGTGCGGGCTGCCGGCCTGTCGGTGACGATCCGGCGCAATCGAGGTCAGGACATCGGGGCGGCATGCGGCCAACTCGCGGCCGAGCACGCCGGCGAGCCGCCGCCGGAGGTTGTGGCCATACGCCGGGAACGCCTGGTGGCCGACAGTGCGGCCGCCCTTCGCGGCGAGCGCCGTCGGGCCGCCGCGGCCGAGCTTCCCGTGGCGCTCGGACTCGCCGGCCGGCCCGTTCCGGCCGGCGACCGGAGTCCCTGAATGGCCGACGGGCGGGCCCGCGTCGCCGCCAGCATCCTCGACGCGGACGTGTCCAACCTCGCCCATGCGGTCAGGCGAGTCGAGAAGGCGGGCGCCGATCGCATCCATCTGGACGTCATGGACGGCCACTTCGTGCCGAACCTGACATTCGGCCCCCGGACGATCCAGGCGCTCCGGCCGCGCACCCGCCTGCCCTTGGACGCGCACCTCATGATCTCCAACCCCGGCCAGCACGTCGACGACTACATCGCGGCCGGCTGCGACTCGATCACGATCCATGTCGAGGTCCAGGAGCTGGAACCGATCGAGCCGACGCTCCGTTCGATCCGCGCAGCCCGCCGTGCCGCCGGACTCGCCCTCAAGCCGGGAACGCCTCTGGCGACCCTGGAGCCATACCAGGAGCTGCTGGACATCGTCATGGTCATGACGGTGGAGCCGGGCTTCGGCGGGCAGACCTTCATGAAGGACGTGGCCCGCGAGAAGCTGCTGCCGGCGCGGCAGCTGCTGCGGCACGTGCCGGTGACCGGTGAGGTCCACGTCGATGGCGGCATCAACCGCGAGACCGCGGAATTCGCCGGTGCGCAGGGGACGGACGTGCTGGTCGTCGGCTCGGCCCTGTGGGTCAAGGGCCATGACATGGCGCGCGAGATCCGATTGATCCGCGCACTCGCCGACGAGGGCTATCAGTACGGCCTGAACGACGGCGAGCCGCCGATCCCGCGCGACCGGTGGACGACGTTCGTGAGCCTGCCCAAGCACATCGCCGATCGGGCGATGGCCGAGATCGAGAAGGGCAACATCCCCGTCATCGTGCTCCGCGGCCAGGGCGGCCGGATCAACCCGGACGGCGTCCGCGATTACGAGGTCGCGGTGCCCCTCTCTGCCGCCCAGCTGACGGCCGAGCGCCACGCCGACGCACGAGACGCGTGGCTGGCCGAGGCCGAGGAGTGGCGGGAGCGACTGATCGCCGACGCCCGACGGGACGGCGGGGCCGCCGCGCGAGCGGCCGCCGATCCCGGCCGGAATGGCGCCGAGGCCCGGATCCCCGGCCGGTGACCGGCGAGCTGCGGGATGAGCTGACGGTCGCCGTTCCACCGCCTCCGGGCCGCGACCCAGAGCTCGCCCTGGGCCGGCGCAACGACCGGATCCTGCTCATCGCGATCGGCGGCTACATCGTCCTCCTGTCGGCACTCATGCTGGCCCGCGGCGTCTCGATCACGCCCGACGTCCTGCTCGTGGCGCTTGGCCTGGCCGCCGTGCTCCTCGGTCGGGGTCGCCTCTTCCTGCGCGACTGGATCCCGTTCATCGGCCTGTTCTTCGCGTACGAGCTCATGCGCGGCTATGCCGACAACTTCGGCGCCGGCATCCACGTGACCGACGTCATCGCCGCCGAGCGGCTGATCTCGTTCGGCCACCTGCCGAGCCAGCTGCTCCAGCAATGGCTCCACCCGGCCAGCGGTCCCGACCTGCTCGCGGTGGTCGGCACCATCTTCTACTTCCTCCACTTCCCGTTGCCTCTCGCGGTCGGCTTCTTCCTGTGGTTGCGCCACCGGCGCGCGTACTACGACTTCGTCGCCGCGCTCATCGTCCTGTGCATCGCCGGCTTTGCGACGTATCTGGTCCTGCCGGTGGCCCCGCCATGGTGGGCGCAGCAGCACGGCTACCTGCCCACCGTCGACGGTGTGCCGGCGATCCTCCATCTCAAGGACCAGGGCTTCCAGACCATGGCCCGAGCCCTTGGCTTCGACGGCAGCTACATCTACAGCTACGCGATCTACGACATCAACCCCAACGAGGTGGCCGCCTTCCCGTCGCTCCACGCGGCGTTCCCGTTTCTGGCCTTCCTGTTCGCCCGCCGAACCTTCGGGCGAGTCGCCTGGGTCCTACTGGCCTATTCGGCCGGCGTCTGGTTCAGCATCGTGTACCTGGGCGAGCACTACGTCGTCGATATCCTGGGTGGCCTTGCCTACGCCGCGGCTGCCTACTGGGCGGTCATCCACGCCCCTGCGTGGTTCCGAGGCGTCGTCGATCGGGCAGCCGACGCGGAGCTCGAACAGGGCGTCGAGGCGGACGACGCGGGCGATCGGTCCGCGCTCGGCCGCCTGGGCCGACGCGTCCGCTGGACCCTGGTGGGTCAGGGTGCCGCCGTTGCGATCACCGGGATCGCGGGCATCGTCCTGATCGGCGGCGCCGGCCTGGCCGGGGGCGCCGCCAGCCCGCTCTACCTCGTGCCATGGGCGCTGCTCGTCGGCGGCGCATGGCGGGCCGCCGCGGGCCTGCTGTCGCGCTGAGGCGAGCGTGCGGGCCCTCCTCCAGCGCGTGAGCCGGGCGCACGTCAGCGTCGGTGAGGAAGTCGTGGGATCGATCACGGCCGGCATGCTCGTCTTCGTGGGCGTGGGCCCGGAGGACGACGGGGCGACGGCCGATGCGCTCGGTCGGCGCGTTGCCGAGCTGCGGGTGTTCGCCGACTCCACGGGCCGTACGAACCGATCTCTGCTCGACACGGGCGGGGCGGCGCTCGTGATATCGCAGTTCACGCTCTATGCGGACACGAAGCGCGGGCGCCGGCCGGGCTTCACGAATGCCGCGCCGCCGTCGGTGGCCATACCGCTCTACGAACGCTTCTGCGCGGCGCTCGCGGCGGCCGGCGTGCATGTGGAGCGCGGCCGCTTCGGCGCCGAGATGGCCGTGGAGCTCGTCAACGATGGCCCGTTCACCATCTGGCTCGACACGGACGAAGGCCTCGCCATCCCCCGATGACGGGTCGCCGCCGCTCGCGGGAACCAGGTGATGGTCAGGCCCTGCATCTGTGGTCGCGGCTCAGGGGCGAAATATTCCGAGCAATGCTATCCGGCCGCAAGACTCCGGCCGGTATCGAGTTTCGGACGTCTGGCGCACCCTGAGGCCGCTCGGTACGCAGCTCGGAATGTTCGGACGGCTTGGCAGCCCGTCGCTGGCGGGGCAGCCCACCCGTAAGCATGCTCGGCATATTCCGGCGGTTGGACGTGATCCTGACGGTCGCGAGCGGACTCCGCAGCTGGAATGGCCTTTCGAGCCGGGAAAAGAAGAACCCCGGTCGCGCTCGGCGCCGGGGGCCTAATCTGCCGCCCCTACCTGGCTACTTTGCCGATTTGGTCTGCGTCCGCCGGCAGCGCGTGCAGACGAGCTCCTTCGTCGGCACGCCGTTGCGCACGACGACGAGTGGCTGCAGGTTGGCGTGCATCCGCCGGTGGGTTCGAACGCGGTTCATGCCCGACGACTGCGGATTGAAGCCGCCCATCGAGCCCTTGCCGCAGATTGCGCAGGCGCGGGCCATCGTGGTCCTCAGTGTTCGTGACGATTGGGGCTCCGGCCCGCGAGGGGCCCGAACGGGGCGGTATGATAGCACGCGGGTGGTGTCCGGCCGATCGCCCGCGACCGCCCGCCCGAACACGGGCACCCCGCAGCGAGGACCGTCCGCCGCATGCCCGAGCGCCGCGTCCCGGGACGCTCCGCCGTCACCCGGCGGGCCATCACCGACATCGTCCGCTCGGCCGTGCTTGGCAGCTACGGCATCGCGGGATTCGCCTCGCCGCGGCCAGTCGACCGCCTCATCCGATGGCTGCGGCTGGACGAGCCCGCGATCCGGATCCGCTATGACGAGGGGCTGAGCGTCGCGCTCCACGTCCGGGTCGCCTACGGACTGCCGATCGCGGAGGTGGCCCGGCAGGTCGATTCGGCTGTGCGGTTCTCCGTTGGCCGGGCGCTCGGTCGATCGATCGACACCCTGACGATCCATGTCGACGGCCTTGACGACGTGGCCGGCGGCACCCAGCCGGCGGTTGGCACTCACGATCTCGGGGAGCCTTCTGCCGACGTGCCGACGGCCACCCCGGACGCCACGCCCGACCTCGCGCCGACGCCCATGCCGGACCCCGCGCGGGATCTCGTGCCGAATGCCGCGCCCGCCGTCCAGCCAGGAAACGGCCGCGGCGCCAACGGCCTGGCGCTCGAGGACACCGGGCCGGCCGGTCAGACCCAGGCGGCTCGGACGGGCGGCCGGTCGTGACGCGGCGCTCGTGCGACGGAGCCGGACTGCTGACGGCGTTCCGCGCGGCCGTCGAGAACCTGGAGCGTCACGTCGACGAGATCAACGAGCTCAACGTCTTCCCGGTCCCGGACGGCGACACCGGCTCGAACATGCTGGCCACCGTCCGTGCGGCCCTGGCCGAGGCCGAATCCGCCTCGGGCGGAACCGCCACCGAGATCGCGACCGCGATCAAGCGTGGGGCGCTCCACGGCGCCCGGGGCAACTCGGGCGTCATCGCCAGCCAGATCTTCGGGGGAATGGCCGAGGCGCTCGGCGCCAAGAAGCGGTTCAACGGGCTCGATCTCGCCTTCGCCCTGCGGAAGGGTGTCGAGCGGTCATACCAGGCGGTCAAGGAGCCCGTCGAGGGCACGATCCTGACGGTGGTCCGCGATGCGGCAGACGCGGCCGTGGCGGCCGCCGAGCGAGACCGGGATATCGAGACCGTGCTGGCGGCGACCGTCGACGCGGCCGAAAAGTCCGTGGCCCGAACGCCCAGCCTGCTCGCCGTCCTGCGCGACGCGGGAGTGGTGGACGCCGGCGGCCAGGGACTGTTCCGGCTTTTCCAGGGAGCGCTCATGCTCCTCGCCGGCGAGACGCCGTCGGCAGATGCCCGACCGGGGACCGCGCCGCGCCTGGCATTCGTCGTCGCCGGAGCGGACGAGGGCCATGGCTACGAGACCGTGTTCTTCGTCCGGCCCGTCGGCCGGCGGCGCCTCGATCTCGACGTCCTGCGCGAGCGCCTGGGCCAGCTCGGCGAGTCGGTCATCGTGGCGGGCGACGGCACAGAGGCGAAGATCCACATCCACAACGAGCGACCGGACGAGGTCATCGCCTACGGCTTGTCCATCGGGACGCTGGCCGACATCTCGGTCGTCAACCTGGACCACCAGTCGGCCGATGTTCGCGATCGCCGGGTCGGCGAGCTCGTGGGCGCGGTGTCCCCGGGCGCCGGCGACGGCCACGACGGCCAAGCCGAGCGGAAGGCCGGCAGCCGGCGGTCGAGCCCCGTCTCCACTCGGGCTTCGGCGTCCGGCACGCTGGCGGCGGTTCCGCCGACGCCGCCCTCGATCTGGATCGACCCGCGCGCCCGCAACGGGGCGACGATCCCCATGGCGATCGTGGCGGTCGCGTCCGGCGACGGGCTCGAGAAGGAGTTCCGCGATCGGGGGGTCTCCGCCATCGTCCGGGGCGGCCAGACCGCCAACCCGTCCACGGGCGAGCTGCTCGCCGCGGTCGATCGGCTCAACGCGGCCGAGGTCGTCATCCTGCCCAACAACAAGAATGTCATGCTGGCGGCGCGGCAGGTCGTCGAGCTCGCGACGAGGCCGATCCACGTCGTGCCGACCCGCAACGCCGTCGAGGGCCTGGAGGCCGTGCTGGCCGTGAATCCGGCCCTGGCCGTCGCGGACAACGTCGCCCGGATGACCGACCAGAGCCGGACCGTTCAGACGATGCAGGTGACCACGGCGACGCGTGACGCGAAGGTGAGCGGCCGGCGCGTCAAGCGCGGCCACACGATCGTCCTCGATCCGGACGAGGGGCTGGTCGCCGTGCATCGCGACCGGACGGCGGCGATCCTGGCCGCCCTCGCGACGCTCCGCCCCGGCTTCGAGCTCGTCAACCTGCTGTATGGAGAAGGCGCAGACCTCCCGGAGGCGGAGGCGCTGGCCAGTCGCGTCCTCGACGCCTTTCCCGGGGTCGAGGTGGACGTCGGCCGGGGTGGCCAGCCGCTGTACCCATTCCTGCTCGCGGTCTGGTAGCGGTGCCCCGCACGGCACCGCCCCGCCAGCCGGCTGGCCCACCGCCGTCACTCGTCCCCGCGGTCCGGCAGCGACGATCGCCTCGCCGGTTGGCGCGAGCGGCCTTCGCTCGGTCGTCGCAATCCGGAAGACGGTGGCCAGGCTCGGCGTGTCGACGGTCCGCGACCTGCTCTTCGACCTGCCCCGGCGATACGACGACCTCCGCGAGATGCGGCAGCTGGGTGAGTTGACGTGGGTGGAGGAGGGGACCGTGGTCAGCGCGAGGGTCCGGGTGGTGGACGTCCGCGTCGAGGCGTCGTTCCGGCGTCGCATCCAGCGGACCATCGCGGTCCTGGAGGACGACACGGGCACCATCGAATCGACGTGGTTCGGGCGACGCTACATCGAGCGGCGGCTCCACGCGGGCGACCGGGTCATCGTGTCCGGCAAGCTGAAGCGCTTCGGCCGCAAGCTCACCCTCGACAACCCCGACTTCCAGCCGGAAGGCAGTGACGACGAGCTGCTGCACGTCGGACGAATCGTTCCCGTCTACCGGTTGACCGCGGGGTTGACGGCGAATCGGCTGCGGATCGCCATGCGTGAGGCGCTCGACCGGGCGGGCCGCTCGTACCCCGAATACCTGCCTGGCGCCATCCGCGACGGCGAGAACCTCGTCGCGATCGAGAGCGCCCTCGAAGAGGCCCACTACCCGGCATCATTCGAGGGCCGCGACGCCGCCCTCCGCCGGCTCGCGTTCGACGAGCTCCTGGCGCTTCAGCTCGGGATGGTCGGCCGCCGCCGGCAGCGCGGCCGGGACGCGGCGCGGCCGATCGCGATCGACGACGCGACCGATGCGGCGCTGCGCGGCGCCCTCACCGAATCGCTCTCGCGCAAGCACCAGCGTGAGGTTGCCCTGACCGCCGACCAGGCGTCCGCGATCGCCGACCTTCGATCCGACCTCGCTCGATCGACGCCGATGTTGCGACTCCTCCAGGGCGATGTCGGGTCCGGCAAGACAGCGGTCGCCGCATACGCGCTGGCCGCGGCGGCACGAGCGGGTCTGCAGGCCGCCATCCTCGCCCCGACCGACCTCCTCGCCCGCCAGCATCACAAGACCCTGAGCTCGCTCATCGAGGCTGCCGGCATCCCGGTGGAGCTGCTCACCGGGTCGCTCTCGGCCGCCGCATCGCGTCAGACGCTCGATCTTATCGCCTCGGGCATGGCGCCGGTGGTCGTCGGGACGCATGCGCTCATCCAGGAACGCGTCTCGTTCGCGGCGCTGGGCCTCGTCGTCATCGACGAGCAGCATCGTTTCGGGGTCGAGCAGCGCGGCCAGCTCGAGGCGAAGGCCGGTGGCCACGCGCCCCATGTCCTGCTGATGACCGCCACGCCGATTCCCCGGACGCTCGGCCAGGTCCTGTACGCAGACCTGGACGTGTCGGACCTGCGGACGGCGCCGGAGGGTCGGATCCCCATCCGGACCGGCATCCGCCGGCCCGACGATCTCCGGCCCACGTGGGACCGCGTCCGATCGGAGGCTGGCGCGGGCCACCGCACGTTCGTGGTCGTGCCGCTCATCGACGAGGCCGATGCGGAGGCGGGCACCGGAGAGCTGTTCGCCGACACGTCGGCGGTTGCCGCGGAGGCCGAAGCCGTCCGGCTCGGGGCGCTGCTCGCGCCGCTTCGGGTGGGTCTCGTTCACGGTCGGATGAAGGCGGCCGATCGTGATGCCGAAATGGCCCGGTTCCGCGACGGCGAGCTCGATGTCCTCGTCGGGACGACGGTCGTGGAGGTCGGCGTGGACGTTGCCGAGGCGACGATGATGATCGTGGAGGGTGCCGATCGCTTCGGACTCGCCCAGCTCCACCAGCTGCGCGGCCGGGTGGGCCGCGGCAGCGACGAATCATTCTGCGTGCTGGTGTCAGACTCCTCCGATGCGGTCGCCCGGGCCCGCCTGGAGGCGGTGGCCGCGACGCGAGACGGCTTCGAGCTCGCCGAGGCGGATTTCAAGCTGCGACGGGAGGGCGACGTGCTCGGCTTCGCCCAGAGCGGCTTTCCGCGCCTGCGGGTGGCATCGCTCCAGCGGGAGGATCATCGCGGGCTGGCGGCGATCGCCCGGCGACACGCCGAGCGGTTGCTCGACGCCGAAGGCGGACTGCACGGGACCGCCGTGGGCGCGGATCTCGATTCACTCGAGCGCGAGCTCCGCAGCGGCTGGCTGTCCCGGGTGGCCGCCGGCGAGGGCGGCGAGACCGCGAGCGCGGCATGACCGCGAGCGCGGCACGACCGCGAGCGCGGCACGACCGCGAGCAGGAG
>WNGF01003016.1_pt1 | contig 23201 bp, 14 predicted proteins | sample 5400641 | NCBI WGS metagenome assembly WNGF01 (sample SAMN13153371, study PRJNA577476) | soil metagenome | isolation source: 80 cm soil or saprolite under grassland replicate 2 | place: USA:California | collected 2016-06-15 | reverse complement strand
GTCTTCTCCCGCCCGGAGCTCCGGGCACCAGAGGTCATCGGCATGGAAACAATTCGCGCGCTTTTCATTTCTTCGCAGCCGCCCTTTCCATACGCGGAGATTTGAGCAGCTCGCGCAGCCGCATACGCGCCTTGTGGAGCTGCGATTTGCTGTTGCCGATGGAACAGCCCATCATCTCGGCGATTTCGTTATGTTCGTAACCTTCTATGTCGTGCAAAACAAATATGATGCGGTAGCCGGGGGGAAGGGTTTCTACGGCCCGTTCCAGATTTACGCGGTCAATTGAGCCGGTGAGAGTCTGGTCGTGAGCGCCGATGTCCTTCTTGGGTCCATCTTCTTCGGCCGGCTCCAGCGCCTCCTGGAAGGAGATCTCCGGCAGTCCTTTTTTGCGCAGGTGCATGAGCACTACGTTGACCGCCAGGCGATGCAGCCAGGTGGAAAACGCGGATTCCCCGCGAAAGGTGCCGATCTTGCGATAGAGCTGGAGGAAAGCTTCCTGCGTCAGGTCCTCGGCTTCTGCTGTGTTGCCGGTCATGCGAAGGCAGAGGGAATAGACGCGGCGCTTATGAAAGGTGTACAGGGCGGCAAAGCTGTGTCCATCACCCTCCTGGGCACGGCGGATGGCCTCGGCTTCCGACATTCCTGAAGCCATGATCTTCTTGGTTGTGGACACTGGCGGCCTCTTGATCGGAATGACCGTTTCGGGCGCGGTCTGCGAGGGGACCCGTTCACCTTGCTCGAGCGGGATGTTTTGTACTGGTTTTCGCAGCCCCACAGGGACTCCCCAAGCCTCTGAGAATTCGATCTACAGAAGCTTGGATGCGAGCTCATGCCGCACTCGTTGCATCCAGCCCCGCAAGGCGGCGAGCGACAATGCTAGCAGCCGGCACAAAAAGATTCAAAACTGAAGAAAATCAGAGACTTAGGATAGGGACCTCGCTTGGTGCTGGATACCCCGTCCCAGCCTTCCAATCCATCGGTTAGGACGGGGTGGTCGTTCGCCTCCGGCCTCAAGGACGGACTCCACCAACAATCTGGAGTGTCCAATCCTTATCGGGACAACTTCATCCCGGGCGTCAAAACAATTGGGGGCGGCCCGTGTTTCTGACTTCGTATCTGCCGGGCGTAGTCACCCAGGCTCACGGAGTTGTCGTCCATGCTGCCCGGATTGAGTCCGCTTGGCGCGACGATGAAGTCGAAATAGTTACCCTGCATCGCTGCAGTGGTCACAGGCTGGGTTTCGTCCCCGTAATACTCCGCCGGGAGCTCGAAGCGCGGCAGCGGCGTTTGCACGATGACCGGTGGAATCCTGACGATGGAAGGCTCGGTTGCTGAGCCGAGATGGATCTCCGGTGTTCCGACGATCGGGCCGTAGTAGCCGGGAGCATAGAACCCCGGGGCATAGATCCCGTAGTTCCCATCACTCCCGTACCCGTACGTCTGCATTTGGGCCGGCGATGGCGCGGAGAAGACCATCACGACCAGCACGAGCACAGCGGTGGCAAATGTGAGTCTAATCATAAGATCCTGTGAACGCAGTGAGGGCCGCAGGGATGTCCCGCGCAAAAGAAATTCGTTCCTGAAGTAGACAGTTGTGTTTCCAAATGACGAAGCCTCGCAGCGCGCGTGGCGTCCACTGCCGTGGAGAATGGCAAACTGCAGCAGGCAGGCCAATGAAGCCAGTCGAAACAGGCACTTCTCCAGGGGAAACAGGGACTTCCTTGGGAATCAACATGCGATCAAGGGAGTTACCCCGCGATGCACTCCGCGATGCCGGATGTGGCGATTTATGATTGCTCCGCACGACAGATTTCACATTGTCGGAACGGCAGAGCGGCAGCAGCTTGCTATATTCTGCTCTGCCACTGGTTCTGAGGAATTCAGTTCCGAGGGATTCAGTTGCGAAAGCTTTGGTGGGCGTAGCGCCTCAGCGGGCGCCGATTAGCTGATCAACAGCAAGGGCTTCACTGCAGTCAACGGAATGGAGCGAGCGGGCGGCCGCGATGACAAAAACGGGGTCCCCGGAAAGATCGCAGTTAGCTTTCTGGGGTGGAAGCCGGGTTTTCAAGGTAATTGGGGCAATGCTGCTGGCTGCAGCGCTTTTGCCGTCGCAGCTTCGCGCCCAAAATGCAGCGTCCGGCATTTCCATCACCCAGGAGCATCCATCACAGGAATCAAAGCAAGCTGCGGCGCCCGAGTCTGCAATACCCGAGAGCGCGCTGGCCGGCGAACACCCTGAGTTGATGGGCCGTACCGTGGAGGAGGTACAGATCACGGCGGCGGGCGAGGAGCCTGGTGGATGGCTGAAGAAGCTTCCCTTGCAACCTGGAGACCGGCTGCAGCGCGATAAGCTGCGCGAGAGCCTGCGCATGCTCTATCGCAACGGGCGCTTTGCCGAACTGGAGGTTGACGCGAAGCTGCTGCCCTCCGGCGGTGTGGCCGTGGAGTTCCGCAGCAAGCCGCGCTACTTCAGCGGCAGCGTGACCGCGAGCGGTTTTCCCAAGGGTGGTCCCGGCGAAAGCCAAGTGGTGAGCACGGGGCGGCTGGAACTGGGCACAGAGTTCAACGAAATCAAACTGAAGGACTCCGAAGACCGCATTCTGCGCCTGCTGCACGACAGCGGCTACTGGCAGGCGGAGGTGCACACCGAGCTCGAGCGGCATGAGGACACGCAGCAGGTTGACGTGCACTTCCGGATGGTGCCGGGTCAGCCGGCGCGCATGGGCAAGCTGACGGTCACCGGCGACCCAACTCTCTCTGCCGCGGATGCGATACAGATCACCCGCATGCGCCCCGGCAGGCGCGTGAAACGCGAGATGTTCCAGCGCGGTGTGGAGCGCCTGCGCCGGCGGTATGTGAAACAGAACCGTCTGAGGGCCGAGCTGACGGCAGGCCTGCCGGTCTATCATCCCGAAAACAACACGGTGGACTACAGCATCGAAGTGGACCGGGGACCGGTGGTGGAGATCGGTGTCGAAGGCTACAAGCTTCCGCGGAGCAAATTGAAGCGCTACGTGCCGGTGTGGGAGGAGCACGCAGTGGACGAAGACCTGCTGAACGAGGGCCGGCGCAACCTGCGCGACTATCTCGAGAGCCAGGGTTATTTCAATGCGACGGTGCAGGTCAGGCAGGACGAGGACAAGGAGCACGACCGCCAGCGGGTCGTCTACAACATCGACCCTAAGGAAAAGCACAGGCTGCGCGCGATTGAGATCCAGGGGAACAAGCGCTTCGACCGGGCCACACTGCGCGAGCGCATGGGCACGCGGGTTTCCAGCTTCCTGCAGAAGAGCGGCCGCTACAGCCAATCGCTGGTGACCCAGGACCTGAAGGCGATCGAGGCGCTTTACCGGGCCAACGGTTATGAAAGTGTAAAAGTCACAAGCCAGGTGATCGACGACTGGGCAGGCAAGCGCGGCGACATGAAGCTGGTGGTCAAGGTCGAGGAGGGGCCGCTGGTGCGCGTAGGCCGGCTGGAGATCCGGGGCACACATTCGGTGAGCGAGGCGGAGCTGCGCGGGCTGATCAACACGCGCGAAGGGCAGCCGTTCAGCGAGGCGACGATTGCCGATGACCGCGACGTGGTGCTGACCCACTACTTCAACCGCGGATTTCAGTCGGTGCAATTGGAGAGCGCAGCGCGATACGAGCCCGGCTCACGCGAGCTGATGGACGTGGTGATGGAGATACGCGAAGGCCCTCAGCAGTTTGTGAAAAATGTGCTGGTGAGCGGAGTGAAGCACACCCGGCCTCACGTAGTGCACCGGGCAGTGGTGATCGAGCCGCGCCAGCCGCTGAGCCAGGAGAAGATGTTCCGGACGCAGCGAAATTTCTACGATCTGCGCCTGTTTACGGAGGTGAAGACGGCGATCCAGAATCCGGAGGGCGAGGAGACGTACAAGAACGTCCTCTTTCAGACGCAGGAGGCCAAGCGGTGGACCATCGACTACGGGTTCGGAATCGAGGCCGGTAGCGGGCTGAACACTTCGGCGACTTCGGCGCAAGGGGACACCGGCGTGAGCCCGCGAGGGACGTTGAACGTCACGCGCATCAACTTCCGCGGCCGCGACGAGTCCATCATCTTCAAATCGCATTTCGGCACTCTGCAGAGGCGCGCGTCGCTGAGCTTCGACCAGCAGCACTGGTTTGACCTGGCAAACTGGCGGCTCACGCTGACCGGAATCTACGACAACACCCGCGACGTGAACACCTTTACCAGCAACCGGCAGGAGTTTGCGGTCCAGCTTACGCAGCGGGTGAGCAAGGCCACGCAGATGCTCTACCGTTTTTCTTACCGGCGGGTGGTGGCTGACCCGAGTGTCGGCTTCTCGCCGGATCTGATCCCGCTGTTCTCAAGGCATGTGCGCGTGGGCATGCCGAGTCTGATCTTCCTGCGCGACAGGCGCGACGACCCGGTGAACTCGACCAAGGGCACCTACATCACCTCTGAGGTCGGAATCGCCAGCGGCATCTTCGGCTCCGAGGCAGACTTTACCCGCGTGCTGGCTCAACACTCCAGCTATCACAAATTTCACCACAACTGGGTCTTCGCCCGGTCGCTACGCATTGGCGTGGAGTCTCCGTACGGGAGGACGATGCTCATTCCCCAGGGGGACAGCACGAACGTTATTCCTCTGCCGGAGCGCTTTTTTGTAGGCGGATCGAACTCGCACCGCGGCTTTTCCATCAACCAAGCAGGCCCGCGCGATCCGAGCACCGGTTTTCCGGTGGGCGGCACCGCGATGATCGTCAACAGCTTTGAGCTGAGGACACCTATAGTACCGCTGCCCTTTCTCGGAAATAACTTGAGCTTCGTCATCTTTCACGATATGGGCAACAACTTCGACTCGGCGGCCCACATGTGGGAGAACCTTGCACGTTTCTCGCAGCGGGACCAGGCCAGTTGCCGCGCTTTCCAGGATCCGAACTCGACTTGCGACTTTAACTACATTTCGCACGCGATCGGCGGCGGAATTCGCTACCGGACACCCATTGGGCCTGTGCGCGTGGATCTGGGATACAACCTGAATCCAGCGTTCTTTCCTGTCAAGGATCCCTGTTCGAACGTAGTGTCAACAGCTAAACGTCCCTGTACTTTGCAACCGCACTTCGAGCAGCTTCGCCACTTCAATTTCTATTTCAGTATCGGGCAGACGTTCTGATGAGGAGCGGAAGAGAATTCGTGTGTCGTGGCCAGAGAGCCTTACGGGCGGCACCGCAGATTTGTGCGGTGCTGGGGGCCTTCCCCTTCGCGCTGCTCAGGGTCAGGATGACACTGCTGCTGGTAATGGTTACAGCTTGCGGGCTGGCGCCCGCCGAAGTTGTGGACCGCACGATCGCAGTGGTGAACGGGCATCTCATCACCTGGAGCGACCTGGATGAGCAGATGCGCTTTGAGGCGCTGGAGAACCAGCGCCCGCTGCGGAAACTTGCGGCCGAAGAGCGTCGCACCGCCTTCGACCACCTGGTGCAGAACTGGATCCTGCGCGACCAGATGCAGGGAATGTTTCCCGCGGCGGATGAAGACGTGGAGGCCCACATCGCACAGCTGCGCGAGGCGTGGCATGTGCAGAACGATCCTGCAAAGTGGAACTCGCTCGTCGAGAGCTATGGACTCACCGCGGAAGCGCTACGCAAGCTGGTGGCAAACCAATTAGAGACTCTGAGATTCCTGGAGTTCCGTGTGCGGCCGCTGGTGCGCGTCACGCGCCAGGAGGTAGAGGACTACTATAGAACGACGCTGACGCCGCAGATTGAAGCGAAGGGAGAGACTCCGGAGCCGGTGCAGAAGCTGGCCCCCAAAATCCGTGAGCTGCTCGTGCAGCAAAAGATGAACGTGGAGCTCGATAAATGGCTGGCGAACCTGCGCTCGCAGGCTCAGGTTCGGCTGCTGTGGAACGGCGTGCAGTAGAACGGCGAGTTTGAGCCGCTTTCGCGGCCTCTGAGCCGCGAGACGAAATCCTGAGCGAAGCGCAGGATTCAGCGCAACATCAACATCAAAGGTTTTTACGAACTGCGATGAGCGAAGAGCCGGAGCCGGAAAAATCCGGGAAGGAGCAAGGCCACAGGGGACCGTCGCCGAGGCGGCTGGCTGCGTCTCGCGATGCGTTCAGGCATCCGCTGGCCTTTGCGCACCGGCACGCGCTGCTGGTTGTGTGGCTCTCGGTGTTGGCGCTCATGCTGATGGGTGGCGCGTGGTGGGTCGCGCACTATCTTGAGAGTCCGGAGCTGCATGAGCGAGTTCGGCAAACGGCCATCGCGCAGCTGGAGAAGGCGACCGGCGGACGGGTGGAGCTCGACAGCGTGGGCTGGATCCTGCATCGGCTGGAGTTCGAGCTGAATGGGCTCACCATTCACGGTACCGAAGGCCCCGGCGAAGCGCCGCTGCTCCATGTTGACCATGTGCTGGCGCGGCTGAAGTGGAGCGATCTGATCGCCGGACGCGTGACCCTGCAGCGATTGCGACTCATGCATCCTCTGGCGCACCTGATGGTTGCCAAGGACGGCTCGACGAACCTTCCGCACCCAGAGGCCCGCGAGAATCGCCCGCTGGAAATCGATCAAATCGAATTTGTGGACGGGCGGCTGGACTGGAACCTTCGGAAGCTTCCTCTGGATGGTGTTGCGACAGGTGTCTTCGTGCAACTGGTGCATCGCCCCGCGGACGATCATTACGATGGCAGCGCACGGGTGGGTGTGGCAAGGATGCGAATGCCGGATGCCGGGCCGCTCGTGCTGAGCGCCGAGACGCAGTTCCGGATCTTTCACGATCGCATCGAGGTCCCACGGCTGCGGCTGAACCAGCGCGGTTGGGTAGTGGAGGCCAACGGCGTTGTGCAAGATCTGGCTTCACCGGCCGTGCAGCTCACCTATCGCGCTTCGGGCGACGCCGAGGAACTCGCGCGCCTGCTGCACTATCGCGAGCTCAAGAACGGCAGACTTCAGTTAAGCGGGCAGGGAACCTATCGCCAGGCCACCGGGGAGTATCTTGCGAGCGGCAAGGCGCAGGCCGCAGGCGTGAGCTGGCAGAACCAGAGCGTGCGCCTGGAGAAGATCAGCGGCGGCTTCAACTACTCGCTTGACCGCGAGAAGTTCAACGTTTCATCGCTGTTTGCCACGGCCCTTGGCGGCACGGTGAGCGGCAAGATGTCCCTTAGCCATCCAGGCGGAAACGACTCAACGGGCCGCGTGGAATTGCAACTCACGCGGGTGGACCTGGAGCAGACGCGCCGCGCGTTTTCTACCCACGAATTGCCGCTGGAGCGGCTGCCGCTTGCGGGAGAAACGGCGGGCACGCTGGCCGTGAACTGGCAAGGCAGTCCGCAGAATTCGCGTCTTGAAGCGCACCTTCGAGTGGACCCAGTGGCGCGTCCTGGGCAGATGCCGCTCACGGCCGTGGTTGAGACCACGGTGGATTTTCGGAACGAGTCGACCGAGGTGCACAAGCTCGAGGCGCACACCAAAGGCACCTACCTCTCGGCACAGGGACAGCTCTCGGCGAATTCGAATTTGAAGCTGGACTTCCGGACCGCGGAGCTGCGCGAGATGACCCCGCTGGTGACCGCGTGGCGCGGCACACGCGCGCAGGAGATGCCGGTTGAGTTCGGCGGGAGCGCGTCGTTCCAGGGGAAGCTTGAGGGGAGAATGCGGTCTCCCGCAGTCGGTGGGCATTTGGTGCTGCACGATTTCTCCACCGTGCTGCGAGTGCCGGCCAAACTGGCCACGGGTGTCGCAGCGCCGGCCGCCGGGCGCGTGGCGCGCAATCACTGGGACCTGCTGCAGGGCGACGTTTGGTATTCGGCCAACGGCGAGTATCTGCGCAACGGCCTGCTGCAGTCGGGCGAGACGAAAGTTTCCGTGGATGCCAGCGTGGGTCTGGTCAACGGAGATTACAACGCAAGCCTGCCCTTCTCCGCCCGCGTGAAGGTAGAGAACGTGCAGGCCCGAGAGCTGCAGAAGCTGCTGGCTGTCGACTATCCGGTGACCGGCCGAGTCAGCGGCGAACTGCGCATGAGCGGCACCGCGGAGCGCTGGAAGGGTGGCGGCACCTTTGCGATGGCCGACGCAACCGCATGGGAACAGCCGCTGCGCTCGGCATCGGCCGATTTAGACCTGACAAAGAACGAGGGCGGCCTCGCGGGACAGCACGCGCGCTTGCGCAACGTGATCGTGCGCAGCGACGCCATGCAGTTGACCGCCGATGCTCGCCTCAATCTGGACACCACCGAGTTCTCCTTCGATGCGAAGGGCACGGATATTCGGCTGGAGAAGATTCGCGCGCTGGCCGAGCGCAAGTTCGCGCTCTCGGGGACTGCGGCATTCGAAGCGCGCGGCGAGGGCACGCCTGCAGCGCCGGTAATCAACGGCAAGCTGAATCTGCGCAACCTGGTCTATCGTGGCCAGCCCATGGGCGACATGGAGCTTGACGCCGTTACCCATGGCCCGGCGATGAAGGTGACCGCGCGCTCGAACTTCAGGGACGCGGACCTGAAGCTTGACGGCGAAATTCAACTACGTGGGCAGATGCCGGTGCGCCTCACCGCCGATCTGCAGAGCACCCATCTCGACTCGCTGCTTGCGTCCTATCTGCCGGTGCGGCTGGACCAGCCCTCCGAAGTTAAAATGCACCTCGAGGCTTCGGGTGAGGCAAAGCGTCCGCGGGAGATGACGGCCGCACTCGAAGTGCAGCGGCTAGCCGCAAGCTACGGCGGCATAGTCGTGAGCAACGAAGGCGCGATCCGGCTGACGCTGCAAAACCAGGTGGTGCGGGTGGAGCAGTTCCGTCTAACCGGCGAGCGCGGCGCGCGCTTCCTGCGGGTGCGCGGCCAGGTGCAGCTCGCTGGACGGCGCGAGATCGAGCTGCGCGTGGACGGCAGCATGAGCCTGAAGCTGCTGGAGACGGCCAATCCCAATCTGATGTCGGGCGGTGCGGCGAACTTGAACCTTCAGGTGCGCGGGACGCTGGACCGTCCCACCATGCGCGGACGGCTGAACGTGCAGGACGGCGAGCTCGCCTACATCGATTTTCCCAATGGCCTCAGTGACATCAACGGCTCGCTGGTCTTCAGCGAAGACCGGCTCCAGTTGCAGGAGCTGACGGCGCGCACCGGAGGCGGGCTGCTGCATTGCAGCGGCTTCCTGAGCTACGTGCCTTCGCAGGGCCTCGGATTCAATCTCTCGGCCAAAGGGCAGGGGATCCGCCTGCGTTATCCGCAGGGGTTGAGCTCCGCCGCCGACGCAACGCTCTCGCTCACCGGCACCAGGAAAAATGCGCTGCTCTCGGGCGAGGTCACGGTGACGCGGATGGGAATGAATCCGCGCTTCGACGTCGCCGACTACCTCGCCAAAGGTAAGCGCGGCGCGCCGGTGCAGCGCATCGACTCGCCGCTTAACGCGCTGCATCTGGAAGTCCGTGTGACCTCGGCGCAGGAGCTGCAGGTGCAGACCTCGCAGGCGCGGCTAAGCGGCAACCTGGACCTGCGCCTGCGCGGCACGGCCTTTCGCCCGGTGGTGCTGGGCCGCGTGAACCTGGTCGAAGGCCAGGTGGAATTCAATGGGACCAAGTACAGGCTGGAGCGCGGCGACATCACATTCACCAATCCGGTGCGTATCGCTCCCACCATTGACATGGAGCTCTCCGCCAGGGTGCGCGATTATGACATCACGCTGGGCTTCCAGGGACCCATCGAGAAGCTGAACACAACCTACCGCTCCGACCCGCCACTCTCAAGCAGCGACATCATCTCCCTGCTGGCGCTGGGCCGGACCGTGGAGGAGGCGGGCAATCCGGCGATGCTGGGCTCGACGTCGCAATACCAGCCCACGGTGACCGAGAGCGCCTCGTCCGCCATCATCGGCCAGGCGCTGAATGCAACCGTGAGCAGCCGCGTGCAGAAGCTCTTCGGCGTCAGCCGCGTCAAGATCGATCCCAACGTCGGTCAGGCGCTGAGCGCGGGACTGGCGCGCGTGACCGTGGAGCAGCAGGTTTCCAACAAGCTGACGCTTACCTACATCAGCAACCTCAACCAGTCGGCGCAGGAGATCATCCAGTTCGAGTACAACGTGAACCGGGACGTTCGGGTGGTCGGCATCCGCGACCAGAGCGGCGTGGTTTCCTTCGATGTGCTCTTCCGTAAACGCAAGAAGTAGGGAAACAGATCATGTGTGGACGCTTCCGGCTGGCCCGCAAGAAAGAGATTCTGGAAGAATGCTTCGGCGCCGAGTGCGCGCTCTCGCCCCAGCACGCCGACACCAGGCGTGCTGGGGACCCCGATGAGGCGGAGTGGGCGGCGCGTTACAACGTGGCGCCGGGGCAGCAGATCGCCGTGGTGCGCCAGGATCCCATTGAGCCCGTGCGGCGGCTGGAGCGGCTTCGCTGGGGGCTTGTGCCGTGGTGGGCCAAGGAGCCGACAATCGGCTACAAGATGATCAACGCGCGGGCGGAGACCGCGGCCGAGCGGCCCGCGTTTGGCGACGCGCTGCTCGCGCGGCGCTGCCTGGTTCCGGCCGATGGATTTTACGAGTGGAAGCGCGAGGGCAAGCAGAAGCTGCCCTTCTGCTTTGCCATGGCCGATGACGCGGTCTTCGCCTTCGCCGGATTGTGGGAGCGTTGGCGAAGTCCCGAGGGCCAGACGCTGGATAGCTGCGCGATCCTCACCACCGAGCCGAACGAACTGATGAGGAACGTGCACGACCGCATGCCGGTGATCCTGCCGCCGGAGAGCTATGAGCTTTGGCTCGATCCCGGATTCCATAAGCTCTCGGGGCTGAGGCCATTGCTCAGGACCTATCCCGCGGCGGGAATGCGCCGATATCGGGTGAGCGAACGCGTGAATTACGTCCAGAACGATGACGCTGAGTGCGCGGCGGGAATCGGGGTCCCCAGCGAGCCCGGGTTTGGCTTGCTGGGGTGAAAGATCGGTGCGGCGTAGAATGCTGTGCGGGTACATGCAGCGCGAATTCGGCAGCCCGCCGCATCCAGCGGGGTCCCCAGCAATCCCGTAGTTGGCTTGCTCGGGTAAAAATCACAAGGTGCATCGATGAGTGCTCTGGAACAGTTTCCGCGAATTACGCCGTTCCTCTGGTTCAATTCCAATGTTGAGGAGGCGGTGAACTTTTACCTCGCGATCTTCAAGAACTCGCGCTGCCTCGATGAGCTGAGGCAGGACGGAAAGGTGATGACCATCGCCTTCGAACTCGACGGCCAGCGCTTCACCGGCTTCAACGGCGGCCCCATGTATAAGTTCACCGAAGCCATCTCGCTGGTGGTGCGCTGCGATTCGCAGGAGGAGGTGGACTACTACTGGTCGCGCCTCGCCGAAGGCGGCAAGGAGATCCAGTGCGGCTGGCTCAAGGACCGCTTCGGGCTGTTCTGGCAAATCGTGCCCGCGCGGCTGCCCGAGCTGCTGAAAAACCCAAATGCATTCCAGGCCATGATGCAGATGAAGAAGCTGGATATCGCGGAGCTGGAGCGCGCCGCAAAGGAATAGGCGTTCTGAATTTAGAGTGTCATCCTGAGCGCAGCGAAGGACCCCAGCAGACCGCGCAAATCTGCACTGCAATACACAGGCATTCCGGCGGGTGGCCCATTCAAGCCCGTAGTTGGCTTTGAGTGGGGCGGTTGACTCAGCTTTTGCTTTTGATTCTGAAATGCGTGTAGTACTGCACTGGAGATTTGTGCTGTTCCGGGGTTCTTCGCTCCGCTCAGAATGACATCTCAGAAACAAGAGCAACGGCAATAACCCCCTCAAGCCAACGGAAGGCTTGAATGGGGCACCCGCACAATAAACCCGCGCAAGAATTCCAAATTCAGTGGCTCATCGAAAGTCGTGCGAACGAATATCTGCCTGGCTGATTCGCAGCGGCAGGATCGAGCGCGCCTTCACCGAGACAACATTCTCCTGGTTCTGCAACTCGCCTTCGATGAGCAGGAATTTTTCGTACACCACCACGTGCTTGTGCTGCTCGTAGATGGTAGGCGTGAGGATTGCGTTGGCGATGCCGGTCTCATCTTCGAGGCTGAGAAAAACGAATCCCTTTGCAGTGCCGGGGCGCTGCCGCGCAATCACCGATCCTGCAATGCGTACAACACGTCCATGCGGCAGGTGCGGCAACTCAGCGGCCGACAGGATGCCCTCACGCCGCAGCTCCGCGCGATGGTGCGCCATGGGATGCTTGCCCACGGTCACTCCGGTGCCGCTGAAATCAGCCACAAGGCGCTCTTCCAGCGTCATCGGCTGCAGCGGGGAAGTGTGCTCTCGTTCTCCGCCATTCCCACTTCTGCCAGAAACAGGCAGAAGTGGGGCACCATCCTCTGTCTCACCTTCTGCGGTCAGTTGTTCAGACAATGAATCCAGTAGCGGCCCGGCCGGGCGGCCTGCGTATTCGACCTGCCACAGCGCGTCGCGGCGGTGGGCGACATCTCCCAATGAGTTCAGCGCGCCGATGCGGGCCAGCAGCGCGAGCTCATTTTTATGCAGCTCGGGCACGCGCAGAGCGAGGTCCTGCACCGAGGTGAAGGCGTGTTGCTCGCGCGCTGCGATCAGAGCCTTCGCAGCCTCTTCGCGCAGTCCGCGCGCATAGCGCAGGCCCAGGCGCAGAGAAAAAGGTTCATTCTCGGGTGCCCCATTCAAGCATTCTTTTGGCTTGAGTGGGGTAGTTGACCTTGATCTTGACTTTGATTTTGAAACGCCTTTCGGACCATTGCGAATATTTGTGCTCCACTGGGGTCCTTCCCCTTCGCGTTGCTCAGGGTCAGGATGACACAGCAAAGAAGTGAGCGCTTCACGCTGCTCACGCTCAGCAGGGTCTTCGTCTATCTCTTCCAGCGTGCAATTCCAATCCGAGTGCACCACATCCACGGGCAGCACGCGCAGGCCGTGGCGCTGCGCGTCCTTGACGACCGTCGCCGGCGAGTAGAAGCCCATCGGCTGATTGTTCAGCAGCGCGGCGGTGAAGGCCGCCAGGTAGTGCGTCTTGATGTAGGCGCTGGCGTAGGCGATGAGCGCGAAGCTGGCCGCGTGCGATTCGGGAAAGCCGTAAAGTGCAAACGAGGCGATGGAGTTGACGATATCGTCCTGATTCTTGGGCTCGATGCCGTTGGCTGTCATGCCACGGCGCAGCCTGGTCTCCAGCTCTTTCATGCGCGCCATGGAGCGGCGCATGCCCACGGCGCGGCGCAGCTCTTCGGCCTCGCCTCCGCTGAAGCCCGCCACCAGCATCGCCATGCGGATAATTTGCTCCTGAAAGAGCGGGATGCCCAGCGTGCGCTTGAGCACCGGCTCGAGCAGCGGATGATAGTACGTCACCGGCTCCTTGCCGCGACGCCGCTTCATGTAGGGGTTCATCATATTGCCCGCGATCGGCCCCGGGCGGATGATGGCAACCTGCACCACAAGATCGTAAAAGCAGGTGGGATGATTGCGCGGCAGCGCCGCCATCTGCGCGCGGCTCTCCACCTGAAACATACCCACGGTGTCGGCCTGCTGCAGCGCGCGATAGGTGGGCGGATCGTTTTGCGGAAGCTGTGCCAGCTCGAGCGGCACGCCGTAGTGCCGCGGCACCAGCTCCAGGCAGTCCTTGAGCGCGGCCATCATGCCCAGTCCGAGCAGGTCGACCTTGATGATCTTCATGTCGGCGCAGTCTTCCTTGTCCCACTGGATCACGGTGCGCCCCGGCATCGACGCGGGCTCGATCGGCACCACGGAGTCGAGCTGGCCGCCGCAGATGACCATGCCGCCGGAGTGCTGTCCGAGGTGGCGCGGCAGGTCCTGCATGCGCTCGCAGAGCTCGATGTATTTGGCGATGCGGCGGTGCTGGACATCGAAGCCGGCCGATTGGAACTGGCGCGCCAGCGTGTCCTCTGGGCCGCGCCACTCCCATGCGCCGACGATTTTGTTCAGGCGATTGAGCGTTTCGGCGTCGAAGCCCAGCGCTTTGCCGGCCTCGCGCGCGGCGGAGCGTCCGCGGTAGGTGATGACGTTGGCCGTCATGGCCGCGCCGAGCCGGCCGTAGCGCTCATAAACGTACTGAATCGCGCGCTCGCGCTCAGTGCCGCTGGGCAGGTCGAGATCGATGTCCGGCCACTCGCCGCGCTCCTCCGACAGGAACCGCTCGAAGAGCAGGTCCATGCCGACCGGATCGATGGCCGTGATGCCGAGTGCGTAGCAGACCACGCTGTTTGCAGCCGAGCCGCGCCCCTGCACCAGGATGCCTTCGTGATTGCAGAACTGTACGACGTCCCAGACGATGAGGAAGTAGCCTGCCAGCCCGAGTTTATCGATCAGCGCCAGCTCGCGCCGCGCCTGCTGCTCGGCGCGCGCAAAAAGCTTCGGGTCGCGCTTGGGGAGATAGCGGTTGCGGATGCCTTCCGCGGTGCGCTTTTCCAGGAAGCTCTGCATCGGCTCACGACCAGCTTCAGTAGAACCAGGCACGGGGTAATCGGGGAAGCGATAGCCGAGGTCGCTCATCTGGTAGGTGAGCCGCGCGGAGAGCTCTGCGGTGTTGGCGATCGCCTCGGGGAGATCGCAAAAGAGCTCCTGCATCTCGCGCGGCGAGCGCAAATAGCGTTCGGCGTTTGCCGAGAGCAGGCGGCCGGCAGTGTCGAGCGTGCAGTGATTGCGAATGCAGGTGAGCAGGTCGAGCACCTCGCGCTCCTCGGGCACGGCATAGTTGACGCCGCCGGTGGCCACGAGCGGCAGTCCGAGCGCGCGAGCAATGCGCACGGCGGCCTGATTGCGATGCTCCTCGGCGCGCTCGAAGTGGCGCTGTAGCTCGACGAACACATTGCGTGGGCCGAAGATGCGCACCAGCCGCTCGACCTCGCGCCGCGCCTCGTCGTAGCCGCCGCGCTCGAGCGCCGCGGCCAGAGGGCCTTCATCGCCGCCGGTGAGGCAGACGAGGCCTTCGCTATGCTCAGCGACGTCGCTCAGAAGCGCCGCGCCTTCGGCCTTACCGCGCCAGCCGTTTGCTTTCGAGCTCGCGTTGGGTACGCGGCAAGAACTGCCGCTCCGGCCGCAGGCGCTCGGCTTCGTACGCAACTTGAAGCGCGTGATCAGGCGGCAGAGATTCTGGTAACCGGTTTGGGTCTCCACCAGCAGAGGCCAGCGCACCGGCTCGGGCGGAATGCGATTTGGCAGCCATTGCGGCGGACGAGCCCGCTCGCCCGCGTCGCCCACTGCGATCTCCGCGCCTACATGCGCGTGCAGGCCCGCGCGCTGCGCGGCCATGTGCATGCGCGGCGAGCCGTAGAGGCCGTTGCGGTCGAGCAGCGCCATGGCGGGCATCTCCAGCTCGGCGCAGCGCGCCATGAGCAGTTCGGGCAGGGATCCGCCTTCCAGAAAGCTGAAGGCGGATCGGGCGTGAAGTTCTATATACATCAGAGCAAGGTTTCAAGGTTTCAAAGTTGACCATTTCGCTTCTGCACCACACTTGAAGGATCATCCTGACCCTGAGCGTAGCGAAGGACCCCAGCACTCTTTTCCTCTCCTGTGCTGTGGCGAGGCCATTTCGACGGGCAATGCGCGTCCCGCGTGTATTTGCTGTTGCCTTTGCGCCGTAAGAAATCGAACAGCTGATGCACGACGGAAATTGCGTTGGAGCACGTAAAAGGCGCGCATTTGTTGGTTAAAAACTTGGAGCAGCACCATAAGCCCGAAATCTCGCTGGGGTCCTTCGCTTCGCTCAGGATGACCCTCAAACAAAAATCTAGAAATTTGAAATTCAAAGCCGAAAGCTTCAGTCATAAACTCCGATCACATACCAGCCGCCGTTCGCCGGATCGTGCGCCAGGCGCAATGTGTCACCGTGTAATGTTTCATTTTGGAATGTTGTATTCTGCAATTTTTCATTTTGTGTAGCGTCCAAAACAACTTCCCATTCCTCCCGGCACCAGCCCGGATGCGTCCACCACTCTCCGCTTGTTCGCCAGGGGCCGGAGCTGCTCTGCACAACGCGTCGTTTTCCCTCGCAGCGCATGGCCACCGGCGCGCCACGGCACAGCTCCATTGCAACCTCGCGCGGCGGACGAAGCATGCGCAGCGCCGGGGGGCCTGCTGAATTCTGCTCTCTCATATCTGCCAAAGACGGGCAGATATGGGGCACCTGCGCAACTACCCCACTCAAGCCAATAACGGGCTTCCACCCCAGCAGGCCAGACGCGGGCTTGCTGGGGACCCCGGGCTTGAATGGGGCACCTGCAACCTTCTTCTGTATCGATTCCACATCTGCCGAATCATCCTCGCTAGCATCAGGCGCAAAGCCGGTCATACGAAAGGCCTCGGGCGCGTGGCTGTCGAGCAGTTCGGGCGAGCCGGAGCGGCCTTCGCCCACCAGCTTGCGCAACCGCGCCAGAAGGACGGCCATGCGTCCCGGCTCAGGGGCCTGCGCCGCAAAAAGTCCCTGCTGCGCCGTCTGCGGACGCGCCGGATGGGCCACCATGCGCAGGCCCACGACAGCCGAAGCAGGCGGGCGCAGCTCCAGCTCAAGCTGAATGAGTTTGAGCAGTACCAGGGGGTCGCGTTCCGGAAGCGCGGGGCGGATGGTGCGATACTCTTTTGCTCGCGCTTCGAAGAGGAGCGTGAGCTCCAGCGAGGCGATTGCCAAGGCGCGCTGCTGCGCCGCTTCCAGCACTTGTTGCAACAACTGATTCAGCATCAAAAGCAGCGGTTCGAGCAGCTCTACGGGATGCTCGAGCTCAATCCCGGCGCTGAGCGGCGCGTCTGCGGACTCCTCTGTTGGGACCAGAAGATGGTCGTATTCACCTCGGGCCTGCGCCTGCATGCGCAAGCCGCTCTGGCCCAGGCGCGCCGCAAGCGAGCGCCTGGGCAGTGCGGCCAACTGCCCCAGCGTGCGAATGCCCCAGGCGTCAAGGGTCTGGGCCTCAACCCCAGGGCGGAGCGCCGAAAGCGGCAAAGGCGCGAGCATTTGCGTTTCCCGGCCCGATGGAATGATGGTGATGCCCGCATTGCCGCGCGCAGCGAGCACGGCAGCGTAGGCGTTAGACGAGATTGCGATGCTCGCCTCGAATCCGCCTCTGCCGGCGCCAGAACCGGCTGGTCCAACTTCGCGCTCGATGGCCTTTGCAATCTGCTCCGGCGCTCCCAGCAGTCGCGACGAGTTGGCAATGTCGAGGACAAGCGTTGTCTCGGAGGATTGATCTTGCGGAGCAGCGATCACTTCGATCCGCGGAGAAAATCGCCCGGCACACTCGACCACAGCGGCAAAGGCGCGGTCCTCCAGCGCGCGCTCCCGCGGCCGAATCGCAACTCCCGCAAACGATTCGGCCTGGATGCGGCCCATGCCGCGCTCCACGCCCAGTTCGCGCGCCTGCTGGTTCACCGCGAAGACATATTCGAGCGGCGCCGTGCCGCTCAGAATCGCCATCGGCCTGCGCTGCAGCTCCGGCTGTGCGCATGCCATCGCCTGCGCTGCAAAGTCGCGCAGATGAAGACAGAGATACAGCGCAGCAGACATGGTTTCATCCAGGCCAGGTAAAAGTGCTCGTCCACCAGGTCTCCACTCCGCCAACCTTGGCTTGCTGGGGTGAGAACGCGGGATGAGAGGCGGGCGGTTTTGGGGGGACAGCATCCACGCTGCGGTTGCGCGAGAGACTCACGCGATGATGCAACTCCGCCAGCATTGGGGTCCCCGGCAAGCCCGCAGTTGGCTTGCTGGGGTGAAGCGCGGGACCGTTCTCCGAAGCGCGCCGCCACTCGGCCTGCGTCTCTTCGCTGTGCAATGAGACCGCCGCGCAACTGTTCGCGCACGCAATGGGCGTGAGCAGCAGCAGTAGCGCGCGCGACTTCTCCGCCTGCAGGCGGAAGCGATACCAGGTGGCCAAAGGGACACGGCGGGCCTGTGCAGGCGCCAGCTCTCCCAGGTCGAGCACCACCGCGGCCCAGCCTCCCGCGTTGAGCAGCAGGTCGGTTGCGCGAAGCGCGCGCTCGATTCTGTTTTCCCACCTTAGCCGCAAAGGCGGCGGCGAAGGTGGGGCACCGTTTGCTAAATGTGTACTCGAGGGTGCCCCATATCTGCCCTCCTTTGGCAGATGTGGGAGCGATGCTGGGGCCGGCGAACGAACCCAGAGCAGGCGGCGCAGATCCACTCCAAGAGCGGCAGCCGAGAGCGGATCCAGCGTGTCGCAGGCATCGACGTAGGCGCAGCAGTGCCCCCGCCGAGTGAGTCCGGACAGGGTGGAGAGGGCCAGAGTCGTGCGTCCGGAGGAGCCGGCCCCGACGGGGTCCCCAGCAATCCCGGAGCCCCCAACACGCCTGTAGTTGGCGTGCTGGGGTGGAAGCCCGTAGTTGGCTTGCTGGGGCGGGGTGAGCTCGACGATTGCCCCAAGCGGCAGTCCGCCGCCGAGCAGGACATCGACTTCGGCCACGCCGCAGGAGACGAGCTCCGGCGAGCGCAGTGGGCGCGGAGACAGGGCTGCGGGAATGCGTCCGGCGAGCGCCGATTCGATCTGTTTGCGTAGCTCGGCAGCAGTTCCCATATTCGCCTTTTATTCGCCTAAACAACGTAGTCGTATGAGGGCAGGTTGTCAAGGATCGAGGTTTCACATTTCGCGATTTTCAGCCAATTCCTGGCAGGACTAAGCAGCAGGATCAAAGGCCTGTGCAAAACAACTTAATCCAGGGCAGCCACAGGGCAAAATCGGGTGCCAAGGCAGGCATTCAGGTGTATAGTTCAGTAACGATAAAAACTTAATACTGGATTTTTAGGGCCAAAAACCGGATTTTGTGTTTTCCGAGGCCCTCCTTTTGCCGAAGGACGCAGTATAAGTTGCCGGAGTAGGGGCAGATGGACAAGATCATACGCATTCATATGTCGGACCTGAGCAGTACAGTGGAGCCGGCTCCCAGTGCCTGGCTCGGCTTGGGCGGCCGCGCTCTCACCTCCACGATGGTCGCCGCGGAGGTGCCGCCCACCTGCCATCCTCTTGGTCCCAACAACAAGCTGGTGCTGGCCCCGGGGCTGCTGACCGGTACCATCGCCTCCAACGCTGGACGGCTTTCGGTAGGCTGCAAGAGCCCGCTGACGGGCACCATCAAGGAGTGCAATTCGGGCGGCAATGTGGCCCGGCAGCTCGCCGTGCTGGGCATTAAGGCGGTTGTCATCGAGGGCCTTCCGAACGATGACAAGTGGTACAGCCTGCACATCGGCAACGATGGCGTGCGCATTCAGGAAGAGACCGAGCTGCTCGGCAAGGGCACCTTCGACACGGTCGCGGCGGTGACCGAGCGCTTCAACAACAAAAAAATCGGCGTGATTTGCATTGGTCCGGTGGGCGAGATGCGCATGAACCTCGCCAACATCTCGGTGAAGGATCCCGAGGGCAAGATCCGCAGCCTGGGCCGTGGTGGGCTGGGCGCAGTGCTCGGCTCCAAGAAGATCAAGTTCATTTCCATCGACGACACCGGCGGGCCGGGAGTGAAGGTCGCCGACCTGGAGCGCTTCAAGACCGCGGCTAAGAAATTTGCGCAGTCGGTATTGCAGCATCCGGTCAGCGGCCAGGGGCTTCCGACCTATGGCACCTCTGTGCTGGTGAACATCATGCACGAGGCGGGCGCGCTGCCAACACGCAACTTCACGCAGGGCCAGTGCGACGCCCACGAGAACTTCTCCGGCGAGACCATCCACGACACCATCGTGGAGCGCAAGGGCAAGCCCAAGCACGGCTGCCATGCCGGCTGCATCATTCAGTGCTCGCAGGTTTACAACGACAAGGACGGCCAGTATCTGACCTCGGGCTTCGAGTACGAAACAGTCTGGGGACTGGGCGCCGACTGCCTCATCGCCGACCTGGACGACATCGCGACCATCGACAACATCATGGACGACCTCGGCGTGGACAGCATCGAGACCGCGGTGGCGCTCGGCGTTGCGATGGAGGCCGGCGTGCTGCCCTTCGGCGATGGCAAAGGCGTGATCCGGATGCTGCGGGAGGAGATCGCCAAGGGCACGCCGCTCGGACGCCTGCTTGGCGGCGGCACTACCGTGGTCGGCAAGGCCTATGGCATCTGCCGCGTGCCGGTCGTGAAGGACCAGGCAATCCCGGCCTATGATCCGCGCGGGGTGAAGGGCATCGGCATCACCTACGCAACCAGCACGCAGGGCGCCGATCACACCATGGGCTACACCATCGCCACCAACATTCTCAACGTGGGCGGCTATGTCGATCCGTTGAAGAAGGATGGCCAGGTTGCGCTGTCGCGCGCGCTGCAGATTGCAACGGCGGCGGTGGACTCGACCGGCATGTGCATCTTTATCGCCTTCCCGGCGCTGGACAGCCCCGAGTGCATGCCGAGTCTGCTGGAGATGATCAACGCCAAGTACGACCTGAAGATGACTGGCGACGACTTGACCGAATTGGGCAAGCAGGTGCTGAAGACGGAGCGCCAGTTCAACCTGAATGCCGGCATCGGCAAAGAGCGCGACCGGCTGCCCGAGTTCTTCGAACTGGAACCGCTGGCCCCGCACAACGTGGTGTGGGACTTCACGGGCGAGGAGATCGACGCGTTCTGGAACTTTTAGAGTTTGATCAGAGTTGCCACGACCAGCGCGCAACTCATAGCGAGTCAACTGCCCCACTCAAGCCAAAGGAAGGCTTGAATGGGCCACCACAGGAAGTAGAACGATGCATATCACGGTCAAACTCTTCGCCCAGTTCCGCAAGGGGCGCTTCGTCGAACAGCAGCGCGAGTGCGCGCCCAACAGCAGCGTTGGCAGCATCGTGCAGGAGCTCGGCATCGAGGAGCCCGAGGTGGGCCTGATCATGGTCAACAACCGCCACGCCGAGCTCACGAGCGAGCTGCAGGAGGGCGCGCGGCTGGCCATCTTCCCCCTGGTTGGCGGAGGCTAACGTGAGTGGGTGGCTTGCCGGGCTGCTGGATTTTCTGCAGACCGGCTCCGAGCATAATCTGCTGCCCTGGCAATGCCAGCTTGAGGCTGCGCGGCAGTTCGACCTGACGCTGCCGCAGATAGAGGGGCACGCGCTTGCCCTCGGCCTGATGCCCGCGCGCTATGCGCGCAATCAGAACACCTTCACCGTCTATGACCAGCTCAGGCTCTTTCGCAGCCGCGTTGCGGTGATCGGCTGCGGCGGTCTGGGCGGCTACGTCATCGAAGAGCTGGCCCGGGTGGGCGTGGGCACCATCCGCGCCATCGACCCCGACATCTTCCAGGAACACAACCTCAACCGGCAGATCCTCTCGTCGCCGGCCGCGCTGGGACGCCCCAAGGTCGAGCTCGCCGCCGAGCGTGTGGCGGAGATCAATCCGGCCGTCACGCTGGTCCCGGTGCAGGAACTCTATATGCCGGGGCGCGCGGGACAGTTGCTGGGCAGCGCGCAGGTGGTGGTGGATGCGCTGGACTCTATCCACACGCGCCTTGCGCTGGCCAACAGTTGCGGGGCGCTGGGGATTCCGCTGGTGCATGGCGCCATCGCCGGCTGGTACGGCCACCTATGTACGCAATTTCCGGGGGACAACAGCATTCAGCATCTTTACGGCAACACCTCGCAGCGCCACGGAGTGGAGGCGCGACTGGGGAATCCCGCATTTACCCCGGCGGTGGTCGCCAGCCTGGAGGCGGCCGAGGTCTGCAAGATCCTGCTGGGCGTCGGCTCGGCGCTGCGAGGCCGCTGGCTGGTCATCAACCTCTTCGACATGACCTTCGACGAAATCGCGATCCCGCGCTAGGCGGGCGGCTGCGCGCGAAACGTTACCGGTTGTTATATTCTGCTCTACCAGCTTAGCCGCAAAGCCGGGGCGAAAGTGGGCACCCGAGCGCAGTGGGTCAGTTTCCGAGTGGCCGACGACTCGCCCGGGACAAAGGGTGAAGGGCAGCTGCCAAGTCTGATCAGTCCTCCTCCTGATCGGGTAAGAACTCCCATCCGCAGCTCAGACACACTGCACCATCGGTGCGAAACTCAGGGTTATAAAGAGCAGTCAGGCGAAGGGAGCCGCATCGTCCGCACCTTTCGACAGCTTGACGTTCATCGCGGATCAGAGCGGTCCCGAACGCCTCTAAAACCGCATGCGTGGCATCTACGACCATCGTTCCGTCGTGACGGGTGGCGTTCACAGCATGGGTAAGCCATCCTACGAGTTGCCATGTCTCCTTTGCTAGCGCTTTCAGATAGCCGCGAATACGCTCGTTATGGCTGCCCCGTGCGATGTTATCGGCAATCAGCTTTGACCAATCGACAAAGTTGGATGCTTGTGGCGCCTCTTCTCCTGTCGGAACCATTTGCGGTGTGCCCACCGATCTTATGAACGCCAGCAGAGTCTCCCGGCAGCGCATCCCGACAGCCTGAACTTCCTCCGATTCTTTGCTTTCATCTAGTGCCCGTGCTGCCTGCTCCCAACGCCTAAACGCCGCTGCCAGACGGTCCCCTAACCGGGCATCTTCCGTGCCTGTTCGTTCCGAGTTGAGGCGCAACATCAGCCCGAGATGGAAAGAAATTGTATAGTCCAAGCTCGGGAACAGAGCTTGCGAGTAAAGGTTCGTCGGGCCAGTGATTACCCACCACTGTCCCTTATTTGTATGAACATTCCAGCAGTCGTGTGCCTCTCCCAACACATACTCGGTCTGCACGTTCTCAAGGAATGTGACGTGTTCTTTATCCTTCCGAGACTGCCATTCAACATAGTCGGCTATCTGTTGAGCCTCCTGCTCGTTCCCTTTGTACTTGAAATGTTTCAACACCTCATCCGGCACACGTGGAGGAATCAAACAACCTTCATCGGCATGGGGTTTTGGCTTGGCCCTCTTGGCAGATGATTTCCTCTTTGTGGGAGGCTTCGCTTTCGGCATGAGCTAAGGATACGCCGAAATCAGCAGATGATAATCTAACCTGCATGACAGGATGATACCGGGAGTTTGAACTGAGAATGCCTGTCTTCGCGCCCGCAAACCGGAAACTGCCACCACCCACCCGAGAGTACCTTTGACCAGATCGCGATTCGCGCCAAGCGGCTGCTGAAGAAAAGATTTTCCTTTAACCTTAGGTAGATATGCCCTCCTTCGATGAAGCCCGCCGGATCATCCTCGCCAACGTCGCGCCGGTGCGCGTGGAGCGCGTGGCGCTGCTCGAGGCCGCGGGCCGCGTGCTGGCCGAGGAGATCGTAGCCGGATGGAACATGCCATTCTGCGACAACTCGGCGATGGACGGCTTCGCGGTGCGCTCGGCCGACTGC
>WNGF01009154.1_pt1 | contig 23212 bp, 19 predicted proteins | sample 5400641 | NCBI WGS metagenome assembly WNGF01 (sample SAMN13153371, study PRJNA577476) | soil metagenome | isolation source: 80 cm soil or saprolite under grassland replicate 2 | place: USA:California | collected 2016-06-15 | reverse complement strand
AGGCGTGCTTGATACGCTTCCTGAATTGTGGTGATCAAGGCGCGCACGTCGGAAGCTTCAGCGATCGCGTTGTGGAAAGCACGGAATGCTGCAGAGCGATTCATGCTGCGAAGAATGAAATCGCGCTGCATGGCTTCGACTAAAATGTCCAGGACTTCGCGGACGTACTGGCGCTCTTCACGGTTCGGGTAGACCGAGACGCGATAGGTGTATTCGAACAAGGCTGTTCGGGTACCAACGGGTTTGCTCTGGTGGCACGTTCCATCGGCGCGGAGACGCGTTGGCTCGAGCCGAGTGCTGACAGAACGCATGGTGCGTGTCACGCGGGCGTCTTTGTCGGAAGGGTTGCCGTAAATACGGTTGAGGCTGAATTCGATGAAGCCGTCGAGGGTTTCCATGTCTTCGCCGTCGATAAAGAGCTGGCGTATGTCGCTGGCGAGGACTCTGGCTTCCTGTGGCAAGTAGTCCTCGGTGACGTCGTCCTCGAGGGTGCCGTCAACGACGAAGCGTTCGCCGTCGCTCATGTGGAGGGAAACTACTCCACCTTCGCTGTATTGCTCGGTTACACGTTCGTGGCTTTCGAGCATGGCTTCGAGACCTTCTTCCTGGGTTCCGGAGTCGGCCATGTCGCTCAGGTAAGATTGGAACTGCGCTTCTTCGTTATAGACGATGCCAGAGGACTGGGCCGGAGAAAGTTTGCTGCAGATTGTTTTGAGCTCGGCGGCAAACGGGCCGGCCGCTTCGTGATTGAAGAGAACTTCTTCGCAACGTAGTTCGAAGAGATCCTGGCGCTCGCGCGGCGTGAGTTGTTCATCGCGAGCTGAGTAGATCTCGATAGCTTCCGGCTCATCAAGTAAGCGATCTTCGTTAGTGGACGTGACGTCAGTCAGTTCCATTGCGAGGAAAGCGATTTCTTTCAAGACCTGGCGAATGATTTCGGCGCGAGCGTCGGCGATTTCATCTAATGAGGCGCCGCGGTTTGCAATCATGTACTGGCCATGACGGGTGTTGATCTCACGGTAACCCCAGGAAGCCCAGATTTGCAGTGAGCGGGGATCGGCTTCGACGCCCGCGGAGACGGCCTGCTTTACTACGCGCACGAATTCAACCGCGTCGTCGTTATTGGCGAGCCGCTTTTCGGCGTAAGGGACGGCCAGGATTTTGTATTGCTGTTCGGCTTCGTCGACAGGGCCGAGGTCGATTTCGACACGGCCGAGTACGCGACCGCCGATGAGCTGCGTCGATTCGAGATCAATGCGGGTAATGTTTCCGCTATAGAGGGTCTGAAGTCTTAGTCCCTGACGACTGCTCGGTGCCACGCTGTCGACGTCAACTCGGCGATTGGCGAACTTTTCGAGATGGGCGTTGAAGTCATAGTTCGGGTTTCCAGTGTCGAGGGGGTGAAACAAAAGGTGAAGCGAGTTAGGGGCGTAACGTTGAAGAAATTGTGTTTGCACGGTTTGCCTCCAGATGCAAAGGACGGAAATATAGGTAAAGCACCAATTGCAGTCACAACTAAAACCCAGCTCTGGTTTTTGGAGTTGGAGATGTCGGGGAACGTGTGAGGGACGCTCGCCACTCATGTTTGTGTTTTATCGAATTAGCAGATGGGGAACGTCGGAGAGAAGGCGCCGTAACGTGGAATCGTAGAGGCTCGCTGAACTGGCTGATTTTTTTGAGTTACGTGCTGCTCGTATCCGTATGTGTTTTGGAGCATGGTTGGTTAGAGCACTCGGATACAACACGGGCTTTGGAGGAGGCTGATCTTTTGTTTGGGGTTGCGAAGTTAGAGAGGTGCGAGTTGCGGGAAGTTGAGGTTACTTCGTTTCTTTGCCATGCGGCGAAAGCCGCCAGCGTAGGCGCGGTAGTGTGGGGAACTATTTTAGGGGGGCCGGAGCAATTTTTTTCGGCGGGAGATTTTGTCTCCCAGTTTAGGCCGCGCTTAGCGCGGCCTGGCGTGTTTTGATCTTGGCAAAGAGGAATCTTTCGGTGCTAGTGTCGCGTCGTTTACACAATCTTGTGCCGCCATCATTTTGGCGGTAACGAATCCATAGTTGATTTGGTGGGTCCTTGGAATTTTTCGGCCGGGGTTTTTAAGCCCGCTGGTTTAACCGGCGGCGGCGAGGGGGAAGCTGAATTAGAATTGTCGGCTGCAATGGAACGAAGTGGAATGTAAGACGACACCTATTGAATTATCAACGAGTGAGCGTTACGCTTTTGATTGAACATGCAACCGCACATCATTCTGGATAAATCGGTCTTTCAGCAGTTAGGAATCCCCGAGTTCACGCCGCTCGACCGGTATTTCAAATTCGTCATTCCCCCGATCCTGCTTCGGGAGATCATTGGAGACGTCGCGGCGGATGACAGGGATCCGGCGGGGAGAGTCGCAAACTTCGCAGGGCGGTTCGGATTGAGTTCCGTCGTCTGCCAACACCATGAGCAATTGGTGCTCAGTTTTTCGGAGGATGCAGAGTACTAGTGAAGGGTCGAAGCCAAATTAAAAACCTTTTCATCGATACTTGTGAGCTGTCGAATGTTGTGTTGAACTGGTATGGAGAGTCAATTGAGAAACTGGGTCTTTATTCCGAGGCATATCATTCGGCGGCACCGTCCTTGCTCAAGGACTTGTCCGATGAACAGTTGCGTGACATCAGCGCCTGCCCCGTGGTGTTTCTCTATCGAATGTGCTTAGAGCTCTCATTAAAATCGATTCTAGTCTCAGGATCGAGGATTCTACGACTCCAAGGCGAGCCTTTTAGTACAACCGAGAAAATCCTGGCAAAGGGACACAATCTTTTCGAACTATTGAAAGAGCTGAGGGCTTTATACGAGCAACTTGGCTGGGCATGGGATAGCGAACATGATGAAATTGGTGGAACAATCAATGAGTTCAATAAGAATGATCCTGGTTCATTCTGTTTTCGATATCCGGTAAATATGAGAGGCGAAAATGCACTTGATCGGGATTTCCGATTTGATCTTTCCAACTTCTCCACGAGGATGGATGGGGTTCTAACTTTTTTGGACCATGTAGACTGCGGCGTCATGGGAGTATTGGATGAGACGCAACAAGTCAATTCTTGAATGCATGGGGATTCAAAGCGACCCGAGCAAGGGTCACCCAAAAGAATTTGCATCTGTCTCACAAATGGTACGTCGTCCGATTGGCGAAAATTTCCGAAAATGCTAAACTCCGCCACATGGCGGCCTGTATCGTATCTTTTGTGGATTTAGATGGAGTTCGCCATTCCGTCGAAGTCGAGGCCGAAGGGTTGTACGAAGCGTCCGTTTTGGGATTGTACGCGTTTCGCAAGCACGAGCTTGATCCGGGCGGGTTGACTCAATTGGAAGTTGAGGTGCGCAGCTCGGTGAAGCATACATTGACGGTCACGAAGGTTCGAGAGTGGTTGCGACGAGGCGTAAGGACGCCGAAAGAGGCAGTTCTGAAGGAACGGTTGCGGACACTGATTTCATCTTGAACTCTTCTCAGAACAATGCCGAGCTAAACAGAGTCACACTACAACTCCGCACTCTTAGTCGAGTCAGTATGACTTGATGATGGAGAACATGAGCACTGCTGAACTTTCTCATTGAGGGCATGCGTGAACGGCTGAAACAACTCGTTACGTAACGGTCGATAGCGACCCCATGCCGGTATTCGACACCCACGCCAATCGCCTCATTCCATGAATGAAGCGGGCTAGCTTGAGTTCTGATGACCACATCAACTAACAATCTGGATTCGCCGGTCGACCTGCTCCAAGCTGCGTACAAACAGTTGGCATTCGATCAAGGCGCATTGCTGTTGGCGACGCGGCAACCTCAGTCCGCCGCATTGGGAGAGTGGCTTGACCGGGGAGATTGGCAATCGCTGGCGGCTCAGGTGGATGCAGAGACCATTTTTTTCGTTGATCGCGATCCGGTAATAGTATTTGCCAAATCGGATGACAGTTCCCCAGAGATATTGAGGAAGCTATACGAGCGGATATGGTGCATGTCCCGTCCGCAGTTGCTGTTTCTTGCCACGCCAGGCCAGCTAGTTCTGTACGATCTGACCAAGGCACCGCCCAAACCGGATGAAGACCTGGATGGCCGCGATCGGCTAGTGGCGATCGCAAGCTCAATTGCAGAAGTTCAGTCAAAGCTCGCCGCCTATCATCGAGAGCGGATTGAGACCGGAGCCGTCTTTGGGGACGCCCGGTTCCGCAATTCAACGAATCGCGCGGACCGGGCTCTAATTAGGGACCTTAAGACCGTTCGCAAGCAATTGGCGGAGTTGCCGGTAACTCAGGGGAAGAAGCCTAAGCTCCGTCATTTACATTCATTGATAGGGCGCGCGATCTTTGTGCGCTACTTAGAAGACCGAGAAATTCTCGTACCCGAGTACTTTGAGAACGTTGCCGCCCGCCGTCTGTCATGGCGGAGGCTCCTGGAACAACCGCCCTCAGCTCCTGCTGTTGAAGCGGGAATGGCTGGGATCCTCTTTCTGCGAGTGTTGCAAAGCAAGGAGTTTACATATGCTCTCTTCAAACAGTTAGCAGATGACTTCAACGGGGATACTTTCCCAATCGAGGGTGAAGAGTTCGACTGCATCCAGCAGGAACACTTGGATAAACTGCGCGGCTTCCTGATAGGCAATACGTCGCCGCAGCACGAACTGTTCTTCTTTGCCTACCGGTTCAACGTTATTCCGATCGAGTTGATCAGCACGATCTACGAGGAATTCTACAACGAGCGAACTGGCAAAGAACGCAATAAAGGTGCGCACTATACGCCACCCGCACTCGTCGAGTTCGTTCTCGCACACACGCTTACCCGCGAGGTTCTTGTGACCAAACCTCGCATCCTTGATCCTGCCTGCGGTTCGGGCATTTTCCTGGTGGAATCATTCCGTCGCATCGTGCGCCACCTTTGGGCAGAACAGAACGGCAAGCGGGTCAGCCGACCGCAGCTTCGCAGAATTTTGCGCGAACAAATCGCTGGTATCGACATCAACGAAGAAGCGGTGCGCGTAGCGGCGTTCAGCCTCTACCTCGCATTTCTCCATTACCAAGAGCCGCGGGAAATCAATGCTGAACGGCGGCTTCCTTACCTCAAGTGGGTTTCAAAGGAGGAGCGTGAACGCCGCGAACAAGAAGATCCAGATGCACAGTTCTTCGATGTGCTGCTTCATGCAAATGCTTTTGAGGCTATCTCTGATGAGGGGCCTGCGGAAGTTACCCGTCGATTTGGACCGGGCAGCGCGTCCATCGTCGTAGGCAATCCGCCGTGGGGTTATCCCAAGAAAGAAGACGAGGAAAGTCAGAACGGCCTAGTGCAGACGCTGAAGTGGTGCGATGCAGCGAAAGGCCGTCCTGTTGGAGACAAAGAACTCTCCCAGGCATTCATACACCTTACGTTGGCCCTTTTGCAGGATGGTGGAAGAGCGGGGTTACTCGTTTCGTCTGGCGTTCTCTTTAAGCATCATTCAAACAGTCGCAATTTTCGAAAGGTTTGGCTCACCGCTGCCCGGCTAGAGCATGTTGTCAACTTCGCTCACGTACGGCAGATCTTTTTTTCTGGGCCGCAGCGCGAAGCACAAGGAATCTCGCCATTTATATCTGTAGTGTTTGAGAAGAGAAGCGTCGGCCCGTCGTCTGATAGTAGCTTTCAATACTGGTCGGCCAAGCGGACGGCTGTGATTGAGAACACCAAGTACGTTGTCCTCAATAGAGGCGACATGCATTGGCTTTCGCAGCGCGATTGCCTTGCGGATGAAAGATTGTGGAAAATCTACTGGTGGGGTGGTCACAACGACGAAATAACAATTAGATCGCTCAACCGCTTCCCGAGCCTCAAAAACCTCCACGAGGTAGTACCGGCGGCGACTATTTCTCCCGGCCAAGGGTTTAAGGTCGCCAACAAGTCGGTTCCCGCAGAGTGGCTAAAAAACTATCGAGAACTCCCCGCTCAGTCACTTCTGCGTTACGGGCCATTCGACAAAGATGCACTTCGTGACGTGCCGCACAAGGTCGAAAGACGAGGAGTCGAAGATGTTTACCATGGTCACCGCTTGTTAGTGGGCCGCGGTATCAAGACCGGTGGTTTCATCACCGCACGTCTTGAGACGCGGAAGTACGCATTCAGGAACTCCATACATGGCGTTCGTCTCAAGGGGCTTGAACCATGGCAAGAGGCCATCATTATTGGCGTCTTCTGGTCTTCACTGGCCCGCTACTTTTACTTCACAACGTCAGGATCCTGGGGCTTCTGGCATGACGAGCTCCACTTGGAAGATATCGAGCAAATGCCCATTTGTTTTCCGAAGGATGTGAAACTGCGCAATCGGATTGGCCGAATCGTTGAGGAACTCCAGCAGCTGAACGTCCAGTCGCCTAACTTCGGGCTCTTTCAAGAATCGTCCACAGGGGAGTTGCGTGAACTGGAAAAGAAGCTTGATGAGGCGATTTTTGATCTCTACGGATTGACGGCGGGCGAACGCGATTTGATACGCGATAGGTGCTCCATCGGACTTGATCTGTTCTATCAACACCAGAAAGGACAAGCGCTTCAGGAAGTCGTTCAGCCAACCCAAAGATCAGGCACATTGTCTGATGTTTCCCAGCCAGAGGACGGGCTGTCTGCGTACCTTCGCACATTCCTTGAGGTTTGGAATACAGAGCTGGCTCCCGACGGTGAGTTCGCTTGGCGTGTCATTTCGCCCCCGTCCCGCGCGCCACTTCTCGCGGTAAGTTTCACGACTCGTTATAAAGGGCACCGACATCCCAGAGCGGCAGACGCTGATCCTGCGGCCTGGTCTAATATTTTGGCACACCTCCAGCAGAATTCACTGGTTCAGTCGGGAGCCTCAAGTATCTTTATTGATACGTTCTACCGCTATGTTAGCGACCGCGACATCCTGTTCATCAAACGTAACGAACGCCGCTTCTGGACACATACAGCCGCTCGCGAGGACGCCGAATCCACGTTGACTCATTTAATGAACTTGGAAGTTGGTATCCCAGGAGACGAACGATGAGCGGTGCCGGCCCCAGCCTTGGAGGGCTGAACATTTGGGCCAAGCGTGAACGAATGTGTCTCGCAATTCTTGAATGCGCATTAGAAAAGCTGCGCACCGAGAGGAACCTTCCTGAATTGGAAGTGGATCTCAACCGCCGTCTATATTTTCACCTCCTCGCGGCCCACCGCGAGTTGTACCCAACGGATCCGGTTGCGCCAAGTTACGAATGCAACAATCAACCGGACCCGGATGACGAGTCTCGGGTAGCGAGGGAGAACAAGCGCCCTGACTTCCAATGGGTTTACCTTGATCAGTACGAGACTGACCCTCGACGTAGCAGCAAGCAGTTTGTTGTGGAATGCAAGCGACTTGGCAAGCCTCGCCGCAGGGATTGGATATTTAACGTGAATTACGTCAAAGACGGGATCTGCCGGTTTCGGGACCCTATGTGGGCCTATGCGCAACGGTTTGGCAGTGGAGCAATGGTTGGTTATTGGCAGACCATGGAAAGAACGCAAGTGTTGAGCGAGATCAACCAAGAGGCTGGTAGAAATTCTCTGCCGGATATTGTGCCTGCCAGTGCGTCGCCTCCCAACAGTCACCGATTGGCACACACGTTCGAAAGATCGTTTCCGCTCTCACCTTTCCATTTACTACACCTATGGATTGATTTGCGTCGATAACGAGTTGCTTAAAACAATTCAGGACTGCGTGTTTTTTGGGTGGTCTTCTCCTTCGGCCCTGGTTTCGAGGGTGACGTGATCGAGCATTTGCAAAACATGAGCCAGCCGCATACTCGTACATGACGAGTCTCCCATCAATCGAGAAATCTCGAGCCTGGCACTTTAAGATGTGGCCCAAGCTCTCGCTTGAATCGAACCGATTAGTGGGCGTGGATCATCATCCGTTGGATCTTCAGGCCGTCGCCGTTAATGTGAAACCGATAATTGAAGCAATCGCTTTTGTTATTGGCCAAATACGCTGCGATTAGCGATAAACCGGCAGGCTTAGCCTTATGCTTACCTGTGTTATCAAAATCAAAACTCGCAATTGCGCCTGTAATGAAGTCTGGAATCCTGATTAAGTCTTCGTACCATTCTTCCGAATTTGAATTCGCGGTAGTGAAAGAAAACGAAATATTCCTCTTCACGATATCGATCAGTGTGACCTGAAAAAAATCTCGGACGAAATTCGCGCCAAGTTCATTTGTTCTGTCGCGATCGGATAGCCAGCAGAGTTGTGTGAGCGCAGTCTCGCGGCAGAGTATGCTACCGACGTAACCACCAAGCAGGGAAATGACAAAGGCTTCGCACAATATTCGGATTTTCTTCTTTCGGCGCAGTAGTTCCTGTGCGTGCTGAATATTTCGTGCCAATGCATCGAGTCGAGTGTGGTTCATGCTATCACGCCGCCAAAAAGCCACGTACGCAGAAAGTAACTCGCAAAACTCGGCCATGTAGGTCTGGAATTCGCCGCTGCTGGCCCAAGCAAAGTACTTGTCCTGCTGGAAAATGAAAGAGATGTTGAGCGAGGGCAATTGGCGAAGAAACTCAATGAAGCGTTCATCGATTGATCTTGCGTGTTTAATATCTCGGGGCGCTAGAGCGCGGATAATGCTCTGCAACTGAGGCAATCCGCCGAGGTATGGCAATGACGTGAATGTGATTACCTTATTCGGCTTGTCATCGCCAAAGTAGTAATCGCTCAAAATAATCCAGGAGTCGGAGAACTTAGCGTTCTGAAAGTAAACACGCATATCGTCAATTGAGCTTTGATAAACCACATCGTCGAGCAACGAGGTAAGGGGCGAAATCCTGTCGATTGCAATTTCCATGGAACGTGTTTCTTGTCACCCCTGGCGTTTAGGTGAGCTTTATGCGACTTTAGTCATCAACGGGCCAGACGTTGAGTATGATTCCCGTTGAAATCTCTTTCAAATCATTGTCCGCTCGATCTCGTCGAGAGTTAACTCATCTTCCTTCAGAGTATTCTTCAATCGACGGCCGCCAAGGCGGACCATTGCGGAACATACAGAGAGCCGAAGCTACTAACAGTTGCTTTCTCAACTCGATTGAGATAGCGCATAGGATGGTTCTTATGTTTCAGGTAGGCCTTTATCCCAGAGATTAGTACAATCGAAATTGCAAATCCGGGAAGAAAGCCCAATAGGGAATGCGTTACTGCAGCACCTGTAACGCCGCCGCTCAATCCCTCAATTATCTTCTTGCCCACCTTTTCAGCAACTTTTTCAATAGACAGGTCCCGGAAGGATTGGCGAATGGAAGGTGACAGAAGGCTTTGATGATCATTCCATTTTGCAAGCACTTCGTCGGCCTTTTGCTTTAACGCCTTTTCACGGTACTCGCGACCCATGCCTGGCGCAATCTCCTGTGCAAACGTTGAGACAGCATTCCGAAACTGCTGTAGATCGGCTCCGTTATCAATGATTGCCTTTATGTCTTGTGGCTGAAGCTGGGTGAGATCAAAGCCCGTGGTAATCACAATCTGGACTAATTCGTCTACAGTTTTGCCAAGATCGTCCTCTGGGACTATAGAGGGAATCTCCAACAGCGCCTGAAACACTTGATCCTCGCGATTTGCGAGCAACGTATTGTGCGCTCGCACCGAAGGGGTCACAATGTGCAACCCTTCATTCTTCTCGACGGCAAGCGCGAGTGTGGACATTACGGCCGCACCAAGTCTCGGATGCATGGTCAGCCAATCATTAGGTTCCTCATCGGCCTGATCCGCGCTGTGCCAAGCGAGGTTGTGTTTCAGCAGGAGATCTGCCAAACCTGGCTCCTCAAAGCTCTCAAGCAGTTTGTAACGGTTGATTTGAAACGAGGCCGGTCCAGTTTGGTATTTTGTGGGTGTGCTGTTTTGCTTGTATCGCTTGTCTATTTCAGCGAGGTTGTTCTCAATCTTTGACTTTAGTGCTCGTTGCGCATCATGAACTGGCTGAGCTTGAATGTTGGCCTCGTCAAGCAGTGGGCCGTCGGGACCTTGTAGTGACGCATAGGGCTGTATAGTTACTTCGTCCCGGACAGTAAACCGATAAGGAACGATGCGACGGACTTGACGAAAAGAAAGAAGCGTAGCCTTAAGCCAGTTCTCATCGTGAATGTGGATATAAGGATAGTAAAGGGCACCGCGATTGGGAACCACTTGCTCTTGCACCATACCTGCCCTCCTACCCAACACTGTGTGCCTTGCCTTGTTTAGGCCTTCTTGGACGCAACGGACTCTACCTTTTAAGGGCAGATTTTGACAGGTTAACAGAACAGCATTACTTTCTCACGGGCCAAGGATTGACGTCTTGATCCAGACGTGAGCACTTCACCTCGATGCCTACCAGATACTCAGTTGAAGGTGGCCACTTTAAGACCGCCAGCTTCCGCTACCACGCATCAATTTTCGAAAAGCTAATCCTTGCGGGACGAATCAAACGCAGCTAGAGTCCGCCATCGTCGAAACGGCCCCAGCTTCTAGTCGGCTCGTTGTGCGATTGACGGTTGCGTTTGCTTGAACATGGGTTCGCGCCAGCCGGTGCTAATGATTTCGGGGATTGGCGAGAAGGGATTGGGATAGAGAATTCCGTCAACATGCAACGACTTGAAATAGCGTGGTCCAACGGCGGTGTTTTCGTTGTCTGGAATGCGGATCAAGATCCGTGGGCCATCTGCGCGGCTGGCGGGCATGGAAATGACTTCAACGCTCAGCGCGGCCTGAGTGTTGCAGTTACAGTTATGTAAAAGCCAGTCCAAGTTGATTTATTGCCGAGCTGGGTTTAGGCAAGTCTCGTCTTGGTGACGAGGGTGAGTTTTCTGCATGTAGGGTGGTTGGTGTTGGGCCGTAACTGTAAAAGGTGCTGGCCGCAGAAATGATCTTTTTAAAAAAGGAGACTATCACGCCTTGACCGAGGATTTCTCCGGCGCCGGTTTTGGACGTTTGTTCTCCCAAGTAATAGGACGGTGGAACGGCGTGGATTTTCTTAATTTCGTTTACTGTAAGCCAGCGCCAGCATTCTGCGCGGGTGGGATGCTTCACAACTACTCCATCGCCTTGTTGGCTTAGATAATATCTTTTTCGGATAACTGGAACTTTAGTGCTGTGATGCGTGAGTTGGGGAGGGGCAAAACCATTTCCTTTACGGGTTTGTTCATTCCAGTGGTTTACAAGCCAGGGTTTTTCCTCGGCTGTGAAGTACTGGTTTTCAACGAGGTCTGGCGGGTCCGCGAGGACGAAGTAACCTGCGCGCTCGAGAAAAAGTCGAAGCATGAAGCCGGCGCCGCTAGTGAGATAGTCTGGGGCTTCTTCAATAACGATTGTGGCTGGGTTGACTTGGCGAATGAGTAAGGCGGCCCAGATGGTTAGATCTGCGAGTGGATGCGCCTCGGGTGGTAGTAGTTATGGGTTCGTTGATTAAGTGAAAATGGTCCTTATCAGAATCAATAACTTATGGGCGCGATTCGGTCATTAACTGAAAAAGGAGTTGGCCATAATGTGAGAAGCTTCTACGATTTTCGTTCATAACTTGAATGTTTCCGCAACGCCCGTTTTCTACTATTGGTCTGATCGGAAATCTGTAATTAAGAACTAGTTGTTAGAGTTCCGCCTATCGCGCCGAAGCTAAACGCTCGTCCGAAATTCTCCGACGAGGTATTTCCTAAATATCTTGTAACGTTCGACGAGTGGCGGATCGAAGGCGTAACGAACTTTTGCGGTTGTTAGGCGTTTCCTATTCTCTAGAAATCTCGATGTCCGTCACCTTGCCATCCGCCGTAAGATAGAACGTTAGATATTGCGTCCTTTGTCCCGAGATTATTTTGTAGTACCAGATCCGTTCTACTTTGGCGCCACGTCTCTCCATTCCGCGTTCGCGTGCATCCTCCCGCAGCAGGAATGTGAATGACTTCATATCTTTGAGCCATGACGCAACATTCTGTACGACACTCGGTCTCGTAACAAAGCTGTGCAGCCCCTCTGTTATCAACGAAGAATCGTTGCGACCGGCGGCTATACCTGACAATAGATTCTTGAACATTATCTCCATCTGCGGGTCAGCGTCCGGTGGTTGCCTGCCTTCCGCGGCATCCGCTTGCGCCAGCCCATCATAGGCGATCAAGCGAGTGCGGTCCTCCGGCGGTACCACTTGAATTGCTTTCTTGAAAATCTCTCGATTGCCGGGTGCATCCCAATCCCTAAGCGTTTGTACGGCTGTCCTGACCATTATGAACGGCTCCTGCTGGCTGACCAGATTGCGCAGGGTCTGGATATCCGCCTGATCTTTGGGCAGCTTATCTAGCCCCAGAATTCCGTAGTAGCGTCGCCCGATGGCGAGATGCGTTAGCTGCTCGCGGAATAAGGGGCGTAAGTCGTTCCGCTTTAGATCTACCAGTGTCGAAAGGGAACGGAACACAGGAAATTTGCCATTATCTGCGCGCACTGATTCCGCTACTGCTTGCACTGCCCCGTCAGAAGGGGTTCCCTCAAGCATCCTCCTCATCGCCTCCTCACGATCTACGGCATTAGGAGCAAACTTGAGTATGTGAGGTAACTCTTCAGGCGCCCAATGGAGAGTGGGTATCTCGCGCAAAAAGTCGTGATCGGGATCAAGCAAAACGGCCTCAGGTTTACTCGGCGCCACGATGCGGATTGTTTGCTCGGCTTTGTCGATCCTGGATCTCTCTCGCGCAACTCGGCCTCCAGAGATCCATCCAACGGTCACATTCAGCTCATAGATCGGCGTACCATCCTTCGTGTCCTGCGTCTGCCTGACGGTGAGAACAATTTCCTTCTTTGCATCGTCCCAGGCCCATGCGTAATCCAGCACCGGGTGCCCCGGTTTAAAGACCCATTGATCAAAGAATGGCTCAAGATTGATTCCCGTTCCCTCAGTCATTGCAGCGCAGAAATCGTGGCTGTCAACGAGTGTGTTCCGGTGCTTGGTCAGATAATGACTGATTCCCTGATAGAAAACTTTGTCCCCCAGGGAGCGTCGCAGGGTGTGCAGGATGGCGCCGCCCTTACGGTAACTATGGGTGTCAAACATCGCGTCCGCGTCCCTATAGAGGTTGGTTGATAGCGGGCGCTTGTAGCGACGGCTTTCTGAGAAGTAATCCTGCGAGAAGTCTTCGATCAGATGATCATAATCAGCTTTGCTTCTCCAGTGTTCAGAGTAAAGACCCTGCCCGAAGAACATCGCGAATCCTTCGCTGAGCCAAATTTCGCCCCAATGTTTGGGTGTGACGAGGTTGCCGAACCACTGATGAACTAGTTCATGGGCGACGACGCCTGAACTGGTGCGAATTCCCCTTCTTTTATCGGCCAAATACCTTTCGTCAAATATCGTGGCGCTTACATATTGCACAGCATTGTCGAAGTCGTAGGCACCGAACTCAGCATACTTGGGCCAGGGATACTTGACACCGAGAAGATCCGAGTAGAAGGAAAGCATCTCCGGCGTTTCGTCGAACGTGTTATCAATCAAATGGCCCTTGCCCTTGGGCGCAGCGTAAATCAGTGGCACGCCGCGCCACTCGGCGAACTTGATATCGAACAACCCAGCTCCAAGTGAAAGAAGGTAAGTGGCATGCGGCTGATCCATCTGCCAGTGAAATGTTCGTGTCTTGCTTTCGGCGTCAAGGACATTGGATTTGAGCGCGCCATTGCCGAAGACGTACCAGTCCGCAGGGACCGTGATCCTTGTTTCGGTTGTGGCCAAATCATTCGGGTAATCCCAGGTAGGCAGCCAACCACCATTGTGATTGGTTTCGCCATTCGTCCAGAAACCCACCCGGTTGGGTTCCCTTGCAGTCCCCTTTACCCAGTGGAATCCTTCGATCTGTTCGCCGCTTGCCGTGTAACGCACGAGGACGCGAACTGCCTTGGCGCGTGTGAGAGGTTGCGGCACGCTTATCTTTAGCGTGTTGCCGTCGCGTGTAAAAGTCGTCTTCTGTCCGTCAATCTCACAGGCTTCAATACTAAGGTTCGAGCCGCAGTGGAATGCGATTGTCGTCAGGCCATCGCGCAACGGAGCCAACGTATTGATCACGGTTGCCTGAAAGGCCAGTTTCGCGTAGTCCACGTTCAGGTCCAACGCTAGATGCCGCAGGTCATAGTCCCGATCCGGCGCGTATTGGTTTTTTGCTTGCGGCGGGGCGATGGTGGTGGGTGGCGCTTGGGTTTGTTGGCCGCGCGCCAGCGAAGCGATAAATATCAGGCCCAGAACGACCAGCGTAGTAATACTTGGTCTTAGTCTCATTGAGGACCCCTGGCGATCATACCGAAGAACCGTTTCTAGTTTGAGAAAATTATGCGTTCAAGAATCCGACTCTATCCTTGATTGCTAAAGTCATTTTGGAAAAATGAATCGCACTTATTCGTGTCGCAACTCTGCCAGGAGAATTAGCAGGAATGTGATTACAGTAGTACGTATTGATCTTGGCATATCATCTCGTGCCGCCGATAAATCTTCTAACGCTGTTCCTCTACTGGAGCAGATTCCTTCACGAAAGGTATCTTCGGCTGAGCTTCTGCCTCGGTTTTCTTCCCGACCACATACACAAAAAGGTGAGACACTCCAATACCTACTGGAACTATGCCGATCCATTGAAGCCCGGTTGGAATTGCCTCTGTGAGCTGCGAAGGATGTGCGAGCACGGCGCTCAGCACCACGAATGTTCCGATGCCAAGCGAGATCCAAGAAAGTCCCGCCAGCAGCAGCGTTCGTTGCACGTTCCAACTGCTCCGTTGGGCCTCTTGTTCGAGAGCTGGTAGCTCGATCCCTTTTTCAATCGCGGCCAGCCGCTCACGGTGAATCATCACTCGGCGACGATGTCGCAGCCATTGCTGAAAAGCCAGGTACATGGTCGGTAGCACCACCAAGGCTACGATCAGCACGACAATCACTTCGTTACTTACCGGGTTAATCATAGAAATCGTTTTGCAGCTTATTATACTCGCCGTACAGATGAACGGTTGCAGTGTCTGCCGCATTTCTGTGCAACCCAAAGGGCAAGTCAGGAGTATCAAATTTAGGAATGGACGGCGATGTTCAAGAATTGCTCAAAAAGGGCAGGTATGAGAAAGCCTTGGAGCAGTTGCTTGAACTCTATGGTAAGAAGGTCTTTCGGATGGCGGTGATGATGCTTAAGGACACGGGTCGGGCTGAGGAAGTGACGCAAGATGTATTTATGAAACTCTGGCAGGCTCTGCCGGCGTATGATGGTCGCGCCGCGCCATCCACTTGGCTGTACACAATCGCGCGGAATACATGTTTGTCTGCTGTGCGAGGTGAGTCTTATCGGCAGACGACTTCGCTCAAGGAAGCATTGGAGCCGACGGCATCGAACACGACTCTGCTCAACATTGAGTGGGAAGAGTACTTGTCGAAGCTCCCTGACATTCAAAGGGAAGTGATTACGCTTTTCTATCTGGAAGAGAAGAGCGTCAAGGACGTGGCCCACTTGTTGGATTTGCCCGAAGGGACAGTAAAGAGCCATTTGCATCGCGCGCGACGTGCGTTGGGCAAGATGATGGATTGATTCATGGAGTGTCAGACGGTACAAGAAGAAATTCTCGACTCTTTTGAGGAGCCTCGGGCTAGCTTGATTCAGCGAGAGATTGACGCGCATCTGGCCGACTGCACCACTTGCGCCAGATTCGCTGTCGGTCAGAAGACCGTAGAAGCGCAGCTCAGCTCGATGCTCATACCTCCTGAGATGAGCTCCGCATTCAGATCGGTTCTGCTCAAAACAATTCGCCGGGAAAGAATGCGCTTCTGGTCGGAGGCGCTGCCCGATATCGTTCATTTCGTGAGTTGCGCGGGTGCGACGGTGTTATGTGCCATCCTGTTGCCATTTGGAACGGCAGTGATCTTTGGCGCAGGTACGGTCGCCGCCTTATTGACTTATTTGCTGTTAACGATGGTTCGAGATTCATTGCAGGACGTTGAGAAACCTGATCAGTAGCAATCCTTGAAAAAGCGGCGATTGTCGCCCGTCAACCACAGACCGCCATCGGAACACCTGAGATGGAGACTTATAACAAATCCTCCAGAGGAGTTGCCATAGGGTGTCCGTCGTCAAATTCTCTGAGCTTGTGGGCGACTCGCGCGGCCACTTCAGCTCAATCGTTAGGAAGGCTCGCCATTGTGCGGGAGTCCTACACCCGCGAGAGACTATCGGAATGGGTGACACGCAAAAGCTCGACATCCCCGTCGCTTTGAACGCGATCCTTGCTGAGACCGAGGCTTTGGACTTTGCGATGGCATCGGAGCCGCGCACGGATTGCTGCTGCGAACGCTTGCCCGATCGAAAGCCGAAGCTAATTGAACTTGGCACAGGTACTGGGGTGGCTACAGCGTGGCTCCTCGACGGCATGGACACGCAATCACGTCTGATTTCGGTCGAGCAGCCCCGAGCGGTCGCGTCTGTGGCGAATAGAGGTCTCGGGCGGGCCCGAAAGGCGACGGTCTATGTGGAAGCCTCCGTTACGAACAGAACGTCGTAGTCTAAAAGTCGGAAGGTGTTTGGAGGTTCAAGCCAATGGCGCAGGTGCGTGCCCCAGGATCTGTCTATCATTTGGTTACACAAACGCGAGCCCTAATTGAGAGATATCAGTGGTCCCAGTATGGTCCTCGGTCGTCGTGCTGGACTTGGGGATTTGTCTTGTTCCTAAATTTCGCGTGGCGGCGATGATCTTTTGAAAGAAAGAAACTATTACTCCCTGGCCGAGGACTTCGCCGGCGCGGGTCTTGGATTCGTCACCTAAATAATACAATTCGGGGACTCCATGAAGGCGTCGTACTTCGGCAAGGGTCATCCATCTCCAGCATTGGGGACGATGAAGATGTTTCACGACCGCGCCGGTGCCTTGCTGCGAAAAATGTGTCACTTGAACGATTAAATTGCCGCCTTGGCAACTTATTGGTTCCAATAGCCTCCGGCAAATTATTGCTTCCAGTTTCGCGAAAATAGTACGAGGCGGTGTTCTGAACTACGCATCGAATGCCGAAATCGTTAACCGCTCTTCAATAAACCGAGTTCGCGCCTCACGTTCCGAAGGACGGCGCATAGCTCTGAAGGATTTAAGCCGGTAGGGTTCTTCGACGCCTTATTGATTTGTCCGGCGGACGGATATGTTCCCTCCGCGTGTAGATCAAAGGCAAGCTGCCTCATCCTCGCTTTAGCACGTGCTTTCCTTTCCAAGGCACTTTTCTTTCTGAACCCCGCAAAACGGTTGACGATTGCCTGGCAGATCTTTGGGAATTGCCGACGTAGATAAGGTGGCGCGTATTCCGAGCGGCTTGCAGCTGCACGCAAGGACGGCGGCGGCTCTTCAAAAAGAGCTGCTTGTAATTGATGCCGAATATTTTCAAACTGTTTCCTACGGTGTCTCGCGTATCGCCTCGATCGAGATTGCTCTGCATAACTTGGGATAATATCTGCTCAGACTAATACTCGCTTTGTACCCGAGACGCTGAGTGACTTGTGTCAGGGCTGGCGGCGGATCTTCGAGCAAGATTGCCTCGAGCTTGATTCGAAGATCGGTTCTATGCTCCACAAAGTACTCTGCCCGGCGAGATACAATGGCTTCGCACAGGCTGCCGAATTTCCTTCGCAAAGGGCGTGACTCCGAATATCCAAGATTTTCTGCAATATCATCCAGTGGTGGAGGCATTTCCTCTTCCAAGGCTTGTTGAAGTGCTAACTTCAAACCAGCATCATCGTGCGCTTTTTTTCTTGATCGCCGACGTTCGGCGGGCAACGATGCTCTGCGTTTTGTCGTTAACAGCTTGCTTAATTCGGGACAGCGCTTACGTAGAGAGCGTGCGTTCCTGTACCCCAAGCGATCGGCAACTTCTTGTAGGTTAGGAGGCGGATTTTCATCGAGAGCCGCAAGGAGCGTAAAGCTTGCCAGATCATTGTTACAACTAAGAGCCTTTGGTGTGGTCTTGGCTGCCGTCTGGGAATGTTTACTCTTAGTGAGAAGATTGGAAAATGATATGCCAATGCTATAACACATCTTTAGGAAGAGGTCGGTTGTCGGGAGATGCTGCTTACGGAGCCACCCGTTAACGACGCATCTATCGAGGCCAGCGATACGGGCGAAGGCACTTACGTTTCCGCCGGTGATCTGGTTGATGCAGTTAGGTATGAATTCCGTAACCCGTTCTCTCAGCGGATCAGACTGTTGGTTCGGGGCGGCTGCGATCAACTCTCCCATTTGATTTGCAACCCATAACTGATATTTGAAATCGTCGGCTTCAGAAAATGTGAAATTCGGTTCTTTTTCACCGACTGAATGGCCGAGCCAACCTCGACATTGGGAGCAATGTCCAGGGAGTAATCGATAGGTGAATGGGAGAGCCTGATTGTGGCAATGCGGGCATATGGTCTCAAGTCTTCTCTGGTGATGCATGCAGACGTTGACTGTAGCCAGTGTCCATAAGAGTTGTTCGTATATCGGTTCCTCCGATTCACACTGCTCTTCGAGGCACCCAGGGCACCATGCACGTACGGGTCGTAGGAGTGATTGGTCCGTTAAGACATTGCGCCACGTCAACATTGTCAATAGGCGGAGACCGCGTTGAAGCGTGAGTCTCTCGATGATTTCAACCCAATCCCGCGCGGTACTGCCCCGCCCATTGAGTGATTTCATCACCCGCCGATAGTTGCCACTTCTGACGAATGTTGATTTAGCCCGCAACGAGTTAGGCTTGTTTGATGCCGGGACAAGCTCGCGACTAATTAGCAAGTGGGCGGAGACGCAATGCTCCTTTGCCAGACGGGCAACATAACTCGTGCAACTCTCTGTACGCGCTGTCCCGATGCCAATCGGTTTCAGGTGATAGAGGCGGCTGCGAGGCGATACCTTGGGACGGGTGAGATCCCACGAGTCATAGACACAAAACTTCGCTGCCGAAGTGAAACTCATTAAGCCACAATTTGCAGGTCACGGACTGGCAGAGCGTTGCGGCTAGAGCTATCGAGAAAGCCCGCCGGCTTCGTGACCAGCGCTGCGACGCGTCGACGCGACGGATAAATTCCGCCTGCACGCAACTTGCTCCTAACATGTCTAATGTCCTTCTCTTGTTGGCTCCGTAGCTTCTCGTAGTAAGCCTGTCGATCTTTTGCATACCTGGCTGAGATCGCTCTGCACAAGCTAGGGAAATGTTTGTACAGAGACCTCTTGTCAGTATTGAGCTTTCTGGCGACTTCTTTCATCGGAACTGGTGGGTGATCTTTGAGCGTTATTCGCAGTGCCCGCTCTGTCGTCTCTCGGTCAAATCGCCTCGGGCGGCGTCGAGTTGTAGTAACCCCTGAGAATGGATACCTTGCCGGAATCAATTCAACTTCGTTCTGCGTAACAAACTCCGTATAAAGAAAATCGACTAACGACAGGCCGACTCGGTCGCAAATTCGTAAGAGATCACCCATGGGAATCTTTGCTTTTCCATGCTGCCAACCCCAGACCGTGTGTTTTCTTTTCCCAATGAGACAAGCAAATCTATTCATGATCCCTTCGGTGACCTGATCAATGCAGAGGGAAAGCGCTTTCGCGATTCTCTCTTTCGGGGGTGACGGTAAATGAGTCGCGGCCACAATCATCTCTTCCAGATTCTTCATTACGCACGTTTGCCATGCTAATTCATCATCAGCCGGCGTCACGTCTGTAGAACGAACCGAGAAATCCACACCCAACCAGTTACCGCATTTCGAGCAGTGTCCGGGCAGTGTGCGTCGCCGGAGCCAAGGGAGATTCCGTGCGCAATGATGGCATTGAAACCTGAGACGCCGCTGGTGACGCAGGCACACTTGAACCTCACTAAACGCCCAGAGCAGCGGGTCATAGACGATTTGCTCGTTCGCGCGCCACTCCCCGTAGCAGCATGGACACCACGCGCGTGTGGGCCGTAGCAAATGCCTGCACGTAAGTGCATTGGCCCAAGGGAGCATCGTCAAGAATCTGAGATCATTGCGCATGGTAAGACCCTCGATCACTCTTACCCAGTCTTTCGCGATGACGCCTGTACCGTTTACGGCCTTAGCATGCGTGCTGAATGAGTGGCCCAAGGCACTGCCTCTGGTGCCCGGACGTGCACCGCCTTGAAGGCTTTTGAATCTACTTGCTGACGCCTTCTTTGAAAGGACCGATAATAGACTAAAAGTCATACAACTTGCCCAAGAGGTTGGTCTTACTCTTACTGAAGACCAGATCAAACAGAATGTTAAAGAGTTGCGGATTTTTCAATGAAGCGGAGAAAGGCAGTTAATACTCGGCGGCTAAAAGATATCTTTTATTTGCACACACGCCCAGCGCTCAGAGTTTCTGAGAACTTTCTTTTCTGCCAAGGCCGTTGAGATCGTCGAAGAGAATCAACGATACTTGTTAGGGAGGTGGCGTGAAATTCATGGATAAAGCGACCTTCAACAAACAGTACGATCGCGCTGTCAAGGCTGGCGTACTGGCGCAAGCCTCTGAGCCGCGCGCCGTCGCCGCCGATTATGACAAAGCGAACGACCGCTTGATCGTCAAGCTTCGTAACGGCGTCGTCTTCATCGTGCCCTGCTCGCTTATCCAGGGCTTGAACGGCGCAGAGCCGGAGAAGATTGCCGCGGTTAGAGTGATGCCGCGGGGCGCGGCCTTGCACTGGGACGAGTTGGATGTGCAGATGAGCGTGCCAGGACTCGTCGCGGGTGTCTTCGGTACGCGCAAGTGGATGGCAGGGCTGGGACGGCAGGGCGGGAGTATGTCTAAAGCCAAACGGTCGGAAGTTCGCGAAAACGGAAGTAAGCGCCCGCGAGAGCGAACCCGCCGTGCTGGCTAAAAAATAGATCTTCTTTCGAGTGAAATAGGCTGAAGTTGAAACTCCACAAGGCTAAAGCACGGTCGTATCCAAAGAGAAAGTCTGCGACTTGGTTAGGTGGAAGTTGAAGCTCCATGCGACTGAAGCCGATGGTATCGCTTTCACGGAAGGCAAGCTCGTGTCAGAACCGCGAGCGGTACTGACACGACGTTGCTCGATGGACCGTCTTAGCCTAGCTCTCATTTTAATTCCACCCCGTCGATGTTCTTACGGAAACCTTGCGCAAGATGTTTCTGCTGTCTGTTGTCTTTCGGGCTTGGTGCTTACGCGCCGAACATCACTCGCGAATACGTCCGACAAATAATCGCAGCCCTTATCTATTGCCATGAGACCAGCTCAGCACCCCCAACATCAACTTGAGAGCACACACGCACGCGGGGGCGTCAGATCATTAATCGGGCGCTGCGACTAGTGCTAGAATGCTTGCGTTTTCGGAACACAGCGCATTCCATGCAAACCTAGGAAGGAATAAGGCGGCAGTAACGTGAGCAGAGACGAAAAAATGAGCCCGGAGAAAATCGGAAACTATTCTGGAGCCGCGAAACTGCTCACTGTCCCCGAATTTCGGTCCCCGCGCTCCAATCCTGCCCATTGGTTCCACACACACGAGGAAGAATACGCGGAGTTCCACGTCGTCGAATTTCCGGCAATCGTCAGTAAGCATCAAATCGACAGAGGAGAGTTGCTATGAGCGGTCCAGCTTCAAAGAAACAGGAAGCGAGCACCCCAGATTTTGTTGGCGTGCGTGAAGATTCGACGACGCGAAATGTTATTTCCAGCCCGGTCAACGTCAACTCGCCTTTATGGGAGCCGTATCGCGCCGCGAGTTATCTGGTCTACGATTATGACGCGCCGTCGGACGGAAAAGACCATACAAACTTCCGGAAAGGCACCGACTGCAAGATCGCCGACCACAAGTTCCGAGCCTCGGGCAGCCACCAGCTAGACGTTGAATTGCTGACCGCAACGCTGCGAGACAAGGTCGTTGACCCGGAGAAGGTAAGCGGCCGGCTGTACCTGGTCGATCTCCGACAGGAGACCCATGTGTTCTTCGACGGGCGCGCGGTCTCGTGGTATGCAGACAACGACTTCGGCAACGTCGGACAACCCTTGCCGTGGATCGAGGCCGATGAAGCCGCACAACTCGCGAAGATTAAGGCGGTGCCGACCACGCAGGTCTTTTCCTTCACTAAGGCGAAGACACCCAAGGAGGACAATAGAAACCAGAATCGGGTGACGCCGACCGGCTTCAGCGGGATTTCGGTCGCTGAAGCGAAGACCGAAGCGATGGTCATGAGGGACCTCCGGATTGACTGCGAGGTTTCATACGTCCGCCTCCCGGTGACGGACCATTGCGCCCCGACTGCGGGCGCGCTAATTCAGCTACTCGAACTGTGGACTCAGGTCCGTCCCAACGACTGGGTGCACTACCATTGTCACGGCGGCGACGGTCGCACGACCACATTTCTTGCGCTGTACGACATGCTTTGCTGGGCCAGGTCGGACCGCAACCTGCCGGACGTTACCGATTTCGCAAAACGGCAGTGCGAGCTGTTCGATTACTGCCTCATTCCTGACGGTTGCGGCGGCGCAGGCGAATGCACAAAGGCGGCTCGGGATTGGAAGTATTCGCTGGCGGTCGAGCGGTGGCTTGTGCTTAAAGCTTTCTGCGATCAGCTTGCCGGCAATTTGGGCCGTTACCTTCCCTGGGGCAGTTACCTCGACACCAGCACGGGCGTTCAGGTAATGCTTTCGGCGACATCCTCCACGGGGAAGAAGAACTCCTCGATCGACATTACGGATTTGCTCGCCGGCGATATCATCATCAACAACAACGGAGATCTGCAGAGGACCTCAAACATCCCGACACCCGAACAAATCGCAATATACGACGCCAGGAAACAGCAAAAAGGCCTGGGCGACCTTGTGCCCAACGGGAGTTTCTTGGAATCATCAGATCTCGATAGCGTCAAGGTGGTCCTCTCAGGAGACTGCAAGAAGATCGACGGCAACTCGATACGATCCCAGATCGATGTCAGCAAACAGAATCTCGATCTCGTCGGACTTGCGAACATTGATGGCGTTCTGACACCGGTGACTTTTGATGACACGCGGCGCGCCCGGTATCTTCGTGCACAGGTGACAGGGATCGTGGTCCGCCACAAAGATGTGATTGACGCAATTCAAAGCGTCAACGGTGACTGGCCTTTACCCCAGCACGGTGGCGCCGGTGGCACGCTGACGGCGATCAATCTGGATGGTCCCATCATCGAGATTTCCGGCTACAGCGGAACCTACCAGGGACAAACCTGTGTTCTCGAATTGACGTTCAGAAC
>WNGF01003007.1_pt1 | contig 23229 bp, 17 predicted proteins | sample 5400641 | NCBI WGS metagenome assembly WNGF01 (sample SAMN13153371, study PRJNA577476) | soil metagenome | isolation source: 80 cm soil or saprolite under grassland replicate 2 | place: USA:California | collected 2016-06-15 | reverse complement strand
CACCGCCGACCCGGAGATCGCCGCCGACGTCGCCGACCTCTACAACTACCTCACCGGGTTCGGGAGGCCGCAGAAGTTCCGCAAGATCGTGGTCGCCCCCTTCAACCTTCGGAGCCGGCTCGTCGAGGAGATCCGCAAGCTCGCGAAGGCCGCCGAGGCGGGAAAGCCGACGCAGATCCGGATCAAGGTGAACAATCTCACCGACCCGGCGGTGATCGAGGAGCTGTATGCGGCCTCGCAGGCGGGCGTTCGGATCGACCTCGTCGTGCGAGCGCTGTGTGCGCTGCGGCCGGGGGTGAAGAAGATGAGCGAGAACATCCGGGTGCGCAGCATCCTGGGACGGTTCCTCGAGCACAGCCGGATCTTCAACTTCGAGCGGGGCGACGAATCGCTGTACTTCATCAGCAGCTCCGACCTGATGCCGCGGAATCTCGACAACCGGCTCGAGCTGATGGTGCCGATCGAGGATCGCCGGCTCTGTCAACGGCTCGGGTCGACGCTGGACGCGCTCCTCGAGGACAACTCGCAGGCATGGGAGTTGCGCTCGAACGGCAGCTGGAAGCGGCTCGCGACGAAGAAGGGCGAGCGGGCGAGGCCCGGCCAGGTCGTCCTGATGAGGAGCGCGGCCCGGCGCCGCGCCGCCGCGACCAGGGCGCGCTAGGTTTGCCGGCCGACCGGGTCGGGAGAATGCCTGCGATGCGGGTGGGAGTCGTCGATGTGGGCTCGAACACCGTGCGGCTGCTGGTGGCCGCGGAGTCGGCCGGACGGCTGACTGCTCTCCACGAGAGCCGGACCTTCCTGGGCCTCGGCGAGGAGATCGAGAGCTACGGCTGGATCTCCGACGGCAAGCTCCGCGAGACCGCCGGCTGCGTCCGCGAGCTGGCGACGGCGGCCCGCGAGCTCGGCACGCACCACGTCGAGGTCGTCGTGACGGCTCCCGGCAGGCAGAGCGCGAATTCCGACGAGTTCGTCTCCGCGGTCATGCAGGCCGCGCAGGCTCCGGTCCGGATCCTCGGCCCGGAGGAGGAGGGGCGGCTCGCCTTCTTCGGCGTGCTCGCCGGCCTCGAGCAGGTCCCCGACAGCGTCGCGGTCTGCGATCTCGGCGGCGGCTCGACCGAGCTCGTGGTCGGGACCCGCCGCGGGCCCGCGTGGGAGCGGTCGCTCGATCTCGGCTGCGTGCGGCTCACCCACCGCCTCGGGCTCGACGATCCGCCCGGCAAGGCCGCTCTTCCCGCGGCCCGCGCAGAGGCGCGTCGGGCGATCGACGGCCTCACGCCTCCGCTGCCGAAGGCGGCGTTCGTCACCGGCGGGACGGCCCGCGCGCTGCGCAGGATCGCAGGCCGCCGGCTCGGGAAGAAGCAGCTGGAAGGCGCGGAGCGAATCCTGTGCAAGCGCTCCTCGGAGGAGATCGCGCAGCGCTACGGCATCGATCCGCGCCGCGCCCGCACGCTGCTCGCGGGCTGCCTCATCCTCGGCGAGGTGCAGGAGCGCGTCGCGGTTCCGCTCGAGGTGGCGAAGACGGGGCTGCGCGAAGGCGTCGCGCTCGAGCTGCTGTACGAGCTCGCCGCCGCCTAGACCGGCGGCGCCAGGTATTCGCGCGGCGTCAGCCGGCCGTTTTCTGCCTCCAGCACCTGCGTCGATCCCTTGGGAAGCTCCGAGCCGGCGAGCTCGTCGACCACGTCCCCGTGCGTGCACAGAACGACGCAGCCGGCGTCGAGCTCCTCGAGCAGCCGCTGGACGTCGGCCCGCTTCGAGCCCTCGGCGAGCTCGTCGCGCTCCTCGACCGCGAGCCCCCGCGAGGCGGCGAGCGGGTCGACCGTCTGCGTGCAGCGCAGGTAGGGGCTGGACGCGATGCGGTCGATCGGGTACTCCGCGAGCAGGGAGACGAGTCCCTCGGCCTGCTTTCGGCCACGCTTGTCGAGGGGTCGCAGCCTGTCGTCGCCCTCCCACTTGCTCCGCTTGCCGGCGCGCGCGTGGCGGACGAGCAGGACGATCACGACGGGAGAGCCTCCAGGATCTCGACGTCGTGGCCGTAGCTCAGGCGCTCGGCCGCCTCGTCGAGCGGGAGCCAGACCATCTCGTCGACCTCTGACGTCGGCGAGAACGATCCCCCGACGGGTTGCATCAGCCAGTAGCGGACGATCTTCGGGCGCCCGCGCGAATCGTGGTAGCGCGCGCTCGCGACCTCCCGGTCGAGGTCGCAGCGCATGCCCGTCTCCTCTTCGACCTCGCGGAGCGCGCATTCCTCGTCGCTCTCACCGCGCAGGCACTTTCCCTTCGGGAACGTCCAGTCGTCGTACTTCGGCCGGTGCACGAGGAGCACGTCACCGTCCCGGCGGAGGATTCCGCCGGCGGCTCTGACCGTCTCTACGCCCAGGCGCGCTTCCCGGCCTTGTCGAGCTTCTTCCAGGCCTTCGGGAACGCCTCGCGCGCCTCGCCCTTGCGGATCCGCTGCCGCTCGATGAGCCTTCCCGCCGCCAGCACCGTCTCCGGCTCGAGGCCCTCCGCCAGCTCGCGGATCCGCTGCTCGGCGACGACCGCGTCCTGATGCTCGCCGGTGACGTCCTGGAAGGACTTGGCCTGCTTCAGGAACGCAGCGGCCTTCTTGCCCGCTCCGGGCCTCGCGAGCTCGGTTGCATAACGGGCCCGCTTGCCCCTGATCCGGGCCTTGTGCAGGGCCGCGTTGCTCGGGTCGCGGTCGAGCTTGCGGACGGCCTTCCTCAGCTGCTCGAGCTGCTTTGTGGCGATCTTGTCCGGCCGCGGCCGGGCCGAGCGCGTCGGCGGGCGCCGGGCGGCTGCCTCGAGCGTGTCGAGCAACCGCGCGTACCGGGCGCTTCGCATCGTCGCGAGCATCGACCGCCTGGCCTCCGACCGCCGGCGCTCGAGCTTCTTCAGCAGGGGCTGCAGCGCCTTCCTCTCGTCCTCTCCGAGCGCGTTGCGCACGTAGTCGAGCATGACGTCGAGGTCGCGGACGGGGCCGAGGGCGTCCCCGAGCCGGTCGAGCTCGTCACGAAGGTCTTGCGCCCATACCGGGTCGAGCGGCGGCGCGGCGACCTTGAGGATCGCCCGCAGGCGGCGGACGGCCACGCGCATGTCGTGGAGATCCTCCGGATCGTCCCCGAGCCGGGTGCCGGGGTCGTGCGCGAGGATCTCCTCGTACTGCTTCTGAAAGTACAGCTGCAGCTGGGGCCGTTTCGGCGTCGGCCTCGGCTGACCGAGCGCGAGCACGCGAAGGACCTTCGGCCTCGGGTCGCCGTCCTTCGCCCCGGCGCGGCGGACCAGCTCCTCGAACTCGCCGAGCGCGCGGGCCTCGCCTTCCACCAGCTCGATCTCCAGCTCGTCGAAGCTCGATTCGACGTGGAGATCCTGCATCACGGCCACCTGGTCCAGCACGACGTCTGCGATCGAGGTCCCTGAGTGGACGCGGACGCCGCGGCGGAGCGTCCGCAGCTCGGTGACCGGCGAAAGGGGGCGGCCGCGGAGCACACCGGCGAGCAGGCTCTCGATCTGCTCCGGAGGCGCGATCGGGCCTCCGGGCTGCTCGACCTCGAGCCGGCCTCCCGAGCGCGGGAGCTTCAGCTGCCAGAGCCCGAGCCCGTTCTCAACGCGCCGGCGGAGGGTCATGCCGACGCCGGCCAGAAGATGGTCGTCGGTGTCGTAGTAGGTGGAGGTGAAGTGCCGTGGCTCGAGCGGCTCGCCCGCCAAGTCGTCGAGGCTGAGCTTCCCGTTCGCCAGCTTCACCTCGCGCTCGATGTTCGCGCCGACGGTCACGCCGAGATGGTCGCCTTCCTGGATGCCGCCTGGGCCGCGAGCAGCGTCGCGCCGATCGCTCCGCCGAGGTCGCCGAGCGCGGCGACATGCACCGCCGGGGGCCGGTCGGTGACGAAGAGGTGCGGCATCATCGCCTGCTCGATCCGTTCGGCGTACGGCTCGCCGAGCCGCGTCCCCAGGCCGCCGCCGATGACGACCGCTTCGACGTCGAGGAAGTTGACCTGTGACGCGATTCCGGCTCCGAGTGCCTTGATCGCCCGCTCCATGACCCGCTCGGCCAGCTTGTCCTCCTCCTTCAGCGCCCGCTCCCAGATCCCGCTCGTGAGCCTCGTCCGTCCGCGCTTTTCCATCAGCTCGAACAGGACAGTCTTCTTGCCCTCGGCTACGGCCTTGCGTGCGTGCGCCTCCATCGCCGCGCGCCCCGCGTAGGCCTCCAGGCAGCCTTTGCGTCCGCAGGGGCAGCGCGCGCCGTCGAGCTTGACGACGGTGTGCCCGATCTCGCCCGCCGCGCCGCGGCCGAGCCAGCGCTTGCCGTCGATCACGAACGCCCCGCCGACGCCGGTACCCCACCAGACTCCGAGGAACGAGGCGTACGGCTTACCTGCTCCGAGCGCGGCCTCGGCGTCCACGGCCACTCCGACGTCGTTCCCGACCTCGACCGGGGCGCCGAGCTGCTCGCTCAGCGCCGAGGAGAGCGGAAACGCGTCCTCCCAGTCCGGCAGGTTCCTGGCCTGGGCGACCGTGCCGTTCTCGACCTCGCCCGGAGAACCGACTCCGATCCCGCCGAGCGAGGACGGTTCGATCCCCGCGGCCGAGGCCGCTTCCCGCACCGCTTCCGCGATCGCCTCCACGACCGTCGGCGGCCCGCCGGTTGTCGGTGTCGCCCGCCTCGCCTGTCCCTTGACAGCGTGCTGCTCGTCGACGACGACCACTTCGATCTTCGTTCCGCCCAGGTCGACGCCGCCGTACACGGCCCGAAGCCTACCCCCCGTCTAGGGGGCAGGCCTCGCTGGACATGTCCAAGGGACAGTCCCTGGGACATGGCTCGGCCGGACAGAGTCCGGAGGGACGGACCCGCGCATGGCTCTGCCAGACAGCTTCGAGAGCATGCACCTGGAGCATGGCCCATCCGGACACTGTCCGAGGGACAGTCCCTGGGACATGGCTCTTCTGGACTATCCCTGGCGTCCGACCGAGCTAGTCGTCGGCGAACAGCGGGCGCACGAACTCGTCGAAGGTGGCCTGGTCGCAGCTCGCGACCGTCGCCGGCGTGAGCGCGCGAACCGTCGCCGTCCTCGGGATGTGCATGGCGAGCGCGACCTCGCCGAAATAGTCGCCGGGCCGCAGCACGGCGCGCTCTCCGAGGCCTCCGGTCTTGCTGACGCTGAACATCCCCGCCAAGACGACGTAGAAGCGATCCCCGTCCGTGCCCTCGACGACGGGGGCCGCCCCGGGGAGGACGGTCTCGCGCCGCATCCGCGCGGCGAGCTTGGCCAGCCGCTCGCCGGGAAGCGTTGCGAGGATTTCGATCCGGGAGAGCTCGTGGGCGGTGGCGGAGGCGCGCGGCATGTTTACGCTGGGCGGATGGGAGTGTTGCACGGGTGGAGGTACTGCCCGCGGTGCCGGAGCGAGCTCGACGGGGACGAGAAACGGGTCGAGTGCCCGCAATGCGGGTTCGTCTCGTACGCCAACCCGGTGCCGACGGCGACTGCGGTCGTCGTCGACGAGGAGGGGTGTGTCCTGCTCGGCCGGCGGGCCCTGGAGCCCGACAAGGGGCTCTGGGATCTGCCAGGCGGCTTCGTCGACGAGGGCGAGCATCCGCTCGACGGGCTCCGGCGGGAGCTGCGCGAGGAGACCGGTCTCGAGGTCGAGCCGCGGGAGTTCCTCGGGGTGTGGATGGACCGTTACGGCTACGACTCGTCGGCGGCGAGCACCCTCAACCTGTACTGGACGGCGCGCGTCCTCTCGGGGGAGATGAACGCGGCGGACGACGTGGCCGAGCTGCGCTGGTTCGCGCCGGACGAGCTGCCGGCTCCCGACGAGCTCGCCTTCGAGGTCAACGAGAAGGTACTCTCATTCTGGCTGGGGCTGGACCAGGACAAGGAAGCCCTCGGTCGCCATCGCAAGTAGCATTCCCGCGTCGGCAGAGCGATAACGGGAGGAGCGAGCATGGATTTCTTCGAGCGCCTCGAGGAGGCACGAAACCGCTGGAACGTCCTCAGCCACCCCTTCTACGAGCGCTGGGAGTCCGGCGAGCTCGGTGAGGACGAGCTGGCGTACTACGCGGGCGAATACCGCCACGCCGTGGTCGCGCTCGCCCAGACGGCCGCGCAGGCGGCCACTGCCGATCCCGAGCTGCGCGAGCACGCCGAGGAAGAGGCCGCGCACGTTGCTCTCTGGGACACGTTCGCCTGGACGGCCGGAGCAGATGCGGGCCGCCCGGCGCGGGCGGAGACGGCCGAGTGTGTGCGCTCGTGGACCGCGGCGGCCGACGAGCTCGAGGCGCTCGCGATTCTCTATGCGGTCGAGTCGGGCCAGCCCGCCATCTCCGAGACGAAGCTGGCCGGTCTCGTCGAGCACTACGGCTATTCGGCCGAGGGCCCCGCGACGGCGTACTTCCGCCTTCACTCGGAGCTGGACCGCGCTCACGCCGACCAGGCGCGCCGCCTGCTCGAGCAGAAGGCCGGGCCGGACGACGAGGAGCGACTGCTCGTGGCCGCATCGGGTGCTCTCGCCGGCAATTGGACGCTGCTCGACGGTGTCCAGCACGCGTTTAGCGTGCGCTAGCCGGGAGAGATACCCGCGCAGAGTCGCGGGATGAAGCTCAGCTACCTGATCAAGGGCCTACCGGGGCACCCGCTCCATCCGCCGCTGACGGATGCGACCATCGGCGCCTACACCGTGGCGGCGGTGCTGGCGTTCTTCAGCAAGATCGGCGTCTCATCGCACGCGACCGCCACGGGCGGGTGCTCAGCCTCGTTGACGAGCCGACCGTGAAGGCCGTGGCACCCGTCGTGACGCCGGAAAAGGAAGAAGCGGAAGGAGTTTAGGCGGCTTCGGCGGCGAGGCCGAGGCTCTTCTCGAGCGCCTGCTTCGGCTGGGCGCCGATCGCGGCGGCGGCCGGCTCTCCGTCCTTGAAGAGGACGATCGTCGGGATCGAGGCGATGCCGTAGCGCATCGCGAGCCCCTGCTCCTCGTCGATGTTCACCTTCACGAGCTTGAGCTCGTCCCCATGCTCTTCGACGATCCGGTCGAGCACGGGCGAGACCGCATGACACGGCCCGCACCACTCGGCCCAGAAGTCGACGATCACGGGCTTGTCGCTCTGAAGGACCTCCTGCTCGAAGCTCGATTCGGTGACTGCTGTCGACATCCATTCCCCTTTCGCGACGTTTGGCCGGAGTTCAGACTACCCCGCTCTCTACTGGTGGAAACGATTCGTGCCGCCGAACTGTTCCCGCCTAGAATCGAAGCATGTTCGAGAAGCTAGCGCCGGTCCCGGATCACCCCGCGCTCGAGCGCGAGATCCTCGAGCTGTGGGAGCGTGAGCGCACCTTCGACACGCTCCGCGAGCAGAATCGCGGCGGCCCGCGGTTCAGCTTCATGGACGGCCCGATCACGGCCAACAACCCGATGGGCGTCCATCACACCTGGGGGCGGGCGCTAAAGGACGTCTTCCAGCGCTACAAGGCGCTGCGCGGATTCGACCAGCGCTACCAGAACGGGTTCGACTGCCAGGGCCTGCACGTCGAGGTCGAGGTCGAGAAGTCGTTGGGGCTCGACTCGAAGCGCGACATCGAGGAGTACGGGCTCGCCGAGTTCGCCCAGCGATGCAAGGAGCGCGTCGAGCACTTCGCCGGAGTGATCAGCGAGCAGTCTCAACGCCTCGGGATGTGGATGGACTGGCCCAACTCCTATTACACGTTCAGCGATACGAACATCGAGTACATCTGGCGCTTCCTGAAGGAGATCCACGCCAGGGGCTGGCTCTACAAGGGCCACCGCTCCACGCAGTGGTGCCCGCGCTGCGGCACCTCGCTGTCGAAGCACGAGCAGGCGGGGGAGGAGAACTACGCCCTCCTCGTGCATCCGAGCCTGTTCGTCCGCATCCCGCTTCGCGGGCGCGAGGGCGAGTCGCTCGTCGTCTGGACGACGACTCCGTGGACGCTGCCGGCGAACGTGGCCGCGGCCGTCCGCCCGGACGCCGAGTACGGCCGGAGGGCGAACGGCGAGTGGGTCGCGGTCGCGCGCTACCCGGACGACGCGTTTGCCGAGCGCGTGCGCGGAGAGGAGCTCGTGGGCCTGGAGTACGAAGGCCCCTTCGACTTCCTCCCTGCGCAGGAGCGTGTCGAGCATCGCATCATCCCCTGGGACGATGTGTCGCTCTCGGAGGGCACCGGGGTCGTCCACATCGCCCCTGGGGCCGGCACCGAGGACTTCGAGCTCTCCCGTATCCACGGCCTGCCGGTGCTGAACGCAATCGACGAGGGGGGACGGATGCTGCCTGAGTACGGCGACCTCGCCGGTCGCACGACCGACGCGGTGGCCGAGCCCGTGATCGAGTCGTTGCACGAGCGCGGCCTGCTGGTCGAGGCGGGAACGATCGAGCACCGCTATCCGATCTGCTGGCGCTGCAAGACCCCGCTCCTCTTCCGCGTCGTCGACGACTGGTTCATCTCGGCGGCGGAGATTCGGCAGCCGATGCTCGACGCGAACGCGACCGTCGAGTGGACGCCGCCCTTCTACTCGAAGCGGATGGACGACTGGCTCCGGAACATGGGCGACTGGAACATCTCCCGCAAGCGGTACTTCGGGCTGCCGCTGCCGTTCTATCCCTGCGGCTGCGGCCATCTGAACGTAATCGGCTCGCGGGGCGAGCTCGAGGAGCGCGCCGTCCGCGGGCTCGAGCAACTCCAGGAGCTCCATCGCCCCTGGATCGACGAGGTGCCCATCCGCTGCGAGCAGTGCGGCGAGGAAGTCGAGCGGATCCCGGAGGTCGGCGACGCCTGGCTCGACGCAGGCATCGTCCACTTCTCCACGCTCGGCTGGCGCAATCCGGAGTGGGTGCCGGGCGGGAACGGGACGGGCGCGGCGGCCGGGCTCACCGGCGCCGATCTCCCCGACCATGCCTACTGGGAGAAGTGGTTCCCGGCGGACTGGGTCTCGGAGAGCCGGGAGCAGATCCGTCTCTGGTTCTACTCGCAGAGCTTCATGGCGCTGACCCTGGACGGGCGCGGCCCCTACCGGGCCGTGCTCACCTACGAGCGCGTGCGTGACGAGACCGGGCGCGAGATGCACAAGTCGACGGGCAACGCGATCGAGGCGAGCGAGGCGCTCGAGCGGATGGGCGCGGATGTGATCCGCTGGCTCTTCTGCGCGCAGAACCCCAGCCAGAACATCAACTTCGGCTACGGGCCCGCCGACGAGATCAAGCGGCGGCTGCTCACGTTCTGGAACTCGGTCTCGTTCTTCGTCACCTACGCGAACATCGCCGAGTTCGATCGCGACACGCCCGGCGGCGAGCTGCAACCGCTCGACCGCTGGCTCGAGGCGCGGACGTCGCAGCTCGTCCGGGAGACGACCGACGCCTACGAGCGGTACTGGACGCCGGACGTGACGGCCGCCTTCGAGCGGTTCGTCGACGATCTCTCGAACTGGTACATCCGCCGCTCACGGCGCCGTTTTTGGGACGAGGACGCCGCAGCGCTTCGTGCGCTCTGGCAGGCGCTCACGGTCGCGATCCAGGTGATCGCCCCGGTGATGCCGTTCCTCGCCGATCATCTCTGGCGCAATCTCGTCTCCCGCGAAGAGTCGGTCTTCCTCGTGCCGTGGCCCGCGCCGGAGGAGCCGGACGACGCCCTGCTTGCCGAAATCGCAGAGGTGCGAGCGATCGTGACGTTGGGGCGGCAGGCACGCGATGCGGCCGGTCTCAAGCACCGGCAGCCGTTGCGCCGTCTCGTCGTTCAGGGCGCGGACGCCGTGAGCTCACATGCCGACGAGATCGCCGAGGAGCTGCGCGTCAAGGCGGTCGAGGCGGGTGAGGTCGACGCGACCGAGCTCTTCGTCAAACCGAACCTCCCCGTGCTCGGCCCGCGCCTCGGCAAGGAGCTTCCGGGGGTCCGGGAAGCCCTCGCCCGGGGAGAGTTCGAACAGGTCGACGCAGGCTTTCGCGTGCTGGGTCACGACCTAGGCCCCGACGACGTGCTCGTCGAGCATCGGGGCAAGGAGGGGTGGGCGGTCGAATCCGAGGACGGCCTGACGGTCGCGCTCGACACGACCCTCGACCCGGAGCTCGAGCTGGAGAGCCGCGTCCTCGACCTGATTCACGAGGTGAACCTGATGCGGAAGCAGGCGGGCTACGAGCTGACCGACCGGATCGTCCTCACGTTGCCCGAATCGCAGGCGGAGCTGCTCGCGCACGAGGACTGGATCAAGGGGGAGACGCTTGCCGTCCAGGTCGAGACGGACTCGGTCGAAGCGCCGCAGATCGCGAAGGCCTGAGGACCAGCTCAGGCCCAGGCCCTGCGCCGTGGCGCGCCTCTGCCGGGCCTCCCGCGTTTCACAGACTCCCCAACACTCGTAGAAGGGGGAGCTCGAGGGGGAAACGAAGTTTCCCCCTCGAATGGAGCAGCGACCCGGCTTAGCCGGCTCGCTGCGTCTCGGAGAGCTCCAGCTCGCGACGAAGCTCGACCGGGAGCCGGAAGGTGATGTCCTCGCGGACGTCCAGCTCGTACGGGCGGATGTCCTCGATCCCGCGCGCGCGAAACCAGTCGCAGACCCGCACGACCAGCCGCTCCGGCGCCGAGGCTCCCGACGTGATCCCGACCGTCTCCATGCCTTCGAGCCAGGACTCGTCGATCTCGGTCTCGTCTTCGATCAGGTGCGACTCGATGCCGCCGGCGCGGGCGACCTCGACGAGCCGGTTCGAGTTCGAGCTGTTCTTGGAGCCGATCACGAGCAGGAGGTCGACGAGGTCGAGCATCTCCTTGACGGCCCACTGCCGGTTGGAGGTCGCGTAGCAGATGTCCTCCTTCTTCGGCGCGTAGATGTCGGGAAAGCGGCGGCGCAGAACCGAGATCACGTCCTGCGTCTCGTCGACTGACAGCGTCGTCTGTGTGATGTAGGCGAGCTTCGCCCCTTCCGGGACCTCGAGCGCCTCCGCGTCGTCTGTCGACTCGACGAGGAGGATCGAGTCGGGTGCCTCGCCCATCGTCCCCTCGATCTCCTCGTGCCCGGCGTGGCCGATCAGGATGATCGTGTACCCCTCGGCGGCATACCGGCGGGCCTGGACGTGAACCTTCGTCACCAGCGGGCAGGTCGCGTCGATCGTGCTCAGCCGGCGTTTCTGCGCGTTCTCGTACACCGCCGGCGAGACTCCGTGTGCCGAGAACACGACCGTCTCGCCCTCGGGCACCTCCTCCTCGCTGTCGACGAAGATCGCGCCCTGCTCCTCGAGCTCGCGGACGACGTGGATGTTGTGGACGATCTGCTTGCGGACGTACACCGGCGCGCCGTAGAGCTGAAGCGCGCTCTCGACCGTATCGACGGCACGTTCGACGCCCGCGCAGTAGCCGCGCGGGGACGCGAGGAGGACGCGCTTGACCACGCGCCCATGTTACTGCGCGGCCTACTCGACGGTGACTGATTTCGTACCTATCATCAGGAAAGCCATGGGCATTCATACCCAGGCGATCGTTTTCAACGGCGTTCCGCTGGTGGTCCTGTCCGTGCTCTATCTCGGGATGGCGGCTGCGCTCGCGCCGATGGCGTGGAAGGAATGGCGCCGGGCCACCGCCCTCGAGCTCGCCTTCCTGTCGCTGTTCCCGGTGCTCGGCCTGCTGACCGGGCTGTTCGCGGTCGTGGTGCTCGTCGACGAGGAGCCGTTCGGCGGCCATGTCTGGTTCGGCCTCGCCTCGATCTTGATTGCAGCCTTCCCGCCGGTCGCCGTCCTCGTCCGCTGGAAGGAGCGCCGGCAGCTGATCCACGGCTGGCTCCGCTCCCGCGAGACCGACGAGCGCGTCGCGTTCGTCGATCGCGAGCTCGATTCGGTCGCGGCGGTCTCGAACCAGCTCGGCCGGGCCCGCGACCCCGAATCGGTGGCCCGCGCGCTGCTCGCGCAGGTGGGCTCGTTGCTCTCGGTCGATCTGACCGCGCTTGCGCTCGTGGACGAGAAACGTCGGGAGGCAACGGGCGTGCTCGGCTTCTCGGGCGACCGCGAGCTCGATTGGCCTCCGCGGCTCCGACTCGACCTCGACGCCGCTCCGTCCGGGATCGCGCAGGCGGTCGCGCAGCGGGCGCCGGTCGTGGTCGAGGACGTCGAGGCGTCGCCTCTCGTCAACCGTGAGCTCGTCGAAACGACGGGGGTGAAGAGCGCGATCTTCGTGCCGCTCGTCGCCGGCAAGCGGGTGACAGGCGTCGTCGTCGCCGGAACGACCGGGGAGCGGCGAACCTTCGCCGGGGACGAGCTGTCGCTCCTGCAGGCTCTCGCCGCCGAGGGCGGCCTGGCGCTCGACCGCGTCCGCTCCTCGGCCGAGCTCGCCGACGCCCTCGAGCGCGAGAAGCTCGTGGCGAGGATCGGGCGGAAGGTCCGCTCCGAGCTCGACCTCGATGCGGTGCTCCACGTGGCTGTCTCCGAGACCGGGCGTGCACTCGAGCTCGCGCGCTGCTTCATCCGGCTCGGGATCCCCGGTGGGCCGATGCCGGTCGCGGCAGAGTGGAACGCCGACGGCGTCGAGCCCGTGGGCGGCCATGCGGACCGGCTCCCTGCCTCCAACCTGGCCGCCAGGAACCGTCAAACGGTTGCGATCGCGGACGTGGCCTCCGCGGCAGAGCTCGACGATCCCTCGCTCGGGGGTCGCCGGACGCTGCTGGAGATCGGTACGAAGGCCGTGCTCGCGACGCCGATCGTCGTCTTCGACGAGCTGATCGGGATCATCGCGCTGCACCGGACGGAGCCCTCGGCGTGGTCGCTCCAGGAGGTCAAGCTCGCAGAGGCAGTGGCGCGCGAGGTCGGTCTCGCGATGCACACGACCCGCCTGCTGCGCGAGAATGAGGAGCGGCTCGACCATCTCTCGGCCCTTATCAAGGCGGCACAGGTCGTCTCAGCCGAGCTAAGGCTCGAGACCGTCCTCGAGCGGCTCGTGGTCGAGCTGGCCGAGCTGCTGCAGGCCGATGCGGCCGATTGCTACCTGCGCGAGACGGCGCGAGGGACTCTTCGCTGCGCAGCCGTCTACGGGCTCGACCGGGCGCTGGTCGGATTCGAGTCGCCCGAGGATCTCGGGCTCGCCGGCCGGGCGCTCGAGGGTGCCGGCTCGGTCGTCTCGCACGAGTACGCGGACCTTCCGCAGGCGGTCCCGAACCCCGCGTACGAGGGCTTCGCCGCCGCGCTCGTCGCACCGATGACCGTCGGCGGGGAGGCGAGCGGCGTCCTCGGCGTCGGTACGAGGGACCCCGAGCGGAGGTTCAGCAGGGCTGACAGAGAGACGATCGAGACGTTCGCCGGCCTCGCGGGCCTTGCCTTGCGCAATGCCGCCAGCTTCGAGGAGCGAGAGCGCCGGGCTCGGATCGAGCGCGGCTTCTACCGGGTCGCCTCGGCGCTCGCGCAGCCGCTCTCGCTCGCCGAGACGCTCGATGCGGTTGCGCAGGCCGCTGCGGAGGCGCTCGGCGGCGAATGTGCCGGGGTGCTGATGCCGCGGGGAGGCGAGCTCGAGCTCGCCGGCCGCCATGGGCTTCCGGACCCCCTCGACGAAGCGCTGTCGGCGCTCCCCGATGCGCTTGCGGATGCCGCCGATCGCGGACTGGTGCTGGCTGCTTCCGACCTGCTTGCGGACGCCCGCTTCGACGACGAATGGCGAACGCTCTCGGAGGGGAGCTTCCGCTCGCTTCTGGCGATCCCGGTCGAGGGGCGTGAGCAGGACCGCGGAGTCGTGATCGTGTTCTTCGCGGAGGAACAGGCGTTCACGGACGACGATCTCGAGCTCGCCGGGCACCTGGCGGACGCGGCGAAGGGCGCGCTCGAGCGCAGCGAGCTGTTCGAGCGCGAGCGGAGCGCGCGTGCACTTTCCCAGCGGCTCGCGCGCATCGCCACCTTTCTCGCCACCGAGCTCGATCCCGAGCGGGTGGCGGCAGAAGTCGTGGCGGAAGCGCCCGCGCTGCTCGGGGCGGACGCGTGCACGATCTGCCTCGTGGATGAAGACGAGCTGGTCGTCCTCGCCGGCGGGGGAGGGGGCGCGGAGACCCTGACCGGCGCGCGGATGCCCTCGACGACCGGGCTGGCCGGAGAAGTGGCGCAGACGCGGTCACCGGTCGCCGTCCCGGCCGCAGGCGAGCAGGGCTGGACCGAGGCCGACCCGATGGTGGCCGCCGGCTACGAGTCGTACCTCGGAGTCCCGCTCTCGGGCCCCGAAGGCGGGCTGCTCGGCGTGCTCTCGGTCTATGCCCGCGCCGCCCGGCACTGGCGGGACGAGGAGATCGAGGCGCTTCTTGCGCTCGCCGCCAACGCGTCCGCGGCGCTCTCGAACGCCGAGCTCTACCAGCGGATCGCGCTCGAGAAGAACCGCAGCGACGCGATCCTCACCCAGGTCGCGGACGGAATCGTGGCCGTCGACCGCGAGGGGCGCGTCGTGCTCTGGAACGAGGCGGCCGTCCAGATCACCGGCGTCGATCGCATCGAGGCGATCGGCCGCGACGCCGCGGACGTCCTCAAGCGCTCCCTCGCGGCCCCTGAAGGCCACGAGGCCGGGGCAAGCAGAATCCTCTCGATCCCGCGCGGTGGCGAGGATGTGTGGCTGTCCCTGAGCGAGGCCGTCATGCACGATCCGACCGGGGCGGTCGCCGGGCGGATCTATGCGTTTCGGGACATCTCCGCCGAGCGGCTCGTCGAGCAGATGAAGTCCGATTTCGTTTCCACGGTCTCGCATCAGCTCAGGGCTCCGCTGACGTCGATCTACGGGTTCGCAGAGACGCTCCTGCGCCACGACGTCCACTTCAGCGAGGAGGAACGCCGGACGTTCCTCCGGTACGTCGCCTCGGAGTCTGAAAGGCTGACCGCGATCGTGGACACGCTCCTCAACGTTGCGCGCCTCGAAGCGGGCGACCTCAAGGTCAAACGCGTACCCGTCGACCTCCACGCCCTGCTGGCGGATGTCGTCTCCAGCACCGAGGAGCCCGCCTCGGTCAACGGGCACGAGTTCGTGCTCGAGCTCCCCGACGAGCCCCTCGCCGCAGAGGGGGACGACGAGAAGCTTCGGCAGGTGGTCGCGAACCTGCTCGACAACGCAGTCAAGTACTCACCCGACGGAGGCCGTGTGACGGTCTCGGCGCGGAGGAAGGTCGAGACCGGAACGGTGGAGGTCGCAGTCGCCGACGAGGGGATGGGCATCCCCCAGGCGGAGCATCAGCTGATCTTCTCCAAGTTCTACCGGCGCTCGGACATGACCGGGCAGGAGGGGATGGGCGCGGGCCTCGGCCTCTTCATCGCCGAGGGGCTCGTGTCCGCGATGGGAGGCAGCATCAGAGTCTCGTCGGTCGAGGGCCGAGGCTCGAGCTTCGTGTTCGAGCTGCCGCTCGCCTCTGACGCGTTTCGGAGTCGCGCGAAGGAGGGATCTCCTTCCTGATGACGCGGGTTCTCGTCGTCGACGACGACGCCCCGATCCGGCTTCTGTGCCGCGTCAACCTCGAAGCCGAAGGGATGGAGGTGGTTGAGGCGGAGGACGGGCCCGCTGGGCTGGAGCAGGCCCGCTCGTCCCGGCCCGACGTCGTCTTGCTCGACGTCATGCTTCCGCAGCTCGACGGCTGGCGCGTGGCCGAGGCGCTGCTCGACGATCCCCTGACGGGGAAGATCCCGATCGTGTTCCTGACCGCACGCGCCGAGCTCCGCGATCAGGCGCGCGGGCTCGAGATCGGTGGCGTCGACTACATCACCAAGCCGTTCAACCCGGTCGAGCTCGCTGAAGTGATCCGCCAGCTGCTCGAGCGGGTCGCGCGTGGAGAGCATGACCTGCTCCGCAAAGAGAAGCTCGCGTTCCTCCGGTCTCTGTCCGACAGCGCTTAGAACGCGGACTTCGTGATGGAGGCGAAGCCAGGCTATGCCCGGCGAGAGCCATGCCGGCGCCCGGAGGGGGGCCAGGGGGAACCAGAGGTTCCCCCAAGGAAGAAGGGGCTCACGGGGGAAACCTGGTTTCCCCCGTGCTAGTCGCGGGCGGTCTGCGCGAGCACGATGCCTGCGAGCACGATCGCGCCGCCGGCGATTTGGACTGCGCCGAGCGACTCGTCCAGCCATGCCCAGGCGACCGCCGTCGCGACGACGGGCTCGAGCATGGCGAGAATGCTGGCCCGAGTCGCGGCGATGTGGCGTAGCGCGCTGACGAAGAGCACGAACGGCACGATCGCTCCGAGCACGACCATCCAGAGCATGAGCGCCCAGACCGGCAGGTGCGACGACGCCAGGTTGCCCAGGAGCGAGACGCGCTCCGTCACGAGCTGGCCCGGAAAGCTCCACCAGGGCTGGATCAGCGCGAAGAACACGGCTCCGAAGACGAATCCGTAGGCGGTGAGCGAGACGGCGTCGCGGGTCTTGACGCCGTGCTCGGCGAGCAGGATGTACGCCGCGAACGCCACGGCGGCCGCGAGTGAGGCGGCGACGCCGAGCCCGTCGAGGCCGGTGGCGGTTCCACGCCAGATCTGGACGACGAGCGTCAGCCCGGTGAGTGCCAGCACGAGCGCGAGCCAGAGCCGCCTGCGAACCTGTTGGTGCACGACGAAGCGCGCCCAGAGGGCGACCAGCAGCGGCGCGAGGTACTGGATCAGGAGAGCGATCCCGATCTCGAGCCGGTGGATGGCGAGGAAGTAGAGCCACTGCACGAGCGCGAGCCCGCCTATCCCGAACAGGGCGAGGAACGGAAGCTCGCGGCGCTTGACGTGCAGGCTCGCTGGGCGGACCAGCAGGAGCCCCAGGACCAGCCCGATTGCGGCTCCGGTGATCCTGACCTCGGTCAGCCGCATCGACGAGAGCCCCGAGGCCAGGATCACCTTCGACACGACGCCGTTGACCGCGAACAGCACCGCGGCGGAGAGCACCATCAAGTACCCGAGCCACGGCTGCCTGCGCGGGCCGGCCTCGTCGCGCTGAAGCGGCGGAAGCTCGGTCACCGCGCGAACCTACCGGAAGCAATCCATCCGATCCGTTTGCTAATCTGACAACATAGCATATCCGCTCTACCTACGCGAGAAGGCGCGGGAGCTTCGGCGCAAGCGCAAGATGACGATCGACCAACTGGCCGAGTGTCTGGCGCTGCCGCGGACGACGATCTACTACTGGGTTCGGGACCTGCCGATCCCTCGGAGGCCGCGTGCGGAGTGGCCGGAATCGGCGCGACTGGCCGGCGCTCGCGCGATGCAGAAGAAGTACCGGCTATTCGATCCAGTACCACGCCGACCAGGATCTCGACGAGCTTCGGCGCTTTTGGGCCCCTCAACTAGGAATCGAGCCGACCGCGATTCGACTCCAACGGAAATCCAACAGCAATGGGCTCGCAGGACGAAAATGGCGATCTCGTTATGGCGTGCTAACGATCGCCGTAGGTGACACAAACCTCCGCGCGCGTCTGCAGGCGTGGATGGATTGCCTTCGGGAGCAGTGGTTAGACTCCTTGACGAACGGGGTGTAGCTCAGCCTGGTCAGAGCGCCCGGTTTGGGGCCGGGAGGACGCCGGCTCGAATCCGGCCACCCCGATGAATGGCCGGCCACCTACACTGGCCGGGTGCTTCGCAATCTTGTAGCCCGATACCGGGAGTGGAGACGTGCCGCTCGCCTTCGCAGGCTCAGCGCGCCGGACGCCGACAAGCTCATTCGCGAGGCCCGCCGGGGCGCCCGCGAGAACGCGGCGCAGTACGGCGAGAACCAGTACCCGGGCCAGTACTAGACGACGCTCGCGCGTTCCTCGCCATTGACGGCGCGGCCGGGGAGGCCCATCATTAGGCCCTGGCCGCCGCCCGTGACCCTCGTCTCCTCGGCGCGCTCCTCCTCACAGCGCTGGTCTCACTCGGCGCCTTCGCGGCCTCCGCTCCGGCCGAGACGTTGCGCGGAACCCAGGGCACCGACAGACTGATCGGGACGGCGCGGTCGGACACGCTGCTCGGCTACGGCGGGGCCGACTACCTCGAGAGCCGCCGGGGCGACGACTTCCTCGACGGCGGGACCGGAAGCGACACCATCTTCGGAGGGTCGGGATCCGACCGGTTGTCGGCGGCGTTCGACGGCTCCGCCGACCGCGTCACCTGCGGACTGGGACGCGACCTCGCGGTCGCAGACCTCTCGGACAACGTCGCGGCCGACTGCGAGCTCGTGACCCGCCAGCTCTCCCAGGACCCGTTCCGCGGGCTCGGCGCGCAGGACGGCACGGAGGTGGAGCCGGACAGCTTCGCTCACGGCAAAGTCGTGGTCGCGGCCTTCCAGGTCGGGCGCTTCGAGAACGGCGGTGCCCTGGCAACGGGATTCGCCACGTCGAAGAACGCCGGCAAGACCTGGCATTCCGGTCTGCTTCCGTCGCTCTCGCTCGCCTCGCGGCCGGCAGGTGTCGCAGAGCTCGTCAGCGATCCGGCCGTCGCCTACGACGCCGTCCATCGCCTGTGGCTGATCGCCTCCCTCGCGCAGCTTCCGGAAGGCGACGCCGTGCTGATCAGCCGCTCGAGCGACGGGATCACCTGGCGTCCTCCGGTCACCGGCGTCAAGACCCCGCCCGAGCAGGTCGACAAGGGCTGGCTCGCGTGCGACAACTGGAGCAGGAGCCCGTTCCGGGGCCGGTGCTACCTCACCTACCTGAACCTCGAGACCGGCGGGATCGCGATCCGCAGCACGAACGACGGCGGGGCCAGCTGGTCGCGTTCCGTCACGGCCGCCCCGGGAGGCCTCACGACCGAGCTCGTGAACGGCGCGCAGCCGCTGCCACGGCCCGACGGGTCCCTGGTCGTGGCCTACACGTCGATCGCCGCCATGGCAGCGTTCGAACAGGACGAGATCGCCGCTGTCCTCTCCACGGACGGCGGCGCGACGTTCACTCCGCCGCGGCGCGTCGCCATCCTCAACGGCTGGGAGGTGCGAGAGGTGCGCACGCCGCAGTTCGTCTCCGGCGACGTCGATGCCGGCGGGACGGTCTATCTCGCCTGGCAGGGCTGCGAACTCGACCGGGGGTGCGAGGCCAACGAGATCGTGCTTTCGAGATCGGCCGACGGCATCTCCTGGTCGCGTTCGGCGCGTCTTCCCACGACGGATGCGTTCCTCGACGTCGACTCGTTCGTCCCCGGTCTGGCGGTCGCGCCAGGCACGCAGGGGGTCCACGCACGGCTGGCGGTCGCGTACTACACGCTGACGGCCTGCAGCGGAATCGCCTCGTGCGAGCGGATCGACGCGGGCCTGGTCAGCTCGAACAACGGTGGAAGGACCTGGTCGGCGCCGCGTCGCCTCAACACCGAGTCGATGCACCTCTCCTGGCTGGCGGACACGAATCTGGGACGGATGCTCGGCGACTACATCTCGACGTCCTTTGCCGGGGGGGTCGCCGTCCCGGTCTTCGCGCTCGCGGCAGTGCCGGCCGGCGGTCGCTTCAACGAGGCGATTTTCGCCACCCGCGTGGCACCCTGAAACACGACTACCCTTAGCGCGTGCCAAGTGCAGTCGTCGTCGGAGCCGGCATCTTCGGCTCCTCTGTTGCCCGCCGCTTGGGCCTGAACGGGTGGGACGTCACGCTGGTCGACCGCTATCCGCCCGGGCACGTTCGCGCCGCCTCGGGGGACGAGTCCCGCCTGATCCGCTTCTCACATGGGCAGGACGGCTGGTACACACGCTCTGCCTGGCGCGCTCGTGAGCTGTGGCGTGAGCTCGAGGAGCAGACGGGGACCGAGCTTCTCGTCCAGTCCGGCGTGGCCTGGCTCGTGCGCAGCGAGGAAGGCTGGGAGGCCGAGAGCGAGCGCACACTGCGCGCCGAGGGGGTCCCGGTCGACCGCATCTCCCCGGACGCTGCCGGGGACATGTTCCCGAGCTTCGACGGCGAGGGCCTTGCCTTTGTCCTCTACGAGCCCGAAGCCGGAATCCTGCGCGCGCGCGAGGCGGTTCGAGTGATCGTGGGCGACGCGCTCGCGCGCGGCGCCCGCTTGCTCGGGGGCGTGGCGCGGCCGGACGGAGCGGCAGTCGCGGTCGACGGCCGGCGGCTCGAGGCGGATCGAATCGTCTGGGCCTGCGGCGCCTGGCTACCTTCGATCTTCCCCGGCTTGGTCAAGCTGAGAATCACTAAGCAGGATGTCTTCTATTTCGGCGCCGGCGTTGACTGGCAGACGCCGCCGGTCCCGGGCTGGGTCGACTACGGCGGGGCCGTGTACGGGCTCGGCGACCTGGACGGGCGCGGTGTGAAGGTCGCTCCCGACCGGGAGGGGCCTGAGTTCGATCCCGACGGCGATCCCCGGGTCGCATCGGCCGACGGCGAGCGTGAGGCGCGCCGGTATATCGCGACGCGGTTTCCGGCGCTCGCGGATGCGCCGCTCGTGGGAACCCGGACCTGCGCCTACAGCCTCACCCCAGACACGCACTTTCTGATCGCACCGCACCCTGAGCACGAGCGAGTCTGGCTGCTCGGCGGGGGCTCGGGCCACGGCTTCAAGCACGGACCGGCCCTCGGCGAGTACGTCGCGGGTTTGCTCGAGGAGCGGGACGAGCCCGACGTCCGTTTCGGGCTCGAGCCGCGGCAGCCGGCGCCGAACCTGCGCACGGCGGGGGAAGCGGCGGCGTGAAGGCTCGAGCGCTGATCGTCGGGGTCGCGGTGCTGCTCCTGGCCGCCTGCGGATCGTCCACGAAGCAATCGGAGCCGGCCAAGCACACCATCACCCGCCACAAGCAGGTGCCGAAGCTTCCCGATCCGAAGCGCGTGGGCGCGAACGAGCTGGGCGTGATCCCGGTGATCATGCTGCACCGCGTCCTCAAGAACCCGGCGAGCGAGTACGACACGACTCCTTCGCAGTTCCGCAACGAGCTGCGGACGCTCTTCCGGCGCGGCTTTCGGCCCATCAGCGCGGCGGACATGGTCACCGGCAGGATCGACGTGCCGGCGGGCAAGACGCCCGTGGTGCTGACGTTCGACGACTCGAGCCCCGAGCAGTTCTCGCTGCTTCCGGACGGAAAGGTCGATCCCGAGACCGCCGTCGGGATCATGCTCGCCTTTGCGCGCAAGCATCCCGGCTTCACCCCGACGGCGACCTTCTACGTGATCGCGAGCTTGTTCGGCGGCGGCTCGAACGGCCCCGATCTGCTGGCCGAGCTTGCTCGGCTCGGCTTCGACATCGGCGACCACACGTACGACCACAGCAATCTCGGCAGCCTCGATGCGACCGGAGTGCAAAAGGAGATCGTGCTCGGCGAACGGCTGATCAACGACGCGGTGCCCGAGGAGAAGGTGCGGACGATGGCCCTGCCTTACGGCGTCTATCCGGTTCCGCACGACCTCGCGATCAGGGGAAGCTGGGACGGACAGTCCTACCACTACCAGGGCGTGATGGAGGTCGGCTCCGGCCCTGCGCCTTCTCCGTTCAGCATCGACTTCGACCCGCTCGGCATCCCGCGGATCAGGAGCGGGCCATGGAAGGGTCAGGTCGACTACGGAAGCGGCTACTGGCTCCATTACTTCAAGCTCAACCCGGATCGCCTGTTCGTCTCGGACGGCGATCCCAACCGCATCTCGTTCCCGTCGATCTTCGCCGGCGCGGTTGCGCCGCAATACCGCGCGCGCGCGAATCCTTACTGAGATCACGCCTGAAAATGCGGGAGAAGCTTTAGACTCCGAATTAGATTGACTAGTCAGTCAATTGTCTCGAAATCCTGAAAGAATTTCTGGTTGCACAATCGCTTCCCTTAGCATAAGCTCCGCGCATCCTCTCTCGGGGATCGCCGCAGACACCTGGGAGACGAGCTGCGGACGGCGACTCGGGCGGCGAGTCGCCGTCCGGCTCGACAGCCAGACACGAGGAGGCCGGACCGCAGCCGGCCTGTCGGTATTTCCGAGCACCGGCGGCCTCCGAGGCGTTTTCGGCGCCGAGTGACCGACGCTCCTCCGGGGTAGGTCGGAGCGCCGAGTGAACTTTCAAAAGGAACCCTCGCAAATTGCGCAAGATTCGTTCCTACCCCCTTGACGTGTGCTTGCTTCCGAGCGTAGAGTCCTGCCTGCGCCGAGCACGGAGCGCGAGTAGGACGAAGCCAAGCCGGGCGGCTGTACGCGGAAGCGGAAAGTCGGCCGGAGGGGTGGACGAAAGCGAGACCGGCTCGGCGAATTTCTTTGGACCCATTCGCTTCCCTGGCCGGCGAGCCTCCCGCCGGGCGGAGCCCGGCTCCGGCACGCCAGGAAAACCGACTGGGCCCAAAGAAGGCATTTAGGCGAGGAACACCACCGGCCTCGTTCTCCTATGGGAACATCTCCTCGTGGCCGAGGTGGGGAGCCAAGAGCCGCCCGGAGCGGAGCTGCGCGAGGAGCGGAAGGTCGTCACGGCCGTCTTCGCGGACGTCGTCGGCTCGACGGCGCTGGCCGAGCGCCTCGACCCCGAAGAGGTGAAGCTGATCGTCGGCGAGGCAGTCGCGCGCGTCGTGCGCGCGGTCGAGGACTTCGGTGGGACGGTCAAGGATCTGGCCGGAGACGGCGTGCTCGCGCTTTTCGGCGCCCCCGCCGCGCACGAGGACGACGAGGAGCGCGCGATCCGCGCGTCCCTTCGAATCCTCGAGGAGATCGACGACTACGGAGCGGAGGTCGCCCGCGGGTGGGGGATCGAGGGCTTTTCGATTCGGGTAGGCGTCAGTACGGGATCGGTCGTGCTCGGCGCGCTCGGAGCCGGCGGGCGGGTGGAGTACGCGGCATTCGGCGACACGGTCAATACCGCGGCCAGGTTGCAGGCCGCCGCCGCGCCGGGGACAGCGCTCGTCGCCGGCGAGACCCGGGGGCGCACGGAGCCTCTCTTCGCATGGGGTGAGCCGAACGAGCTCGACCTGAAGGGGAAGTCAGAGGCGGTGGTCGCCTACCCGGTGACCGGCGTCCGACCTGCGGCGGCGAAAACCCGGCTGCTGGCGGAGGAGGCCCGGTTCGTCGGACGGCAGCAAGAGCTCGGGGCCGGCCGGGAGGCGGTCGAGCGCGCCCTCCGCGGCGCGGGCGGGATCCTGTTCGTCACCGGGGAGCCGGGGATCGGAAAGAGCCGTCTGCTGAGCGAGCTGCGGCGTGTCTTTCAGGAGTCTCCCGGCGAAGGGGGACGGCAGCTCTGGCTGGAAGGTCGTTGCGCTTCCTATGGGGAATCGACCCCGTACTGGCCGTTCCGAGACCTGCTCCGCAACTGGCTCGGGGTCGCCTCCGACGAAGCCGAGCTCCGCGTGCGCGTCGCACTTCGCCGGCAGGTCGAGCAGCTGTTCGGGGATCGCGCGCTGGAGGTGTATCC
>WNGF01009057.1_pt1 | contig 23231 bp, 39 predicted proteins | sample 5400641 | NCBI WGS metagenome assembly WNGF01 (sample SAMN13153371, study PRJNA577476) | soil metagenome | isolation source: 80 cm soil or saprolite under grassland replicate 2 | place: USA:California | collected 2016-06-15 | reverse complement strand
GACTCTTGTTGACGAGAATTTCGACGGCGCGGATATGGACGCGTGCTCGTGACTGTCGGCAGGCGGCCTAACAAGCGCGTGCAGCGGACTCGCTCATCGCCTTCGGCTCTTCGCTCGCCGCTGACGCGCCACCCGTTAGCTGCCTGGTTCAGCGGATTGGACAGAGCGCCGGGCGCTTTGGAGAGTTCTATGTGTTCTCTTTCAAGAGCAGTTAAGGGAAAGGAGTAGTTTATGAGTGCTGTCCGTAAGGTTAGTCGAATCGCGGGTTGCGTCGGGTTGGCTTGGTGTGCGTGGGTATTTGCGAGCGCCACTTCTGCTGCCGAGGAGCCAGCCAAAACACCCAAGCTCTGGGCCGCTGATGAGATGAGGTGGGAGGAAGACAAGCGGCTACCGGGTGTGAAGAGCGTCCTGTTGTGGGGAGATCCGCAGACTGGAGAACACGGAATGCTTCGGAAGTTTCCGGCTGGCTTCGCGCCTCCGCTCCACACACACCCTTCGGTGGAGCGGCTGGTTGTCATTTCAGGAACGGTCCTGGTGGGCTACGCGGGATCTACCGATAAGAGGCTCGGTCCCGGCTCCTACTCGGAGATTCCTGCCGTTTCGAGATTAGACCTGTGCCGGAAAAATAGATGCCCACCGCACGCGCGAACGTCTCCTCCATCGGGACGTCGGCTACGGCAGCTAACACTTCGTTGCAGCGGACTCGCTTGCGCTCGCCGCTGAACTCCATATCGTTGGGCGACAGGAATCGGCGGCGCGGCGCTCAGGTGGGATTTCTCGATGCCGACGCTCGGGCAAATCGGCCCCTTTCGGTTCTTTTCCTACAGCAACGAGGGCGCCGAGCCGCCGCACGTCCACGCTCAGCAGGAGCGGAAAATGGCCAAATTCTGGCTGAATCCGGTTGGGTTGGCTTCGGCTGGCCGGTTTTCGGCTTCCGAACTGCGCGCGATCGAGCGTATCGTGGTGGAGAATCGAGAGCGGTTTCTGGAGGCATGGGATGAGTTCTTCAGTAGTTGAGGCTGTTCCTCGGGCGCAGGATGTTCTGGTGACCGAGGATGAGCTGACGGTATCGCTGGTTGACGGCCGAAGAGTCAGCGTACCGCTGGCCTGGTTTCCACGTCTGCTCCACGCGTCGCCCGCGCAACGGTCAAACTGGCAGCTTCTCGGTGATGGTGAGGGCATCCACTGGCCCGATGTTGATGAAGATCTCAGCGTGGCAGGAATCCTGCGGGGCACTCCGGCTCCCCAGAAGAGCCGCTGAAAGTCTGTTGCCGAACCCGCGGCTTCAGCGGACTCGCTCGCGCTCGCCGCTGAGCCGCCATCCGTTAGCCCGCTCAAACTCATGACAGAGGCGGAGATCGTCAGAGCGATTCGGGAAGCAGTGGCCGTACATGAGAAGGCCACGGCTGCGACTCTCGGCATGGTGGAGGAAGGTCTTCAGCGGTTTCCAAGGTCCGCACGCCTCTGGATTCTGCGCGGTGATCTAATTCAGCTGGCTGACGAAGACGTGCCTTACTCGATCGCCGATGCCCTTGTTAGCTATCGGGCGGCGTTGGAATATGAACCGAGGAGCGCTGAGGCGTACGAGTCCATCGGGCGTTTCCTGGATGCTGTCCAGGACAAGCCCGCAGAGGCTGAAGCCTACCTTCGCAAAGCGATTGAGCTCGGCGGCGGCCGATCGGCAGAGGAGGGGTTAGCCCAAGTGCTCGAGCAGCTCGGACGGCCGGAGGCTTCGGGTGGCGGCGCGGGCTAACACATCGGTGAGCTCTAAAACGTTGGGCGCCATGACAGCATGGAGTAAATTAGCTTCATCACAAACGGGGGTGTGAGATGCAAAGTCCAGTGGTAAAACCCGCTTCCCGGCTCATCGACCAGCGGTTCCGTGACCTCGGGGATTGGCGCGAGGAGACCCTGGCCCGCATGCGGGCGCTGATCCTTGAGGCCGACCCCAAGATGATCGAGGAGCGGAAATGGAGGAAGCCGTCGAATGCGATGGCGGGGGTCCCGGTCTGGTCGCACAGCGGGATCGTCTGCACCGGGGAGACGTACACGAAGGTCGTGAAGCTCACGTTCCCCCGGGGCGCCAGCCTCCCAGACCCATCGCGCCTCTTCAATTCCAGCCTGGAAGGCAAGACGCGAAGGGCGATCGACATCCACGAAGGGGAGAAGCTCGACGCGCGCGCCTTCAAGGCGCTCGTGAAGGCCGCGGTGGCCCAGAATGGCCCGCCGGCGAAGAAACGGTAGACCCTGAGGTGCAATTCCGAGCTGCGGCGCGCGGCGCAATGCACGACACCTCGGCGAGTTGTTCTCTTAGTCTTCTGGCTGTTTCTTGCGTACCAAGCCTTTCAGCGGGGTGACATTCCCATGGCGCTGGTCCTTGCTGCTGTCGGCGTCGCTTTGACGTTTTATCGCTTCGGAATGCGCAGAAAGTCTTCCGGTTCCGCTGCAAGTCCACCTCCGGCTGGGTCATCCACGCCAAGCTGAGCGCACAGTGCCGCCCAACCAGTCGCTCCAGCGGAACGTTGACTCGCTAGCGCTCGCAACGTCCGTTAGGCGTTAGGCGTCGCAAGATGCACACATTCGTAGCTCTGCTGCGCGGCGTCAATGTTGGCAAGGCCAAGCGCGTTCCCATGGCTGAGCTGCGCGCCGTCCTCTCCGGCTTGGGCTACACAGGCGTGGCTACCTTGCTGAACAGCGGCAACGCCGTCTTCCACGCCCCAAGAGGCACGCCGGCGAAGCATTCGGCGGACATTGCCGCCGCAATCTCCACCCAACTCAAGATCGAGGTGCCGGTCATCGTCAAGTCGGCAAGCGAGCTGGCAGCCGTCATCGCCGAGAATCCAATCAAAGCAGGAGCGGAAGAGCATCCACGCTTTCTGGTTGCATTCGTTCAAGACCGTAAAGCGCTGTCGAGTCTTACGGCCATCGAGTCTCTTGTTGTGCCTCCCGAGCAGTTTTCGGTAGGCAAGAACGCCGCGTACTTGCTCTGCGCAGCGGGCATACTAGAAAGCAAGGCCTGGGAAGCTCTCCTCGGCAAGGCGGGCAAGTCGGCCACCACGAGAAACTGGGCAACCGTCCTTAAGCTGCAGGCTCTGGCAAATGAAGCCGACGCCTAACCCGCGGCTGCAGCGGACTCGCTCCGCTCCGCTGCGCTCGCCGCTGAGCCGCAAGCCGTTCGGCGCCGTTCCGGAGACGAGATGATCCGAGGCGCCTCTGTTGCTGGAGTACTGGGTTTCGCGTTCCTGCTTCTTGCTGTCTTCCTGCTCTGCCTATGGCTTTACGAGTTCAACCGGCAAGACATACAGGAAGAACGGGTTGCGGCCTTCGTAGGTCACTTCCCAGAGGCTCTCCGTAACCCGTCAACGCTGACCGGTATCTCAATTCTGTCGTCGGGCCTCGCGGCTATCTTTCTGGGTGTGGGGTTCTCACGATCTAACGGCATTTGGCGCTACCTCGTGCTTCTTGGCATGGTGGTGGCTGTGTTGCTTCTTCTGCTGAACGGGTGGCAACTTCTGTGAAGCGGATTGGCATCGCGCCGAACAATGCGCTTCAGCGAACTCGCTCCGCTCCGCTGCGCTCGCCGCTGAGCTTTAAAGGCCATACGCGCGACTCACAGGGGGCTGGATGACGTACATGGTGGTCGAGCATTTTCGTGGTGGAGATGCTCTACCTGTCTACCGCCGGTTTCGGGACCAAGGGCGATTGGCGCCCGAGGGCCTGACGTATGTCGCGAGCTGGGTCACAGATGACCTTCGCCGTTGCTTCCAGATCATGGAGTGCGAAGATCCCCAGCTCTTGGCGGAGTGGACGGCTCGGTGGGAGGATCTCGTGGAGTTCGAGGTCATTCCGGTGATGACATCCGCTGAGGCCGTGGCCACCGTCGCCCCGAGGCTGTGAACTCATGCAATGGCCTAACCCGCGGCTGCAGCGGGCGCGCTTGCGCGCGCGGCTGAGCCGCAAGCCGTTAGGCGCCTAGAATGCCAGCGCAGCAGCTTTGGACGAGCTCGTGAGTTGGTCAAGAGTGGTCGGTTCACTCTTGGTGGTGATCAGCGCCTTAGGCTTCTTGACGATCGCAGATGATCCTGACCATGTGGGTGAGATCCTCGGGGTAGGTAGCGTTCTCTTCATCGGCCTTTTGCTAATTGCCAGCTCGACGAAATCCGGTTGGAACCGCTTCGTAGTCTGGTGGTTGGCAGGAGCTATTGGCATTGGTGCGGTGGTAGGGGCTGTAATTGACAGCATGCCAGTCGGCGTTGGCGGTGGCCTGACCGTCGGATTAGTCATGGCAGCGGTGGCCGGTCGACGTCGAGAGCGAGTCTCAGAATGACAGAGGTACTCTTGTATTCTGTCGGTACGGCGCCTAGCCCTCGCCCGCAGGGGACGCGCTTGCCCGCGCCGCTGAGCCGCCAGCCGTTCGGCGCACGAGGGGCCACGGTCAAGGTTGACGCTATCGATGAAGACGCCGCCGTCATGCTGCTCTTCAGCCATGTAGTGAGCGCGCAGAGAGCAAGTCGAGCAGGATTGACGGTTGGCGTAGAATCGGCGCTGCGTTCAGCCAGTCCAGGCCCATGACGACACGACTGGATATTATGACGCTTTTATCGATGAGGAGAAAGAACCATGAGATTCCGCCGATTGCCTTCGGTTCTGCTGTTCGTACTCGCTGGCAGCCTGTTCATGACTGCATCCGTCGTCTCGGCCGGGCCGAAGGAGGACGTTGCCGCCGCGACCATGAAATGGGCCCAGACTTTGGGACAGAACGATCCTGACAAAATTGTTCTTCTCTATGCCACTGATGGAGTTCTCTGGGGAACTCTCTCTCCTACCTTGCGAGCGGATCGAGCAGGGTTGCGCGACTACTTCGTCACGGCGTTCAAGGCCTTGCCCAGCCTCAAGGTCACATTCGGTGAGCAACTGATCCGCGTTTATGGCAGTACCGCTGTCAACACTGGCTACTACACGTTCGCGTATATCAAGGACGGCGAAACCAAGACGCTGCCAGCGCGTTATAGCTTCACATTCGTGAAAGAGGGCGAGAACTGGATGATCGTGGACCATCACTCATCGGCGATGCCCGCCCCTCCTCGCTAGGCAGACCGAAAGATGAACAAGAAACAGCGGCGCCATCGGGCGGCGGCCTAACAACTCAATGCGTCTGGCGTTGGACTTGATGGGAGTTGTTACTCACTCGTAGCGGCCGGCGAGCTCAAGTCGCAGCCGAGACCAACGAGCGCTTGGAGACGCGACATGAACTCAACTAAGGCCACAACGCGGCAAGCAGGGCGGTGCGCGAACGGCGTCCGCGCCCCGGAGCACCCATGACTCGCAGGACGAACGCAAGAATCGCCGGAGTCACGTTCCTGGTTTACATCGCGGCCACCATCGCGAGCATGGTCCTGTTCTCCCGGGCGACCAGCGGAGAGGGGGTTGCCGCGCAACTCGCTGGCATCGCCCGGCATGCGACAGACGTGCGTCTCACCATCGTGCTCGGCCTACTTGGGAACTTCTGCGCCCTGGTGCTCGCCGTGACACTTTACTCGATCACGCGAGAGCAGGATCCCGATCTGGCAATGCTGGCCCTGGCCTGTCGCGTCGCCGAAGGCATCGCCGGCATGGACGTGTCGAAGACGCTCGGCCTTCTCTGGCTCGCGACGGCAACCGACGCTACCGCACTTGACGCGGGGGCAGCATCCGCGCTCGGCGCATTCTTCCTGAAGATGGAAGCGTCGTTCACCGCAAGCGCGGTCTTCTTCGCCCTGGGGAGCACGCTCTTCTGGTGGCTCCTCCTCCGCGGTCGCATGATCCCGGTCGCACTTGCCTGGCTCGGCGTGCTTGCGTCGATCCTGCCCGTCGTGTGCTTTCCTCTGCAGCTGGCGGGACTGCTCGGCGGCCCGGTCACATCGTTCATGTGGTATCCAATATTACTGTTCGAGGTGGCGCTGGCGCTGTGGCTGATCATCAAGGGCGTCGCCGCCCGGCGGAGGTAATGTCATCCCATGCGGCCGGCTGATCCTGTTCTCGCAGTCCTGACCGCCAATGGCCTTCTCCTCACGCAGGACAAGGCACTGCCAAACGTGGTCGGCATCCTCACGGGGGAGTCTCTTCGCACCTCATGGTGGGGCCATCCAAAGGCTCACCTCATCTTCGCGGTCTTGTCGGAGCTCACTGACCATCCGGATGTGCTCTTCACGAAGCTGCTTTATCGTAAGGACACGCTCGTCCACCGGTCCTTAGGGCCTGCGGTACTCGCGGTGGGTAGCGCGCGCGACCAGTGGCAGGTGCAGGGCTCTCGGTCAACGCGAAGCGCCAGCTCGAGCGTCTAAGGAAAGCAGGTGGGCCAGTCCGTGGAGTCGGGGCGCCTGTTAAGGAACTCGAAAGACGTCTCCTGGTCACGACTCAGGAGATCCCCACGGAGTCGGGTCGTCACGAAATGGTGCTGGAGTCCTGGCAGGCATGGTCGCGGCGGGTGGATTGCACCGCTATCCACTCTGTTCCGCGTGCCCCGAAAGGCTCTTGAGGACGCTACCCGCGCCTGCAGCGGATCAAGGCGCAGTGGGACCCGCGGGATGTGTTCCGACATGCGTTGTCGATTCGGCTGGGATGAGTTGGCAGAAGCGTAGTAGGCATGCGTGAACTGTGAATAGCCGCCAGCCGTTCGGCGCCTACCGAAAATACACTGTTGAGCGGAGGACGGGCACGAGGACCATTGGAGGAGAACCATGAAGACAGCGGTAATGGAGCAGTTCGGGGAGCCTTTGAAGGTCCACGCTGACTGGGGGTTTTCCGGAACGAGCCGGTATCCTCACTTGGTCGGGGACGGCGCGGGAGGGAGCGGGGTCCTTGAGTACAGGCCGACCGGGTGGCCGACTGAATCTACGGAAAAGCTCTTCTGGCGTCGGCAATCCGCGCCGAACCAGGCGTTGCACCTGACCGCCGCCGCTCATGCTGGTTCCGGCCCGCTGGGAAAGTTCAACGAGCAATGTGGCCAGTCGGGGTTGGAGAGGACCAGCTTCGGCCATGGCTAGAGGAGACCGCTCGCCGGCGACGGAGCTTCAGCGGATTTGCTCCGCTCCGCTGCGCTCGCCGCTGAGCTTTAACAGGCTGCTGAAAAATGGTGTGAGGCGGCCCCGCGCCGCCGCAACCGCTTGCGGTGGCTGGTCTTTTGCTCCCGGCGCTTTTCAAGTGAGAAGTTTTCTCTGCGAAAGGACTTTCTTGCGTCGCGAGTTGCAAAAGGCCAGACACGACGCTCGCATCCATTTTTCAGCAGGCTGTTGAGACGTTCAGCGGCCGTAGAGTCCACCTAATCGAGGTGTCTCATGAGTTCATCGCAGATCGAGGTAATCCATCGGCGGTTCGAGTCGCCCGACGAGACGCGCGTAATGGAGAAGGGGAAGTTCGAAGGCGTGCACATCGGCGGCCTCACCGTTGGTCGAGCAACCTACGAGCCCGGGTGGCGATGGTCAGAGCACGTTGGCCCGACCATCGGCGCCAAGCGTTGCACGGTGGCCCACGTCGGGCTGGTTGTGTCGGGCACGGCGACAGCGGCGCTGGAGGACGGGCGCGTGTTCGAGCTTCGGGCGGGCGAGTTGTTCTACATCCCGCAGGTCCCGCACGACGGCCGCTGAGCATGCCCGTTAGGCAGCCCATGCAGTCATTAGGGCTGTAGGCGTATGGATGTTCGTGAGAGTTACGATTCTGCGGCGAGCTCGTACGCCGAGCATCTAACAACGGAGCTCGCACGCAAGCCTCTCGACCGGCATCTGCTGAATCGGTTTGCCGAAGAAACACGCGGTCGCGGTCTCGTTGCCGACCTCGGCTGCGGACCTGGGCATGTCGCTCGGTATCTGATGGAGCAGGGTGTCACTATGGTCGGCATCGATATTTCCCCAAGAATGATCAGCGTCGCTGCAGATCTAAATCCCGGTATCGACTTCCGCATCGGTGATATGAAACGGCTCAACCTGCCCGACGCGAGCCTGGCGGGCGTGGTGGCTTTTTACTCCATCGTGCATTTTGACTCAGCCGAGCTCGGCCCGGTTCTCCAGGAGGTCCGGCGGGTCCTAGTGCCGGGCGGGCTGGCGCTTGTATCGTTTCATGCCGGCGACCAGGTCGTGCACGTCGATGACTTATTCGGCGCGGCCGTCTCCTTGGATTTTCGCTTCCATGTTCCAAGCAAGGTCACCGAAGCGCTTCAGTGTGCTCATTTCAAGGTCATCGAACACGTCGAACGTGAGCCGTACGAGGATGCAGAGTACCCAAGCCGCCGGTGCTACATCTTCGCAAGGGCTGCCTAACGTGCGCGTGCAGCGGACTCGCTCAGCGCCTTGGGCTCTTCCGCTGTCGCTGACGCGCCACTCGTTGGGCGACGGCGGAAAGGTGTGAGAGCCAGGGACGCGATCACCTGCAGATAGGCTCGCGCCAGCATCGTGCTTCAGATCCATCCTGGCCGGCGCCGGCAGAGATCATGCCCAAGGCGACGCCCGGCCCTTCCGGCTCAGCGGCGTGTATAAAATCCTGAGGAAGAATGGATACCTTGCCAGTCGCCACGCGGGGAGCGGACGAATTGCAGAAGGCAGCCCGCTCGCTCGACCTCATCTTCTGTACAGTGTCGGGCGACCTGCCGCGGGACGAGTACGTTGCCGCCCTGCGGCCGCAGGGCAAGCTCTGCATCGCCGGAATCCCGAGCAAGCCAGTCACGCTCGGAGCGTTCGGCCTGATTGGCGGAGAGAAGTCGATCGTCGGCGACCAGACTGGGTCGGTGACCGACACGGCCGAGATGCTCGTATTCACGGCCCGGCACTGACGATCAGGATCGCGCTCGCCGATGCAGACGGCGGCACCGATGTCCTGGCCGCGCACGACGGGCTACCGCACAGCGTGTCGACGGCCGACAACGAGGCCGGCTGGCGGTCGTCACTCGCAAAGCTCGCGGCGCTCGTTGGAGCGGGCTAGAACCCGCTCGGGCTAGCTCGTGATCCGAGCGTCATACGGATCGATGCGGCCGCAGGATGGCTCCCACCAGCATCGTGCCTCAGCTCCGTCCTGGCCGGCGCCGGCAAAGATCCCGCCGCACGAGAGGCCGGCCCTTCCGGCTCAATAGTTTCCAGGCAACGCAACCGCCGACCCGTTGAACCGCGCCGCCGCGCAGGCGTATCCTCGCGGCATGCCCCGGCTCAACACCACCGCCCCGCCCAACACAGCAGTTCAACGGACGCGCTTGCGCGCGCCGCTGAGCCTTGAGACGTTGGACGCTCCGCGAGTTGACCGATGATTCCCATTTTTCTGCTCGCGCTTTCACTCGTTCTGCCTATGGTTTCGACGTCCGGCTCGACGAGCGCGTCACCCCGAATCCAGTTTCTGGGTGCGGAGGACATTCCCAACACCATCGGCTGCGTAGGCTTCCCTCCCGGCACCTCGGATATGCAGACTCTCTTTGCCTGGGGCCAATTCGTTCTCGTGGTCAAAGTCGATGGGCGTGTCGAACGCTTGGATCTGGAGAAGACAAGCGAGTCTCATGCTCAGAAGGGGTCGTGGCGACGCGGCGATCGGATCCGGCAGGAATTCTCGTCTGGGCGGATCTCTGCCGTGATCGACCTGACTCTCACGATCGATTGTCGGGAAGAGGAGGGTTGCAAAACAGGAATCACGTACGATGGCGACCTAACAATCCAACTGGCGGGTACTACTCAGGAAAAGGTGGAGAAGACAATCCGAATCCAGGTCTACTGCGGGTGCTAGCTCAGGGAAGAGGACGAGCGATGAAAGAGATGCCGGCGTCCAACATGGCGTTGCTGCGGACTCGCCGCCCTCGCTTTAGCTCGGGCCGCTCGCTGCGCTCGCTCGCCTCGCCACTGAACGCCGGACCGTTAGGCATCGAACAGGTCTTGGTGCTCGCACCTCGGGTCCCAGGCTTTTTGTACTTCTTGGGAGAGTAAAGCTAATGGAAGAGCAGATTCAATTCGAGCGAGCGCGTTGTGTCGGTATCTGCAGGAGTCGGGCAGAGCTGTGGCGAAGGACCGCCAAAAAGACTTCCATCGTCCGCGCGCGAGAGGAAGCTCGCGCGCGGGCGAATGAAGCCGCATACCTTGCCGACCTACTCGCGAGCGGCGCAGACCTATCCGAAATAACCGTGGTGAGCCGTGATGATGCCGACGCCTAACGCGGAGTTGCAGCGGACTCGCGCTGCGCGCTCGCCGCTGAGCCGCCAGCTTTTTAGGCGGTCCGATTATGTTGGCAGGACGCCGGGAGGGAAGCGGTGGAGGTTCAATTTTGCGACGCCCTGCCGGTTCTACGGCGGACGCCTACGGTTCTGCGCGCGCTGCTCCTGGACCTCCCCGGCCCATGGATCGAGGCAACCGAGGGCCCCGGTACCTGGAGTCCGTTGTAGGACCGTGGCGCGTCTATCTCTCGATCTTGGCGGAAGCGATGCTTCGGCGTGAGAGCTGGCCTTAAGAAGACCCTTCTCCTGGGTTATCCAGTGAGCTCAAGTCGGCCGTTGCAGCCTAACGCGACTCTTCAGCGAACACGCTCAGCTCCGCTGCGCTCGCCGCTGGGCTTTGAGACGCTCGGCGGCACTAGCGGAACAGAGTTGCGGTTCTGCCGGCCCTTATGCTGAGATCCACTGAATTCGCTATCAACTCTCCCGAACGACCGATGCTTGCGCTCGTGTGGTTCACCCTAGTGATGTCCGGTACCGTGGCTTGTTCCGATTCCCCGACGTCTCCACGGGGTGAGGCCCTGTTCCTGGTTCGCGTATGCGGCCAGACCTTTCACGTCCTCATCGGCGATCCGCGAACTATTGCTGAAGCAGAATCCCAGATCGAGACTCCGACGAAACATGTCACAGGACGGTTGGCTATGGGCGACGGCGGATTTAACCAGCCCTGGCACTGGCACCTCGATCCTGGCACGGTTACTTTTGCGGATGCGTCGGTTGAGGTCTGCGACGGTTGCCCTGCGGATGTCGAGGATGATCTCAACTACTGGGTCAACTCCGTCGGGCAGTTCTGCCCGTGGAGTTCGAAGGTCGTGCGCCGTGAGTTATGATGTCGCCGCGCAGACAGATTCATGCGGCCCTCGCCTTGCTAAAAAAGCCAGTTAAGACCCACTCACATAAACGCCAGCCGACGAAACCCTAAGGAGCGCCGATGCCTCCCACGCTCGCGAACGGCAAGATCTGCTACGTTGAGATACCCGCGGTCGACGTTCTTCGGTCTATCGCCTTCTACGAGGCGGTATTCCGCTGGCAGATACGGCGGCGCGGTGACGGCAGCACTGCTTTCGATGACGGCGTCGGCCAGGTCAGTGGCACCTGGGTAACCGGTCGGCCGGCCTCTGGTCAGCCGGGGCTGCTGGTCTACATCATGGTTGACAACATTGTCGCGACCATCGACGCCATCGTCGGTCACGGAGGCCAGATCGTGCAGCCTGCCGGCGCAGATGCTCCCGAGATTACTGCGCGGTTTCGCGATCCCGCAGGGAATGTGCTTGGTCTGTATCAGGAGCGAGGCCGGCCCGCACAGGAAGCCGCACCATGACTGCATTCCGGCATTTTCGGGCCCGGCTTCCCAGTGTTGGGAGCCGCCGAACCCGTCGTTGCAGCGGGCTCAGCAGTTGAGACGTTAGGCCGCTGAATGAATACGTGCGAACTGTCTAGCAGCCCGTGGAAAAAGTCTGATTCTGTCGGCATGAAGTGATTGGTTGGGTGGTTCAGCCCGTGGAAAAAGTCTGATTCTGTCGGCATGAAGTGATTGGTTGGGTGGTTCTCATCGGCAGAGATTTGCGAGGGAGGAAGGGACGATGTCGATGGGAAGCCGGGAGGATGGCAACCAGCCTCCGCTTTGGGTGACGACGAGTGAGCTGGCGAGAGGTGAAGGCCACCTTTTCTACCGGCGGCTGAACGAGCTTCTCGGGCGTCACGGGTTCGATCCGTTTGTCGAGAGGTTGATCGAGGAGAAGAAGATCTTCGCGGAGACGCTGGGCCGCCCGTCGATTCCGCCTGGGACGTACATGCGGATGATGTTCGTGGGGTTTTTCGAGGGGCTGTCGTCGGAGCGAGCGATTGCCTGGAAGTGCGCGGACTCTCTGTCGTTGCGGGAGTTTCTGGGCTACGGGCTGACGCAAGCCACGCCGGACCATTCGACGTTGTCGGGATTGAGGCGCAAGTTTCCCGAAGAGATCCACCGGGAGATCTTCGACTGGGTCCTGAAGGTGGCGCAGGAAGAAGGGCTGCTGAAGGGCCGGAAGGTGGCCATCGACGCGACGACGCTGGAGGCCAACGCGGCGATGCGGACGCTCGTGCGACGGGCCGATGGGGCGTCGTACCAGAAGTACCTGAAGAAGCTGGCCAAGGCGGAGGGGATCAAGGATCCGACGCCAGACGATCTGGGGAAGATGGACCGCAAGAGAAAGGGCAAGAAGGTCTCCAACAAGGAATGGAAGAGCTCGAGTGACCCGGATGCGCGGATCACCAAGATGAAGGACGGGACGACACATCTGGCGCACAAGGCCGAGCATGCGGTGGACCTCTCCAGCGGAGTGATCGTGGCGGCGGAAATCCACTCGGCCGATTCGGGAGACACCACTACACTGCCGCAGACGCTGACGCGGGCCGAGGCGTCGGCGGACAAGGCGAACCCGGAAGGCGGCATCCAGGAGGTTGTGGCCGATCGCGGATACCACAGCGGCGAGGTGGTGGGGGCCCTGCATCAACGGGGATACAACACCTGCATCCCGGAACGACGGCAGAAGAGGCGCCGCAACTGGAAGAGACTTTCCCGAAAAGTCGGCGAGCGAGAAGCCAGACGCCGACAGCGAGCCTTCTACCTCAATCGCCGCAGATTCAAAAGCGACGCCGGCAAACGCCTTCTCCGCCAACGCGGGGAGACTGTCGAGAGGAGTTTCGCTCACGCCTGCGAGACCGGGGGCATGCGACGGCTCCACCTGCGAGGTCGGGTCAACATCCTCAAGCGCTACCAACTCCACGTCGCCGCCCTCAACCTCGGCATCGTCCTGCGAAGCCTCATTGGTCTGGGCACCCCGCGCGGCTTCCAGGGCAGAAAGGCCCTCCTCGCCCACGCCCTCTCGTCGCTTCTCTCCTCGATGCCCGACCTCATTCGGTCCCTATTCGGCCAACTCCGCTCCCTCAGCCACCAGCCTCGCTACACGCAGCCCTTCTGCCCCAATCCTCAACTCGCAGTCGCGTAAACCACAATGACCGATTTATCCACGGGCTGCTAGCCAGGATGTAGACGCGATTGAAGAGATTCATGATTGTTGGATCAGGGGAGGAACCGTCTGGGAACAGCTCTGGCGTCATTGAACTCTGCACGGAAGACGCGAGGTGGATGCCGCCGAACACCGGACCGACTGTGGGAAGGGAAGCAATCTCGGTTCAGGATCGGAGGAGTCTCCGATATGCATGGGGCTACCGGCACACACCTCGGGATCTTGCGGAAGACGGAGGGCGGCGCGTGGCAATCCCAGTCGTGGCCTGGAGCGTATGCGGCGGCTAATGGCTGAGGGGCTTCGCAGCACGCGGCCTCACAAACCGCTGCACCGGACGCCTCCGGCCGCGCCGCCGTCGCCGGTGAGCTCTAGGTTGTTCGGCGGCTAGGCGAGCTATGCCATTCAAGAGCAAAGCACAGCGGAGGAAGTTCGCCGAGCTCTTGGTCAAGGGCAAGATATCCAATGAGACTTTCGAAGAGTGAAACCGGGAGACTGGGTCGGCGAAGCTTCCGGAACGCGTCAAGCCCAAAGCGAAGGCGAGAGCGAAGAGAAGGAGAAGGGCCAAGCCCAAACGCAAGGCGAAGTGAATTTGCGCCGCCAGTCGCTATCCCAGCGCTTCAGCGGACTCGCTTGCGCTCGCCGCTGAACTCGATATCGTTAGGCGACGGGGTCAACGCTATGGAGCTAGTCGTCGATCGTTCTCAGGGGGAAGCGACGTTGGCGATCGGAGGGACGTGGTTGGCGTTCTGCCTAGCCGTGTTCTTCGCGTTGCCTCAGCCGCCGCAGCCAACACAGCTTGGCGTTGGTGCGTTTCTGGGTGCATTCCTCATCCTCACGGGTTTTCCGGCGGCCTCACGGCTGCGTCCGCTTGCCGCTCACGCTTCGGGCGCGCGAGCGCGGTTGGCTGCCCTCTCACTCTTCGCCGGGGCCCCTCTTGGGGCGGTCCTCGTCGGCGCGCTCGTGTTGTTCGCCCGGGCAGAGCCAGCCCTGCGTGCTCGGTTTGCCAACCGGCTCAACGAGCCGGCCTGGCGTCCCTTCGCTCTGGCCTTGGAGTCTTCGATTCTCGAGGAAGTGGTCTTTCGCTTGTTCATGATGAGCGTGGTGGCCTGGGCAATGGCTCGCCTGCTCAAGCGGCCTACCTGGGCGGTTGCGATCGCCGTGGTCGTATCCACGGCGCTCTTCGGCTTGGCGCACGTTCCCGCTTGGTCCGCCGCCACTCAAGCATCAGCGGCGTTGGTCTCCGCAGTACTCCTGCTCAATGGCGCCGGCGGTCTTCTGTTCGCGTGCCTGTTCTGGCGCTGGGGGTTGCCATACGCGATCCTGTCTCACTTTGCCGGCGACGTTGTTGTCCAATCCCTCGCTCCCAGACTGCTCGCCTAACGTTGGCGGCTGAGCAGCCGGGCATTTGCCCGATGTTGCCGCCTGAACTCCTACGCCGCTCGAAGTCGCTCAGCGGCCTGGAGTCATTCCCACGCCGGCTCAGGCGTAGAATCGTAGCCGTTCGTAAAGGTTCGAGAGGTCATCAGGTTGATCGAAGAGGATGGATGGCGGCAGGTGAGAACGACCGGCAGCCACCGCCATCTACCTGCACGGGCGGATCGTGCAGGAGCAGCAGAGCGCGCTCCCGCGGCACCCGCAGTTCGGCTACTACGAGCTCGAGAAGATCCTCGAAGCGTTTCGAGAGCGGGGTTTCGACGTGAGCGGGGAGATTCGACCGAAATCGGCTTCGGTGAGCGAGTCGGCTGACCGGGTGGTCGCACAAGTGCGCCGCGTTCTCGGGTCGGGCGTGCCCGCCGACCGCGTCACCGTCGTCGGGGGCTCCATGGGCGCGGCCATCGCGCTTGTGGCGTCGGCCCGGCTGCAAAACCCCGACGTGCGCTTCTGTGTTCTCGGCGCTTGTCTGTCCGAGAGCGTCCGCGGCCTCCTGGCCGATGAGGGAAAGTCCCCGAGCGGACACGTGCTTTCCATCCGCGAGGCGAGTGACGATTCGACCGGCGCCTGTAAGCCCTGGAAGAACGGCCCCGATTCGCCGACCCTGCTCGTCGCACGTGAGATCGTTGTCGATACGGGGCTCAGCCACGGGTTCCTGTACCGACCTCTCCCAGAATGGGTGAATCCGGTCGTGCAATGGGCGGGCGCCCGTTAGCGAGTTATATCTTCGACAACGTGCCGGGCTGGAGGCGCCGTGGCGGGACCTCAAACGATGCGCCTAATTGGCGGCCGCGGCGGACAGGCTTGCGCTTGCCACTGAGCCGCAAGCCGTTAGGCGGCAGGAGTTCTGACACCGGTGATATAAAGAATGCCCGATGAAACCGCGTACTCCTCTGAAGGAGGGCCAGTATGAGGATTCTTAATGCGAGCGTCATGGGGTCGCTTTGCGTCGCGGCCCTACTTTCTGGTTGTGCCAGTTCACCGGCTGTTAGGCCGCCCGACGCCCCTGAGGCGTTGCGCCCGCCGGCGGATCAAGTGTTGGCACTTGAAACGCTCGCCACGGGAGTACAGATCTATGAGTGCTCGGCTAGCCAAGACCAGCCGGCACGCTTTGAGTGGGTGTTCAAGGCACCCGAGGCCGAGCTGTTCGACGGGACAGGTCGAAAGGTTGGCAAGCACTACGCAGGCCCGACTTGGGAATCGACTGACGGAAGTACAGTCGTCGGCGATGTGAAAGCGCGCGACGGTGGCCCAGACCGCAGCGCAATTCCTTGGCTGCTGCTCAGCACGAAATCGAATTCAGGTACTGGCGTGTTCAGTCAGATCAAGAGTATCCAGCGCCTTCAGACTGTCGGAGGCAAGGCTCCCACCGCGGCGTGTAGCCGAGACAACGCGCAGCAAGTGGCCCGTGTGCCTTACAAGGCTGCCTACTACTTCTACGTGGCCAAGCAATAGAGCTGCAAGACGGCCGCTGCCGCCAACCAGCGGCTGCAGCGGACAGACTTGCGCCTGCCACTGAGCCGCAAGCCGTACGGCGCGCGCGGAAAGGTGTGAGGGGCCGGGCAGGCGACGACACGCAGCTTGGCGCGCGCCAACATCGCTTCGGTTTCGCCCTGGCCGGCGCCGGCAGAGACTTCGCCGCAGCTCTAAGAGCCCAGCAAGCCCCTTCCGTCAAGTGGAACATTCTCCTGCGCCGGGCGTTTACTCGTGCTGTTCGGTCGAGGCGCAGAACCTGCGGATGATGGAAAGCAGGAGAGGAAGATCCAGCGGCTTGGGGAGCAGGGCGGAGGGCTCCAGCCAGGCCACCTCTTCGCGCGTGTAACCCCCGGCGGTGATGAGAATCACGGGAATCGTCGCGAGGTCGGGGTCGCGCTTCTGAAACATCCGGAACTCCCAGCCGTTGACGACTGGCATCGACAGATCGAGCAGGATCACATCCGGGCGGTTCCCCTTCTTCAGACAGTTGACCGCCTCGAGGCCATCGCGGGCGCTCAAGAGGTCGTATCCTTCGTCCATGAGGACCTGCGCGAGCGCCTCGCGCAGGGCCGAGTCGTCCTCGACGATGAGGATCTGCTGACTCATTTCTCCTCGAGGCGAATCATGCGAGGAATCGGTTCATCGGTCCAAGAAGGGCCCGGTTCTACCGATGGAACGATGGACCGATCATCCGATTCACTTGAGCCTCTCCACGATCGCGTGTGTCAGCGGAATCAGGCTCTTGTCGGCCTGAGAGGCCTTCCCATAGGCCTGGAAGAAGGCCTTGGGCCCGTTCTGCAGAGCGGCTCGCAGCGCGTCTAACCCGGACATCTGGACGATCGCGTCCGCAAGAAAGGCGCCGGAGGGGCCGGCAACCTGGCGCACGAAGTCGGGCCGCCTGAGCTCGGTCGTCAGCTCCACGCGCGCCTCCAGATTCTCCTGCGCCCGCGCGAACCGCTCGGCCCGATGGTTCAATTCTTCGACCGTCCGCTTCATGGGCGCCTTCAGCCAGACCAAAAGTGGAAAAAAATTCTCGTCCACGGCGAAAAGCGCGGCCGGTCCGGCTTCCGCGACGGAGTGCAGGAGAAGATCGATCGGCGCCGTCTGGGGACGAGATCCTCTCCAGACGGGACTGTCCCGCCGATAGATCGCCCAGGCCTGGCGAAAGGCTTCCCCGGCGACCAGGCGCGCGAGACGAGAGACCTGACTGTCCAGCGGCTCGCCCGTGGCCTCGCCCAGGGCCCGCGCGAGATCCACGACCATGATGTCCTGCCCTCCCGAGCTTGCCAGAACGAGGTGATCGGCAAGACCCGCGAGGCCGAAGGAGAAGTAGACCCGAACTTTTGCCGACACCGCTCGATCGCCGGGGAGAAGCGCGGCGGCCCTGCGCGTGGCCAGCCGCACGAGATCCTTTTCCCGCGACACGACCGCATCGAGCAGGACGCGCCAGCGATCCCGCTCCTGGCGGATGGTGCGGAAGTCGAAGACGGAGGTGCGGCTGTTCTCGTCGAAGGCCGCCGCGAAATCGCGCTCGAAGACGTCGGGTGTGCGCAGGGAATCCTGGATCGCCAGACGCACCGCGGGCAGATCCTCGAGCAACTTCGCGTCCTGCACATCCAGACGGGGGCGCGAGAGGGCTTCCAGGATCTCGCGCGCGGCGCGGGCATCGATCTGCAGGTCGATCACGTGGGCCGCGGCCGGAGCGGCGTCATAGGGAGCCTTCTGCGTCGGAGCCGCCGCAGGCGCCTTGCTCCCGGACGTCGAAGCACAGGCGACGCCCAGCGCGACAACCAACAGAAGCGCCGCCTGTCTCACCCGAGAATCGCCTTTGCCGCGGCATCCACGTCCGCGAAGCTCTCCAGAAGCGCGTCCGGAGCTTCCGCCCCGAGCCGCCCAAACGGAGTCGGGCCGGTCGCGACCGCCACCGAACGAACTCCCAGAGAGCGGCCGCAGGCGACGTCATGGATCGAATCGCCGACGATCACGATGGACTTGCCCGAGAAGCGGCGGCCGGACCAGGCGTGGGCTCTCTCGAGGGCGATCGAGGGAAGACGATAACGGTCCGGCGAATCGCTCCCGAAGGCCCCGAAGGGAAAGTAGCGGTTGAAGCCGGGCGGCTCGAGCTTCATCCGCGCTCCGCGCTCGAGGTTGCCCGTGAGCAACCCCAGCGTGACGCCGGACCGAGCGGCGAGACGAGCCAGGAGCTCGGCAACACCCGGCTTGAGAACCACCGCATCCGGCGACAGGCGGCGGGAGAATTCCTCGAGGTATGTCTCGAGCGCAACGGGGAGGAGCGCGTGGCACCGCTCCTTGCCTACGTCCTCTTCGACCAGCTCGCAGACGATCTGGGGGTCCGTCTTGCCGGAGAAATCGTGGGAGTGTCCGTTCGACGCCGTCCATCCGTACACGAGCGCGAGCGCCGCGAGCACCGACTCGCGGGCCGTCCGCCCCGCCGAAAGCAGCGTCCCGTCGATGTCGAAGAGGACCAAGCTCTCCGCCATCAGCTCTCAGCTTTCAGCCACAAGGCACCCGGCAGGCCATCGTTAGCTGAAAGCCGAGAGCTGACAGCTGAAAGCTTCCACCAGATTGAGGGCCGAGATTCTGACAGCACCATCAATGGGAATCATACGCAAACATCCTTCCATGCCAGGCGGCGATGGACAGCAGCGCGCGGCGCCAGTACGCCCAATCGTGTCCTCCCGGCTCCAGCACGACGGTCGCGGAGACCCCGTGTTCCATCAGAAAGGCGCCGAACTGCGCGGCCACGCCGTTCAAGCCGTAGATGTCCTGCGCGCCGGCGCGCAGGTGAGCGGCGAAAGGCGGCCGCTCGAAGTGCAGCCCCCGCAGGATCTCCCAGACGTCGTTGGAGGCCAGGGAATTGTCCTCACGGCTCGACCCGAACACGCGTTTCAAAGTCCAGCGAGCGAACGCGTTGTACCGCGCCAGATCGTCCCATTCGATCGGAATCAGAGCGCCCGAGAGGGAGGAGACAGCGCCGTAGAGATCCGGGTGCTTCAGGGCGAGCTTGAAGGCGCCGTAGCCGCCCATCGAAATGCCGGTGATGCCGCGGGCATTCTTTTCGGCACTCACCCGGTAGCGCTTCTCGACCTGCTCGATCAAGCCGCGCGTCAGGAATTCTTCGTAGCGGTGAACGCCGTCTTGAGAGTCGGAGAACCAGGAGCCGGGAGCCCCCGGAGCGACGAGGAGAAACTCCGGAAGGCGGCCCTGCGACATGAGGGCGTGAACTCTCGAGGCCACACCGCTCGATTCGAGCGAGCGTTCGTTTCCCCACCCATCGTGCAGAAAATAGAGGACCGGGTAGCGGCGCACGGTGTCTTTCGCGTAGGAGGGGGGGAGGAGTACGAGAACCCTCGCCGACTCGGGAAGGCTTCGCGTCGCGATGCTCTCCACGGACATCCCCGGCGTGCGCCCCGAGACACAACCCCAGCCGAGCGGGCAGAGGAGCAGAAGGGAGGCGGCCCGGCATCCAGCGCGGGCCATTTTCCGTTTCCCGTTTTCCGTTTCCCGGCTCCGGTGCTTTATGGAGACGTGAAATCCGCGTCGGTGCGCGTCGGGGAGACCGAGACGTTCTCGAATCGGATGATGGTCGGTTTCCCGGTCATCGGCTTTTCCATGGAGAGCGCGACGCCGCCCACGTTCTGCCAGCTCTTCCACTGCACGGTCGTCGGGGGCTCGTCGGCGCCCTTCAACAGGTACTGCCACTGGACCATCTTCCGGCCGTCGCGCGTGACCCAGAGCCAGTACACGTCCTTGGGAGTCAGACCGACGTTGTCGAAGGAGAGTTTCAAGACGTCGCACGTCCCGCCGTCCGGGCAGGGCTTTTCTCCGTCGTACGCCAGCTTCACGCCGGGATCGAAGATCTTCCAGGGGGCCAGCAGCCAGTACGTGTCGTTGATGAAGCGCGCGTAGGCGCTCTTGAGGAGCTTTTCCGCTTCCTCTCCTTCGACGGCCTTCCCGTTGACGTAGGCTTTCCCCTGTTTGGTGTTCACGTTGAAATAGACGGTGTAGGGCGCGCCCGATGGGTCCGTTCCCGTCAGCCGGTAGTCTCCCGTGTAACGGTCCCAGGAGTGAGAGCGGCGGCCGGCGACCTTCCCTTCGTTCTCCACGACGAAATCGAAGCGGAACTCCCGGGCCTTCTCCCAGGCGGGTTGACCGCCCAGGGCCTCGATCAATTCCTTGCCGACCTTGTCGGCCTTCACGTCCCGCTCCTGCCCGACTGCCGAAAGGGAGGCTAGAAAAACAAAGGCCACCACAAGGGCCCGGACTCCTGTTCGCATCAGTTTCATGCTGGAATCATATGCCCGTGTTCCCTTGCAGGTTATGCGTCAATTCCGGGCCGACGGGTCCTGTCGCCGTCCACCGCGCGCGCACTCCGGCCGGAGGCAGGAGTCGGACTAAGGGAGGGTTCCTCTCCACGCGCGCGAGGTCTCCGTCCGGCGCCACCCGTGGGCCCTGCACTTTCGCTAAACCGGACTGCCAGCCCCGGGGCCGGCGGCGACTAAGGAGGTGATGGGTGACGAGCATGGAAGAGCGCAACCGGCGCCTCGCTGCTCCTGCGAGGAACCCTCAGCGGCGGCCGGTTCTCACAATTGCGGCCTGCCGCCGCGTGCCGACGAGGCGCCGCCGGCTCCGGGGCGATCTTCTCGCCACGATCGCTTCAATCGTTACACGAAACTAGGACGCTATTGGGTTACCTGCCGCACCGGCGGTTGGGGTAGCACTAGACTAGGCCGCGATGCCCGAATTCGATCGGCTACCGCAGGAGCTCGTGGAGGTCCTGTCGGGGAAGGCGTTCCGCGCACGAAAACGTCTCGCGCTGCCTTTCTTGACGATCGATCCCGAAGGATTTCCCCGAGCGGCGTTGTTGACGCTCTCGGAGGTTCGCGCCACATCTCCGACGAGCCTCAGCGTCGCCGTGCAGTCGAAGAGTTTGACGGCCGCCAACCTGATCCGCCGCCAGAAGGCGGCGCTCTACTACCTGGCCCGAAACTGCGTGACCTGGATCCAGGCGTCGGCGGGACATGGACGGGTCTGCGGCGCGGATCCTGACCGCCAGATCTTTCCGCTGACCGTCTTCCGGGTCAAAGTGGACCGCGCAAGCACTCGCGAAGGGGCCGTCGGGCTTCTCTCCGGTCCGACCTTTTCCGCCGCGGGAAGCCTGGAGCTCTTCTCCGAAGAGCTTTTCGAAGAGCTAGCAGGCTGCTGAAAAATGGATGCGGGTATCGTGTCTGGCTGTCGGCCGCAGGCGTTCGCTTCGCGAACGGCGGCCGAGAGAGTTAAAACCGGGGCCATGCTCCACGGGGGCCCCTTGAAGTCTCTCGGCTGCCGGTCGCAACGTGACCGCCGCAGCCGAAAGTCGCGCGGGGCCGTCTGCGGCGTCGCCGCTTCTCCCCGATGGACGAGGGCCGACAGGGGACCTTCTGGTTCCCCGAACCCCCGGGGACGGTTGCCTTCGTCGCGGCTCCTTGCATCCGACGCCGCGGAGCTCGCAACGCCACCCACACCCTTTTTCAGCAACCTGCTGGGGAGGACGGGCACATGAAGTTCAAGGATCGGACGGTGATCGTGACAGGCGCCGGCCGCGGGATCGGGCGTTCCGCGGCGGGGCGCTTTGCCGAGCAGGGGGCGCGCGTCGCTCTCGTCGCCCGCACCGGGAATGAGCTCGCCGAGACCGCCGCTCTTCTGCGCAGGCACGGCGCGCGCTGCGTCGCTTTGCCGGCCGACATCACACAGCGCGGGGCGGCAGAGGACTGCGTCGCGAGCGCGGAGAAGGAGCTGGGACCGATCGACGTCCTGGTCAACAACGCCGGCGTCTTTCTCTGGCGTCCCTTCCTCCAGTCCACGCCCGAGGAATGGGATCTCGTCCTCTCGACCAATCTGACCGGAGCGGCGAACTTCTGCCGCGCGGTGCTGCCCGGTATGGTCGCACGGCGCCGGGGGCGCATCGTCAACGTTTCCTCGATTCACGGGATGCGGGGCGAGGCCAACCTCGCGGCGCACAGCGCGGCCAAGTTCGGCCTGATCGGATTGACTCAGAGCCTGGCCCGCGAGTTCCGCGAGCACAACATTGCGGTCAACGCCGTTTGCCCGGGAACCGTCGAGAACAAGATCGACGAGATCGGCGCCGAGGACCGGCAGGCGCCCCTCGCCCAGAAGCTCTGGCCCAGAGACGTCGCCCGGACGATCCTGTTCCTGGCCTCCGATGACGCCGCGGCGATCACCGGCGCCGCTCTCGAGGTGCTGGGCGGCACCCACCTGACTATTCAACCCTGAGCCGGTGGGTCGTAAGCCGTAAGCCGTGAACCGTAAGCCGTGGTGCGCCGAATTCAACTTCGGCTAACGGCTAACGGCTCACGGTCCTCGGTCAGTAGGCGGCTGCTGAGGCCGGCGCGCCGCCTCCCTGGGGCCGGTTCTTGTACTCCAGCCGGATAGAGACGGGCGTGATGGCGTGAGCGTCCCCCTGCGCGTAGGGATAGATGAAGTAGTTGAGCGTCTCGGCGCAGGGAGGCGGATCGAGCCGGATGTCCCGGCCCATCGTGAACTGGATCCGATCCGGATCGAGGTTGCCGAACAGGTAGTTGCGCCGCTTGGGGTCCACGGCTTTGGAGGCGTCCGAGGCGTCCACGGGAATCCAGCCGCGGTCGGGCAGGTAGAACTCGGACCAGCAGTGGTAGCCGGGGACCGTCCCTTCGGCTTCCGGTTTCAGCGGGAACCCGATGATGAAACGCGCCGGGATGCCTTCCGCGCGCGCCAGAGACATGAACAGAGAATGGAAGTCCGTGCAGTTGCCCTTGGCCACGTCACAGGCCCTCTCGGTGTCGCCGTTGCCCCAACCAGGGACGGTCTTGTCGTAGATCATCGTGTTCACGACGTAGTCGTAGATCGCGTGCGCCTTGTCCTCGGGCGTTGTGTTGCCGGTCGTGATGCGCCGCGCGAGCTCCCGGACGCGGGGTGACAACGTGACGAGCTTCTCCTCCTGCAGGTACCGCCGCAGGTCCTCGCGACTCTCGTGCTGGCCGGCGCGCAGGAGTCCGGAGCTCAGCACTTCCTGGCGCTCGGCCTCGAAGCTCACCCGG
>WNGF01007541.1_pt1 | contig 23255 bp, 20 predicted proteins | sample 5400641 | NCBI WGS metagenome assembly WNGF01 (sample SAMN13153371, study PRJNA577476) | soil metagenome | isolation source: 80 cm soil or saprolite under grassland replicate 2 | place: USA:California | collected 2016-06-15 | reverse complement strand
TACATCGGAGGGTTCACCGCCACCCAGGTCGACTTCACCAAGCGGCTCGCCAGCAAGCTGCCGTTCTTCATCGCGATCGGCACCCAGCTGCTGACGATCCCCGACTTCGCCGAGCAGATCGCGCTGATGATCGGGCTCGGCGTCGGCGTCGACTACGCGTTGCTCGTCGTCACCCGCTACCGCGACGCCTACCGCCGCAACGGTGGCGACGTCACAGCGGCGATCGAGGTGGCGATGAACACCGCCGGTCGCTCGATCACCTTCGCCGGCCTGACCGTGATCATCGCCCTCGGCGGCCTCTACGCCGTCGGCGTCAACCTGCTTTACGGGGTCGCCGTCGCGGCCTCGGCCAGCGTCCTGTTCGTGCTCGCGGGCTCGCTGACGCTGCTCCCGGCGGTGCTCTCCGTGCACGGCAGGCGCGTGGGGGAGGGACGCCACTTCCTCCGGCGGCGAACGAAGCGCGTCAAGGCGAGCCGCTCAGAGCGCTGGGTCCAAACAATCCAGCGCCGTCCGCTCCTGGCCGCAGTTGGAGCGACCGCGCTGCTGCTCGCACTGGCAGCGCCCGCGCTCGGGCTCCGACTCGGCCTCGCCGACGCCGGCACCGACCCGAGCTCGCAGACCACCCGCAAGGCCTACGACCTCGTCAGCCGCGGCTTTGGCCCCGGCTTCAACGGCCCGCTCTTCGTCGCTGTCAAGCTCCCCTCAGGCGACCAGGGTGCCCTCGGGCGCATCACGGCCGCGCTCCGTAGCGCGGACGGCGTCGCCGCAGTCGCGCCACCCCAGCTGAACGCTGCCCGCGACACCGCTTCGATCGCCGTCGTGCCGACGACGGCGCCCGAAAGCAAGCAGACCTACGACCTCGTCAAGCGCCTGCGCAACTCGGTGCTGCCCGAGGCAACCAGCGGCACCCAGGCCAGCGCCTACATCGGAGGGTTCACCGCCACCCAGGTCGACTTCACCAAGCGGCTCGCCAGCAAGCTGCCGTTCTTCATCGCGATCGTGATCGCACTGTCGGCGCTGCTGTTGCTTATCGTCTTCCGCTCGCTCCTGATCCCGCTGCAGGCGGCAGTGATGAACCTGCTCTCGGTCGGGGCTGCGCTCGGGATCGTGCAGGCGATCTTCGAACGCGGCTGGCTGGCCGGTGTCTTCGGCGTCGACAAGGCGCCGGTCGAGCCCTTCCTGCCCGTGCTGCTGTTCGCGATCGTCTTCGGGCTCTCGATGGACTACGAGGTCTTCCTCGTCTCGCGCATCCGCGAGGAGTGGCACGCAACCGGTGACACCTCGGCCGCGATCCGCAACGGGCTCGCGCGCACCAGTCGCGTGATCACCGCGGCGGCCGCCGTGATGATCGTCGTCTTCGCCTCCTTCGCCGGCAACGGCAACCACATCCTGAAGCTGTTCGGGATCGGGCTCGCGAGCGCGATCTTCCTCGACGCCGTCGTCATCCGCATGATCCTGCTGCCCGCCGTGCTCCAGCTGCTCGGGGAGCGGACCTGGCGCTTCCCACGCTGGCTCGACCGCCACGTCCCCCGCGTCGCCATCGAGCCGCCGCAGCGAGCGGAGCTCCCGGTCCCCGAGGCGGTCGCGTGACCGAGCGACCGGCAGACGCAACCCGAAGGAGACGAACGATGAACGCCAAGACGATCTGGACGTTCGCGATCAGCTCGATCGCCCTGTTCATGGTCACGCTCGACAACCTCGTCGTGACGACGGCCCTGCCTGTGATCCGCAAGAGCCTCGGCGCCGGCATCACCGATCTGGAGTGGACCGTGAACGCCTACACGCTCACGTTCGCGGTCCTGCTCCTGACCGGCGCGGCGCTCGGCGATCGCTTCGGCCGCCGGCGGCTGTTCGTGATCGGCCTCGGCATCTTCACGCTCGCCTCCGCCGCAGCGGCGCTCGCTCCCTCCGTCGAGGCGCTGATCGCCGCCCGCGCGGCGCAGGGGATCGGCGGCGCGATCGTCACGCCGCTCACGCTCACGATCCTCAGCGCCGCGTTTCCCGCCGAGAAGCGCGGCGTCGCCCTCGGCGCCTGGGGCGGGATCAGCGGCCTCGCCGTCGCGATCGGCCCGCTCGTTGGCGGCGCCGTCACCGAGGGAATCGCCTGGCAGTGGATCTTCTGGCTCAACGTCCCGATCGGCCTCGTGCTCGCGCCCCTGGCAATGCGCCGGCTAAGCGAGAGCCACGGCCTCTATACGCGCCTCGACCTGCCCGGCCTCGCCCTCGCAACCATCGGGCTGCTCGGAATCGTCTGGGGCCTCGTGCGCGGAAACCAGTCCGGCTGGTCGAGCCTCGAGATCACCGGCTCACTCACGGCGGGCGCGGTCGTGCTAGCGGCTTTCGTCGCCTGGGAGCTGCGCGCCCCGGCGCCGATGCTGCCGATGCGCTTCTTCCGCAACCGCACCTTCTCGTTCACAAACGCGGCCTCGCTGGCGATGTTCTTCGGCATGTTCGGCTCAATCTTCCTGCTCTCCCAGTTCCTGCAGACTGCGGAGGGCTACTCGCCGCTCGCCGCGGGACTGCGGGTGCTGCCGTGGACGGTCGCGCCCGTGTTCGTCGCGCCCATCGCTGGCGCCCTCTCCGACCGCGTCGGCGGACACCCGCTGATCGTTGCGGGCCTCGCCCTGCAGGCGGCCGCGCTCGCCTGGATGGGAGCGGTAACGACGCCCGATGTGGCGTACACGAGCCTTGTCGGTCCGTTCATCCTTGCGGGTATCGGCATGGCGCTGTTCTTCGCGCCGGTCGCCAACGTCATCCTCGGCTCGGTACGCCCGGAGGAGGAGGGCCAAGCCTCCGGCGCCAACAACGCCATCCGCGAACTCGGCGGCGTCTTCGGCGTCGCTGTGCTGGCGTCAGTGTTCTCGGGCTACGGGAGCTACGCGTCGCCGCAGACGTTCGTCGACGGACTCACGCCCGCGGTCTGGCTCGGCGCGATCGTAGTCGGCATCGGCGCACTGCTCGCGCTCGGCATCCCGCGGCTGCGCCGCACCCAGGCATCGGTTGAGGAACTCGTCTTCGAGCGTGCTTGAGGCATGCACTCGACCAGCAAAAGGAGGATCCAGATGGACGTCTCGTTTCCACTGAGGGAAAGCGCTATCCCCTCACACGCGAACGCGGAAGTCTCGAAGGTGGCGATTCCGCAGTACCGGCGGCGCGCGATCTTCGCGGTCTGGGGGGCCGCGGCCCTACCGATGGCGGCGCTTGCTTGGCTCGTCGCGCCCATGCTCAGGGACCGCTTCGCTGGCGACGGCAACGTGCCGATGGCGAAGGCACTGATCGTCTGCCTCACCGCCGGTTTGATCTGGCAGTTCGTCCTCGTCGCGATCCTCGTCGGGCGCGAGCAGCGAACGTTCCGCTGGTCAACCATCCGCGAAGCGCTTTGGCTCCTTCCCCCCCGGAGCCCGCGCAGTGGCCGAATCGGCGGCCGGATCTGGCTGATCCTGATCCCGTTGATCGTCGCCTTCGGCGTCGAGGAGCTCATCCCGACGCTTCCGCACGCGGACAGCCGCGACCTCGGCGCGTTTTTCGGCTCGGACGCAGGTCAGGCCTTCATGCACGGCGCCTGGGGTTGGTACGGCTTCCTGCTCGTTCTCTTCGTCTTCAACACCGTGCTCGGAGAGGAGCTGCTCTTCCGCGGTTTGCTCCTGCCGCGCATGAACGGCGCCTTCGGACGCCGCGACTGGGCTGCGAATGGTGTCCTGTTCGCCGCCTACCACCTCCACATGCCGTGGGTGATCCCGGCGACGCTGCTCGACACCTTCATCCTCGCCTACCCGACGAAGCGGTATCGGAGCGCCTGGATCGGGATCGTCGTGCACAGCGCGCAGAGCGTGGTCCTCGCGGTCATCGGCCTCACGCTCGTCCTCTGAGCGAATCTCGCGCGGCGGGCCGAAGCATCAGCACGGACCTGTGTAAGTAAGCGTGTGGTCGATGCGGTGCCTGTTCCGACAACGTACGGTTCGCTTTTCGACGAAACGTCTCAGCGTTCGTCGCGACCGAACCGGGGAGGCAGTCGCGGCGCGGGGCTACGGTATCCAAGGATGAGCGGTTCGAGCGCATCGGCACTGCATCGGCATGGACGCCGTGTCCACGACCATCCCTACTCCGGTGCGCACAGGCATCTCGGGCTTATTCAGCGATCACAGCCCGTTGCGCCCACCAAAGATCAGCATGAGCACGAACATCTTCATCGCGGTGAGCATGCGCACTCGCACGGTCTGGTCGATCGCTCGATCGTCCGCTCGCGCCGGCGTCAGGGCCGTCTCCCTCAGCCTCGCCGTGCTCGGGCTTGCTGCCGCGGTGCAGGTCGCGATCTTCGTCTTGTCGGGCTCGGTCGCGCTTCTCGCCGACCTGATCCACAACTTCGGCGACGCGTTGACGGCGCTGCCGCTCGGGATTGCGTTCTACCTGCGCTCCTTCCGGGCCGAGAAGCTGGCCGGGCTCGCCGTCGTGCTCGTCATTTTCGTTTCGGCGTGCGTAGCGCTCTACGAGACGATCGAGCGCTTGGTCCACCCGCAGCAGCTCTCGCACCTGTGGGTCTTGGCGGCTGCCGGCATCGTCGGCTTTCTTGGCAATGAGATCGCCGCGCAGGTGCGGCTGCGCGCCGGGAAGCGACTCTCGAGCCCGGCCATGGTCGCGGACGGCAACCACGCTCGCGTGGACGGCTTCGTCTCGCTGGGCGTGGTCGCGAGCGCCATCGTCGTCTCGCTCGGTGCCGAGATCGGTGACCCGATCATCGGCCTCGCGATCACGCTCGTCATCCTCAAGATCACCTGGGACTCGTGGCGCACGGTCACGACCACCGAGCCGGGCGAGCTAGTCGAGCTGCGCGAGCACTAAAGGCGAGACGTCCGTGCGAGAATCGGGCGTGCCCGGCTACTTGCTTGCGGCGGTTCTACTCGCGATTCTCATCGTGTTGTTCGTGAGCTGGCGCGTGATGCCGTCGGCGCGCCGTGTCCGGCGCCGGCGCGAGCCGTCGCTGCCGGCGCCGTTCATCTCCGTCCGGAGGAAGCGGAGCTAGCAACCGGCGCGGCGGGCGCGGCTTGCTCGTTCGCAACGGCGACGTTGCGGAAGAGGGCGTAGAGGCCGAGGTCGTAGACGCTCTTGAGCGCCCCCGCGATCACGAACGGCGCGCCGAGGGCGCCGCGAATCGCGGCGCCGGCCAGGAGCGGCGCGATTGGTCGCGTCAGATAGCGGGCGGTGTTGGTGTAGGCGGCAGCAGCGGTGCGCTCGCTCGGGTCGACGACGGCCATCACGTAGGCCTGCCTGGTCGGCACGTCGGCCTGTGAGAGCAGGAAGCGGGCGAGCAGCAGCGCGACCGCGCTCGCCAGGTTGGGCGCGAAGGCGACGGCGGCGAGCAGCAGGTTCGAGGGTAGGTGGGTGAACACCATAGTTCGTAGTAAGCCGATCCGGCCGGCGAGACGGACCGCGCCCTGGAATGAGATCGCTTGCAGGATCCCGATCGCAAAGAAGACGATCGCAAGCGTGTGGGGAGAGGCGCCGTACTTACGCACGAACAGGTACGCGATGAACGTCTGCGGGACGAAGCCGCCGCCGAAGCTGTCGAGCGCAAACAGGGCCGACAGCCGCAGGATGATCCCGCGCGAGCGGTGCAGCGGCGGTAGTGGCTCGGCCTCGAGCTCCTCGCCGCGTTCGACCGCCGGTGAGAGTCTGCTCGCTGGAATCAGCGCGGCGGCGGCGGAGAGCGGGTAGGCGAGCAGCCAGCGAGGCGAGGAGCCGGCGAGCGCGAGCAGTGCGCCGACTGAGCCGGCGAGGGTGGCGACGGTGTTGTAGGTGCCGAACAGCCGCGTGGTGTCGCCGCCTACGTGGGGGAGCATCGCCTGCTCGAGCGAGGTGAAGGGACCCGACTCGACGACGTCGGTCGAGACGGTTCCCGTGAGGGCGGCGACCAGGAGGGCCGGCAGCCAGCTTGTGACTGCGAACACGGTGCCGGCGGCGGCCATGACAAGGAACAGGAACCGGTAGCAGCGGCGGCGCCCGATCCGGTCGCCGTAGCGGGCGAGCAGCACCGAGACGGCGGCGGTCCCAGCCAGCAGCGCTGCCAAGACGGCGCCAACCGCGGTGTCGGAGAGGCCGCGGCGGGCGAGCGTGACGCCAATCAGCACCGAGCCGAGGCCGTAGGCGAGCGCGCGCGCCGCTTGCGCGGCGATGATCCGCCGGGCGTCAGCTGGGAGTGATCGCAGCGCCTTCATCGGCACCGCATGCAGACTGAGGTTCCGTCGGCGCGCGTGCTATCGCCTCGCGAGTGGCCGCATAACACGAAGGACGTGATGGCCGGCGATGTCCTCGAGCGGGAAATACACGTAGCCGGTGCGCGGATCGACGGCGACAGAGTGCGCGTGCGCAGCCAGAAAACCCTGTCCGAGCTTCTCGAGGTGGCGTCCCTTCTCGGCGAAGACGGCGACCACGCCGCTTTCTGCCGCGACGTAGAGCAGGTGGCGGCGCGGATCGAAATCGAGCACATCTGGCGTCTTGCCGACGTTCTCGGTCTGAACGATTTTCATCGTCCTCAGGTCGAGCACGAGCAGCTTGTTGTTGGCGTCGCAGGTGATGAAGGCGAGCCGCCGCGAAGGGTCGAGATGCAGGCCGTGGGCGTGCACGCAACCCGCCAGGCGAATCCACCGCACCACACGCAAGCTGCGCGGGTTGATCAGCGCGAGCTGATCGCGCTCGCCGACGGCCACGAATGCCTCCCGTAGCAGCGCGTCGTACTGGACGTTGCCGGCGTCCCCGCCGAGCACGATCTGTCGTAGGCGACGACCGCTTCGCGCGTCGAAAACGAGCTCCCACTCCGCGAGCACGTCCGAAACGAACGTTTCGTGATTGCGAGGGTCGTACGCAATCCCGTCGGGGAAGATGCCGGCCTTGACGCGTCCGAGGAGGCGCGTCGGCTGTTCGCTGTAGGTAACGAGCTCGTGCCGCCCGGTCGCGGTCGCACAGAGGCGGTTGCTGCGCGGGACAGCGAGCACGCCGTGCACGCTGGAAACGCCGCTGATGACGCGCGCGATAGCAGTGCGTTTGAGGTCGTAGACAACGACCTCGCCAGCGCCGAGGTGGGCGATGTAGAGACGCTGGCGCTGCTCGTCGACGCTCTGGTAGTCGAAGCGGCTTGATCCGCCCGACAGGGGGATGTCGCGGACGAGTTGCAGGGGCAGGTTTCCTGACGAGTGGCCGCAGCCGGCCGCGAGCGCCGCCAGGGCGCTGGCTAAGGCTGCGGTGCTAATGCCGCGGGCACTCACACGGCTACGTCTCGCTGTAGAGGGCGGCGCCGCCGCTTGCCGGGCAGAACACGTAGAGACAACGGTCGACGTGGTCCCACCCGCTCGTGTGCGCTCCGCGTTCGGTCTCGACGGTGTCCAGCGGCTCGAGCTGGTTGCTGTCGAAGCTGCAGACGAGACCGGGGTCGCCGATCGCGACGTACAGCCGCCGCAGGTCGGCGTCGTGCATGACCACGTCAGGGACGCCGGGCAGCGGCAAGCTCGCGATCACCTCGCCGCTGTCGCCGTCTAGCACGACGAGCGCGGCGCCGTCGGCGGCGCAGAACAGTCGCCCCCGGTCGAGCCAGAGCCCGTGCGGCCCGTCGCTGGGAACCTCGAGCGCCCGCACGATCGCTGCCCGTTCGCAATCGATCACGACGATCTGCGCCGGTGTCTGGATGTTCGCGTAGACGCTGTCGCGCTCGGGGTCGTACACGGCCCAGCGGGGCCGCCCCGCCAGCGGCAGCTCCGCGATCACGCGGAGCGAATCGAGCTCGACGACCGAGGCTGTGCAGTTCTCGCCGAGCGGCTCGCCGAGGTTGAAGCTGTACAGGCGACGCCGTCTGCGGTCGTAGGCGAGCCCGTTCGGATGCGGATCGACCTCGACTTGTCCGAGCAGCTGCTCGTCTGAGCAGCGGAAGACGCTGACGCGCGCGGCGGCGCGGTCGCTTGAGAAGAGCAGATCGTGGTCCTCGTCGATCAGGACGCCGGCGACGCCCGGCAGCTCCGTCGGAAGCGCATGCAGGTACGAGCGCGTCGCGCAGTCGAGCACCTCGATCCGGTCCGCCCCGGTGTGCGCGACGTACATGCGGCGACCGCTCGCGAAGACGTCGGCGTGATCAAACCCCGGTTTCGCGCCCGGCGGGATCGCGATGAAGCCGGCGCGGACGAGGCTCATGCGCTTTCGCTGGATCCGACTTCGTTTTTGCACCAGGCGTAGAGCGCGTCGTAGACCGGCAGCGACAGCTCGAGCTGGCGGTGATCGCCGAGGTTGAGCAGGTGGAAGCCCTCGGCGACGGCGAGCAGGCCGCGTGATTGCGGCGTCGCGTCGCGGTCGTCGGCGACGTCGGCGCCGTGCACGATCCGCGCCAGCAGCTTGAGCGCCGGGTCGTCCAGCTTGTACTCCTCGAGCAGCACCTCGAACGAGCAGAGCCCGTCGCGGTGCGTGTATTCAGCATTGGGGGCGTCGTAGGAGTGGGCGCCCTCGCGCTCGGCGACCTCGAGTACCTGGTCGGTCGGGACGTACAGGAACTCCGCCTCCGGGTCGATGAAGTTCTTGATCAGCCAGGGGCAGGCGATCCGGTCGGTCTTCGGTCGTTCGCGGGTGACCCATTTCATGCTCGTGCTCCTTTCGGTGTTAGTGGAGGGCGAGGCCGGCGACAGCGGCGGCGGCAACGAGCGCCGGTTCGGGAACCTTGAGCTGTTTCTGCAGCAGCAGCGCGAGCGCGACGAGGCCGATCGCGGCCGCCCGCCAGCCGTGGATCGTTTGCCGGCCGATCACGATCGCGGCGCCGGCGATCGCGCCGGCCGCCGCGGCGGTCGCGCCTTTGACGAACCCCTGCAGGCGCGGATGGTGCTCGAAGCGGCGAAAGAGCCGGCCGGGGACGACGACGAACAGGTAGGTGGGGGTGAAGAGGGCGACGGTCGCGACGACGGCGCCGACGACGCCGGCGACGAGGTAGCCGGCGAAGGTGCCCATGATTACCACCGGCCCCGGGCTGATCAGCCCCATCGCGACCGCGTCGGTCAGCTGGCGCTCGGTCAGCCAGTGGTGCTCGCTGACGAGACCTTGATGCAAGAAAGGCACGACCGCGAGCCCGGAACCGAAGGTCAGCGCGCTCGCCTTGGCGAAGAAGAGCGCCATCGTCCCGAGCGAGCCGGCGGCGGCGACCCAGGCAAACCCCTTCACGGCCGCCAGCGGCAAAGGCGAGACAACCGCGGCACCGCGCAGCCGGGGCAAGCCGCCGCCGTAGTAGAGCGCCCCGAAGAGACCGGCGACAAGGAACAGCCAGACGATCTCGCTGCCGGAGATCACCGTCGAGGCGCAGACGATCGCAGCGATCGCCCACAGCAGCGGGTCGCGCTTGTTCGTTGAGCGGGCGAGCTTGTAGGCGGCGATCGCGACGATCGCCATCACAGCCGGCCCGACACCGAAGAAGACGCTCTGCACCTGCGACAGCCCCTGGTAATGCGCGTACACGGCGGCGACGGCGGTGACGAGCAGAAACGGCGGCACGATGAACGGCAGCGCGACCAGCAGCGCACCGCGCGCGCCGCGCTCCAGGTAGCCGAGCCACATCGCCAGCTGCGCGGCGAGCGGGCCCGGCATCGTCTGCGCGATCGCGAGCCCCTGCTGGTACTCGTCGTCGGAGTACCAACCGCGCCGGTCAACCAGATCGCGGCGCATGTAGCCCGCGAGAGCGATCGGCCCGCCGAACCCAGCCGAGCCCAGGCGCAAGAAGTAGAAAAACAAGCCGCGCATCGTCCGCGCCGGCGCGGCCGCGAGTTGAGCCTGCTCCGCGCGCGCGAGGCCGCTCACGCCGGCTCCCGCCCGCTCAGCAGCGCACGCTTGCGGTACTCGTACAGCCCGTCGAAGAGCGGTCCCGAGAGCGCGAGCAGTTCCTCGTCGTCGCGCACCATCGACAGGCCGCGCAGCAATACATCGAGTCCCGGTCCCTCGGGCGCGTCGTAGCGCTCGTCGGCGAGGTCGGCCTCATGCACGACCTTCGCGATCTCCCACAACACCGGATCGGCCAGCTCGTAGCGACGCAGGAAGGTCTCGAAGCTGCAATCGCCGCCGTGATGGGAGAGCTCGACGCCGCGCATGTCGAACGGCGTCGCATCCGCCGGCACCTCCTCCGGGTCGTCCACGAACACGAACTCTGCCTCCGGATCGAGGAAGCGGCGAATCAGCCAAGCGCACGCTGCGCGGTCGACGTGGCAATGGCGGCGCGTCACCCACCTCACCGCACCGGCTCCTCGACCAAGGCGCCGAGCTCGTCCACCGCCTGCTGTGCGAGTTCACGCTCCGGCGGCGGGAAGTAGTCGCGGGCACGGATCCGACGCAGCTCACGGCGCAAACGTCCCAGCGTCCGCCGCCGCTGCCCCGGCCGCTCCACCTGCGCCGCCGCCGCATCGGCGATCAGCGCGCGGTACTCGGCGGCGACAGCCTCCGCCATCCGCGTCGCGAGCTCACGCTCCTGCGCCACCGAGGCAAGCTCGCCGACCCAGATCGTCGCCTCCCCGCCCGCCTCCACGACTTCGTCCGCGAGCCACTCCAACTGCTCACGGTTCCGCGCATCCAGCGGCAGCGCCGCCAGCCCATCGAGCAGCTGCGTCGCCCCCAGCCGGCGCAGCTTCCGCCAAAGCGCGCTCCGCGGCGTCGACGGGTCGCGCGGCAACCGATACGCAAGAAGCACCCACGAGGTCCGCTGCGGCGGCACGTGGCCATTATCACGGAAACTGCAACAACGGTTGCAGATTTCGTGCACACTTCGGATTGCGATGGGCAAGCAATCGCGCCGCAAACGGGAACGCCGGGCCGCCCCCATCGAAGATCGCTGCAAATCGAACCCTAGTTGTCAAGTGAGACAACTATGCTCGCTCGATGGCAACGTCTCAGCCTCGGACATCGATCTCCCGGGACCTGAGCCTGAGTACATGATGCGGGAAGTGGCGACGGAGAACGCACGCGCGAAAAAACGCGCGTCCTAGAGGCCATCCCAGTCAGTCAAGGCCGGGACGTCGGCGACTTCGGCGAGAAGCCGGGCGTATTGGCTGACGGTTTGACGTACCTCGGCGAGGGCAGCGCTGAGCTCGTCGATCCGTTCCCATGACTGCTCCCAGTCGACGCGGGTCACCTCGGGTGGTCGCTGGTCCTCGTGGTCCTGTAGGAGTGGGTGCCAGGTCGCGAGTAGTGGTCGGAGGGCGTCGTTGAGGACGGTGATCGCGAGCGTGCCGAACGATGCGGATCCGTCGCCTTTTGGCTGGGCGACGCCCGGTCCGTAGCGGCGAAGGATCCCCCGGGTTGCTCCGAAGAGGTGTGGAGCGAGTTGAGCGCCTCGCGGGCAAGACCTGTGCCGGGCTGCCGGGGAACGGTCGCGATTCGCGTCGCGAGCTCGACGTAGAGCTCCCAGGCGGCTCGGCGCTCGTCGTCGTCGGGTTCCCAGGTCTGCTCGACGCCGCCGAGGCCGAAGGGGAGGTTGAGCGAGACCTTGAATGAGGTGCGGCGCGGCATGCGGATTTCCGGTGACTCTACGAGAGGCGCAGTACGTCCGGGGGCTGGCTTGCGGGCCGCCGGGTGCGGGTCTAGCGTTGGTTTCGACGTGCAGCCGACGTATGACGTGTTTCTCGGTCACGCGTCCGCCGACAAGGCAGCCGGTGTGCGCGCCTTCGCCGATGAGCTGGAGCGTCTGCATCTGGACACGTTTGTCGATGAGCGGGCGATCGGCGCGTTCGATTCGATCACCGAAGAGGTCGAGCAGGCGATCGCGGGAGCGTTGGTGTTCGTGGCCTGGTACTCGTGCGGCTACCCGGAGCGGCGCGCCTGCCAGCTTGAGCTGCGGCGGGCGTACGTTGCCGCGGAGGGCGCGCACGAGGTTGGGGAGCGGATCTTCGCGGTCAATCCGGAGAGCGGGTTCGGGCACATTCATCCGGCGACGTTGCGGGACGCGCGGATCCCGTCGGAGGGAGCCGCCGAGGCGATCCGCGCGCGGGTCGACGCGGTGCGGCGACGCGGCGGACCGGCGCTCGGCGCCCTCACGCGGTGGGACGCGCCGGCATGGGTCCCGCAAAGGCGGCTCGGTTCACCGCGCTTCGCCGGTCGTGTTTCCGAGCTGTGGGATCTGCATGAGCGCCTTCAGGCGCGCAAGACCTCGCAGGTCACCGGCACGAGCCGCGAGGAAGTGGCGCTCATTGGCCTCGGCGGGATCGGGAAATCTCTGCTGGCCGAGGAGTACGCCTACAGCTTCGGTCCGGCCTATCCGGGTGGCATCTACTGGTTGTCGGCCACCGACGCCGTCGCCGGCGACGAGAGCGTCGTGCTCGACAGCCTCGCGACCGTTGCGGCGGCGCTCGAGCTCAACCTCGAGGACCGTCCCGAGCCGGCCGTGCTCAGCCACCGCCTGGCTTTGGCGCTGGCGGAGCGAGAGCGTGCGCTCTGGGTCGTCGACGACCTCCCCGAAGGACTGACAGCGGACGAGCTACGGGGGTGGCTTGCACCGCACGAGCAGGCGGCCACGCTCGTCACGAGCCGGTCGTCGGCCTATTCCACGCTGCCCCAGATCCCCCTCGACGTCCTCGACCCGGCTGCTGCTCTCCTTCTATTGACAGCCGGTCTTGAGCCGAGCTCGGAGGAGGAGCGGGAGGCCGCGCGCGTCATCGCCGGTGAGCTGCTTGGGGGGCACGCCCAGTCGCTCGATGTGGCGCGGTCCCAGATCGGCCTGCATCCGGGCGGGTCGGCCTATCGCGAGTTCGTCCGGCGCACGCGCCAGGCCTCGGTGGTGGAGCGGCTCGAGCACGCAGCGACGATCACCGCCGAGCTTCCGAACGGCCACGAAGCAAGCATCGTCGCGACCATGCACACGGCGATCGAGGGCCTGGGCGAGGACGCCTTCTTCGTTCACGGTCTTGTCTCGGCCGTTGCCCGCCACATCGAGACGGTGCCGGAGCGGGCGGTTGCCTTGTGCGCTCGCGCAACCACCGTCCTCGTCGATTGGTTCTCCACTCGCGACGATCTCCACGACCAGACGCATGCGCCTCAGCTCGAGTCGCGTGTCACGCACGCCCGCCACCTGACCGCCTTCCTCGATCGCACCGCCGACGCCAACGTCGCCGCCCTCGGTTCTTGGCTCGCGCAGCTCGAGTCCAAGCGCGGCATGTACAGCAGCGCGCGAACGCTCGGTGAGCAGGTGGTGGCCGCTCGCGAGCGGCTGCTGGGTGAGGAGCATCCCGACACGCTGGCAAGCAAGGACAGCCTCGCCTCGACGCTTCGGGCGCAGGGTGACCTGGCGGCGGCTCGGAGGCTGCAGGAGGAGGTGGTAACCGCTCTCCGGCGGCTGCTGGGTAAGGAGCACCCCGCCACGCTGGCAAGCAAGCGCGAGCTCGCCCTGACGCTTTACGTGCAAGGTGACCTGGCGGCCGCTCGGAGGCTGCAGGAGGAGGTGCTGGCCGCTCGTGAGCGGCTGCTGGGTGCGGAGCATCCCGACACGCTGATAAGCAAGGACAACCTCGCCTTGACGCTTTACGCGCAGGGTGACTTGGAGGCCGCTCGGAGGCTGCAGGAGGAGGTGCTGGCCGCTCGTGAGCGGGTGCTGCGTGAGGAGCATCCCGACAGGCAGGCAAGCAAGAACAACCTCGCCTCGACGCTTGGGGCGCAGGGTGACCTGGCGGCCGCTCGGAGGCTGCAGGAGGAGGTGGTAGCCGCGCTCGGGGCGCTGCTGGGTGAGGAGCACCCCGACACCCTGAAAAGCAAGAACAACCTCGCCTGGACGCTTCGGGCGCAGGGTGACCTGGTGGCCGCTCGGAGGCTGCAGGAGGAGGTGCTTGCTGCATTCGAACGGCTGCTGGGTGCGGAGTATCCCGACACGCTGGCAAGCAAGGACAGCCTCGCCTTGACGCTTCGGGCGCAGGGTGACCTGGCGGCGGCTCGGGGGCTGCACGAGGAGGTGCTGGCCGCTCGTGAGCGGCTGCCGGGTGCGGAGCATCCCGACACGCTGGCAAGCAAGAACAACCTCGCCTCGACGCTTTACGTGCAGGGTGACCTGGCGGCCGCTCGGAGGCTGCAGGAGGAGGTGGTAGCCGCGCTCGGGGCGCTGCTGGGTGAGGAGCACCCCGACACCCTGAAAAGCAAGAACAACCTCGCCTCGACGCTTCGGGTGCAGGGAGACCTGGCGGCCGCTCGGAGGCTGCAGGAGGAGGTGGTTGCCGCTCGCGAGCGGTTGTTGGGTGCGGAGCATCCCGACACGCTGGCAAGCAAGAACAACCTCGCCTTGACGCTTAACGCGCAGGGTGACCTGGCGGCCGGTCGGAGGCTGCAGGAGGAGGTGCTGGCCGCATTCGAGCGGCTGCTGGGTGCGGAGCACCCCGACACGCTGATAAGCAAGGACAACCTCGCCTCGACGCTTTACGCGCAGGGTGACCTGACGGCCGCTCGGAGGCTACAGGAGGAGGTGCTGGCAGCTCGTGAACGGGTGCTGGGTGAGGAGCATCCCGACACGCTGGCAAGCAACGACAACCTCGCCTCGACGGTTCGGGCGCTGGGCAAGAGTAGCGCCTCGACTCGTGGTGTTCGAGCGCGGTGGCGTGAGTTCCGGCGCCGGATAGCTCCTTGGTGAAGCGGGCGAGAGAGCGGTGGCTGGCTGGGAGGAGGAGCACGGTGGTCGCGAGTCCGCGATGAGCGTGACGGGCTGGCTGCGCAACCAGCCCGACCAGGCGAGCCCGATCTCTTGCGCACGGTGCAGGCTTCGTGAAGGCGCTGATGGGTGCGGAGCCGGACGCGCACTGCGGCGCGCCGGATAGCGCTTACGTTGACATGCGGGCTGAATACAAAGGCCGGGCGTCGCTCTCGGGCAAGTTCTGAGTCGCCTTCGCCCCAGCTCATGCATTTGAGAACTACCGTTTCGCCGGCCAGTACGCGGCAGACGACGGCGAAGTGATCCACTGTGGGGGCTTCGGGGTAGTTAGGTTCGGCGAGGGTAGTTAGGTTCGGCGGTCTTGTCGCGGTCGAGGGCGGGTTGCTTGCTCTGGTCGTTCGTGTATCTCGTCGTGCGGTACTTGTTCGCGCTCGTGTGGTTGCTGGCGCGTTCGCGTCGGTCAAAGCGTTGGAGATCCCGTCCTGCGTCATGACCTAGCGGTTCTGCGTCGATGGTATGCGCGGCCGACGCTGACGCGGGCTGACCGTGCGGTGCTGGCGGCGTTGAGCCGCTCGCTGCCGGGGGCAGCGTGGTCGGGTTTCTCGGTCAAGCCCAGGGGCTCTGTTGCCTGGCATCGCCAGCTTGTCGCCCGCCGCTGGACCTACCGAGCAGGGCGCCGGGCCGGCCGCCGCTCGAGACGTCGCTGCGAGCGCTGATCCTGCGGTTCGCCCACGAAAACCCGCAGTCGGGATACCGGCGGACGTCGGCGAGCTCAAAGGCGTCGGAATCGCTGTCTCGGCGACGTCAGTACGCAAGGTGCTGATCGAAGCTCGTCTAGGGCCAGCGCCGGAGCGAGGCTCCTCGTCCTGGCGAGCGTTCCTGCGATCAGAGGCGGCGGACATGGTCGTCTGCGACTTATCTGTGGCGGGTCAGGGGCGTCGATGTCGGTTTGGGTGGAGCTCGGGGGTGTTGGGGTTGCTCTCGTCCGTGCCGCGGGAGCGCCCGGACTTGTCTTGGTGCTCGGAGCTTGTGCTTCGGCGACGTGATGGTTGATGGGTGGCCCTGCGGGCGGGCGGCCGCTCATTCGTCGAGGGCTGTCGACTTGATCGCGTGGCAGCAGTCGCATTGCGGGAGCGGGCCGCGGTTCATCGGATTGGGTGGGCGTCGGGCCCGCGAAAGACGTCGATCCGCAACGCCGCTGCGATGCTTCAGGGGATGTCGCCAGACTTGAGTTGTGGAGCGCGGACCAGGGGGATGTGGCCGTCCTTCCTTACAGCATCCACGAGCTCTTGAAAGGTGCGGAACGCCGCTTCTCCATGATCTTCACGGAGCTTGTTGATGTCGCGGAACTCGTCTTGGCCCGCCTGGCTGTCCGCGGCAGGAAGGCTACGGTAGATCTTGGCTTTGACGGATTCGACGGGCGCATCGTCGGGTTGCAGTCCCAATTTGGTGCGCTGATACCGGATCTCGCGGATGATCCAATTGACGGGCGGATAGTCGCGATCTCTTCTTGGCCACGGTTCGATCATCACCTCGATCCGTTTGGCGAGGAGGGACCGAACCAACCGGTCCATGCAATCATCTGGATGAAAGTCCGCGGAATTGTCGAATCCGATCGCGTCAACGCCGGCATCGACGAGCGGCGCGATTTGGAACCGGACGAGACGGTCCCAGCAGAGGCATTGACGGGTCAGGGGCGTCCCGCAGAGGCCGAGACGGCTGAGGAGCCGAAGCTGCAACGACAACCCCCTCGATCCGGGCGAGCATTTGGGCAGGTAGGTGGCTTGAGGAGACTGCCTGACGACCAGCGGCGACCCGACGTAGGCCCGAAGCGTGCCCCCGCGCTGATGAACGTCGCGGACAGCCTGGGCGAAGTCCTTTCGATTCGCCAGCCAAAGCAAGCCCAGGCAATACGACAGCTCGAACTGATCGATGTGCATAACCCGCTCATCGCGACCGGGCACCTCGTGCAGATCGTGCAGGCCGAAAGGATTGTGCAAGTGGTGGTCGCGGATTCCCGCTGCGATCAACGGGGTGGGCCAGTCTTCGAACCAGCCCTTCCATCCACGATCTGGTGTCACGAAGCGCACCTTGGGAACCCGCTGGAATCCATACAAGGCAACAGGCGCGGCCAACGCCATTAGCCAGTCGCCGAGGTTGGGCGCTTCGTCGAACGGAGACCTTCGCTCACTTCGTGCCACCGCCTAACGGCCAGGCCCGCCAAGGTCCCAGCCCGCTCACCGCCAGCGCGACCACAGCGTGAGTTCCAGATAGAGACACGCAGCCCTGGAGTATTCCCGAGCCCCGAGAGAAGCGGCCGACGAATTGCAGGACGCTCGCCGCAGGCTTCGGCCTGTCCACCGTCGTGCGCGCCGACGCTAAGCGTCGACACCGCCGCGCGGCTTCCCACACAGGAAATCGGGACATCTCCCTCTCCTGGCGAAGGACGCGGACCTCACAACGCAGCTCGCGCAGCTCAGCACGCTCCTCGCTCGACAGACCTTCGCGCGCGCCGGCGTCGTTCCCTGACTGCTTGACCCACAAGTGCAGCGACTCCGAGGAGACGCCGAGATCGCCCGCGACCTCCTCACCGAACGGTCGCTACGCCGGTACAGTTCGACTCTTCCCGCTGGCACTCCGGCGGGGACAGCATCTGGAAGTTCGATCCCCGTGGCATGGGCGGACATCCTCCTCGCCCGTTCGGACACTGCCGACCAAGCGCTCAGGTGTCCACGAAAGCGGGGCATTCGAGCTGCGCGGCGCGGGCAAACGCCTCCGCCTTTCGTAGCCAGGGTTGCATCCAAAGGGAGCTAAACAGGATCGAGCCGTAACCACGCGGGGGTGATGCGTGCGGACGGTGGCAGAGAGTGGTCGCGTTGGACCAACCGTCTACGCGACTACTGCCTCCCCGGTGCGTGGGTTCTTGCGCCGGCCAAATGGCACTGACATCTCGAACTCGACGCCTTGCGTCGTCAGGCGGCCCTTAACGTTCGTCGGAGCGGTGCCTTTCCTCGCCACGTCGCGAACGACGAAGCTAAGGAGACCGCGCGGGCGTGTAAGGCGGCCCGAGTAGAAGAGTTCGCCGTCCGTCCGGACGACCATGATCGTCGCCCCGTTGCCGACCGGATCGGTGAGGACGATGTGCTGCACCGACGTGCTCTGAGTCCGTTCGTCGAAGCGGGCGAGAAGCGCGGTGATCCACGGCCGCTCGAAGACTTTCGACGACTTCGCGAAGGCGCCAACCTCCGTCAGTTCGCCGTTCACGAATACCGTCCAGCGAGCCTTGCCGGCACGCAGACTGAAGCCGACCTTCCCGCTGAGCGGGATCCCGTAATCGCTGCCGCGCAGCAGCTTGCGCTCGGCCACGATTGCATGCCCTCGCATCGGCCGGAGAGAGAGCGGGATGAGCGCGTCCGCCGGGCCCGGCTTCCGCGCCACACCTTGCCGAAACGGCATGTCATCCCGCGCCAGACCGACCCGGTGCGCGATCAACGCCTTCGAGAACGCGAGCTGCCGCTGTTCTGGGCCGGGCTCCACCCGCTGGAGCTTGTCCAGTGCGACCAACGCGTCCTCGTCGCCGATGCAGCCGAGCGACTTGATCGCCTCGAACCGGACGATTGGCTCAGCAGCCGTCAGGCTCCTTGTCAGGCCAGTGCGGGCTTCCGCCAGGGGGATGAGGCGCAGACTGGTGGCCGCCACGGCCCGGTCGACCGGCGTCTCGCGCTTATCTGTCGCGAGCCTCGCGAGCAGCCTGGCGGTCTCGGCTGAGCGGTCCCGCAGGGCGAGCGCGCTGATTACCCGCGCGATGCTGACGTCGCTTGGCCGCGCGGCCCTGCGGCTCACGACGTCCTTCAGTGCGGCGACCTCTCGAGCCGTGAGCTTGAGCGCCTGGGGCTCGGAGAGCGCGAGCCGGTCGAGGGCGAACAGCCTGTGGAGCTTCAGCGGCAACGTGCGTGATTTCTTTGGCGTGTCTCGACGTTCCATCAGCAGGATGACCTCACCGCGCAGTGCTCTCGCATCGTGCTCGCCTGAGTTGAGGTCAGGTTCGTGCTCGTGCTGTCGAGCTCGCCGATGCCATCGTCATTCGAGTCAATGCCCATAAGGTTGGTGATCGTGCCATCGTGTTTGAGCCCGAGGTAGTGGCCCACCTCATGCCCCGTGAGGATCCCCAGGATGCTGCTCGAGAGCTCGACCACCGACCCGGTCATCACGTCCTTCGCGTCCTTGTCACACGGGCCTTTCGTTTTGCTCCAGCCGCCGGCATCGAGAATCGACTGAACGAAGAAGACGTCGATGCCGTCGTTTGGGCCCGAGAAGTCGTCAGTGAGGTCGGCCGCCTCAGCGCTATCCGAGATGATCAGATAGTCCAACGCCTCCGTAACGCCGATGCGTTGCCAGAAGAGTTTCCGGACACCGAGCGATGCCTGGCTGTAAATGTCTCGGACGACCTGAATCGCCTGTTGTACGGATACGACCTGCGCGCGCGTGACGACGCCCGAGAAGTCGTTCTCGTGGCCGACCAGGAAGATGCAGATGTTAATCGCCTTGCCCTTCATCAGCTCGAGCTGCTGGCGAAGTGACCGCGGCTGCGGCGTTCCGCCGAAGAGCGTGCCGTTTTCGTCCCGGAAGATGTAGCCGTAGACGTCGCTGTTGACGGAGAAGGGCGGCGTCATGCCCAGGCAACTCGCTGCGGTTGCCTTCAGGCTCAGATCCGCCATCGCCCGCCGCTTCTCATTGCGGTGCCACCAAGCCCGATCGTCTCGATCTCGGGCATCTATCGCCTCAGAATCTGCACGACTTCATCATCTCTCGTCCCTGTTTACTGCAGTGCGACCAGCACGCGGATCAGGCCCTCGCCGCGGGGGAGCCGATCCAGTGCCTTTCCAATCACCGCCCCGAAAGAGCGCTGTGGGTCGGACGCCTTCATCGCGTGGCCAGGCGTCGCGGCGGTGGTGAGGAGGTCGCCGACCTCTATAGCTTCCTCGCTCGCGTCGGCTTTGCACCACACGCGGCCGAGCAGGGCAACCGCGACATGCGGGACGCCGGCGGCACGGCGGCCGAGCAGAATGCCGGGGCGAAGGTCATTCGCGCCTGCTACCACGCCGGCGACTTGGCGATCGTACGCTTTCCTGCTCATTCGTAGCCGCGCCCGGCGGCCGATGGAGACGACCGTGCCGGGAGTCAGGCCCTGCGGGTCATCGACCTGAAACTCTTCGGCGCAGTCGGCGTTGCGCAAGATGATGTCTCCGGCGAAGGTGACGTTGCCCTGGCTGTCGAGCACGATGTCGTCACGATCGTGATCGTCGTTGCGGATAATAAAGAGCCGTCCGCCCGCCTGATCGCGGTTGTTGGTCGCGCGCAGACTGTAGTGCTGGGTCCCGAAGCCGTGAGATTGGAGGTCGATTCGCGGGCTGCCGGTCCTCTCCAGATATAGATTTCCGCCGATCGCCAATTCGGCGTTCGCATCACTCTTCCCGATTACAACCCTGCCGATCGTCAGCGAGATCGGGCTGACGGAACCGCTCTCGTCTTTCACCGGCACTGGTTGCGTCGCCCCACTGAGTGCTTGGTCGATTTGTAAGTTGAGCGCCATCGAGATCGCCTCCTAGCGTTGGCTAACCAGCATCCCGTACTGCCCTCGCCTCCATTCGCCGAGTGACCGGCACCGGCGCCGAATGACCGGCACCGGGTGAGAGCGTAACTGCAAACTCTGCACCACGCTGCCAGGCGGCTGCAACAGGTTGAGACCGAGTTCCGTGAACTCCTAATGAGGCGGTGCGTTTCTCAGTGGGCAACGGATGGAGTCTGCGGCCTCCTTGCAGCGCGGACCAGCTCCATCACTGGACACTTCGACCGCCACCCGCTGCTGATTGGCCAGCACAGCACCTCCGTCCGGACGCTGCAGGGCCTGGCCACCGCGCTTGGGGTGCGCTCGTGATCGGCTTCGAGCATGGGCCGGCCGAGAAGCCGGTCCGCGAGCTCGTCCCGGCCTGACATCTCGCTCGACGGCGCGCTCGAGCAACACGGCGAACTGCTGCGCGCAAGTCAGGCGCGCACGCCGTCCGTGTGCTTGGCTTGCGCGAAGACGCCGCTTCCGACAGAAGCTGGCCGAGCTCGGATCCGGCACCAGCGCGGCGGCTACTGCGACCCCGAGTCGCAAGCCTTCATCGAGAGCCGGCTCGGTAAACTGAAAGAACGGGAGGCGTGGATGAACGGGGTGCGAAACCCTCGACGACGCCCGTCGCGGCATCGGCGGCTACGCCGACCGCTAACACCACCGGCCCACTCGGGCCGTGAACTACCGAACGCCCGACGAGGTCCGCGGGACCTGAGAGGTGGACAACGACTACAGAAAACCGCGGCCTAGCCTGTCACCCGCGGGGAGTAAGTCACCTGATCGCCCGTGGCGGTTGGGTTCGAGCGGCCACGAGGCCTCTGCTGGAATGCTTTGATTGAGAAGTCATGCAGGCCTTTGGCAGAGGGGGTTCGTGATGTCGACAGCAACATGCGACATTCGCTTCTCGCTTCAGAATCGCTACGCCGAGGACAGTCTCGTCAACGCGCTGACGAAGCTGGGAATTTCGAATCGTGCCGTCACCATCTCCGGTCGCGCGACGAGGAGCGAGAGAGAGATCAGCAAGGAGGACTTCATCGGTGCGAGCGTTGAGGAGATCCGCACCAGGCTGACGAACTTCTTGGACGAGCACGAGCTCCCTCGTGACAACGACCTCGTGATCCTCGACATGGAACCGCAGGGGTTCGCTCCCGTGCGCCTGGGTGAGTTCGCGGAGGACAAGAACAAGAAGCTGCTGCGGGATCTGATCGCCGCGTACCGGCGGCGCATCCGCGTCGCCCGACAGGAGCTGCGAAAGACCAGGAAGCCCGGCCTGAAGCTCGGCCTCTACCAGGTCATCGTCCCGGATGGGAAGGGCTAGCAGTCCGAGGAGTTCAAGCGGCGCATGCGCGGATACGTCGAGGCCGGCGAGCAGGGGATGTACGACCAGCTCGACTTCATCTGCCCCGTGCTCTACCAGCGCTTCGATGCCGACGACGCCACGCCTGAGACGCTCCGCAAGTGGCTCGCCCGCTCCACCCGGCAGGCGATCGAGGGATCCCTCAAGTTGAGCCGCAGGAACGGTTCCCGGATACCGCTCGTCCCCGTCCTCAGCTTCTGGGTCTTCAACAAGAGGCCGCCGGATGACCCGGTCCGACCGGCCGTCGCTCCCGAGAGCTTGGCTCGACAGCTGCAGATCGTGCAGGACGCCGTCGGAATCGAAGCCATCCTGTTTTGGTCGGGGTGGCAGACAACGGATGAGATGAAGTCGGACAAGAAGCCGGTCGAGCCGATCGACATCCACGGTTTCCTCGTCAGCGTCGGCTCGCTGCCCTGGCCGGGGTGCACATGAACAAATGGTTCGGCTTTGCCAATAATCGAATCGATGATGTGGGCCGAACCGTGCGGGTTGCGCGCGCCGACTACGTACAGCACAGCCGGAAGAGTTGCGGTAGCCGCCAGCTGCCTAGAGTTTTTCGACCGGCCTCGACAGACGAGCGCCGGGCTGGCGAGCTGGCATCGCCATATCGCGCCGCGAGCAGGCGCAAGCGGGTCATTCTTGACTCGCCGCCGAGGTGCTCATGACGGTGGCGCGAGGGCTTTTCGACTCGTTGAGTCTTGACCCACAGGAGGTGCTCTTCGTAATCACTGCCCGCACGGATGGGGTGTCTATGGCTGTGGGGTGTCCAAACTCAGTTCGCGCCGCGAGAAATCCGGATTTGCAGGCGGAACGCAGTTTCAAAATCGCACACCTGTCCGCCGCGAACCGGAATCTCCCTGCAAATCCGCCGCGACCGAATTTAGGCACCTACGGGCTCAGGACAACTCAGCGATGCGCGAGCACCCGGTCGATGATCCCGTACTCGCGCGCCTCTTCGGGCGTCATGAAGTAGTCGCGCTCCATGTCCTTGGAGACCCGCTCCAGCGGCTGGCCGCTGTGCTCGGCGATGATCTCTTCCAGGCGGCGCTTGACGTTGATCACCTCGCGCGCCTGGATCTCGATGTCGGTTGCCTGTCCCTCGAAGCCGCCGGAGAGCTGGTGGATCAGGATCTTCGCGTTTGGTAGCGCCATCCGCTTCCCCTTGGTGCCACCGGCGAGGAGCAGGGCGGCCGTCGCTACCGCGATCCCCACGCACATCGTCTGGATCTCGGGCCGCACGTACTGCATCGCGTCGTAGATCGTGAGCCCGGCGTAGACGGAGCCGCCGGGCGAGTTGATGTAGATCGAGATCTCCTTGTCCGGCTCCTCCGACTCGAGGTGCAGGAGCTCGGCCACGACCAGGTTGGCGACTTGGTCGTCGATCGGTGTCCCGAGGAAGATGATCCGGTCCTTGAGCAGGCGCGAGTAGATGTCGAACACTCGCTCCCCGCGCGAGTCCTGCTCGATCACCATCGGGATCACGGTCATCGAAAGCGCTCCCAGCGGCTCGAGCACAAGGCGGCGACAGGGGCGGCCAAGCGCGGGAGCAAGCCGCCGCCCGACTGAGCGGCGATCGGAGCGAGCACGGTGTCAGATGATCGCGCACGCGTTTCGCGGAGCGACGCGGGAGTGCGACTCTCTTGCGCCGGGCG
>WNGF01005112.1_pt1 | contig 23257 bp, 23 predicted proteins | sample 5400641 | NCBI WGS metagenome assembly WNGF01 (sample SAMN13153371, study PRJNA577476) | soil metagenome | isolation source: 80 cm soil or saprolite under grassland replicate 2 | place: USA:California | collected 2016-06-15 | reverse complement strand
GCCTGCTCGCGCTCTGGCCCTGGGTGGAACGGCGGGTCACCGGAGACCAGGAGCTCCACAACTTGCTCGACCGCCCTCGGGACGCTCCGTGGCGGACGGCAGTCGGCACCGCCGTCCTCACCTGGGTGTTCGTCGTCTTCCTCGCCGGCTCCGCCGACCGGGCAGACGTTCTCTTCGGGCTCGACTACAGGGCCCAGATCTGGGCCTACCGAGTGCTCGCGTTCGTCCTGCCGGTCGCGGTGCTCGTCGTCACCCGGCGCGTCTGTCTCGAGCTGCGCCGGGGCGAGCTGGTGGCGCTGGAGCGCAAGCGGGCCGAGGACGAAGCTCAGGCGGCCGGCTGAGGCGCGAGGCGGTGCGACCGCAGCCAGGCGCCGAGGTCGGCGAAGAGGCCGTCCACGAAGCCCGCTGATCGCAGCTCCTCCGAGGAGAGGCCGTGCCTCGTCTCGCGCAGCGAGTGCGCGCCGGCGGGGTAGACCCGCACCGTGAAGCTGCGCTCTCCGTCGGAGGCGATCGCATTCAGCGTCGCCACGTTCTCTGGTGTGTAGACGCGCTTGTCCACGCCGCCCAGCTGCCAGAGCACCGGAATCCGAAGCGAGCGGATCGCGGGTCTCGGGTCGAACCCGCCGTCGGGGCGGCCGTCGAGCGCCGCCTGGATCTCCGCCTGGGTCGGCGGCGGGATCCTCGCCCCGTCTCTGGTCAGGGCGCTGTAGGCGCGCTGGCGTCCGACCGACATCGCGGGGCCGGACTGGATGGTCGCGAAGGCGACGGCGGGGGACTGCGACGCCGCGAGCGGGATGAGGAGACCAGCCTGGCTCCCACCCGAGAGGCCGATTCGCCTCGGATCGATGTCGGCGCGGCCCTGGAGCCACGCGACTCCTGCGAGGGCGTCACCCGCGAGGTTCCGCAGGTTCGCCTCGTCCGCGCTCTCGGAGTAGCGGCCAGTCGACCCGCCAACCCCCCGCTTGTCGTACGACAGCACGGCGAGGCCCTCGGAGGCGAAGAACATACCCCAGAGGTCGTACGTGGCTCTCGTCGCCCGCACCGAGCCCGGCACCAGGACCACCGCGGCAAGCGGATCGGGTCCCGCAGGCCGAACGAGCTTGCCGGCGAGGCGGACGTCCCCGTTGCTGAACTCCGCGGCCTCGGTCACCAGCGGAAGCCGGGCAGCCTGGCGGCCGTTCCGGCGGAGAGCGACGACCTGCCCCGACGACCCCCGGACGAGTTGGATCCGCAACCGGACGGGCCAGACGGAGAGCACGCCCGGGCCGCCCACGAAGGCGTCTCGTGAGAGCTGCGAGAGTTCACGTAGCGCGCCACTGTGGTAATCGACGAGGCGGAGACCCGTGCCGGACGGCCCCACAACGAGAGCGATGACCGTCCCGTCGGCGAGGCGGTAGGCGCCGACCGCCTCCCGGAGCTCGTCGGCGCTCGATGGGCGCAGTCGAAGGAGCTCGAAGCGGCCTCGGCCCAGTCTCGTCCGGGCGGTGCCGGCGATCCGGCTGCCCGTTCGGACCCCCTCGAGCAACGTCCCGTTCGGAAGCGTCAGCGCGATGTGCGCTCCGCGTATTCGCACCCGCCGAAGCGCGGCCGCGACGGGACGGGCGGCGATTCCGATCGCGGCCGTCCCCTCGGGCCTTCCAGGACGCGACAGCGTCACCCGCAGGACGACGGGACGGCCCCCGATCTCGTATCCGCCCACCCACGTGTCGACCGCGGCTCGAGCCGGTGCCGTCCCGATCCCGCGGCCGCCCACCACTGCTGCGGCCAGCCCGGCAAGGAGGACGATCGCTGCCAGACCCCTCAGGCGAATCACTGCGGCAGGGTAGCGTCCTCTACCGCGCGGTAGACGGTCTACCGTCGCGCCGGAATTCGCAGCTTCACGACTCCACGAGCCGTGCCCGCGGTAGTGGTGACAACGATCGCTGCGCGGCCGCCGAGCAGCGCCGCGAACGCGCCGCGTCCGAGCCGGAGCGTGCCCTGCGTCCGGCGAGAGCACGCCGTGCAGAGCAGGGCGAGCACATGCGGTCGTTCGGCGCCGACGCGCACCACGCGGGCAGCGGTGGCCGGCCGCGCGAGGGAGAGCGTCCACCGCACCTGGATCGTGCCGATGGGACGCACCGGCCGGTGAGAGAACGGGTGAGGAACGAGGTTGTGCCGCGGCCCGACCGTGACGAAGAGCCGCGAGGTGCGGGCCGAGAAGGTGCCGACGCGGGTGCCGTCCGCCGTGACGAGGGTGGTGCCCAGGGGAAGGCCTGGACGGTTGGAGCCCGTGATCAGGTCCTTCAGGCGCCCGCCGATGCCGAACTGTGGTACCACGAGCACGACGGCGAGCAGCGCAAGGCCCGTCACGAGAGCGTTCCGGCGCATGCGAGCGCCCTCGCGGTGCGGGCGCACGCCGGCCCGAGCCAGCACGTCGTCCCAATTCGGCTCGGGCGAGGTGGTCCTCCAGTCGTCGAGGATCGTCTGGACCGTGGGATCGAGACCATTCACGCGTGAACCTCCTCGAGTCGGCGGCGCACGGCCCCACGGGCCGCGTGCAGCGCTGCGGCCACGGTTCCGGGCGCGATGCCGAGCGCCTCGGCGATGGTCTGGTAGTCGAGATCGGCGTAGTAGCGAAGGAAGAGGACGAGGCGCTGGCGCTCGGGAAGGAGCGCAACCGCCGCCCGGACGCCGCCCTCCTCGGAGTGGCCGTTGCGTGATGGCCTGTCGGCATCCGGCACGTGCTCCGGGCTGTCGGGCGATCGTCTGCGCCGCTCGCTCAGCGCCGCGTTGACCACGGCTCGCCAGACCCATCCGTCGAGCGATCCGGCTCGCCGGAAGCTCGCACGCGCGCGGACGGCGTTCGCAAGCGCCTCCTGGACGGCGTCGCGCCCGGCCTCGCGGTCTCTCAGGATCGCGGCGGCGACGCTGCAGTACTCGTCGAAGCGCGCGCGGTAGAGGGTCTCGAGCGCGTGGACGTCGGTGCCGGTTCGCGTGATCCGTTTGACCACGGTGCTACTCATATGACGCTCGGCTCCGCGATTTGCTTTAGACGATCCAGTGATGGAGCAATGGGCCCGAGTCGAGCACTACCTCACAGATCTGCTCGTGCGTCCCGATCCGGCGCTGGAGGCCGCCCTCGAGGCCGGCGCCGCGGCAGGCCTGCCGCGGGGCGAGGTCTCGCCGAGCCAGGGCAAGCTGCTCGAGCTGCTCGCGCGGATCCAGGGCGCGCGGGCCATTCTGGAGATCGGCACGCTGGGCGGGTACAGCACGATTTGGCTTGCGCGGGCGCTGCCGCCGGGCCGCCGGCTGATCACGCTCGAGGTGGACGCGAGCTACGCCCGGTCGCCCGTTCCAACATCGACAACGCCGGTCTGGCCGGGGTCGTCGAGCTCCGCGTCGGACCGGCGCTCGAGACGCTTCCGCAGCTGGCCGCCGAGGGCTGTGGCCCCTTCGACCTGATCTTCATCGACGCCGATAATCAGAGCAATCCGGAGTACCTCGCGTGGGCGCTCGAGCTCTCCCGCCGCGGCACGCTGATCGTGGCCGACAACGTCGTGCGCGGCGGGGCGGTGGTAGACCACGCCGAGGACGACCCCCACGTCCGCGGCGTACGCCGCTTCTACGAGCTGCTCGCCGCCGAGCCTCGGGTGAGCGCGACCGCGATCCAGACAGTGGGGGCAAAGGGCTACGACGGCTTCGCCCTCGTGCTCGTCACGGCAGACCGCTAGCGACTACCGTGCCCCGCATGCGCGCCGCCTTCATCGACCACGTGACCCTGACCGTTCGCGACTACGAGGCGAGCAGGCGTTTCTACCGCGCGGCTCTCGCGCCGTGGAGCAGCCGGGAGGTCGACTACGGCGATGCAGCCGGATTCGGCCCGGAGGGAAGCGAGGATCTCGTGGTCGCGCCGGGCGGGCCGCCGTCGGCGCCGCTGCACCTCGCCTTCGCGGCACCTGATCGCGCGACGGTGGACGCGTTCCACGCGGCGGCGGTTGGGGGCGGGAGGTCGCGACAACGGGGCCCCGGGTCTGCGCTCCCGCTACCACCCCGGCTACTACGCCGCGTACGTGCTGGACCCGGACGGCAACAACGTCGAGGCCGTCTTCCACGATCGCTCCGTTTCCTCCTAGAATCCGCTCGCTGTCCGACCAGGGAGGGGACTATGGCGACAATCGAGCAAGAGGCTGTCGACCAGTTGGCCGAGGATTTCGGCGGGGGGCTGCTCCTGCCGCAGGACGAGGGCTATCACGATGCCCGAAGCATCTATAACGCGATGATCGACCGGCGGCCGGCGCTGATCGCGCGGCCGACTGGCACGGCAGATGTGATCGCCGCCGTCAACTACGCCAGTGGGCAGCAGCTGCCCGTTGCCGTCAAGTGCGGCGCGCACAGCGTCGCCGGGCACGGCACGTGTGACGACGCATTGCTTCTCGACCTGTCCCTGCTGAAAGGCGTGCACGTCGATGCGGGCCGCGGCACCGCCCGTGCCGCAGGCGGAGTGCAGTGGGGCGAGTACGACCGCGAGACGCAGGCGTTCGGCCTCCACACCCCGGGCGGTCGCGTGACGACTACGGGCGTCGGCGGCTTCACGCTCGGAGGCGGCTACGGCTGGACGTCCCCAAAGTTCGGTCTAACGTGCGACAACCTGATCTCGGCCGACGTCGCCACCGCCGACGGCCGGCTCGTGACCGCGAGCGAGACCGAGAACGAGGACCTGTTCTGGGGTCTGCGCGGAGGCGGCGGTAACTTCGGCGTCGTCACGTCCTTCGAGTACAGGCTGCACCCGCTCGGGCCGATCATCCTCGGGGGCCTCTTCCTGTTCACGCTGGAGCAGGGCGAGGAGGCGATGGCTGCCTACCGCGAGGTGGTCGAGGGCGCGCCGGACGAGCTGGGGACGGCCGCGGCCATGCTGACTGCCCCTCCGGAGGAGTTTGTCCCGGGGCACCTGCACGGCAAGCCGGCCCTGGGCTTCATCATCTCCTACGCCGGCGATCCTGAGCAGGGCGCGAAGGTGCTGGCTCCGCTCAAGGCCGTCGGCCCGGCCGCCGACCTCGTCGGACCCATGCCCTACCGGGTGCTGCAGACGTTGATCGATCCGATGGCGCAGCCCGGCTTTCGGAACTACTGGCGCGGGCTGCACCTGACGGCGTTGAACGAGGACGTCGTCGAGACGTTCCTGCGCTTCCCGACCGAAGGTCTCTTTCCGCTCTCGTTTCTGATCCTCTTCCAGCACGGAGGCGCGGTCTCCCGGGTGCCGGACGACGCGACCGCGTTCAGCCATCGCGAGGCGACGTTCATGGCGCACCCCATCGGATGCTGGGAGTCACCGGCAGATGACGAGCGTCACCTCGCCTGGGTCAACCAGGTGACGGATGCGTTCGAGCCGTTCAGGACGGGCGGCGTCTACCTCAACTTCATGCCCGACGAGGGCGACGCGAGCGTTCGGGCGGGCTACAGCTCCGGCAAGTACGAGCGTCTGGCGGCGCTGAAGGCCGAGTACGACCCGGACAACATGTTCCGCTTCAACCAGAACATCGCGCCGGCACCGGCGGGCGCCTAGCAGTCGGCGAGGGTCCTCGGGCGTCGCCCGGGGACCCTCGCGTGCCTACGCGGGGTCAACCGGACTGTGGGTTCCCACCAGTTCTGCTCAGTAGACTCCGCCCGTGCCGCTCGACCCGCTGACCGACGAGCAGCGGGAGATCCGCGAGCTCGTCCGCACGCTCGCACGCGAGCGGATCGCGCCGCGGGCAGCGGAGATCGACAAGAAGGCCGAGTTTCCCTGGGACGTCGTCGAGCTCTTTCGGGAGCACGAGCTGTTCGGGATCATGTTCGACGAGGAGTACGGCGGCCATGGGGCCAGCGCCCTGCTGACCCTGGTCGCCGTCGAGGAGGTGGCGAAGGTCTGCGCGACGAGCGCGCTCGTCCTCGCGGTCCAGGAGCTGGGCTCACTCGGGCTCAAGCTGCACGGCACGGACGAGCAGAAGAACCGCTACCTCCCCCGGCTCGCCTCCGGCGAATGGCTCGGCGCCTACGCTCTGACCGAGCCGGGCTCCGGGTCCGATTCCGCGGCGATGCGAACGACGGCCAGGCGAGAGGACGACGGCTACGTGCTGGACGGCTCGAAGCGCTTCATCACGAATGCCGGTGTCGCCCAGCTCTACACCGTCTTCGCCAAGACCGATCCCGCCGCGGGCCACGCGGGCATCTCCGCGTTCGTCATCGAGGCGGACGCGCCGGGGTTCGAGGTCGGCCGCATCGAGCCCAAGATGGGGATCAAGGGGTCGACCACAGGCGAGGTCTTCTTTACCGGGTGCCGGGTCCCCGCCGAGGCCCTGCTCGGCGAGGAGGGCGAGGGGTTCCGGATCGCCATGCGCATCCTCGACCGCTCGCGACCTGGGGTGGCCGCGCAGGGGCTCGGCCTCGCGCAGGGCGCGACCGACTACGCGCTCGAGTACGCGAAGACGCGTGAGGCGTTCGGGAAGCCAATCGCCGAGCAGCAGCTCGTGGCCGCGATGCTGGCGGACATGGAGACGAAGTGCGAGGCGGCGCGCGGGCTCCTCTACAAGGTCGGAATCGCCATCGACGAGGGCGCGCCCGACGATCAGCTGACGAAGCTGTCCGCGATGACCAAGCTCTACTGCACGGACGTGGGCATGGAGGTCACCACGGACGCGGTGCAGATCCTCGGCGGCTACGGGTACATGCAGGAGTACCCGGTGGAGCGAATGATGCGCGACGCCAAGATCACGCAGATCTACGAGGGCACGAATCAGATTCAGCGGCTCGTGATCGCGCGCGAGATGCTCAAGGAGCAGCGCGCGTTTCTCCTGGCCGGTGTTGGCTAGAGCGCGCTGATTCCCGCCGCGCCCGGCGTACACTCCGGACGTGTCCGCCTGTCCCGAGTGCGGCGAGGAAAACCCTGCGCGGGCGCGGTATTGCTGGTCCTGCGGGAGTGCCCTCGACGTCTCGTCCCCGCTCGCGGCCGAGCTGCGGAAGACGGTCACGGTCATCTTCTGCGACGTCACCGGGTCGACGAGCCTGGGAGAGGAACAGGATCCCGAGCACCTCCGCCGGGTCATGTCCCGCTACTACGAGGAGGCGCGGGCGGTGCTCGAGCGCCACGGCGGGCGGGTCGAGAAGTTCATCGGGGACGCGGTCATGGCCGTCTTCGGGATTCCCCGTCTCCACGAGGACGACGCCCTGCGGGCGCTGCGCGCGGCGGTGGAGCTACGCGACGCGCTCGCGCAGCTGAACGAGGAGCTCGAGCGCTCGTTCGGCGTCCGCATCGCGGTGCGGACGGGTGTGAACACCGGGGAGGTGATCGCGGGCGACGCCGCCGGCGGCCACGGGTTCGTGGCCGGCGACGCCGTCAACGTCGCCCAGCGCCTGGAGACTGCGGCGGCGCCGGGCGAGATCCTGATCGGGGAGCCGACCTTCCAGCTCGCGCGCGACGCGATCCGCGCGGAAGCGGTCGAGCCGCTCGTGCTCAAGGGCAAGCGCGACCCCGTCCGCGCCTACCGCCTACTCGACGTCGTGCCCGGGGCGCCTGCACATGCGCGCCGACTCGACTCGCCGATGGTCGGGCGGGAACGCGAGCTGGCGATGCTCCAGGGCACCTTCGCCCGGCTCGTTCCCGAGCGCTCATGCCACCTGTTCACCGTGCTGGGCGCTGCAGGGGTCGGCAAGTCGAGGCTGGTCGGTGAGGCACTCCGCGAGCTCGCGGACGAGGCGATCGTGCTCTCCGGAGCCTGCCTCCCGTACGGCGAGGGCATCACCTTCTGGCCCGTGCTCGAGATCGTCAAGCAGGCGACGGGTCTCACGGAGGAGGACTCGCTGCCGGAGGCGGTCGCCAAGATCGCCTCGGCGCTCGACGACGATTCGGACCAGGTAGTGGCCCAGCGCGTCGCCGAGGTCATCGGGCTGGCCGAGACCGCCGCGACGGCCGAGGAGGGATTCTGGGGCGTGCGCAGGCTGCTCGAAGGCCTCGCTCAGCGGCGGCCGCTGATCGTGGTCTTCGACGACCTGAACTGGGCGGAGCCGAATCTGCTCGAGCTGATCGAGCACATGGCCGAGTGGTCGCGCGACGCCCCGATCCTGCTCATCTGCATGGCCCGGCCCGAGCTGCTGGAGCTGCGGGCCGGGTGGGGAGGAGGCAAGCGGAACGCGGCCACGATCTTCCTGGAGCCGCTCTCGCAGGGCGAGTCCGAGGCCCTGATCGAGAACCTGGTGGGCGAGGCCGCGCTCGAAGGCGAGGTGCGGGAGCGGATCCGGGAAGCCAGCGGCGGCAACCCGCTCTTCGTCGAGGAGATGGTGGCGATGCTCATCGACGACGGGCTGCTTCGGCGCGAGGACGGGCGCTGGATCGCGACGGGAGACCTCTCGGGCGTGCGGGTGCCGGCCTCGATCCAGGTCCTGCTCGCGTCCCGGCTCGACCAGCTCGACGGTCCCGAGCGGCGTGTGCTTGAGCGGGCTGCGGTCGAGGGCAACGTCTTTCACAGCGGCGCGGTCGAGGCACTCGCCGCCCCGGATGAGCACGAGAGCGTCGGGGCCTGCCTGCTCGAGCTCGTGCGCAAGGAGCTCGTTCGGCCGCATCGCGCGGCCTTCGCCGAGGAGGAGGGCTTCAGCTTCCGCCATCCCCTCATCCGGGAAGCGGCGTATGCGGCCATGCCCAAGAAGGTGCGCGCCGAGCTCCACGAAGGGTATGCGGCCTGGCTCGAGCAGCGGCCCGGCGAGTACGAGGAGATCCTCGGGTACCACCTGGAGCAGGCGTTCCGGTACCGCAGCGAGCTCGGACCGGTCTCGGAGGAAGACCAGGCGATCGGGGTGCGTGCCTCGGAGCTGCTTGCCTCCGCCGGACGTCGCGCGCTCTCTCGAGGTGACGTGCCAGCGGCCGTCGACCTGCTCGCGCGCGCCCTCCTCCTCGAGCCGGAAGGATCGGGGGCCCGCCTGGAGCTCCTGCCCGAGCTCGGCGCCGCCCTCCGGGAGTCGGGCGAGCTGGCCCGCGCCGAGGAGCTACTCGAGGAGGCGGTCGAGGCGGCGAGGGAGGCCGGGAACCGAGGTGTCGAGCTGGCTGCGTTGATCGAGCGCGCCGCGCTCCTCCTGCTCAGCGACCCCGCGACGACGGACCAACTGCTCGAGGAGGTCGAAGCGGCCGTGCCGTCGCTCGAGGAGCTCGGCGACGACCGCGTGCTCGCCTCGGCCTGGACCCTGATGGGGCTCCGGTCCGGTCTCTGGAAGGGACGCTTTGCGCGCGGCGAGGAGGCGCTGCAGAAGGCCCTCATGCACGCGCGCAGGGCGGGGGATCGCCGGCAGGAGGCGACCATCCTCGGCCAGCTGTCCTTTGCGGCCGCCATGGGGCCGACGCCGGTGTCCGAGGCGATCTCCCGTTGCCAGGAGATCCTCGACGAGGCGCGCGGAGATCGCCTGGTCGAGGCCGGCGTCGCCCGTTACCTCGCCCCACTCGAGGCCCGGCGGCGGCGGTTCGATGAGGCCCGCACCCTGGCCGCGAGAGCGCGCGCCACCTACGAGGAGCTCGGCATGGAGCTTCTTGGACAGGCAGCGGGCACGCACGCGCGGGGGGACATCGAGCTCCTGGCGGGGGACTACGAGGCCGCAGAGCGTGAGCTCCGGACGGGCTCGCTCGCGCTCGAGCGAATGGGTGAGCGCGGGTATCTGTCGACCGTGTCCGCGTTCCTGGCCCAGGCGCTCTACGGCCTCGAACGTTTCGAGGAGGCCGGCGAGTCTGCCCGCCGCTCGCTCGAAAGCGCGTCGGAGGACGACATCTGGTCCCAGGCGCTCTCGCGCGGGACTCTTGCCAAGGTGCTCGCGCATCGCGGCGCCTGCGCCGACGCGGAGCGGTGCGCGCGCGAGGCGGTGCAACTCGTCGAGGACACTGACGCCATCGACCTGCACGGAACAGCCTTGCTCGATCTTGCCGAGGTGCTCCTGCGCGCCGGGCACTCCGAGGAGGGTGCGGCGCGCGCCGAGGAGGCCCTGCATCTCTTCGAGCGCAAGGAGAACGAGGTCTCCGCGGATCGGGCTCGCTGGCTGATGGCGAGCGTGGCGCAGCCGCCGCGCGTTACGGCCTCGGAAGATCCAGGCGATCGAGCATCGTGAGGTCCAGCGGCGCTGTTCCACAGGGCGGCACGTAGAGCGTGGAGAGGGCCGTGACGTGCTCGGCAGAGAGCTCGGACAGGCGCATCGTTCGCACGAGGGGATCGAAGCCGGGGTAGGGCGAGGCCTCGTAGACAATGACCTCGTGCTCTTTGGGGTACTGCTCGAGGAGGGTTTCGACGAGGACGGCAAGGCCGCCCGCCACGGCGTCGACGGCGGCGGTGATGCTTCCGACGGTGCCGATCTGCCACAGGATCAGTGCCGCCGTGGAGTCGATCCGGCGCCGATGCACCAGGAAGTCGGTGGCCTCGTAGCTCTGGCAGCCGAAACGCGAGGGATCGACGCCGAGGTCGGCGAAGAGGCAGTCTTCGGCGGAGACGGCCGGGAGCATGCGGGCAGGGAAGCCCTCGGCCCGCGCCCGGCGTACGGCCTCGTGGGAAGGGGCGACGAAGACGCCCGGGTGCCCGTAGAGGGCGGCGCAGACGTCGAGCCCGTCGCGCACGTGACGGAGGATCGCCTCCGTCATGGCCTCGTATGCGTCGGCGCGGGTCTCGCCCACGTAATAGAGCTCGTGGAGAGAATGGGTCCTCGGGTTCAGCTGCTCGAGGAGCTCTTGCATGACAGGCTCGGCGACGAGCGACAGGACGACGTCGGCGTGCTCGATCGCGCTGCGCGCCTCGGGCGTGAGCTGCGTTCCGAGTTGGATGCCCGTGCCGACGACCGTCAACGAGCCGGAGCTCACCGGCTAGATCGAGTGGGTTAGACGAGCCAGATTACGAGCCAGCGGGCAGGTGCGGACGCCTGACTCATCACTGCCTGAACGCGGGAAAAGTCGCTCTCGCAGAGGAAGTCCTGTGCCGCGATGCTCAACCCGGACTCCTCACGAAGGAACGTCACCCGATCGCGGATGTACCGCCCCAGGCGTTCGTCGTCCTGGACCAGGTCGCGCAGAAAGGCTCTGACTTCCGCCGCGAGTTCCTTGTTGAACGTGGCGATCTCGTTGTACTTGTCGGGTGGTTCGGTCATCTCTGCACCTCCCCGATGCTGAAGCCAGCGAAGCCAGGCGACTCTACGCCCAAGGCGCTTTCGCGTCAATCACATTGCCCTGCTCGCAGCGACGCCTTGTAGGCGCGCTTGGCCGCCTGGTAGCGCTCCCGCGCCTCGTTCGAATCCACGTCGCCCAGCGTGGGGTGGTTCGGCACCAGCTCGCGGGCCGCCTCCACGCCGAAGCGCTTGGCGAGCACGGAGCCAAGCGCTGTCACCTTCATCGCACCGAAGCCGGGCAGCGCCTCGATGCGGCGGCGCAGGTCGGAGCCGTCCTCGGCCTCCGTCCAGAGCCGCGACGCGTCGCCTGCGTAGTCGCTGACGACCGCGCGGCAGAGCTCCTGAACGCGGCGCGCCATCGTGCCCGGGAAACGGTGGACGGCCGGCTTCTCGCGGAAGGCCTCCTCCAGTCGGTCGGACTCCATGCCCGCGATCTCGGCTGCGTCCAGGCGCCCGAGGCGCTGCTGCAGCTTGACCGGGCCGGAGAACGCGGTCTGCACGGGCACCTGCTGGTCGAGCGCGAAGCCGATCAGGAGGGCGAGCGGGTCGCGGGCGATCAGCTCGTCCGCCTCGTCGATCCCCGTGAAATAGAGCCGGTCGGGTCGCGTGGGCGCAGCGGCCACGTCTCGATCTTATGTCACACGCCTTGCCCCTTGTCCGGCGCCTAAACGAGTCGATCGACCACGCCCTCCGCCAGGATGCCGAGCCGCTCGTATCGCTCGAACGCCTCGCGCCAGCGGCGGTCGGCAGCGACCAGCGGAGCAAGAAAGGACGCCGCCTGCGCGAGCTCGCCGCCGTGGGCTGCGGCGAGGGCGCCGGCGAGCGCGACGTCCTCCTCGGGCAGCCCGGCCTCGCGGGCCGCCTCCACCTCCTCCTCGACCGAGGCTCCGGGACCGATCTGGTTGCGACGCCGGTAGCCCGCGGCCAGGCGGTGGAGCCGCCGCAGCTCGGCGAGTGGCTCGGGATGGTCTTCGATCCGTAGGTCGAACGCCCGATCGTCCCAGGGCTTTCCCGTGCTCTCGGCGGGAACGACGAGGATCCCCGCCGCCTGCCGCCCGCGGAAGTCGCCCCCCGCCGCTTCGCCCGCGTCCAGCGCCCCGAGGAGTCGTTCGGCGAGCGTCCCCGACCCGCCGGCGAAGGCCTCGGCCATCGCCGGCCAGACGCCGGCCGAGGCGAGCATGTTGCCCTGGACGAGGACGCCGTCTCCGGCCAGGTGGCCGGCCTCGCGAATACAGGCCGCCCCGGTGTGGATCGCCCCCCGCCCGTCGGCCGCGAGAAAGGCGACCTGTCTGGAGTCCCGGCGCTCGTCGGCCTCGAGCAGCTCGGCGAGGGCGTCGTCCGGGGAGCGGCCGGAGGCCATCAGCTCGAGCCCCAGCGGGCCGTAGCTTCTCTCGCCGAACGCCTGCGTCGCGATCGCTCCGACGCCCGCCAGCGCCCAGGGCACCACCCCGCCGGTGGCGAAGGCGCGGGACTGAACGGCGACTCCGAGCTCGCCGGTCTCCGGATCGCGGGCGACGATCGAGTAGGTCACGACGATTCGAGTGCCGAGACCAGGGCGGCGAGGTCCGCGCGCCAGATCTGCTCGGGAACCGGTGGCAGGATGTCATCCCAGATCGCGGCAAAGCTGCCGATCAGCTGTGGCATGCGTGCCGGCCGAGCCATGAACCACCAGTGCAGGTGCTCGCTGCCGTCACCCCAGCGGCAGACGTGCACGCGGCCGATCTCGCCGATCGAGCGCACCGCCCGCTCGATGCGCGCCAGCAGGATGCCCAGCTCGGCCGCGAGGTCGTCCGGCAGGTCGCCCGGCTCGGCGTAGTGGTCCCGCGGCTCGAGGAGGACGATGAGGGGAAGCCCGGTCGGCCGGTCGAAGGCCCACAGGCGCCAGTGCTCGCTCGTCCAGAGGTACGCGTCATCCTGGGCTGCGCATCGTTCGCAGTCGACGCCGCCTTCGCCGTGTCTCGGCTCCTCGTGTGCGACCGGCGGCCGCAACGGGCGAGGCCGCATCTCGCCGTCGAACGGGAACGAGTCCCAGGTCTCGACCGGCGGCATCCGCAGGTCGGCGGCGACGCGTGCGTGGAGCTCTTCCGGCGTCTCGGGCACGACGGGGCGATGCTACCGTCGCGGCGTGAGGTGGCCCGAGTCGTTCTACGCGCACCGTTGCGGGGACGGTTGCCCGGCCTGTGCCGAGGGACGCCCCGACGAGACGCCGTGGGGAGTTCGGATCTTCGCCGGCGAGGTGTCAGACGCCTATCTCCAGCGCGCCGGCATCCAGCGCGGCTACACGGTCGTGGTCTGGCGGGGGCGGCACGTCGCCGAGCCCACTGAGCTCGAGAGCGACGAGGCCTCCGCGTACTGGCTCGAGGTGCTGCGCGCCGGCCGCGCGCTCGAGACGTACCTGCGTCCGGTGAAGATGAACTACGACCTGCTCGGCAACTCGCTGCCCCATCTGCACACGCACGTGCTCCCGCGCTTCGCGGACGACCCTCGACCCGGGTGGCCGTTCCCCTTCCCGGAGGAGGACCCGCCGCCGCACCCCGAGGAGGCGTTCCGCACGGACGTGGAGGCGCTGCGCGCCCTGTTTCCTCAATAGCCGATCGCTAGACGGCGAAGCCGGCCCGTCCGAGAGCCGCGAGCACGGCGTCTTCCACGTCCCTCGGCACCTCGATCTCGAGGCGTCGCTCGAGCTCAGCCCGAGCAGCTTTGTAGCGGGCGATCGCCCCCTCGAGCGACGAGGGGATCTCGCTCACCCCGAGCGGACCGAGGAGCTTCTCCCACATCAACTCGAACTGCGCCTGGACGCCGTCGGCTTCCCCGCGAAGGATCTTCGAGCCCAGCCAGAGGATCCAGTCCCAGAAATGGCGATCGATCAGCTCGAGGGTGTCCGGTCGCGGATCCCATGGCGGGCCGACCTCGTTGGGCACCTCGGGGAAGATCAGGTCGACTTTGATGCCCTCGGGCAACATGAGCATGTAGCAGGTATCCGGTCCGTAGGGATCCCACTGCTGGGCGAGAGGTTGCAGGACGCCGACGAGCGCGGGGAGGTCGGCGGCGACGGTCGGGCAGTCGTCGGTCTCGACCTCGATATCCCAGTCCGAGAGCGGCGTCGGCGTCTCGCCTCGGGAACGCGAGCCGGCCAGTCGCGCGCTCCGCACGGCAGGATGGTGTTCGAGCGCGGCCCGGAGAGGCTCGATCATCCAGCCAGCGTCTCGGCGATCTTCTTGGCGATCGCCGCCACCGTGAGGTTCGTGTTCGAGCGTGGGATCGAAAGCACGCTGCGTTCGGGCTGCTCCGAGAGGCGCGCGACGAGCACGCAACCGGCCGTGCCGCCGCCGCGGACGACGATGTCGAAGCGCCCGCGCGTTGCCACGAATCGAGTGTCGATACGAACGTGTGTTCGCTCTGCCGCGCCGCGGTAGGCTGAGGTCGTGGACGCCCTCGACGTCTTCGGCTCAGAGACGCGCGCGTGGTTCGAGGGGACGTTCGCCGAGCCCACGCCCGCGCAGACGCTCGGCTGGCCTGCGGTCGCGCGCGGGGGCCACGTCCTCATCCAGGCGCCGACCGGCTCGGGGAAGACCCTCGCCGCCTTCCTCTACGGCGTCGACCGGCTGAACCCGACGCCGGGCGCCGGCCTGCGGCTGCTGTACGTCTCGCCGCTCAAGGCCCTGAACTACGACGTGGAGCGCAACCTGCGCGGGCCGCTGGCCGGTCTCGCCTCGCAGCTTCGCGTCGCCGTGCGGACGGGCGACACACCGCAGAAGGAGCGGCGGGACATGCTGCGGCGCCCGCCCGACGTCCTGATCACGACCCCCGAGTCCCTCTTCCTGCTCCTGACCTCGCGGGCACGCGAGTTGCTGACCGGGGTCGAGACTCTGATCCTGGACGAGGTCCACGCCGTCGCCGGGACGAAGCGCGGCGCCCATCTCGCGCTGTCGGTGGAGCGCCTCGACCGCCTCCTGGAGAAGCCCGTGCAGCGGATCGGCCTCTCCGCGACGCAGCGGCCGCTCGAGGAGATCGGGCGCTTCGTCTCCGGCGGAACGCCGATCGAGCTGATCGACGCCGGCCGCGCCAAGGAGCTCGACCTGGAGGTGGTCGTGCCGGTCGAGGACATGCGGGAATTGGGTGGAGGCGTCTCCACGGGAGAGGGGATCGCCGGCACGGGCTTCGAGGCCAGCCCGCAGTCGATCTGGCCCTCGATCTATCCCGAGATCCTGCGACTCGTCGAAGAGCACCGTTCGACGATCGTCTTCGTCAACAACCGTCGCCTGGCCGAGCGCCTCGCGCGGCGCCTGAACGAGCTGGCCGAGCGCGAGATCGCCCGCGCCCACCACGGCTCGCTCGCGCGCGAGCAGCGCTTCGAGATCGAGGAGCTGCTGAAGAAGGGCGAGATCCCGTGCCTGGTCGCCACCTCCTCGCTCGAGCTGGGAATCGACATGGGGGCGGTCGACCTGGTGATCCAGGTGGAGTCGCCCAAGTCGGTTGCGCGCGGGCTGCAGCGGGTCGGCCGTGCCGGCCACGAGCTGGGCGCGGTCTCCAAGGGGCGCATCTTCCCCAAGTTCCGGGCCGACCTGCTCGAGTCGGCGGTGGTCGCGAGGCGCATGCGCGAGGGCGCGATCGAGGAGACGGTGATCCCGACGAACTGCCTCGACGTGCTCGCGCAGCAGATCGTGGCGATCTCGACCCAGGAGGAGATCTCCATCGACGACCTGCACGCGCTCGTCCGGCGGGCCTACCCGTTCGCCGGCCTCTCGCGGGTCCAGCTCGAGAACGTGCTCGACATGCTCGCGGGGCGCTATCCGTCGGACGAGTTCGCCGAGCTTCGCCCGCGCATCGTCTGGGACCGGACGAGCGGCGTGCTTCGGGCCCGAACGGGGGCACGCCGCCTAGCGGTGACGAACGCCGGCACGATTCCCGACCGGGGCCTCTTCACGGTCCAGCTCGTGGACGGGGGGAGCCGGGTCGGCGAGCTGGACGAGGAGATGGTCTACGAGGCGCGGGCGGGCCAGACGTTCCTGCTCGGCGCCTCGAGCTGGCGGATCGAGGAGATCACCCGCGACCGCGTGCTCGTCTCGCCGGCCCCAGGCGTGCCCGGTGCGGTGCCGTTCTGGAAGGGTGAGGGAGTGGGCCGGCCCTACGAGCTGGGTGAGGCAATCGGCCGCGCCTCGCGTGAGTTGCTCGCGCTGGCCGACGAAGCCGCTCTCGGCCGCCTCCGCGACGAGTATCACCTCGACGCGCGTGCCGCGGGCAACCTTCTGGCCTTTCTGCGTGAGCAGGAGGGAGCGACCGGGGCGGTACCCTCGGACCGGACCGTCGTCGTCGAGCGGTTCCGGGACGAGATCGGCGACTGGCGGGTCTGCATCCTCACCCCCTTCGGCGGCCGCGTCCACGCCCCGTGGTCGCTCGCCCTCGCCGCCCGGCTGCGCTCGTCGCTCGGCCTCGAGGTGCAGTCGATCTGGTCGGACGACGGCATCGCCCTCCACCTGCCGGATGCCGACGCGCCGCCTCCGACGGACGAGCTCCTGATCGCACCGGACGAGATCGAGGAGCTTGTGGTCCAGGAGGTGGGACAAAGTGCGCTCTACGGCTCGCGCTTCCGGCGTCTCCTGGGCTCGATCGCCACTCGTCAGGTGGACGTCGTCGACGTGGAGACCGTCTCCGCCTCACCGTTCTCCTCTTCGCTCCTCTTCGACTACGTGGCCACGTACATGTACGAGGACGACACGCCCGCCGCCGAGCGGCGTGCCCAGGCGCTCTCGCTCGACCGCGACCTGCTGCGCGAGCTGCTCGGGCAGGAGGAGCTCAGGGAGCTGATCGACGAGACGGCGCTCGAGGATGTGGAGCGCCGGCTACGCGGCGAGCCGCGAACGCCGGATGAATTGCACGATCTTCTCCGTATTCGGGGAGACTTGCGAGATGGAGAATACGATATGGGCTTGGCCGATCCGCTCGTTCGCGATCGGCGCGCGGTCCGTGTGCGGGTTGCGCGGGAGGAACGGCTGATCGCGGCGGAGGATGCGGGCCGCTACCGGGACGCGCTCGGCGCCATGCCGCCGTCCGGCCTGCCGGACGTCTTCCTGGAGGGCGGTCCCGAGTCACTCCGCGAGCTCGTCCGGCGCTTCGCGCGGGGTCGCGGGCCGTTCACGACGGCCGATGCGAACGAGCGCTTCGGGCGGGACGTCGCGCCCGTGCTGGTCGAGCTCGAGCGAGAGGAGCTGCTCGTACGGGGCGAGCTGCGGCCGGGCGGCAGCGAGCGCGAGTGGTGCGATCCCGAGGTCTTGCGGAGATTGCGGCGAGCTTCGCTCGCCGCGCTGCGGCGGGAGGTCGAGCCGGCGGAGCGAGCGGCCTTCGCCCGCTTCCTGCCGGGCTGGCACGGAATCGACCGGCGCACGAGCCTTCGAGAGGCGCTCGTTCCTCTCCAGGCACTGCCGCTGCCCGTCTCGCTCTGGGAGTCCGAGGTGCTGCCGCGGCGCGTGCCGGGCTACCGGCCTGCCGAGCTCGATCAGCTCTGTGCCTCCGGCGAGGTGGTCTGGGCCGGAGCCGGGGTCGACCGGGTGGCGCTCTACTTCCGCGAGGACGCCGTCGCGCTCGGGGCTCCGGCCGCGGCTCCGCGCCCGGAGAGCGAGGCGCACGACCGGATCCGCGAGGCACTCGAGCGCTCGGCGGAGTTCTGGTTCGACCTGCTCGCGCGGACCGGGCTCGATGCGGAGACCGCCCTGCCGGCGCTGTGGGATCTCGTCTGGGCGGGCGAGGTGACGAACGACGCCTGGCAGCCGCTGCGCGCTGGCCGCCGTTACGGCACACCCAAGCCGGAGCGGCGGCCGCGCCGCTTCTCCCGCCGCCGGGCGAGTGCGATCACCGCCACACAGGGCCGGTGGTCCGAGACCCGGCGCTTGTTCGAAGGGGAGTCAGACCGCAGGGCGCTTGCGGAGCTCCTGCTCGAGCGCCAGGGCATCGTCACGCGCGACGGCGTCCGGGCGGAGGGGATCGCCGGAGGCTATGCCGCGGTCTATTCCGAGCTGCGCGCGCTCGAGACGATCGGTCTTTGTCGCCGGGGCTACTTCGTCGAAGGTCTGGGCGGAGCCCAGTTCGCGCTGGGCGGTGCAGTCGAGCGGCTGCGTGAGCTGCGGCCGCGCGAGGACGACGAGCCCGAAGCGCTTGTGCTCGCGGCGGCCGACCCGGCACAGCCCTACGGTGCGGCACTTCCGTGGCCGAGACGGGCCGGCGCGCGGGCCGCGCGCGTGGCGGGGGCGCAGGTCGTCCTGCTCGGCGGCGAGGCGGTCCTCTACGTCGAGCGCGGCGGCCGGACGCTCGCGCCGCTGCGCGATCCGGAAGAGAGCTGGCTTCGGCCGGCGCTCGCCGCCCTCGTCGAGCATGCGCGCCGAGCGGGGCTGAAGCGCCTCGCCGTCGAGCGCTTCGACGGCGAGGCGGTGGCCGAGTCGGATGTCATGGCGCTGCTCGAGGAAGCGGGATTCACGGCCGGGCCCCGCCGGGCGGTGCTGCGGCCCTAGCTGATCTCAGGCCAGCCGGCCGAGGACGAACCCGAACAATGCGTGCCGCCAGGTCGCCTGCGCGTAGGCGCGCACGTTGGTCGCCAGCGGCGGCAGGCCCGGCTGTCCCCGGGCGGGGTGGTAGCGGTCGACGAAGTAGCACAGCGGATAGAGGGCGACGTGCTCGGCCAGCGCCATGCCAAGCGCGAGTCGCCGCTGCTCGATCCGGGTGCGATGTCGAACCTCGTGGAAGATGAGTCCGAAGATCGCTCCGTTCGCGGCGTGCGTCGCCAGTCCGGCGGCCCGCCAGTGGCCGCGCGTCACCGCCTTACCGAGCAGCGCAACGTCGGAGTAGTCGCAGCGGAGCAGGCGCTGGTCGAGCGGCTCGGCCGCGGCCCAGACGGTCGCTGCAACCGTCCCCGCAACCGCTGATCTGAGGCGGCTCACCACCCTATTCTCTCCTCGTGCCCGAGGGTGACACCCTGCACCGCGCCGCGCGGCACCTCCAGGTGCTTATCGGCGAGCCCGTCGAGGTGGAGGCGCTGCATCCGCGAGCCGTGGCCGCCGGCGTCGCCGAGCACCTCGACGGCCGGCGGCTCGAGGCCGTCGACGCGCACGGAAAGAACCTCCTCCTGCACTTCGAGGGCGGGCTCGTCCTGCGCAGCCACCTGCGTATGTCCGGCCGCTGGCGGGTGCAGCGGCGCGGCCTGCCGATCCGCGGGCGCCCGTGGCTCGTGTTGCACAGTGCGAGCCACACCGCCGTCCTCACGGGTGGCCCGGTGCTCGAGCTCTCGCAGCGGGGGGTGCGCCGGCTCGGGCCCGACATCCTCGACGACGCTCCCGATTTCGACCGCATGGTGCAGAACCTCCGCGGCACCGCCTGGGCCCTCACCCTCGGGGAAGCGCTCCTCGACCAGCGGCTGGTATCCGGGATCGGCAACATGTGGAGGGCGGAGGCGCTCTGGCAGGCGAGGCTCTCCCCCTGGCTTCCGGTCGGCGAGGCCTCCGACGAGGAGCTGCTCGACGTGGTGCGCGACGCGTCGCGCCTCATGCGCGCTTCGCTCGAGAGCGGCCGGGAGCGCAGAGCGATCTACCGGCGCTCCGGTCGGCCGTGCCCTCGCTGCGGGACCATGATCCGCTCGCGCGGTCAGGGCGACGACAACCGCACCGCCTACTGGTGTCCGGGCTGTCAGAGAGGACCGCAGCCGCCCGCCGCGTAAAGCGAAGACGTGGCAGTTCGCTCTCCGAGCCTGTACACCGCCGTACGCCGCTTCTGCCTGGGCGCGTTCGCCTACCTCTACCGCGAGTCGAGAGAGGAGGCGCCGGTTCCGTTCGCCTTCGAGGAGCACTCAACTCCGGGCAGGCCCGCGCTCTACGAGTACCGGCCGCTCGCCCGCGGCTATGTCGAGGCACGAGCCGACCGGCTGGCACGGCTCGACGACGCGCGCTTCGCGGTCGAGGAGCTCGAGCGCGAGCCGGCTGCCGCCATCTTCGCCCAGGCCCACGGAGGCGAGGGATCCTCGACGCGCAAGGCGCTGTTCCGGACGATCTTGCTCCCCCTCGTGGCTTCGGCTGCGGAGTCCTGCGGAGGGTTCGAATGGGACGACAGGGTGTTCGACCGCGTCTACCTCGAGCTGGAGCACTCGCTCTTCGCCGAGCGGCGCTCGTACGGAGCCGTCGCGCCGCTCGTCGGGCTCTCCTCGCCCGTCACGGTCTCCCTCGGCCGGGACCTCCGCGTGCGGCCGGCGGTCACGGGGGAGCTGTCGTCGTACTGGCCGCAGGCGAAAGGGCTGCTCCCCGACGCGTTCGGCTCAGAGCCCGAGCGCGGATGCCTGATCGAGCTGGAGCAGGCCCTCGAGCCCGGCGCCGAAGAGCGCCCCGATTCCCCCGGTGAGTTCGCCGACGCCGTCACGGCCCTCCGGCTCGCCACGGCGGCGCCCGTTGCGGCTGGCCCGGTGCTGTTCGAGCGACTGGACTGGCGTCCGTGCGGGATCCGGCCGGTGCTTCCGATCGCAGCGACCGAGCCCGAAGGGGAACCCACGCGCCTGGACGAGTTTCGGGGGCGCCTCGCCGCCGACCTGCTCGAGCGGCTCCGCGCCTGCGACGAGGATCCGGCGCTAGGGGAAGCGCTCGACCGGTGGGAGCTGGCGCTCTTCGCTCGCGGCCCGTTCCGAAACGAGCAGCTCCGCGAATCGGTGGTGGTCCTCCTCGGCGGCGACGACGGCCCCTGGGCCGCCGCGGCCAGACTGGCCGTCCTTCTCGGAGAGGGGCCGAAGGAACGTGCCGAGCTCTTCTCGCAGCTGCGCAGCGAGCAGCTCGACTCAGACCTGGTCCGGCGCGCGGTCGTCGAGGTGCTGATGCACGGCAACCGGCTGCGTCTGGTCAGCGCCCTCGACGAGTCGCTGCTCGGTCTCGCCTCGCGTCCCGCGTCGTACCTGGCGACGCGTGCAGCCGTAGCGAACTAGAGGCCTGATGTGAAATCCTCGCGACGCCCGGCATCGCTTCCGGACGCCACGGCCGCTCCCGCCGCCGCAGTCGGATGACGCACCCAGCACGGCGCCGGATCAGCACGTTCGGTCGCGACACGTAGCGCTGCTACGCGCCGCGACCCCCCGCACTGCCCGGCTTGGCCGGGAGCGCCCCCGACTGCGGCCGAATTTCACATCAAACCTCCAGGCACAGACCCGGCACAGAGGTGTTGGTCCATCGCCGCTAGCGTCGAGGCGTGGACGAGGCTCGCGCCGTGCTCGCCAGACTGGAGCGGATCGAGGAGCTCGATGGCCGCGAAGTACCGCCTGCGGTGCTCCTGGCCGAGGTGCGGGCGCTTCTCGACGAAGCCGAGGCGTGGGTGCGGGCCGAGCCGGGCGGGACCGAGCGGGCGGCGGACGCGATCGACCGCTGCCGCGCCGGCCTTCCATAGCCCCTTCGCATGCGGGAATCTGCTGAGAGCCGCGGTGTGAAAACCGCGAGTCGATTCAGCGCTCCGCATGGCGCGATCCAGCGCCTCCGCTGATGAAGGAGAAGCCGGCGAACGATCCGCTCGTCCCGGCGACGCACTCCTCCTCGTTCAAGGGCGCTGCAGGACTCTGGTAGCCTGACGCGAAAGGCCCCGAAGGATGGAGGCCGCATCGGTACTCGACGATCGTCCGAGCGCTCGGACGGAGACCTCTAAAGGAGCGACAGTGGGAAGGGTCATTGCGTTCGCCAACCAGAAGGGCGGCGTCGCCAAGACGACCTCGACCCTGAACCTCGCGGTCGCGCTCCTCGAGCACGGTCACAGCGTGCTCATGGTGGACATGGACCCGCAAGGGAACCTGACCATGAGCCAGGGCATGAACCCGGACTCGATCGACCGCTCCATGTACGACGTGCTCGTCCACCGGCTTCCGATCGACCAGGTCATCCAGCGCGGTGAGGTCGATCTCGCCGTCTCCTCAATCGACCTGGCCGGCGCCGAGCTCGCCCTCTCCAGCATCATCGGGCGTGAGCGCGCGCTGGAGAAGGCGCTCGTTCCGATCAGGGAGCGCTACGACTTCGTCCTGATCGACACTCCGCCCTCGCTGGGACTCCTGACGATCAACGCGCTCGTCGCTGCGCACGGGGTGATCGTTCCAGTGCAATGCGAGTACCTGTCCCTGCGCGGCCTCGTCCAGCTCGAGAACACGCTGAGCATGATCCGCGAGAACCTGAATCCTGACGTCGAGATCCAGGGGATCCTGGCCACGATGTACGACGGTCGGACGCTTCACTGCCGCGAGGCGGTCGAGATCCTGCAGGAGAACTTCGGGGAGCTCGTCTACAAGACGCGGATTCGCAAGACCGTGCGCTATGCGGAGGCGCCTGTCAAGGGTGTCAGCGTGCTGAAGTACGATCCCTCCGGCAGCGCAGCAGAGGCCTACCGAGACCTTGCGAAGGAGGTACTGAATGGCGCGCAAGCGCGCCAGCATGCGTGAGGGCCCGCTCGCCGAGCTGTTCAGGGCGACGGAAGCCGCACAGCGCCAGGCGGAGCGCGAGGGCGAGCGATCGCCCCTCGCAGAGACCGGCCGAGCAGGTGAGCCGCCCGAGGAGACGGTCGAGCACACCCCGGACTTTGTCCGGACCGCGCCCGATGAGGCCGCTGAGCGTGCGACGGAAGCGCCTGTCTGGGAGGAGCGCGCGCCGGCCGCGCTCGCGCCCGTCGCGGAGCCCGAGCAGAAACCCTCCCGGTCGACACCCGAGCCGGTAGCGCAGGCCGCCGTGCCGCCGCAGCTGGCGCCGGTGCCCGAGCCGCCGCCGCGATTGCAGCGTGCCCCCAGGTCGGATTCGGCCGCCTACCTCGCCGTCATTCGCGTGGTCGGCGTCGGCGGCGCCGGCTCGAACGCCGTCGACCGCATGATCGACGCCGGCATCGCCCAGGTCGAGTTCATTGCCATGAACACGGACATTCAGCAGCTCCAGGTCTCCGATGCGCCCGTGAAGATTCACATCGGCGAGGAGTTGACGGAAGGGCTGGGATCGGGAGCAGACCCGGACGTCGGCCGTCGCGCCGCGGAAGAGGCCTACGACGCGATCAAGGACTCGCTGCGGGGCTCTGACATGGTCTTCGTGACGGCGGGCGAGGGCGGCGGGACCGGATCCGGCGGAGCCCCGGTCGT
>WNGF01006057.1_pt1 | contig 23259 bp, 22 predicted proteins | sample 5400641 | NCBI WGS metagenome assembly WNGF01 (sample SAMN13153371, study PRJNA577476) | soil metagenome | isolation source: 80 cm soil or saprolite under grassland replicate 2 | place: USA:California | collected 2016-06-15 | reverse complement strand
TACTCATCGACGGAGCGAGCGCGGTCGATGAATCGCTCCTCACCGGAGAAGCGATTCCCGTCGCGAAGAAATCCGGCGACGCGGTCGTCGGCGGATCGCTCAATACGACCGGTGCGTTCCGGGCGCGCGCAACCAGCGTCGGCGCGGACAGCGTTCTCTCGCGAATCATCAAGCTCATGCGCGACGCCCAGAGCTCGCGCGCGCCGATTCAGAATCTTGCCGACCGTGTCAGCGGAATATTCGTTCCCGTCGTAGTTGTGATCGCAGTGTTGACTGCGGTTGTGTGGATTTCCTTTGGCGGAGGCATTGCCCACGCGATGAGCGCAGCGGTCGCTGTTCTCATTATCGCCTGTCCGTGCGCGATGGGGCTCGCTGTTCCCACCGCGGTCATGGTTGGCACGGGTCGCGGGGCGCGTCTCGGGTTGCTGATCAAGGGCGGCGCGATTCTCCAGAGAGCGGGTGAGGTCAACACCGTCGTTCTTGACAAGACCGGAACGGTCACGCAGGGGAAGCCGAGTGTGGTGCGCATCGCAGCGCTGAACGGAGTCAGCGAGACACAGGTTCTCGCGCTCGCCGCCGCGGTCGAGAGATCCTCGGAGCATCCTCTTGCTTCAGCGGTGCTCACCGCCGCCGCCGAACGAGGCGCGGAGATCCAGCCGGCTTCCGGATTTCAATCGCACACCGGTCTCGGGACGACCGCGCGGGTTGCAGCATCTGAAGTCGCCGTCGGAAATGCGGCGTTCATGCGGTCACGCGGGGTCGCTGAGGAGAGCGTTCGCCGCGCCGCGGAGTCCCTTCCAAAGGAGGCGACACTGCTTTTCGTCGCGCGTGATCGCGACCTCGTCGGTGCAATCGCAGTGAGCGATCCAATCAAGCCGAACTCCGCCGAGGGAGTTGCGTCGATCAGAGCGCTTGGTGCCGATGTGCTGCTTCTTACGGGAGACCGCGCGGCGACAGCCGAAGTGATTGCGCGCGAGGCGGGCATTCCGAAATTCGTCGCCGAGGTGTCGCCGTCAGAGAAGCTCGACGAGATCGCGCGCCTCCAGAAGGAGGGACGGGTTGTCGCTATGGTCGGCGACGGGATAAATGACGCGCCCGCTCTGGCGAAGGCCGATGTTGGAATCGGAATAGGATCGGGGACCGACGTCGCCATCGAGGCAAGCGACATCGCGCTGATGCGGTCGGAGCTGTCCGGCGTTGCGAAGGCGATATCGCTCTCCCGACGCACGATGAGGACGATCCGGCAGAATCTCTTCTGGGCGTTCGGCTACAACGTGATCGCGATTCCGGTGGCGGCGGGACTTCTGTATCCGGCCACCGGTCTGCTGCTGAGTCCGGTGATCGCGAGCGCGGCGATGGCGTTCAGCTCGATCAGCGTCGTGCTGAACAGTCTGCGGCTCCGCCACGCTTCACTCTCCTGACAATCCGATTGCCGATGAAAAACGCGCGAAAGAGAAACGGAACGCCCGCCCGCCCCCACTGCGGCTGCGCTGTTGGTGACAGCTCCGGGGTGGCGGGAAGGAAAGCGCTTAGCGTCGACCCCGACATCAAGGACCGGAACCTTAAGCGACTCCGCCGCATCGAAGGACAGGTGAGAGGACTCCAGAACATGGTCGCGGCGGATCGGTACTGTGCGGACATCCTCGTCCAGGTGTCGTCGGTCCAGGAGGCGCTGCGCTCGGTGGGGAAGGAGCTGATGCGGAATCATCTGCGGCACTGCGCCACTGGGGCGATCAAGAGTGGGCCGGTGAAGGCGGAAGAGATGTACGATGAGATACTGGATCTCATGTACACGCACAGCAGGTAACGGCGAACTGCAGCGGCACAGCTCTCCGTTTCAGTTGTCGGGGGTTCCAGGAGTTTGTGTCGAGACGTACCTTCTCTCCTCTCATCCCGTAGTGAAAACTTCGTCCATCGAGGTGCAAAAATGGCGAGAGTCGCAGAGTCACTCGAAGTAAGCTGTTCGCCGGAGAGCCTCATGGAGTACATCGTCGACGTGACGAACCATCCGGCCTTCATCGGGCCGCTGAAGTCGGTGCTCAATGTCCGCGGCGACGTCAGGACGCCCGGCACCAACTGGGACTGGGTATACAGTCTGGCCGGAGTCGAGTTGTCGGGGAAAGCCGAAACGGTTCGCTTCGTTCCGGGCAGGGAATTCGTCTACAAGACAACGACCGGTGCGCTCAGCACCTTCACGTACAGCGCGCAATCTGCCGGCTCGAAAACAAGGCTGAGCCTCAACGTGGATTACGAGATTCCGACGACGGCGTTGGGGAAAATGAAAGCCTCGGTCTTCGAGAAGCTCAACAACGCCGAAGGGAAGCGCGTGGTGGAGAATTTGAAGGTGTTGCTCGAAGAACCCGTGTGAGCTCGGCGCTGCCGTGGATCGGCGCGTATGCAGCGATCCTCCTGTTGTGGACGCTGATCGTGTTCCGCCGGCAGGGTCCGACGCTCTGGAAGGGAAGCGCGCTCGGCGCAGTGAACATCGCGTTCATCACGGTCTCCGCCGCTTCGATATTGGTCCTCCGAAAGACGCCCGGCAGCGCCCTCCTCGCCTTTTATGTAGTCCTGCTGATCGTTGCGGCGGTAATCAGGAGCAAGTGGCTGCTTCTGCGCACGAGTGAGTCGGACTCAACCGCTGTACTGGAGAGATGCCTTCGCCAGGCGCGGACGCCTTGGGTTCTGCGCGACGGAGCCTACGCAGTCCGGTGCGGCTCGACGGAGATAACCGTCGCCATTCGGCGAGACTTCACGGGGTGTTTGAGCGTTCGCTTCGCCGGATGCGCCGAATCGAGGAAGGCGGCCCTTCTTCGGGCATTGTTCGTGAAGCAGTTCTACAACTCGTTCCCAACCCCCAGAATCCGCGCCTGAAAGCGTGACTACGTAAAGGTACGTATCCCCGGAAACCGGGACGAAAAATAGACTGACCGGTGAGAACCTGCGCCGCGAGCCGGCGCCCTCATGGAAACAATCGCGTCATTCAGGTGAAAATGTCTCCACACCCGCAAGCCGGAATCGAATCGATCGCCGCGTATTTGCCGGCCGCGGTCGCCACCGTGGACGATCTGCATCGCCGCGGGCTGGTGCGCGGGTCGCGCGAAACGCTCAAAGCCTTCGGATTCGACACCGTCCACCTCGCCGGCGAGGAATCGAACCTCGACATGGCGATTGCCGCTGCGGAGAAGCTCCTCGATGAAAACGATATCGACCGCGACGAAATAGGCGTTGTTCTCTATGCGGCGGCGCTGAACTCGAGTTCTACCCTGTGGAATGACGGACCGGGCTCCGCGCGCGGGCCTGTCCTCTCGTTCGACAGCGTGCCCGATCTGTTCAAGTATCCGGCGTCCGTCCTGCAGTCGGCACTGGATCTCCGGAACGCGTCCGTGGTTGGAATCAACCAGGTCGGCTGCGTGTCGATGTTTGCCGCACTCAGGGCCGCGAGGGCGCTCCTGCTCTCGGAGGAGGACCTGCGCAGTGTGCTGTGCGTCGCCGCCGACAAATTTCCGGCGGGTCATCCGCGCGATCTCGCCTACAATCTCGTCTCGGACGGCAGCTGTGCCGCGCTCGTGCGGCGCGGTGCGTCGAGGAACAGAATCATCGCCTGTGCCCAAGTGACCAAGGGATCGCTCTGGAACAGCGAAGAATTCGAAAACGAGATAATCGCGTCCTACTTTCCGACAGCAGCCGCGCTGATAGAGCGCACCCTGTGCCGGGCGGGTCTCAAGATCGAGGACGTTGCCCTCGTCATTCCTCACAATGTCTCGCTCCGGAGCTGGGAGATACTCGGCCGTCTGATCGGCTGTCCGACGGATCGCATCTACACTGAAAACATCGCCCGCATCGGTCACACGATCGCATCCGACACACTGATCAACTTGAGCCGCGCTACCGATGCGGGGCTGATTAAAAAGGGCGATTCGCTGCTGCTGTTCACATTCGGCTACGGATCCAACTGGGCCTGCATGATCGTCGAGCACTGACATGACGCCTGCCTCGATTTTCCTGACTGGCGCCACCGGGACCGTGGGCAGCGATGTCATGCGCCGGCTCGCCGCCAAAGCCGGCGTCCGGCTGAGCATTCTCATCCGGCGCAATGCGCAGAGTGCGGAGGAGCGAGCATACAGAATCCTCGACGGTGTCGCGGTACGCGCAGAGCTGAACATTCTCGAAGGGGACTTCACCGCCGGCTCATCACTCGGACTGGAGTCCGGCGCGCTTGCCGCATTGCAACGTGAGACGACTCATTTCATTCATGCCGCCGGCTCTACGCAGTTCGGGCTGCCGCTGGCGGAGGCACGCACTGCCAACGTGCTCGGCGCCCGGAACGTGCTCGACTTCGCCCGCGGCTGTACATCACTCGAATGTGGAGCGTTTCTCAGCACCGTTTACGTGAGCGGCAGGCGAAGAGGGTTCTTCGGCGAGTCGGACCGCGGCGACGCCGGGGCGGGCTTCGTCAATACTTACGAGCAATCGAAAGCCGAGATGGAGGAGCTCGTGTTCGAGGGAATGGGCAGTCTTCCACTCATCATTGTCCGGCTGAGCACGGTGATAGGGGATTCTTCGACTGGCAAGGTTGCCGGGTTCAACGCCGTCCATCACGCGATGCGGCTGCTTTACAACGGGCTGGCGCCGATGATTCCCGGCGACGCCGACGACGCGGTTGATCTGGTCAGCTCCGATTTTGTTTCGGAGGCGATAATCCATCTGGTCAAACACGCGCGGAAGCCGGCCGTGTTTCATCTAGCCGCGGGAGCGGACTTCTCCGGAACTCTCGGCGCGGTGCTTGGCGAGACCGTCAGCGCGCTCTCGCGCTTCCGTCCGGAGTGGAGGAAGCGCGCCGTAGAACGACCTCTCATCGTCGACCTCGACACGTACGAGATCTTCGTTCGCGCTGTAGAGGAAACGGATAACGAGGTGTTGAAGGGTGCGACGCGGTCCATCCGCACTTTCGCCTACCAGCTCGCGTATCCCAAGATTTTCGGAACCTGTGCCGCGGCGGCCGAGCTCGCCGGAACAGGGATCTCACCGACGCGGTCACTGGATTTTTACCCGCGCGTCGTCAAGTACTGTCTCGACACAAATTGGGGCGCCCGCGCATGCTGACGGCCGCCATTCTCGAGACGCGGCTTCTGGAGTTCGTCCGCGAAAAGCTGATCGACGTGGAATCCGCCGGCGGGATTACCCGCGACACCCGTCTGTTCGAGGAGCGGGTGGTGGACTCGCTGCGAGTGCTGGAGCTCATCGCATTCCTGCAATCCGCGATCGGGCGGAAAATTCCCGACGCGCAAATTGTCCACGCCAATTTCAAATCGATCGCGACCATCGCTCGCGTCTTCTCGGGAGAATCGGCTGTCGTGCAGATCAGCCCGGCCAGTCGCCGCACTCGCCGGACCGGCAGTTGGAACTCGCCCGCCGATATGCTGCTGGCGCGGGGAGATATCGCGTTCGATTCCGATGGCTCGCTCCGTATGCGCGGCCCCGTCGCCGACTTGGCGCGTTATTTTGACGCGACGGTTCTGGAGTGGGCGCTCGCGCTTGGCGCGACGCAGGAGAAGGCACCGGCAAGAATTCCGCTCGCTGCGCTCGAGCGGGCGGGTTACGCCGAGGCGTTCCCGGGCCAGCTGGTGCGCATGGCGGGAATTGACGATGAGCCGGCGGCGTCCGCGAATTCGTGGGCGAGACCTCCCGCCGTTTGCTACCACGCTTACCCCCGCTTCGCTGAGTGCGCGCTGTGCGCCGAAGGCTCGCTCTTGACCGCGGTCGGCCGCTGCTATCGCAACGAGGGCGGACGTGCTCCGCAACCTTCGCTGGAACGGCTCGCAGCGTTCACGATGAGGGAGATAGTCGCTCTCGGCGATGAGGATTTTGTTGAGACGCTGCGCACCGGCGTCATGGACCGGGTCTCCGCGTGGACACGGGATCTCGGGCTTGAAGGATCGATCGAGACAGCGACTGATCCGTTCTTCACCAGCGCGGCGCGTGCCAGCATCGTAATGCAGCGCATGCTGCTGCTCAAATACGAGCTGCGGCTGCGAGTGGACGCCGGCGGAAGAACAGTTGCCGCTGCTTCCTTCAACAATCACGGCCGGCACTTCGGCCGAGCGTTCGGCATTCGCCTCGCTTCCGGGGAGACCGCCCGGACGGGCTGCGTCGCTTTCGGTTGGGAGCGATGGGTGGTGGCATTCGTCAATCAGCACGGCATCGACGAAAACCGGTGGCCTGACATCCTACGGGCGACAAATGCCGATGTCGCGAGCTGAGCCGGTTTCCGGCCGTCTGCCGAATCGCACGCGCCGCTCCGAGTCGATTCCGCGGCGACTGTTCGAAGAGGGAAAGATCCACCTCCTGCCGCTGTACGCATTGCTGATGACGAGCGATCTCGCCCGTGAGGGGATTCGCAACTCGGGCAGCTTCCGCTTCGCGGATCACGTTTACAGAAACGCGGCAAGCGGGCGAAACTGGCTCGGACACGCACTGGACCGGTTGCTCCTCGATCTCAAGGGCGCGCGCTCGATGCGAAGCCGGTTCTTTCATTCCCAGCGCGAAACTCTCCGATGTCTGCGCGAGACGGCAGCCGCGCGGCGAGCCGCCCCTATGCGCGGAGAATCCTCTAAAGCGATCGTCGTGGTTTCCGTCCCATGCGGTATCGCGCGCGATCTATTGGCCGTAGCGGACGTGTTGCGCGAGACCGATCCATCGCTCTACAACCAGGTGCGCTTCGTCGGGATCGACCTCGATCCGGAGGCGCTGGAGATCTCAAAGCAGCTGACGGGCGGTGCCCACGCAGCCTTCGAGTTTCGGTGTTCCGACGCGCTCAATCCCGGTACCATTCCCGCGGGCGCGGCGGTGATAGTCTCGCTCGGGTTCGGGGAATTCCTGACCGATGATCCGCTCCGCGAATTCTACCGGCTGTGTCGCGCGTCGCTGAGCCCGGGAGGACGTTTCCTCACTTCGGCGATGATGCGGCACAGGATCTCGGACTATCTTGCCCGGGAGATTGCGGAGCTTGTCCCGATTTATCGGTCCAGGGAACAGCTCGCCGTGCTGCTGGAGTCGGCGGGATTTGCGAAGACCGAGATCACTTCCGACGACGTCGGGCTGCAGAGCCTCGCGATAGCGGAGAACCAGCGATGATTTACATGGAACACCTTCGCGCCTCGGAGGCCGCCGCCTGGTCGGTGGAGACCAGTGTTCGATGGGCCGACATCGATCGCGATATCGCCCGAGCCGAACCGTCGATTCTGGCGAGTCTTCGCGATGCCGCGATGATAGAAGGATATCTGCCGACGTTCGCGCCGCGTCTGATGCTGCTGCTTTGGGACGACGTCGACGCGACGGCCATCCTCAGCCTCGAGCTCTACGAGGGACTCAAGCATTACACCGTTCTGAGGAGGTACCTCGACATCGTCGGCGACGCGGCTGCCACGGTGTCGGAGGAGTCGGTCATCTCCGCGCGCGCGAAAACGACAGCAGCCTCGTACCACCGCGACGAGATCGTCACGCGCCTCACGCACTTCATGTGCTCCGAGCTGTTCGCTGCGCATTTCTTCCGGCGCCTCAGCGAGCGAACGCACGAGCCTGTATTGGCGGAGCTTCTGCGGCTGCTCACCAGGGACGAGCTGCGTCACAGCGCGGGCGCGTTTGCGCTGCTGAAGAAGCGGATCGAAGCAGATGGCGCGATTGCGGCGGAGGTGATCGCGGCGGCGGAGAATTTCCGGCATTACGGGAGCGATGTCGTCGACATCCCGATCGCCGAAGCGAACGATTTCGAATCGATTATGGCAATGAACAGGCAGGTAAGACAGCTCTGTGGGCTCGCGCTTACCGACCATTTCGAAGAGGAGCTCAGCGGTGGATGAGACCCTGACTACGTCGAGCGGCACATGCGTGCGCGCCAATCAGCTGCAAATAACCGAAAACGAGCTTTGGCTGCTGAGCTATTATCGCGAGTCGGAGCTCGCCGGCGCGCTGTTGATGGGCCGTCTCGCGCGGCAGACGGACGATGACGAGTTGCGGGTCCGTTTCACCGAGCATTGCGCGGAAGAGGCGCGTCACGCGTGGGCGTGGACGGAAACGATTCTGAAGGTCGGCGGAACGCCGCAGGCGGTGAGCGAGTGGCCGGGGACGCATCCGGAAGTCGCGGCAACGCTGCGACTTCTGATCGCCGATGAAGCCGGTCACATCAGCTGGGTGAAAGAGCGGCTCGACGCGATCGCCGCAGTAGAGGGAGAGCATACGGTAGAGGAGATGCTCGAGCGGTTCCGTCGCATCGACGATCAGGTATATACGGAGCTCAGCGCCTACGCCCAGCGCTTCGAAGAGATCGTGTGCCCGGCAGCGAAGGAAAGCCCGTCATCAGAGCAGCGATTGCTCCGTGTTGCCGCTGAATCACTCGGATGCGAGCCGTCGCAAATGGCGTTGGACGATCCGTTGGCCGAGCTTGGCGTGGATTCCCTCGATGTCGTCGTGTTGATGATGGCGGTCGAGGAGGAGTTTCAGGTCGAGTTTACGAAGGAGGATCAGAAAAAGATGATCTCCCTTCGGGACGTCGCGCACCGCATTGAGCGCATCGGGCAGTCCGGGCGGTGAACAGGGCCTCCGACGAAATCCGGTAGCGGATTGATCGGCAGCGGCGTCGTTCCAAGCGGCGGTTGCCTCCTCTTGCGTCGCCATTGTACCAGTGTTATAGTACACAGGTACAATGCCGTCATTTGCGATAGACCCGACCGACCCGACGCCGATCTACGCGCAGCTCGAGCGGCGCATCCGGGGCGCCATCGCGACCGGGAAGCTGCCGGCGGGCGCGCAGCTGCCAACGGTCAGACAGATGGCGGTCGATCTGGCGGTGAACGCGAACACGGTCGCAAAGGTCTACGCGCAGCTCGAGAGGGAGCGGATTCTCGAAACGCGGAGGGGGGTCGGCACATTCGTCAGCGACATGACGCCGCCGCCCGTGCCGAAGGCCGACCGCGAACGGGAGCTCAGAAGGATTGCAAGAAGGTACATCGAAGAAGCAGCGGCACTCGGATTCACAATCAACGAGCTGGTAAAACAGCTCAATAAGGAGGAGAGGAAATAAGATGTTGCCAATCGGTGCAGTGGGCGCAATGTCCAGAAAGCGGACCGGAGCCGAAGATGTGAACGTTCCGATGCCGCGCATCAACATCATTGCCGTCCTGGTCTTCCTCGCCTCCGTCGCGATCGGCATCGCGTGGACGGCGGTGGCGGAGAATCCTCTTTACCTCATAGTCTCGATCGTGCTTGGCTTGATCCTCTCCCAGGCGCCAAAAGTCGCGAAGCAGTGGGAGCGCGCGGTCGTGCTCCGGCTCGGTCGCTTCAAGGGTCTCCGCGGCCCGGGCCTGTTCGGGCTCATTCCGTTCATCGACACGATCTCTACCTACATCGATCAGCGTGTCATCACAACGAGCTTCGCGGCCGAGGAGACGCTGACGTCGGACACCGTTCCGGTGAATGTCGACGCCGTTCTCTTCTGGATGGTGCACGATTCGAAGAAGGCGGCGCTCGAAGTTCAGGACTATGCGCAGGCGGTAAGCTGGGCGGCGCAGACGGCGCTGCGCGACATCATCGGCCGCACTTCGCTCACCGATCTGCTGCGCGGACGTGAACGGATCGAGGCGGAGCTGCAGACGCTCATCGACGAGCGCTCCAATCCGTGGGGGGTCACCGTGCAGTCGGTGGAGATGCGCGACGTCGTGATTCCCGCGTCGCTTCAGGACGCGATGTCACGTGAGGCGCAGGCGTCGCGCGAAAAATCCGCGCGTATCATCCTCGGCCAGGCGGAAGTGGAGATCGCGCATCTCTTCTTCGAGGCGTCGAAATCGTATCAGAACAATCCGACGGCGCTGCACCTGCGCGCGATGAACATCCTGTACGAGGGACTGAAGGAGAAGGGTGCGCTGATGCTGGTGCCGAGCACTGCTGTCGAGTCGATGGGACTCGGCGGAATGATGGGCGCGGCGGCGCTCAGGCAGCAGACGCTGAGCGGGGAACAGTCGCCTGAATCGGGGCCGCCCGCGATTTAGGGAACGGCAACATAGAACGACGCCGCTGCGTGGTACCCGCTGATCGCTGACCGCGGCGTGGTTCTATGTGGCCGTTAAAAAACTCAGCTATTTCTCACCGTGTCGGAGACTTTCTCTCCCGCGCCGATGGCGGCCTGCGGCGCTTCGGACAGCAGCTTCGTCACGAAGCGCTGGCCCTCGGAGATCCGCTCGACTTCAACCGCGATGGCGTCAACAGATTCCTCGAGGCGCCGGAGACGTTCGGCGGATTGCGCCGCCACCGGCGGAAGGGCGGGACGGCTCGATCGCTTCCACATCATTCGCGCCGCGCCGATCGCAAGCGGACCCAGAACGAAGACGATGAACGCGCCAGTGAGCGGCGCCGCGACTTGAGGATTTGAAAAAAAGGTCATCGGCGCTTCGGTCGTCGAGATCAGAGCAGCCGGTCCGGAGCTGAGCTGCCGCCCGGTCTCGGCGATGTCCGACTCGAGCTGAACCATCCGCTTGTCGAGAACGCCGATGCGCGACTCGAGCCCGGCGCGCGCCGCGGGATCCGCGGTATTGTTCAGCTCGCTCGCCAGGCTGCGCCGCCTTCCGGCGGCACTCTGCAGCTGACTCGAGAGCTCGTTTCGCCTCGCCCGAAGAACGAGGATGTCCTGCACGGTCCTCGGCGCGGGCGGCTCGGCGACCGGCGTGCCGGCGACAACGGGAGCTTGTGGAGCAGGCATTTGCATGACTGGCCTTACGAATAAAAAGTTGAAATTGTTGCAGTCATCTACGGATGAAGCGCGGCGCGCAGCGGAGCGTCCCCTATGTGGCGGATGACTTCTTCTGCGAGATCGATAATCCTCTTCATTCCTTCAAAGTTGATTTTCTCGGGAACGTCGCCGGTGCGATGGTAGTCGGCGTGCAGGCCGGTGAAGAATCCGATCGTCGGAATCTTGCCTTCCATGAAGCTGTTCTCGTCAGTACGGTTGGGCATTGCCCCGTACCCGCTCGTGTGAAAGTGGCGCTTCGCGGCCGCGCTGTCTACGAAATGCTGCGATTGCGCCGCGGCGCCCGTCTCGCCGACGATGAGATTGTCCGCCCGTAAGCGACCGATCATATCGAAGTTCACCATTACCTGAATCCACTGTCTCGGCACCGGCGGAGCGTTTACGAACGCCACTGAGCCGAAGAGTCCGTACTCCTCCGCCCCGAAGTTCACGAACAGGATGGGACGCTTCGTCGGTGCGTCGGAAAATCGCCGCGCGAGCTCCAGCACCGCCGCTGTGCCCGATGCGTTGTCGTCGGCGCCCGGATGAAGGCCGGAACTGAAATCGCGGTCCACGACACCGAAGCCTGTGCGCCCGAGATGGTCGAAGTGTGCGCCGACAACGATGTATTCCCACCGGAGAGTCGTGTCGGTTCCCGGAACGAGCGCCGCGACATTGTCCGTAATCTTGTTCTGAAATGGAAAGAACTGAAAATAGGCCGGCCCGCACCTCGGCTCCCCGGTGCACGTCGACGGAAAGATTCCGTCCAAGCCGAGTGCGTCATAGCGACGCGCAATGAACGCCGCCGCACTGTCGGCACCTGGCGTACCCGCTGCGCGTCCGCCTAGCGCGCGCGACGCAAGATAGGAGACGTCCGATTTGATCGAGGCCAGAGATGCGCTGTCGGTGTTGAACCGATCCGCCGTTTGCGAAGCGGTCCGCGAAGGCGCCAGCGAAGCCACCGCCACCGCCGCGAGGGCTAGAGACCACAACCCACGCGAAGGTGACCGTGTTGTCATGTTCAAACTATTCGGATCGGCTCGCCGCCGGCCGCGCCGCCGGAGTCTCCGCAGTGCTCGGCACGATCGGCTTGAGACCGGCGCCCTGAAGCGTCGCGTTCACCGCGGTCAAATCCTTGAGTGCCGTCCGCAATGCCGACAGCTGAACCTCGAGCTGCGCCGAGAGATCGTTGTAGACCGCGTACGACTGCGCCGTCGGTTTCGCGTCGGTGCTGCCGACGACGCCGGCAAGCGCCGCGATCTTGTTGTTGAGCCGGATCGGATAGTTCAGCGGGTCCTGCCCCGACTGATTCTTCACCTGGTAGATGTCGGCTTCGATCGCCGACAGGCGATCGGCAAGGGCGGTCGCCACTGTCTTGAATGCGGCCGACCTATCGGCAGGCATCAGCTTCGCGCGGTCGGCGAGCTGTGCCTTCACATTGCGAATCGTGCGTACGGCGTTGTTCGCATCGCTCGTCCGGTCCCGGATCTTAATCAGGAAATTGAATTGGTCCTGAAGATCTGCCTGTGTTGCGGTGGTGCGCGGATCCTTCTTAAGCATCAACGGCTGCGTGAAAGTCTGCCCATTGACTGTCATTCGCACTGAGTACGCGCCGGGAATTGCTGCGGGCCCGTTGACTCCCGCCGCCCAGAAAATCATGTTCTCAAACGACGCGGCGTCCGGATACCGGAAGTTCCAGGAGAATTGATTCAGTCCCGCCTTATTGGGGACGCGCGGCGGTGGCGGCCGCCGCTGCGGCCTGTCGTCGCCCGCGCCGGACTCTTCACTGCGTGTCTCGCTGCGGACCGTCGAATCCGGTTTTCCACCTGCCTGGCGGATGCTGTCGTTCCGCGCCGTTCGGATGCTGTCTCCGCGAACGGAATCAGCGGCGACCGCGGAATCCTGTAGACTGGTGAAGCTGCGAATGACGCTTCCCTTCGAATCGAGGAAGTCCATTGTCACCGTCTGGCGCGGAGAGCCGAGCCAGTAGTAGACGACGCCACCCGCCGGCGGATTTGCACCCGTCGGGTGATTGCCGGTCGCGCCATTGCCACCGCCGCCGAAGAATGCCGCGCGATAAACGGGACGTGGCTTGAAGAGGTGGGCGGGTGATTTCGCGATCGCCGGCGTGATCTGCCGCAGCGCCGACAGATCGTCGAGGATCCAGAAGCCGCGGCCGTGCGTCGCGGCGATGAGATCGCCTTCCTTGATGGCGAGATCATGAACGGGAACGATCGGCAGATTGCGGCGAAGCGTCTGCCACGTCGAGCCGTCGTTGAATGACACCCACACTCCCCGCTCGGTTCCGGCGTAGAGAAGTCCCGCACGCTCGGGATCCTCGCGGAGAACACGGGTGAACTCGGTTGCCGGAATGCCATTGGTGATTTGCGTCCAGGTCGCGCCGTAGTCCGTCGTCTTGAACAGATACGGCTTCATGTCGTCGAGCTGATAGCGATTGCCGGCGAGATAGGCGGTGCCCGGCGAGAAATGTGAGGCATCGATCATCGAGATGCGCGTCCACTCGGGAAGCGCCGGCGGCGTGACATTCTTCCAGGTTTTTCCACCGTCGCGCGTGACGTGCACGAGGCCGTCGTCGCTGCCCGACCAGATCACGCCTGGAAGCACGGGAGACGGAGCGATCGTGAACACAGTCGCGTAATACTCGACCGAGGTCTGGTCCTTCGTAATCGGTCCGCCGGAACCGCCAAGCGTTCTCGGATCGTGGCGGGTGAGATCGGGACTGATCGCCGTCCACGACTGACCTTCATTGTCCGACTGGAAGATCACGCTGCTCCCCATGTACATCCGGTTCGGATTGTGCGGCGAGATCACGATCGGGAAGGTCCACTGGAAGCGGTACTTCGCGTCGGCCGCATCGTGACCCATCGGATTGTCGGGCCACGGATTCACGTTCCGCTCGAAGCCGGTGCGCGCATCCTTGTGCGTCAGCAGGCCGCCGTACGATCCGGCGAACATTACGTCGGGACTATCGGGGCGAACGGCGATGTAGCCGCTCTCTCCGCCGCCGGCGTCATACCAGTCGCTGATCTCGATGCCGCCGAGATTTCTGCTCGGCCCGCAAAGAGTGGAGTTGTCCTGCTGCGCGCCGCAGACGCGATAAGGGAAGTGATTTGTGGTCACGACGTGATAGAACTGACCGGTCGCCTGATCCTGCTCGCTCCACGAGCGGCCGCCGTTGAAGGAAACGTTGGCGCCGCCGTCGTTGGATTCGATCATCCGCTGCGGATCGTTCGGCGCGATCCAGAGATCGTGATTGTCGCCGTGCGGGACCTGGATCGAACGGAAGGTCTTGCCGGCGTCGGTTGATTTGTAGAAGCCGGTGTTGAGCGCGTACACCGTGCTCGAGTCCTTCGGGTCGGCGAAGATGCGCGTGTAGTACCAGGCGCGCTGACGCAGATTTCGTTCGCTGTTCGTCTTCTTCCATGTCGCGCCGCCGTCGTCTGAGCGGAACACGCCGCCGGAATCCGCCTCGATCAACGCCCAGACGCGCTTCGGGTTTGCCGCGGAGACGGTGATGCCGATATTGCCGATGATGCCGCCGGGAAGTCCCGGCTTGCGGGTGATCTCCGTCCAGTGCTCTCCGCCGTCGGTCGATTTGAAGATTCCGCTTCCCGCGCCGCCGGACACGAGCTGCCATGGTGTGCGCGACGCCTGCCAGAAAGCAGCGTATAGCACGTCGGGATTCGACGGGTCCATCGCCAGATCGGTGACGCCGGTGGAATCATTTCGATGGAGGACGTTCCTCCACGTCTTGCCGCCGTCGGTGGTCTTGTAGACTCCGCGCTCGGCGTTCGGCCCGAACACGTGTCCCTCAACGCCGACGTAAACGATGTCGGGATTCGTCGGATGAACGCGGACTCGCGAGATCTGCCGAGAGTCGCCGAGTCCGACGAAGGCCCACGTTTTTCCAGCGTCGGTCGATTTGAAGACGCCGTCGCCGTGAGAGACGTTGCCGCGGATCGGAAATTCACCCGTCCCGACGTAGACGATGTCGGGATTGGACTCACTGATTCCGATCGCGCCGATCGTTCCACCGAAATACTTGTCGGTCACAGGGGCCCAGGTGATGCCCCCGTCGGTGCTCTTGAAAACGCCGCCGCCCGTCGTACCGAAGTAGTACTCGTAGGGCCTCTTCGATGAGCCGGCGACAGCGACCGATCTTCCGCCGCGATATGGGCCGATCTCGCGCCAGCGGATTCCGGCGAACACCGTGCTGTCATATGGCATCGGCGGCGCGGTGGAGCGGGCGGGCGGAATGACCGGAACCGGCGTCGACCGGCGCGGCGTCTGCGCGGCTGCGGCGAGCGCGAAGAGCGCAGCGGATGAAAACCCGAGGGCGGTAATTCTCTTATGCACGGTGTTCTCCGAGATCAGGCGAATTGTTCGTGAGATGTTTTTGAGCTGTCACTTGCGCGACGGAGGCGGCGGCGGGATCGGCTGCAGCTTTTTCACCGTCAGCGCTGCGTTGATGCCGCCAATCTCCTTCGCCAGCCATGCATCGTAGTCGCGGACGATGTCGGCGAGCTCGCGCTCGATCGCATCGGCGCGCTCGATTTGCGTCTGCGACGGACGGCCATCATAACCGTTCACGTCGCCGTAAAGATCGGCCAGATTCTCGCGGAGCCGCTCCTCGCCCGTGATCATTCCGCCTTCCTTGGTCGCAACGATCTTCCGGCGCAGCGAGTCAACCTGCTTCGACGCCGACATCAAGCGCGTCCCGAGCGGATCCTCGGCAGTGAGGCCGGTCGCTCTGGTGTTGAGTCCGAGGCGGGCGCTGTTGATCCGGTCGACCGCGACTGACATTTCGCTGAGCATTGCCGCGAGCCGCTTCGCGAGCTCGAACTGCGCTCGGCGATCGGCGAGCGTGTGCTTTTCGCGGGGATCGGACACGACTGTCAGCGGTGCGGTGTAGACGTCCTTCTCCTTCGTCATTCTCAGTGAGTAAACGCCGGGAAGAAGACGCGGACCAACTGACGCGCCGCCGGCGGAGCTCGCGGCCGCGGGCACCGTCGGCGGCTTGAGCCGCATTCCCCATGTCCCTGCTCAACCCCCTCCGCTTCGCGGTCGGCAGCGTCGCGACGACGGCACCGGCGGGGTCGAGCACTTCGAGCGTCATGTCGCCGAAAATGTGGCGCCGCTGCAGGTAGTAGGTGATGATCGCGTCGTCAGTCGGATTCGGGCCGACGAATGCCGCGTCGCCATTGACCCATCCGCCGAAAGCACCGAGGCGCTGAACCGTCGGGCGCTGCTTGAGGAAAGCGAAATTGCCCGCGAGAACGGCGGGCGTCAGCGCGCGGAGCGGCGTGATGTCATCGATGATCCAGATGCCGCGCCCATGAGGCGCAATGACGAGATCGTTGTCGCGCGGATGGATGGCGAGATCGCGCACGGCGACCGCCGGCATGTCGCCGCCCTTGTAGCGCGCCCAACGTGCTCCCCCGTCCATCGAAACCCACAAGCCGAACTCCGTACCCATGAAGAGAAGGTTCGGATTGACGAGATCTTCCTTGAGCACGTGCGCGTATCCGCGAACGCCGCCGTCGGGCGTGACGACCGGACTCCATGTCTTGCCGAAGTCCGTCGATTTGTACGCGTATGGCCGGAAATCACCGAAGGTGTGCATGTCGAACGTCGCGTACACGGTGCCGGTGGAAAAATGACCCGGCTCGACCGATGAGACCCACGCGTTCTTCGGAAGACCGGTGATGTTCGAAGTGACGTTCGTCCAGGTTTTTCCGGCGTCGCGCGTGACCTGAACGTTTCCGTCGTCGGTTCCGACCCAGATGACATTCGCGTCGCGCGGTGATTCGGCGATCGCGTAGATCGTCGTATGCATCTCGGCGTAGGAGTTGTCGACGGTCACGCCGCCGGAGAGCTCCTGCAGCTGCTTCGACGGATCGTTGGTGGTCAGGTCCGGCGAAATGCGCTGCCAGGTCTGCCCGAAATCGCGCGAACGGAAGAGGAACTGCGAGCCAATGTAGATCGTGCCCTTGTTCGTCTGGCTGACATGAATCGGAGTGTTCCAGTTGAAGCGAAGCTTCTTCTCGTTGTAATGCGGAAGAGGCTTGATCGGGCGAACTTCGTGCGTCTTGCGATTCACCCGGCTGATGTATCCGCCCTGGGCTTCGGCGTAGAGGTACGTCGGATCGGACGGGTCTGCGAACATCCAGAAGCCGTCGCCGCCGTACATGTTTTCCCATCTGCTGTTCGTGATGCCCCCCGGATACTCGGACTCGCCGACCCACGAGCTGTTGTCCTGCAGGCCGCCGTACACGTGATACGGGCGGTCCATGTCGACGCTCACGTGATAGAACTGCGACACGGGAAGGTTCTCCGCCTTCCACCACTTGTTGCCCGAATCGTACGAGTACCAGAGTCCGCCGTCGTCGCCGGTGATGACGTGCGCGCTGTTGAGCGGATCGATCCAGACGTCGTGGAAGTCGCCGTGCGCGCCTCCGGAGATGTTGCTGAAGCTCATTCCGCCGTCTTCACTGAAGATGAGCGAGCCGTCGGGCTTGTAGACGCGATTCTCATCCTTTGGATCGACGATGAGATTGGCGAAGTAGAATGGCCGCCAGACCATGTTCTGACTGCGGTCGCGCGCCTGCCACGTGCGGCCGCCGTCATCGGAGCGGTACAGCGCGTTGAGCGGCGGAACGGCCTCGATGAAGGCGTAAACCACATTCGGATTCGACGGCGCAACCGCGACCGCGATTCTTCCCCAGGGTTTCGGCGGCAGTCCCTTCGTCGTCGTCGCATTGAGATCGGTCCACGTATTCCCACCGTCCGTGCTTTCGAAAAGTCCGCTTCCGCTCGGCGCGGTCTCGCCGTCACCGCCCGAGCGGAACGTCCATCCCTTTCTTCTGAAGTCCCACATGCCGGCGAAGAGCTTCTTCGGATTTTTCGGGTCCATCGAGAGCATCGAGCAGCCGGTGGAGAGATTCCCACCCTTGAGCATCTTGCTCCATGTCCTGCCGCCATCGGTCGTGCGATAGACTCCACGCTCTTCGCTGTCGCTCCAAAGTCTGCCCGGCACGCAGGCGTAGACCGTGTTGGGGCTCGAGGGATCGACGAGAATCTTCACGATTCGCTCCGATTCGTTGAGGCCCATATTCGTCCAATTGTCGCCGCCGTCGGTGGACTTGTAGATGCCGTTGCCGACCGAGACGCTGTTGCGCGTCCACGACTCGCCGGTGCCGACCCAGATCACTTTCGGATTCGTCGGATCGATGGTGATCGCGCCGATGGACTGTACGGCCTCCTTGTCGAAAACCGGCTTGTACGTCGTGCCGCCATTCCTGGATTTCCAGACGCCGCCACTCGCCGACCCGACGTAAAGCGTAAGGCGGTCGCCCTCGTGAACGCCGGTCACTGCGGCGATGCGGCCGCTCATCGCCGCCGAGCCGATGTTGCGGGCGCCGAGTCCGGAGATGGTCTCCGAATCGATTTTAGCCGCTGCGGTAACGCTCGTCGCCTGGGCTGAGGCCGAGGCGCCGGAGATGATCAGCGCCGCGGCACTCAGGATGTACGATGAGGTGCGCATCACTTGATCTCCGGCTTGTGGAAGCGTGAGTCGTCGAGCACGACGTTCGGCTCGACGTTATCCCACGTGAATTTTGCCCTGTTCTGGTCGCCCTTTCGTCCGGTCTCGATCGAGAAGGGTATGTACCAGCCGGCGACCTGCTTGTAGTCACCCAGTATCGTTTCAGTCTCCTGGTCCGAGCCGCGAATCGTCCGGGTGTCGTCGACCTTGATCGGGACGAAGAACTCGGTGTCGAGATAATAAGTTCGAATGTCGCCGTTCTTGAGCGTGACCTTGAGCTTGTAGACGTCGGTGCCCTCGACCTGATCCGTGCCGGCGAGCTCGATCTTGTTTCCCTTCGCCCGATAGTTCACGAGCGGCTCATCGAAGTCGGCGTCCAGGAGAACGCCGTGCATCTCGTCTTCGCTCAGGGCTTCGGCGTCCTTCTTTCCGCCGAAGGGGTCGATCTTCCAACCGGTTCTGCCGTCCCAGGCGTTGATGGCCGTCATCCCCTGAAAGGTGAATTCCTCGCGCACGAGGTCGGGCCGTTTGTTCTCCTGGATGTAAATGGCTTCGAACCCTCCGCCGCCGTTGTACTTGCCGACGCGTCGCAAGCTGGAGACGGCTTTGATTTTATCGAGGCCGCCGACTGCCTTGATGTAGCGCGCGATCAGCTCGTCGGCGGTTTGTGGGGCCTGCGCGGAAAGAGAAGAAGCAGATGCTATCGCAACGAAGCTCGCGGACAGCAGAATGAGGGGACGCGAAGTGAAGCGCATGCTGTGGCTCGCGGATTAGAGGGACGTGTGACAATACCGACGAGCAGATAATGCTTCACGGACGCGGAGGGTTCAATCTGGACTGCGAGACTACGTGAGAAACCTCTCCGCAAGCTGTTCCAGACGCTCATCACGCTCCTCGCGGGCGCGGACGAGGATCTTTTCGACGTACGGGCGGAGCTTCCGTTCACCCCAATAGTATCCGGTCGCGCTTTCTGCGCTGCCCGTATCGCCACTGCGCGCGCCATCGAGAAGCGCCTCGGCCGCGGCTTCATCAAATCCCGGATCGTCGGGCGGGGGAAGGAGATAACGCCGGGACGGATCGCCCCAGCTTCCCGCGTCTTCCTTTACGAAAGCTCGTGACATGACCTCGAATCTGGCAGATTTCGCGCCGCTAACACGCGATTTGCAGTTATGGGTGGCAAACTCAAGGGAGAGGGGATGGCGGGCGAAACATTCGAGGGAAGCGACCGGCGAGCGGACAGGACGCGCCGCGAAGAGATAGACAGCGTGACGGTAGAGCTGCGGAGCAGGGTCGCGCAGAAGGGAATCGATCTGGACGGAACGGAATCGGCGGAAGACCTGGACGATCTCCTCTCGGCGATCGACCGTTTCGAGTCTGCGGTCGAGGCGCGCGGCGGAGACCTGATGGTGAACATGCCGCAGTCGTCTCCGCCGGAGAACCCGGGATTCGTTCTTCCGCGGCGGCGCGTCGGTGAGCACATCGTCACGCTCACCGAGAGAGTCACGGCAGCGGCCGAGGCGGTTGAGCGGGGACAACGCTGAGCGCGCGGAGCAACCTAGAGAGACACAGATCGGAGTTGTGAGAAGCATAGTTGGGAGTCGCGAGGATGAAACCGCCAGTTAAGCCGGCATCGCTCTCTCTTAGAGCGCGGCTCCATCCCTGAGATAGTTGCCAGATCGCGACAAAAATGGGTGTTGCCCCTGCACACTGCGCCTCCGATCGCACGGCATCTCGATTTTGGTGCGAAATTTTTTGATCGCTTGTGCCTCTAACTCGCAACTCACAGCTACGCCTCTGGCAACTCTCATCTCTGCCTCTCTCGGTTCCGGATCGCGGCAGCCAATAATCGGCTCACCGAGTTTGTGACGACCACGTCGAAAGGAATCCGCGCCGCGCAAACCGGTCTGCTGATCAACGTCGTCCTCGTCGTCGTGAAGCTGATCGCCGGCATCGTCGGTAACACTTACGCGCTTGTCGCCGATGCGATCGAGAGCTCGACCGATGTCTTCTCGTCGCTCATCGTCTGGGGGGGACTGAGCATTGCCGCGCGCCCCGCGGACGAGGATCATCCCTATGGTCACGGAAAGGCCGAGCCGCTCGCCGCCGTTGTCGTCTCCATTCTTCTGCTCGGCGCCGCGACCGGAAGTTTCATCCTCGCGATTCGCGAGATTCGCTTACCGCGCCATTCGCCGGCGCCATTTACGCTCGGCGTCGCCGCCGGCGTAATGATCGTGAAGGAGATCCTTTACCGGCGTGTAAGGCGCGTCGGAAGGGAGGTCGGAGGTACCGCCGTCACCGCTGACGCCTGGCATCACCGCAGCGACGCAATCAGCTCGCTCGCGGCATTCATCGGAATTGGAATTGCCCTTTGGGGTGGGAAGGGCTGGGAGTCCACAGACGACTGGGCGGCGCTCGTTGCGGCGATGGTTGCAGCGGTGAACGGCGTTCGCGCGCTGAGGCCCGCCGTCGCTCACCTTATGGATGCGGCGCCCGACAGAACGGTGATCGATCGTGCGACAGCCGCCGCGGCTGCCGTCGACGGAGTGAGAAAGCTCGAATCGGTGAACGTGCGCTCTTCGGGACTCGGCTACTTCGTCGATCTCCACGCGCAAGCCGATCCGCATTTGACGCTCGAGGAGGCGCACACGCTCAGCGGCCGGATCAAGTCGGCTATATCGCACGAGATTCCGAGCGTGGTCAAAGTTCTCGTGCACATGGAGCCGTTCCGCGATGGGTCACAGGGAGAGCTTCCGCGCGACCCGGCATCCGTAATACTGAAGCCAGGAGCCGAAAGCTGACCCGAGCCTGATCGCCCAGATCCTTACTTGCGCGTCCAGCCCCCGCTCTTCCCGCCTTTCTTCTCGAGAAGCCGGATCTCCCCGATCTCCATCTCCTTGCCGAGCGCTTTCGTCATGTCGTAGACGGTAAGCAGCGCCACTGCGACGGCCGTCAGCGCTTCCATCTCGACGCCGGTCCGCGCCGTGGCTGAAGCAGTCGCAGTCGCGCGCACTCCGGGCAGTGAGTCATCCAGCTCGAGATTTACCTCGACGTTCGAGAGCGGAATGTTGTGACAGAGCGGGATCAGCTCGCTAGTACGCTTTGCGGCGGCGATGGCGGCGAGCCGCGCGACGGAGAGCACGTCACCCTTGGCAACGCTGTTGCTCCGAATCGCATCGAGCGCGCCGGCGCTCATCCGGATCTCGCCGCCGGCGGTCGCCGTCCTCGCTGTTTCCAGCTTCGCGCCGACATCCACCATTTTCGCTTTGCCGTCGGCGCCGGTGTGCGTGAGCTTGTTCATCCGAAGGTCGCCGAGATCTCGCGGATGAGGCGAGAGGTAATGAGCTGCGGGTTCACGTTGCCCGAGGCGTACTGTTTCGCCTTGAGCGCGGCATGCACGGCGCGGCTCGCCGCCGCGGCACCGCGCTCGTCGTTGCTGTGCAGCGACTCACGCATTCGCTCGCCGAGCAGCATCACGAGGGCGTCGAGTGTATCGGAAAAGGCCCCCCTCGCGGCGCGCCTTCCCTGGTTCATCGCTGTCGCGTGGCGCACGGACGCGCGATCGCTGAGGGCGGCAGCGAGAATTGTTCGCGCCGCGATTATTGCGCGTGCCGTGGTGTCGCCCTCGAGCAACGCGCCAGGTCTGCCGGCGGCTCTGCGAACCCGCTCATCCGTGCTCGACTTGTCGATCTTGTCGAGAAAAGTCTTCACGGCATCATCTTCTACGAACCCTCTGACGTCGCGCTCTTGAAGAGGCGCAACGCGAATCGCGGCTACCCTCGAGCGGATCGTCGGCAGAAGCGCGCCCGGCTCGCTGGACGTGAGAATTATCGTCGTGTCGGCGAGCGGCTCCTCCAGCATCTTGAGGAACGCGTTCGCCGCCATGTCCGCCCCTTCCTGCACGACCATTCGCTCGGCATCGCCAACGATGAAAACCTTTCGCTTGCCGAGCGCTGGCGAGAGGGAAGCGTCCTTGGTGAGGGTGCGAACCGTGGAGACGAAGATGCCTTCACTTCCCGACGGCGCGGCGTACAGTCCATCAGCCTCTCTGCGCTCGGCGATCGCCTCCGCGTAATCGTCGCGGATGTCCTCGAGATTGTCCGCATCCTTGAGGCGCGGTCTCGGAAAGACCCAATGCAGATCCGCATGCGTCAGATTGCGGAGATAGGTGCAGCTCTGGCACTTACCGCACGGCGGATTCTCCTTCATGCAGAGAAGCGCCTGCGCCAGCCAGAGCGCGAGACGCTGTTTTCCGGCGCCGCGCGGGCCGTGGAGAAGGATGCTCCCGGGCAGCGTACCGGCAGCGAGCGATTTGAGAAGCCGCTCACGGAGCGCTTGGTGGCCGTAGATGTCGACGATGGGCACCCCGAAATATGGCATGGTCGGGCACCGTTCTCGCATGCGGCATCACGGCGCGCGCGAGGTGCCTTTTGTTGTCCAAGACGGGACCGTCGCGGGCCCATATAATAGTTGCGAGCGCGGACCAAACTTTGCATCGTAAAGTACTTGACAGCCTTCACCCCACCGGATAATCTCAAATCATGAGCTCAGTTACGCCACTTCGCCGTCCGCACCCGGTCGAGCCTCCGGCGCTCCACGCCCGCGCGATGGACAATCTCGCTTTCATTCGAGACACGATGGAAGCGGCCGGCTCATTCACGGCGGTATCGGGCTGGGGAATGGTGGCGGTCGGAGTGCTCGCTACGCTGGCGGCGGTCTTTGCGATGCTCGAGCCGAACGTGCCGCGCTCCCTCGTCATCTGGCTCATCGCCGCGGCGCTGGCGCCGATCGTCATGCTCTGGGCAATCGTCCGAAAGGCGAGAGCGGCGAAGATGCCGCTCCTCTCCGGGCCGGGGCGGAAATTTTTGCTGAGCTTCTCGCCGCCGATGATAGTCGGCGCGCTGATCACCGTTTTTCTCTA
>WNGF01005410.1_pt1 | contig 23259 bp, 21 predicted proteins | sample 5400641 | NCBI WGS metagenome assembly WNGF01 (sample SAMN13153371, study PRJNA577476) | soil metagenome | isolation source: 80 cm soil or saprolite under grassland replicate 2 | place: USA:California | collected 2016-06-15 | reverse complement strand
CGTGAGCTTTCGGTGGATCGGTACAACAATGGGGATCGGCGCACCGAAAGCTCACGACTTATCCCTGAGGTATAGAGCGGCTGAGCCAGTCCTCAAAACGCGTCGGGCCGATGCGCGGGTTATCGCCAGGGGTGAGGCTTTGATCGTTCAACTCTATGCCGAAGTAGAGTGTGAGGACGTCTGTGGTCACCTTCCGTGCGTCTCCGGTTGCGCGCAAGAATTGTCGGACGAGTTCGTCGAGAGGTATCAGTTGGGGACCCGCCAGCTCGACCATGCCGTTCACCGGTTCCTTGACTGCGACATCGGCCATTACGGCAGCGACGTCATCCGCAGCGATAGGCTGCAAAAGGGCAGATGACAACCGAACCGTTTGCCCATCGGTGGCCGATTGGGCGATGCTGCCCACGAACTCGAAGAACTGCGTTGCGCGGACGATCGTGTAGGGAACCGGGGAGGCCTTGATCAGGTTTTCCTGGGCCATCTTCGCGCGGAAGTACCCACTTCCAAGAAGGCGATCGGTTCCGACAACCGACAGTGCAACGTGATGCCCCACGCCAGCGGTCGCTTCCGCGGCAAGGAGGTTACGCCCTGATGTCTCGAAGAACTCCAAAACCGCCTTATCCTCGAACGAAGGCGAGTTCGCCACGTCAACAACGACCTGAGCGCCTGTAAGCGCTTCAGCCAATCCCTCGCCAGTGAGGGCATTGACGCCCGAGGAGGGTGAGGCTGCCACTACCTCATGGCCCTGCTCACTAAGGTTTTTCACGAGCTTTTTTCCGATGAGCCCGCTGCCGCCAATCACCACAATCTTCAAAATGAATCTCCTAGTTTGTCGCCCGCAAGCCGGGTCCGAGTTTTTGACCGCCGTATAATGATAGTCTGAATGAGATACTTATTGGACGTACAGGAGGGAAGCTGCGATAAGACCCAACAAGGACTCACTTATCTGACCGGAAACGTTCGCATCGCCTCTTCATATTCGCCCGCCACATCCGACAAGGCCTTACCCGGCGCCATGGCCGGGTCAGGCGGCGCTGCGGGAACGGCGGGAGCGGGCCAGAGCCAGCCCACCGAGGGCCATGGCGATCAGCCCCAGCACCAGGGCCGCGGCGCCACCGACTACTCCGTTGCCGGCGCCGGGACCACCTTTGGCGATGGCCAAATTCAGCCCGCCGTTGACCACGGCGATCAGCCCCGCCACCAGGCCCACGATGGCCCCCAATGTCCCGTTACCGGCGCCGATACGACCGGCGGATCGGCGCAGAGCCAGCCCACCGATGACCACGCCGACCAGCGCCAGCACAACGGCCGTGGTGGCCCAGAGTCGCCGGGGGGTCAGGCCGTAAACCGTGGTGGCGGCTGGCTCCGAAACGTGCGCGGCCACCAGCACGGCATGCACAAGCCCCCCGAACAGGGCGGCTGCAGCCAGGGCGGCGAGAATAAGAGCGAAGGTTCGTTTCATAGATTTTGTTTTGACCATAGCCCATTATCCAACAGCGGATGAGTTCCGTATTGGATAAAATTGACCTGACCTAAAAATGTGGAAGGTGGTAGCGTTTGACGTGTATGTTGGGTTCGATAAAGCGTTTGTGGCGATTTATGTAATCGGTCGGGCTAAGACCCGAGAACTCGAGAAATTCGCGTATAAAATGGGACTGATCGAAGTATCCGAGATCAACGGCAAGGTCCGCCCAATTGATCGAGGGATTGTGTTGGATGAAAGTCCGGGCTTGCTGAAACCGCTGAATCCGGCTGAACAGTTTCGGCGTTATGCCCACTTCCGCCTTGAAAACCTGAATGAACCGACGCTGGCTTAGACCAAGATACTTTGCGGCCTCCCTGACTGTCGGCCCGGCTTGGTTCTTCCCGAACATTTCCAGCGCCGCCGAAACCGCGTAATGCTGTTCCACGCCGTGACACAAGCGACTCAACAGAGCCTCCTGGAGCAACTGAAACCGCTCGGCAGAAGTTCTTGCCTCACAAAGGCGCTCCCGCAGCCGACCGGCCGACGGTCCCCAAAGTGTTTCCAGATCGACGTGAGTGTCGGCGAGATCGCCTGCCGGGAGTCCGAGAAACGGAAAAGCGCCGCCCGGTTTGAAGTGAACCCCGATGATCAAGGCAGCTTCCGCAGTATCGGGCGAGAAGCCGCGCCCAGAGGCGCCTGAAAAGATGGCGCCGGATAAGCGGGAGCAGTTTTCAGGACGTTCGGCGTCGTAAATTCGCAGCTCGTTTTGCCGGAGATTGATTACGAGTTCGAGCGTGCCGGTAGGAAGAATGCGTTCGGTCTTGTGCTCCGGCTCGTAGCCTTCGTATAGCCAAAAATTGTCTACAAACTTCGAAAGCGGCGGTTTCGGTTTGTAAAAGTTGAATCGTAAACTGTTGGGATTTGCCACCGGCTATAGCTAGTGTGGAACGCGCCATAATTAAATATTTTGATCAAAATAAAATGAAATATCAAGCATCTTGATCTACGCCTGGGGAGAGACGGCTTTCATGACGGAGTGAGCTTCACTCAAGGTGTCGTAAAGCAATAGTCGACCCGAGCGCAGGACTGCTTCCGCTTTTGCCAACTTAGCTTGCGCCGAGGCGCGTTCTTTCAGGAGGCCGCTGGAAGCCACCGGTGTTTTGGTTAGAGCGAGTTCGGTCACCTTTTCAATAGCTTTACGCGCAGCCCCCAGCATTACCGTTGGAATGCCCGTCGCAGCAATCCCCGCGACCGGGAATCGGTAGAGTGGCCCCTTATAGTGGGATCCGGTCTCGAATTCCGGCGCCATCGGAAAAGTCCTACACTCGGGTACGTAAACATTAGTCACCGATATGTCATTGCTCCCTGTGCCGCGCATCCCCACGGCGTCCCAGGTGTCGATAATTTCGCAATCTTCTCTGGGAAAATAGACCATCACTTCGGATGATTGGGCGCCATCGACGAAAGCTGTCGATGCGATCCAATCGGCGTCGTAGCAATTGCTGAGGAACGGCGCTCGACCGGAGATACGGTATCCGCCTTCCACCGGAATCGCGTTCAATGGGCGGCCATATTGCGCGGCGATCAAAATGTCCGCGCCACGGCTATAGATCTCCTCTGCCCTGATCTTCTGTGATCGCGTGGTCTATCCAAGCTATGCGGCCGCGCCGAGATTGCTGAACCTGTCTCCGCTGGAGGACCAGGCTGCCGCCGGCGCGGTGATGTGGGTTCCCGGCTCGGTGGCGTATCTCATCCCTATCGGGCTGTTAACCGTCCAAGCGCTCGGCTCACGCCGGCGGGCTTTCCGTCCATCAAGCCGGCGTACTGAATTGCCGGTCATCCAAACTAGAGGCGCTTCAAATTCCTTTCCTGCCGGTCGCCCTGAAGGTTGGGACCTATTGTCTGTCCCGATCATCGGAGCGGCGCTCGGCCGGCCGCGATTTCGGCGCGCGGTCCAATCGGCCATGTTCGCGCTGGCGCTCATCGTCATTGCCGATGGCCTGTTCGGTCATCAGATGAGTTCGATGAACCTGGCGGGAGTACTTCCGTGGACGCACTGGCGCGGGCTTGTGGTGATCTCGCTGCTGGCCGCCGGCAATTTCTTCTGTATGGCTTGCCCATTCACCCTGGCGCGCGATTTCGGACGGCGTTGGCTGCCTTCGCGTTGGCATTGGCCGAAATGGCTGCGTTCCAAATGGCTCGCTGTGGCGTTGCTGGCGGTCTATTTGTGGGCTTATGAAGCATTCAGTTTATGGGACAGCCCGTGGTGGACTGCGTGGATAGTCATCGGCTATTTCGTCGCGTCGTTCGTCATTGACGGCCTGTTCCGTGGCGCGAGCTTCTGCAAATACGTCTGCCCCATCGGCCAGTTCAACTTTGCGCAATCGCTCGTCTCTCCGCTCGAAGTGAAGATTCGCAATGCCGATGTTTGCCGCGCCTGCGCGACCTACGACTGCATCCGGGGCAATGACGCGCAACGCGGCTGCGAGTTGGCGCTCTTCCAGCCGAAGAAGTCTGGTAACCTGGATTGCACTTTCTGCCTGGACTGCGTTCACGCCTGCCCTCATCAGAACGTGGGAATCATCGTCGCCACGCCTGGCAGTCAGCTCACTCACGACCGCTACCGTTCCGCCCTCGGCCGCCTGTCGCAACGGACGGACGTGGCCGCGCTCGTGTTGTTGCTGGTCTTCGGGGCTTTCGTGAACGCCGCCGGGATGATCGAGCCGGTAGCGGCGCTGGAGCGGACGCTGCAGCAACGCCTGGGCTTGGAGGCGCCGCTGCCCGTGACCTCGGCGCTGTTCTTACTGGCTTTGCTCGTCGCGCCGTTATTACTGGTAGTGGTGTGCTGCGTCGTTTGGCGCGCGCTCGGCGGCGGCGCTACGCGTTGGAAAGAGTTGACCTGCAGCTTCGCGCTGGCGCTGGCGCCGTTGGGCTTCAGCATGTGGCTGGCGCATCTGGCGTACCACTTTCTGACCGGCGCATCCGTTGTGATTCCGGTGTCGCAGCGCGCGGCGAGTGATCTTGGTATTTCGCTTCTCGGCCAACCGAATTGGGCGAATACGGCGATGCCGCCGCTCCATTGGCTGACGTCGCTGCAAATCCTGTTGCTCGATGGCGGGTTGCTGTTGACGCTTTATGTAGGCTGGCGTGTTGCGCAGCGGTTCTCGGCGCGCGCCGCGGGAGCGCTGGGTCTGCTCGCGCCGTGGGCCGGCCTGGCCGTGTTGCTTTACGCAGTGGGCGTGTGGATTGTGTTTCAACCGATGGAGATGCGCGGCCTGACGCGCGAAACGCCCGGAATGCAGGCTTGCCCGATGTCGAACCGAACTCCGGGGATGCGACAGTGAGGACTATGGAGAAGCATCGAGCAAAATTGATCGGCCGGTACTGGCGTCACGGTTTGTTGCTGGCGCCGCTGCTATTGGCGCTGTGTTCGCGAGCGCAGGCGGACGGTGGCCTCGTGCAGATGCATCAAACGGCCGGCCCATTTGTAATCACGGTCTTCGCAGCGCCAAGCCCGCCGCGCGTTGGCCCGGTTGAGATCAGCGTGCTGGCGCAGGACCGCGCGGATGGGCGAGCGGCGCTCGATGTGGAGGTGTTTGTTCGGTTGCGAAGCGAAGGCGGGGCGATTGTCGCGGGGAGGGCGACGCGAGAGGCGTCGCGAAACAAGCTCCTCTACTCCGCCTCGATGAACTTGCCCGAGGCGGGGCGGTGGGAGTTGGAGGTGACCATCAACCAGGGAAAGAGCGTGGCCAGTGTGTTCGGGCAATTGTCGGTCGCGTCGCCAGGGCCGTTCCTGATCTCCTACTGGCGAAGCCTGTCCCTGCCGTGGGCCGTCATCATTTTGTTCCCCATGAACCAGTGGTTAAAGAGGCGCTCCGCGCTATCCGTGTCGCCCAGTATTTTAAATCCTCTTGACCTGTCGATATTTCAGCTCGTCCCTCGATAGTGGCTGGGCCAATTCCGCTATCTCCTCCCATCAAGAGTTCGATCCAGGTTGTATGCGGCGCTGATGAGAGCCAGATGCGTAAAGGCCTGGGGGAAATTTCCCAACGCCTCGCCACTGGGGCCGGTCTCCTCCGCATACAACCCCAGGTGGTTCGCGTAACCGAGCATCCGCTCAAAGATCAGTAGCGCCTCTTCCAATCGAGCCTTATCCACCCGCCCCGCGCGCGTGAGCGATTCAACGAGCCAGAAGGTACAGATGTTGAACGTCCCCTCGGCGCCTTCGAGCCCGTCGCCCGTTTCTTTCAGGTTGTAGCGATAGACCAGACTGTTGGAGACCAACCCGCCATGCTCGGGAGGTTTATTAATCGCGTCGATAGTCTTCAACATTCTGGGGTCCGAGGGAGCGAGGAAGAATACCAACGGCATCATAAGATTCGAGGCATCGAGAGATTCGCTCCCGTAATGCTGGACGAACGCCTGGCGCGTAGGACTCCATCCCCTGGCCATAATCTCCTCATAGATCTGGTCACGGGCCGTCATCCACAGGGGAGCCTAAAGCCCCGTATCCAAATGTGTCGGTACATGGCCGCACATAGGCGGGATTTTCTGACTAGCGCATCAAATCTGACAGGTCATAACTCACCAACTCGCCGATGCGCTCGATCGTGATGTCGGCTGCGGGGTAAGCGGCGATGATCTCAGGGTCGAGCGCGTAATGCCCCTGGCGCGGGAAGACGGTCGTCAGCCGGTCTCCCCAGACGTTTTTCATCGCAGCAAGTATTCGCAGCTTGTCGTCCACCATCACGTAACGGCGCGCCGGGTAATGCCGCTCCACGTCATCGAGCATCAGCTCTTTGTGAATGTAGATCAGCACGCGCCCTTCGACCGCGTCCCACAAACTTGACCGCCGCACTTTGCGCGGCTGGAAAACCACGTCGCCGTCAGAGAGGATCACCGTCGGCCCCCATTGCCACACATGCTCCAGCGCGTCGAGTGAGCCGGGGTATAAGCGGTTGGCGAACGGGTAGTCTATCAGGTACTCGGACATCATGAGCAGTTGGGGGTCGCACATCGCTTCGAGCCGGTAGCGCTGCAGCGTCCCCAGGTAATCGGCGTAACCGAGTTCCGCGCGCAACTCCTCGAAGATCGTGAAGTACCGGTCGCGGACTTCCGGCCCGAACCTCTGTTCTAAATACAGCCGCAGGTCGGCCGTTACCCTGTCGTTATCCAGTAGCGTGTTGTCTACGTCGAACAGAAACACGACTTCGTTTGAATTTGTCATATCGGCACAGTACACCCTCCATCCTGGCCATGCAATTAATCTACCAGCCGATTACAAATCCATCGGTACAGGGGCGAACGGACGGCAAGGACAGCGAGGCGATAGAATGATCGGCTTGCCGCGGTTGGATCGTAGTTATGGCGAAGCGCGCTAAGGGGGCTATTCAAGTTAAGGAATATGTGGATTGTTAAGCTGGCGCTTCGGCAGCCGTACACGTTCATAGTCATGTCGCTCCTCATTCTGATCCTGGGTGTGGTGGCGATCTACCGCACGCCGGTCGATATCTTCCCTGTTGTGGACATACCAGTCGTCAGCGTCATCTGGACCTACAGTGGAATGATTCCGGAAGAGATGACAGGGCGAATTACCACGGTCAGCGAGCGCGCCATTACAACGACCGTCAGCGACATCGAACATATCGAATCGCAGTCAATGATTGGCGTGTCGGTGATCAAGATCTACTTTCATACCGGGGCCAACATCCCGGAGGCGGTTGCGGAGGTTACCGCGATAATGCAGGGAGTTCTGCGGCTCCTACCTCCCGGGATCACTCCGCCGCTGGTCATTCAGTATAGCGCATCGGATGTTCCCATCCTGCAGGCCGCGGTTTACAGCGACACGCTCTCCGAAGATCGGCTCAACGACTACTCCAATCAGTTCATCCGGACACAGCTCGCCACAGTACAGGGCGCGTCAGTGCCGTTGGCATATGGCGGCGCGCCGCGCAACCTCATGGTCGATCTCGACCCGGAGCGCATGTTTCCCAAAAACATCTCTGCGGCGGATGTGAGCAACGCGTTCAACGCGCAGAGCTTGATCTTGCCTTCCGGCGACGCAAAGATGGGCGTGCGTGATTACAACGTACGGATCAATAACAGCCCGACAGTGGTGGAACAACTTAACGACCTGCCGATCAAGCTGGTCAACGGCGCGACAGTTTACCTCCGGGATGTCGCGCATGTGAGGTTGGGGGCCGCTCCACAGACAAACCTCGTGCGTCGTAACGGTCGGCGCTCGGCGCTGCTTACGATCTTGAAAAGCGGCGCCGCTTCGACCCTCGACGTCGTGAACCGGGTCAGGGCTAGAATGCCGAGCGTGCTGGCGACGCTGCCGCCGGAGCTCAAGCTCGATTTCCTCTTTGATCAGTCGGTGTTTGTGCGCGCCGCGATCTCCGGCGTCGTACTCGAAGCGACCATCGCCGCGTGCCTGACCGGCTTGATGATTCTGCTCTTCCTGGGCAGTTGGCGGAGCACATTGATCGTCGTGACCTCGATCCCGCTCTCGATCCTCTCCTCGATTATCATCCTGAGCTTCCTTGGCGAGACGATTAACATTATGACGCTTGGGGGGCTGGCGCTGGCCGTCGGGATGTTGGTTGATGACGCGACCGTCGAAATCGAAAACACCCACCGCAATATGGAGATGGGCAAACCCATTTTTAAAGCGATCCTGGATGGCGCGCAGCAGGTCGCGACGCCGGCGTTCGTTTCCACGCTCTCGATCAGCATCGTGTTCGTTTCGGTCATGTTTTTGACCGGGGCTGCGAAGTCACTGTTCACGCCGCTCGCGAAGGCTGTGGTGTTTGCGATGCTACCCTCATACCTGCTCTCGCGCACTCTCGTGCCTACGCTTGTCAGATATCTGTTGCCGAGCGAGGCCGCGCTTTACCGAGCCAGAGCCGGTCACACGGCGAGCGGCGACGGAGAAAACAATCAGCCAAATCCGACGGCCGTCCCCGCGCCACGCGGCGACGTCATCTGGCGCATCGGCGCGCGATTCGACAGAGTCTTTGAAAAGCTGCATGTCAGGTACCGCAACTCCCTGGCCTGGGCGCTCGGTCATCGCCTGCTTGTGTGCGCGGTGTTCGTCATCTTTTGCGCCGTTTCATTCGTCCTCTTTCCATTTCTCGGGCGCGACTTCTTTCCGTCGGTGGACGCAGGCCTGTTTCGTCTGCACGTGCGCGCCCCCGTGGGCACACGCATAGAAGAGACCGCGTTGCGCTTCACCCGGGTGGAGGACGTGATCCGCGAAACAATCCCGCCCGAGGAGTTAGACATCATCCTCGACAACATCGGGCTTCCCACGTCGCTCAACCTGGGGTTCACCGATACGGTGACCATCGGGCCATTTGATGGAGAGATACTGGTCTCGCTCAATGAGAAGCATGGTCCGACCCAGAAGTATGTCGAGGAGCTGCGCAAAAAATTGATCGCCCGGTTTCCTGATATGACCTTCTTCTATCAGCCCGCCGATATGGTGACCCAGGTTTTGAATTTTGGACTGCCCGCGCCGATTGACATTCAAATCGTGGGAGCCGATCCGAAGAATAGGGATATTGCGCGAGAGATTCGGACGCGAGTCGCGGCCATCCCGGGCGCGATTGATGTTCACCTTGCGCAGGTCCTCGACTATCCCGAGCTGTTCGTCAATATCGACCGGACGCGAGCCCAGGAGATCGGCTTGACGCAGCGGGACGTGGCCAGCGACCTGCTCGTGTCGCTGAATTCGAGCTTTCAGACCTCGCCGAATTTCTGGCTCGACTGGAAAACCGGAGTCACCTACAACGTGTTGGTAATGACGCCGCAGTACAAGATCCATTCGATCGACACGCTGCAGAGCACAACAGCCACGTCAACAAATGCGCAATTGCCCCAGTTGGTGAGTAATCTGGCGACCATCGACCGCAACGTATCGCCGGGCGTGGTCAGCCACTATAACATTCAGCCGACTCTGGACGTCCTTGCCAGCGTGCAGGACCGCGACCTCGCCGGAGTCGCGGTCGAAGTGGACAAGATCCTGGCTGATATGCGATCGAAATTGCCGCGCGGCTCTTCCCTCAACGTGCGCGGTCAAGTCGAAACGATGAGGGCTTCGTTTTCAGGCCTGAGCATCGGATTGGCGTTCGCCGCCATCCTCGTCTACTTGTTGATAGCCGTCAATTTTCAATCGTGGCTCGATCCACTCATCATCGTGATGGCTCTGCCCGGAGCGCTCTCCGGCATCATCTGGATGTTGTTTGTAACGCAGACGACCGTCAGCGTCCCCGCGATGATGGGCGCGATTATGACGATCGGCGTCGCCACGGCCAACAGCATCCTGCTGATTAACTTCGCCGGAGACGAACGCTTGCAGGGCAAGAATGCGATTGATGCCGCGCTCAATGCGGGGTACACGCGGCTTCGTCCGGTGATTATGACCGCCACCGCGATGATCATCGGTATGTTACCGATGTCTCTCGGGTTGGGAGAGGGAGGGGAACAGAACGCGCCGCTCGGCAGAGCGGTTATTGGCGGTCTGCTGGTCGCCACCTTTTGCACGATTTTTTTCGTGCCGGTCATCTACAGCCTCTTGCACCGGAATCCGCCGCGAACTATATCGCCGGAAGAAGCCGCGTTGCTCGAATGACGGCTGTTCGCAAGCTTGAACGACTGAGGATAGAGAGGCGGCAATGGATTCCGAAGAGCCTACAACTGGTCCCTCTGGACCTGATGAGCCGCAGTCGCGACCTGCCGAAGCTCCGCGAGTCGAAGGCGGAGAGCGCCGCCCGAAGAGTCGCTTCAAGCTCGCGGTTCTGGCGCTGATCGGGTTGTTATTTTTCGCAGGCCTCTTGGCCGTGGGTATTCTGCCTCGCATCAAGCGGCAAAAGAAGATTATGGAAGCCTCTCAGGCGATTAAAGACGGCGTCCCAACCGTGGATGTGATTACTGCGCGACAGGCGCCGGCTACTTCCGAGCTGGTACTGCCGGGAAACATTGAGGCGATTCAAACGACGCCCATCTCAGCTCGGACGAACGGTTATTTGTGCCGCTGGTACGCAGACATCGGCGATCGCGTTAAGGCCGGACAATTGCTGGCTGAGATTGACACGCCCGAAGTTGATCAGCAGTTGCAGCAGACTCACGCAAACCTGTCGCAGGCCTGGGCTAGCCTCGATCAGGCGGGGGCGAATCTTCGCCAGGCGCTCACGAATTCGGAGTACACGCGCGTGACCTATGAACGCTGGAGGTACCTCGCCGGCCAACATGTCGTCTCAGATCAGGATCGCGACCAAACATGGGAGGCCTACAACGCGGCAAAAGCGAACGTTGACGCGATGCAGGCCACCGTCAACGTCGCTAAAGCGGCCATCGCGGCGAACGAGGCGAATGTTCGGCAATTGATGGCGCTGCAGGGATTCAAGAGAATATACGCCCCATTCGCGGGAATCATTTCCGCGCGCAATGTCGAGGTCGGATCTTTGATTAATGCCGGCAGCGCCTCGAACGTCAGTACTTCGACTGGCGCGCCTCCTTCGGGAGCGACGATCCCTGGCAGCAGAGCCGCGCAGACTAGCCCGGGCAATCCTTCCGCGGGCGGAGGACTCTTTCAAATTGCGCGGATTGACACGCTGCGTATCTATATCAATGTCCCGCAGACATTCTCGAGCTCGATTAATCCAGGGCGGAAGGTGGAGATTAATGTCAGGGAGTTCCCACAGGATAAGTTCACCGGGTTGGTCGTCCGCACCACGAATGCCCTCGATCCAGCTTCACGCACCTTACTTACGGAGGTGCGGATCACGAACCCTAATTACAAGCTTCTGCCGGGTATGTACGCGACCGCAAAACTCAGCGTCGACCAGGCAGAGCCGCCGATAAGAATCCCGGCCACGGCTCTGGTTATTCGCGCCGATGGGCCGCAAGTGGTGACAGTAACCAAGGATCAAAGGGCGCGTTTTCAGAAAATCGTCATCGGGCGTGATTATGGCAATGAACTGGACATCCTCTCCGGTCTCGAACCGGGCGCCACGCTCGTCGTCAATGTCACGGACGATATACAGGAGGGCGCGCCAATACGCGCGCAGCCTGCTGTAACCCCTTTGAGCAGCGAGGCGAAAATTCCGCGGTAGATTCAAGTGGCGATATGCGATATGCCATATTTCATATCGCATATGTCATATGAAATATGACATGGGAGTTAAGTAATATGGGCATACTGTTAAGGGCCGTCGCATTTTCACTGGCGCTGTGCGTCGCCGTGATGGCGCAGGCTCCAGTCATCAAACCACAGATCGTGGATCAGGATTTGAGTAACAACCCGCTGCTCACGCCTGGACCCCTCCCGGCGCCTCCGGTTCCCAACCTGACGCGGCTGGGAGTGACGGGAGGCAGCCTTCCTTTATCTCTCACCGAAGCGATTCGCCTCGCGCTCGAAAACAACAACGACATCGAGGTTTCGCGTGATAACGTCCGGATAGCCGAGACTGCCTTGCGGTCGCTCCAAGGCGTGTACGATCCGGTCTTCAATTTCAATAATGTCCGATTAGCGCAGTCTGTCTTGCAGTTTCCCCGAGAGACGGCCAATTTCATTATCGATCACTGGCCACTGCACACTGATGTGACATTCCCATCCGTCAATGTGCCTGGTGGGGCGACTTCATCAGGCACAATCACGGAGAGGAACATAACGTTTTCTCCGACCTTGTCCAAGCAATTCAGCGTGGGCGGGGGCCAGTATAAATTCTTCTTCGACAATCAGGGCGCCACGAGCAATTCGCCTATTACCACTTTGAGTCCTTTTTATTCGGTGGACATCGGCGTCCTCTTCACGCAACCGCTCTTGCGCAACCGCTCGATTGATATCTACCGGCACGACATCCGCATTCAGCGCAAGCGGCTCACGCAATCAGATTTCGATTTTCGGCTCAGCGTGATCGCGGTGATCGCCCAGGCGCAGCAGGCTTATTGGGAGCTGGTCTACGCCTTGCGTGACCAGCGGAATCAGCTCTCGAGCCTGAATCTCGCGCGCGAACAACTCCACATGATCGAAGAGCGGGTCTCGGTCGGCGCATCCGCTCCGCTTGAGCGGGCGCAAGCCTTGACTCAAATCGCAACGAGCGAAACCAATCTCTTGTCGGCGACGCAGTATGTCACCACCACGGAGAACGCGCTTAAGCAACTGATCCTGCGCGACCCGACTGCCGCCGCCTGGTCGGCGCAAATCGAGCCGACCGATCAGCCGCCATTGGCCCCCGCGCCGGTGAATCTGCAGGACGCGCTCGGAGAGGCCTTCGCCAACAGGCCGGAATTGAACCGTCTGCGTCTGCAACAAGAGATCAACAGCATTGATATTCAGTACTATCGCAATCAAACACTCCCTCGATTTGACGCGCAATCAGTCATCTCAACGACAGGATTTGCCGGCTCTCCGCTACCGCTGGGGTTGATCGCCGGCAATCCGACAACCAATTCCTCCTCTTTTCTGTTCAACCAAATCAATCAGTTGCGTGGCTCTCTAGGTCTGACTCCGGTTCCGATCCCGCCGGCTACCAGTTCGGCTCCCGGTAATCTCATCGGCGGATATTTTCGGGCGCTGAGCAATGTCGGGGACTTCCACGCAGTGACGTTGGGCCTGGCGATCGAAATCCCGATCCGTAACCGGACCGCCAAAGCCAATTTGGCGGGCGCTCGCATTCAGGGCGCCCAGTTATTAGCGCAGGTTCGGGCCTTGGAGCAGACAATCGAAGTCGATGTGCGCAACGCGGCGCAGGCTGTAGAGATTACCCGACGACAGATTCTGACGGCGCGCGCTGCGCGAGAGAGCGCGGAGATTCAATTAGCTGGTGAACAGAAGCGGTATCGAACCGGCCTCTCGACCACCTTTCTGGTCCTTCAATTTCAGAATCAACTGGTCAATGCGCGCACGGCCGAGATACGCGCCGAAGCGAATTACAATCAGGCGATCGCGAATTTGCAGCGCGCCACTGCGACTACGCTGCGCGCTAACAATGTGACCGTCAAAACTCCCTAGTTTTCCCGTTCAAACGTACGGCGGTGGCGGCGGATTACGCTCGGTGAACTGGCGCTGGCGCCAGTACGGATAGGGCAGAGTCTGTTCGCTCGCTTCGCCGAGCCGGGCGACATGTTCGGGCGTAAGAGACCACTCAGCCGCGCCTGTCTTCGGACGGCCGGATGTGGCGGCTGCGGGCAACCTGTACATCATCGCCGGGGGCGCGCCTGATGTTGTCGCCGCGTGCAGGCCTCTCTTCGAGGCGATGGGACAGAAGACCATCCACATCGGTGATGTTCCCAGAGCGGCGAATCTCGTGAAGCTTAGCGGCAATTTCCTCATCGTCTCGGTGATGGAAGCGCTGAGCGAGGCCATGGCGCTCATCCGCAAGGCCGGCGTCGACCCCCATCGGTACTACGACCTGCTGACCTCCACGCTCTTCACAGGCCCGGTGTTCACGAATTACGGCGGGCTGATCGCGCGGCAGGAGTATAAGCCCGCGGGATTCGCGGCGCCGCTGGGAGAAAAGGACATTCGGCTCACCCTCGCCGCTGCGGAAGCGCTTCGCGTCCCCATGCCGCTGGCGAGCCTGGTCCACGACCGACTACAAACGGTGATTGCCCGCGGCGGAGAGGAACTCGACTGGTCGGCGATAGGGCAGCTTGCGGCGAACGACGCCGGTCTGGCGGACCTGGCGAGGTGAATTTACGTAGTTTTTCGGGACGGTCGGCGCCTTTCCGTACTGAGAGATTATTGAAGCGGTGATAGTGTGATCTGTTCGTTCGCGGTTTTACTTTTTGCAGACGTCATCAACAGGACTGGGAGGGAGACCGATTATGGGATTTGTGGGCAAGCTTGAAGAGATTCGGGCGCGGGCGCGCCAGCACATTGAAGACGGGGCGGTTACCAAAGATTATCCTCTGGACCGCGATCAGGTCATCGGCGTCTTGAACGAGGCGCTCGCGACCGAAATCATCTGCGTGCTGCGCTATCAGTTTCATTACTTCATGGCCACCGGCATCCATTCTGAAGCGATCGCTGACGAGTTTCGGGAGCATGCGAATGAAGAGCAGGAACACGCCGGGAGGATCGCCGCGCGCATCAAGCAACTCGGCGGCAAACCCGAGATGAATCCGAGCTCACTCGCCAAAGTGAGTCACACCGAGTACAAAGAAGGCGTCTCGCTCGCCGACATGATCCGTGAAGACCTGGTCGCGGAACGCATCGTGATTGAAACCTATCGGGAGATGGCGCGCTACTTCGGCCAGAAGGACCCGGTATCGCGCCTGCTGATGGAAGAGATCCTGGCGAAGGAGGAGGAGCACGCCGACGAAATGGCCGATCTGCTCTTCGCCGTCGAGCCGGAGAGCGGCGAAGTGTCGCGGCGCCTCTATTTCAAAGACGAGATTCCGGGGGAGTCGGACGCCGGCCAACAGGTCAAGACGGCCGCAGCCGTGAAAAACAACGCCAAAAAGGCTGCGCGCAGGTGAATGGCATAGTTCTAAAAAGAATAGGAGGAACAAGTGAGCAACCAACACAACCAAAAAAGACCGCTAACGACGACCAACGCCGGCGCCCCCGCGCCGTCCGACGATACCTCGCTCACCGTCGGTCCCAATGGCCCCGTGCTGCTGCAGGATGCCTACCTGCTCGAGAAGCTGGCCCATTTCGTCCGCGAGCGCGTCCCCAATCGCGTGTACCACGTCAAGGGCGGCGGCGCCTTCGGCCATTTCGAGGTGACCGCCGACGTCACCCAGTGGACCAAGGCCGCCTTCCTCAACCAGGTTGGCAAACGCACGCCGATGTTCGCGCGTTTCTCGGAGGTGGCCGCCGAAGAGGGCTACCCGGACACGGACCGCGACGTGCGCGGCTTCGCCCTCAAGTTCTACACCGAAGAGGGCAACTACGACCTCGTCGGCAACAATACGCCGGTCTTCTTCGTGCGGGACCCGATGAAGTTCCCCGACTTTATTCATTCTCAGGAGCGCCTGCCCGACAGCGGCCTGCGCAGCAACAACATGCAGTGGGACTTCTGGACGCTCTCGCCCGAGTCGGCCCACCAGGTGACGATCCTGATGAGCGACCGGGGCACGCCGCGCACCTACCGCCACATGAACGGCTACAGCAGCAGCACGTATCTGTGGGAGAACGCCGCGGGCAAGAAGTTCTGGGTCAAATACCACTTCAAGACCGAGCAGGGCATCCAGAACTTCACCGACGCCGAGTCCCGGGCCATGCGCGTCGAGGACCTCGACTACCACCGGCGTGACCTTTTTGAGACCATCGCCCGCAAGGACTACCCAGCCTGGCGCCTCGAGATGCAGATCATGCCCTTCGAGGACGCGGCCAACTACCGCTTTAACCCCTTCGACATTACCAAGGTCTGGCCGCACAAAGACTACCCGACGATCCCGATCGGCCGGATGGCGCTCGACCGCAACCCCGAGAACTTCTTCGCCCAGGTCGAGCAGGTCGGGTTCGAGGTGGCGAACTTTGTCCCGGGCATCGGGCCCAGCCCGGACAAGATGGTGCTGGCGCGGCTGTTCGCCTACGGCGACTCGAACCGCTATCGCACGGGCCCGAACTACGATCAACTGCCGGTCAACCGGCCGCTCAACGAGGCGCACAACTACAACAAGGACGGCCCGATGCGCTTCCACCACAATGGGAACCAGCCGGTCTACGCGCCAAACAGCTACGGCGGGCCGCGGGCCGACCCGCAGCGCTACCACGATCCAAGCTGGTTCGTGGAGGCCGGCGAGATCATGCGAACGGCCTACGTGGCGCACAAGGACGACAACGACTTCGTCCAGCCCGGCATGCTTTACCGCAACGTGATGTCGCCGACCGATCGGGACCATCTGGTCGGCAACATCGTCTGGCGCCTGAGCCAGGGGGTCGAGCAATTCATCCAGGAGCGTGCGGTCAATGACTACTGGGCCAAGGTCGACCCCGACCTGGGAGCGCGGGTCGCCAAAGGCCTCGGTTTGAAAATCACGCCTCAGGCAACCGGGGTGGCTGGGAAAGGCCAGAGCAAATAAATGCAAGGCAATGTCAAATCTTCAAGATCGTCTGGACAAATTCAAGAAGAGATTTGAATCCGGAGCCCCTCCTTATAATGCGTCGCGCGAGGCGGTCGAAACGATGCATCGCGCCACGGCCGAGCTTAAGGCTTCCGGCATTGAAGCTCGCGCGCTGAAAGTCGGGGACCGTGCCCCGGGCTTCACCTTGTTCAATCAGAATCACGCGCAGGTGGCTTCGGCCGACCTGCTGCGCGAAGGGCCGCTGGTGGTCAGCTTCTTCCGAGGACACTGGTGACCGTACTGCAATATGGAGCTGGAAGCTCTGCAGGAAATCGATCCCGAGGTCAGAGGGCTGGGAGGGCGCATTGTGGCGCTCACTCCCGAACTCGAAAGGTACACGCGCTCTCTGCACAAGAAGCTGAACCTGACGTTCGACATCCTGACGGATCTTCACCTCAAAATCGGCGATCGCTTGCATCCCGACGCCGAGCAGCGCGTTGACCACGAGCTTCATCGTCGCGCCCGAACCGCTGGGTCCGAGATAAAAGTTTTGCCGCGCGATCGCGTTAAAGATCGGTTGGGCGGCCTGGAAAGTCTCTTCGTCGCCGCCGCAGAAGAGCGTCAGCGCTCCCTGTTTGGCGGCAGGAGTGCTGCCGGAGAGTTGTGATCTGATTCATTTCATTTTCTTTGAAGCGCCTGTTGAGGCTTATACCCGTCTGTGAGGGTCTTCATGAATGCCACTAACTGGTCTTCCTGCTCGTTGGTCAACCCGAGGTTACCGATCGTCGTATCCATGTTTTGTGGAACCTCAGGGGCGGGCCAGCACGACACCTTTTCTCCCGGGGCCCCTGGCTGACAACGGGGGAGTTTATCGCGGGTATTGTAGAAGTGGACGACTTCTTTCAGGCTCTTAAAGTAGCCATTGTGCATATAGGCCTTGACGAAATCGGGACGCGGCCGTTTGTCCACATTCCGCAAGGTAGAAACCTGGAACTTGCCGTCGAATTGAGGAGCGAGCCGCGCCCAATCAGAATTCGGGTTGAGCCGCGGATTTCTGAGAAAGTCGCCTACTCCTTTGTCCACGAACGCGGAGCCTGCCGGGTTGGCGGTGTATCCGTATCTGTCCGGCTTATTCTCGTTGTAATACGGAATCGCCGGGTTCCTGGGGACACCGAGATTGGATGAGGTAAAGTCGGTAAATAACGGCGCCACGCTTGCAGCGTCTCCGGGCGTGATCTTGCGGGCCACGCTTTCGGTTCCATCCAGGTGGCATGTATTGCACTTCGCCTTGCCGCGAAACATGTCCCATCCCGCCTGCTCGTCCTGGGTTAAGACCTTCTGGTCGGGGTTGGCGAGGGCGTAATCGAATTTCGACGAGAAAGGACTGATATCCGGCGCGGCTTCATAAGCCGCAATGGCGAGCGCAAATTGATCATAAGTCGCGTTCGAGCGCCCCCGGTCCACTGTGCTAAGGCGCACAGGCAACGGGTCACCCGCCGGAGGTGGCCCCGGCTTGCCGCACACCTGGTCGACGTCGGCCGGCCACGTGATTACGAATGCTTGCGCCCCCCAGACGGCCTCAAAGAACCCCCTATAGGGACTCTGAGAGAGCCGGCGCACGACGCAGGCGGTGTCAGGGAAGCCCATTTCGTTAGCATCAATCGGGGGATCTTGCGCCTGTTCCGCCGCGGGATTTTGCATGAAGGCTCCGGTGGCGCGCAGATCCCAAAAGTTCCCGCCATAGAAATCCCCCTGCGCCTGGTTGTACTGAAGGACCGGGTAATAGGGCGCATAGGTGTAACTCTGCGGTTTCCGGTGGCCGTATCGCGATTGCGCCGGGTCCGCCGACGCATTGCGGACCGATCCCGGATAAGCGACGGTGGTCATATTAAGGATCGAGATCGGCCCGGTAAAATCCACATAGGGCATATGGCAAAACGTGCATGCCTGATTTCTGTTGACCGAAAAGATCTTATCAATTTCAGCCTCCACCCGTTTTATCTCTTCTTCCAGACCTGCCGGCAGACTTGCTGGCAAACCCACTGGCGCCAGATTCTGTGGGACGCCATTCGGCGCCGAGGCGGTTCGAGAAATGACAAAAAGCCCGATCATCAGCGCGCAAATTACTAATGATATGATACGCGTCATATAGCTTCTTGTATTTATCTCTGCTCGATCTTCGTACCGAGTCGCGCTATCTCAGATTGTGGGGAGATTGCGAGAATTGAATTGAACGGAAAATGTTCAATAACGAAAAAGCCTAACGCCTTGTATTCGGATGTGTCGGTACAGCGTCGCACATAGGCGGGATTTTCCGACAGGGCAGCATGTGAAGTTACAGCGCGCCGCCCCTTGCCGGGCAGGTCGACGGGTTGGCCCGCCCGAGTACCCTGTAGAGTTGCTCCTACGGCCGATGAGCCGGCGCACGGCCTCGCCCACTTTTTCGCCATACCGATGGGCGGCCAAATCTACATGCCGATCCGTATTTACCTGTACGGCGTCCGTGCGTCCGCCGCAGTGGCACGCGATGAAACGTTGTGGCAATGTCGCGTGGATCGACCGGCGGCACAATCCCCTGGACGGCGCCGAAGGCTACCCTGGAGGAGGCGATAGCAGCCGGGGAATCGAGCCGAGCGCCTCTTTGTATTACGCGCGGTCGCTGGACGGCGGAAGCTCCTTCGAGAAGAACCGGTATGTCACTGGTCTAGTCTGCGCATGCTGCCAGATCGCCGTGGGTTTCTCGAAAGGCAATGTAATTTTGGCATGGCGGTCGGTCGAGCCCGGCGATGTTAGGGACATTTTCACTACCGTCTCAAGCGACAAAGGAGCGACATGGGCCAAGCCGCAATTGGCGTCGCGCGACAACTGGGTGATCAACGGCTGCCCTCATGAAGCGCCGACCTTCGCCTCGACGGCGTCGGCCGTATATCTCGCTTGGATGACCGCCGCATCGGACAAGCAGGAAATTTACATGGTCGTCTCGAAGGACGGCGGCAAGACTTTCGGAGAGAGAGTTCATGTATCGGCCGGGTGCTCCGGACAGTAACATCGTTGGCACATATGGCGGATCAGGGATGGAACTCGTCTCTGACACATAATGTTGTTGATGAAACGCGACGTGATTCCCACCTCGATTTGGAATGTTTGGCCCCGGCGCTGACCGTCAAAGACATCATCAGTCTTTGTTCCATATCCCTGACTACAAGAGTCATTTCGAGGAACCGGATCGCACTCATTCATATTTAAGCGCGACCATCGGATCAACCTTCGTCGCCCGCCGCGCCGGTATCCAGCAGGCCAGCAGCGACACAGCGGCCAGCAGCAAAACGATACCGATAAATGTCAGCGGATCGCTGGGGCTGACGCCGAAAAGCAAGCTTCGCATTGCCTGTCCCAAAGCGAGTGCTGCTGCCAACCCAATCGCCAATCCCGACAGCGCCAGTTTGCTGCCTTGACTGACGATCAGTCGTTGAATGTCTCGTGGCTGAGCGCCAAGCGCCAGGCGAATGCCGATCTCACCGGTTCGCTGTGTGACTGCGTAAGAAATCACTCCGTAAATCCCGACCGCCGCCAATGCGAGCGCCAGCGCCGCGAACGCAAACAGCAACTCGACAACAACCCGCACGCCGGCCAGATCGTCGAAAAGCAGTTTGTCCATTGTGGCGACTTCATAAACCGGCAGTTTCTGATCCAGCGTCCCGATGCTGCGGCGCACGGCGGAGATTTGTTCGAGCGGCGCACCGTTTGTTCGAACCACCAACGACAAATCTCCGACGGCTGCTTGCGCGTGCGGCAGATAAATCTGCGGCAGTGGCGGTGCGTCCACATCATCGTTTCGCACGTCGCCGACGACGCCGACGACAGTGATCCAGGATTCGCCGCTAGCTGAATTTTCAAAGCGAATGCGTTTCCCCAGCGGATCTTCGTTCGGCCAGTATTTGTTCGCCATTGTGCGGCTGATGGTGGCAACGCGCGGCGCGTCCGCTTGATCTTGAGCGGAAAACTGACGACCGGCCAGCAACGGAATGCCTATGGCGGCGAAGTAACTGTGACTAGCTACCAGATCAATTGCCCAGGGTTTGTCGTTGTCGTTGGCAACGGTTTGGCCTTCGATGACCAGTGACCGGCGCGCATTGCGACTGTCGCCCCTCAGCGGCAGGCGCGTGATCGCGCCGGCAGATTTGACGCCCGGTTGCGCGTCAATCCGGTCGAGAACGTGCGAGAAAAAGTCACGCCGTTGCTGCTCGGTCGCGTAATCGCGCTCCGGCAAGGACACGCGCAGCGTCAGTAGGTTGCGCGTGTCGAAACCCGGTTCGATCAACTGGTAGGCGATGACCGTGCGAATCATCAACCCCGCGACAACGAGCAAGACCGACGCCAGCGAAATTTCGCCGACTACTAGCGCGCTGCGGAAACGATTGGTCTTGCGACTGGCTGAACCGCCTCGGCCACCTTCTTTTAACGTTTCGGTCAGGTTCGGCTTTGAGAACTGCAAAGCGGGTGTGAGTCCGCAAACCAGCGCCGCGATCAGCGCCAACATCATCGTGTAGGCCAGCACGCGACGGTCAACCACGGCGGTGTTCAGTAACTCCAGCGACGCTCCATAACGCGCTTCGATCAAACTCAGCCCCCACACCGCCAACAGCAATCCCAACGCGCCGCCCGCCACGGCCAGCAGCAGATTTTCCGTCAGCAGTTGCCGGATCAACCGCCAACGCCCGGCGCCCAGCGCCTGCCGTATGGCAATCTCCTTTTGCCGCGCCGCCGCGCGCGCAAACTGCAAACCGGCGACGTTCGCGCAGGCGATCAGCAACACGGCGAAGACTACGCCGAGCAACAGCGCGAAAGCCATCTTGCCCTGTGGTCCCCAGAGCACGTCCCGCGCGCTCATCACGTGCGAACTCCAGCCGGCATTAGTGGCCGGAAACTGCTCGGCGATGCGCGAGTTGATGCTTTTCATTTCGGCGTCGGCCTGCACCACGGTCGCGCCGGGTTTGAGCCTGCCAAACACCATCAGCGACCGCCGGTTGCGATCTTCCCGCTCTTTCGCCCGTCCCCCATCAAGCGCCAGCGGTTCCCAGATGTCGCCTTCAACGACAAAACGGAAATTGGCCGGCGTAACGCCAACCACCGTCACACTACGATCATCGAGCGTAACTGTCCGGTTCAAGATATTCGGATCGCCGCCAAACCGTTTTTGCCAAAATTGGTAGCTGAGCAGCGCCACTCCCGCAGCGCCGGGGCGGTCTTCATCGGGCAACAGCGCGCGCCCACGCGCCGGGTTGACGCCCAACACCTGAAAGAAATTGGCCGTTACTTGCGCGCTGGAAATTCGTTCTGGGTCTCCGCTGCCAGTCATCGTCCGCGTCGCACTGGTCGCCGCCGCCAGACTGGTGAAGCTCTGCGCTTTGTCACGCCAATCCAGGTAATCGGGAATCGAAACCGGATTCTGACTCCCACTGCCGCTACTGGCCGACCAGACAAACGCCACACGCTCCGGTTCATGAAAACTCAGAATCCGAAACAGAATCGCATTGATGTAGCTAAAAATCGTCGTGTTGACTCCAATGCCCAAGCTGAGCGTCAGCACGGCAACCAAAGTAAAGCCGGGATTCTTCACCAACATTCGCGCGCCGTAGCGCAGGTCTTGCAATAAGCTTCCCATAAATCCTCCGTCACGTTGTCGGTCTGTGTCGTGCAACAGAAGCAGGTCTGTTCGCTCTCGACATTGCGCGGCGATTGATGACGCCGACGGGTATCAGAAGTGAAAACTCAATCCCTGTGCCGCGCAACAACCGGATCGACCGAAGCCGTCACCGCCGCCGCCCGCGTTGAAAGCAAAGATTTTAGAAGAAGTCTCGCCTCAGACATCTCACTTGGATAGGCGGCCGGTGTTCAGTTGTGGGATCGGCCTTTCCCAAAATCGAATAACCCTGAGCCGAACAGGTCCCGTGACACGATTCTATAGGCGCAATTCAAAGCTATAGCGCGCGAAAGGGATCTTGCAGCAACGTATTTAAACTTAAATACTTACCAAATGGGAATATGACGTATGCGCTTTTGATCAATCCGAACTCCATTTGAATCGTTGCCGATTGGTTCAAAACGATGCTTTTAGCCAGCGCACCCCGAAAATCGGATGAAGATTTCCGCCGCGTATGGCATTGAGTGCCCCTCATCGTCTTGAGGAGGTCTACTCGATGTCTATTCAGCTTGCCTTACGTTTTGATGAAGTGCCCATCACTTGCGAAACCCGAGCAGCGGTATCATTCGATTGCCCCTTGCCTGGCCGGGAAGCGATCGGCGGAAGAACAAGCGGACGCGCTCGGGATCTCTTACAGCACCGTCTGCCGTTGGCTGAGGCAGTTTCGGGAAGAGGGCATGCCCGGACTGTTCCCATCGACTGACTATCCACGCGAACCACAAACTCCCGAACGGGTCATCGTGGCGCTGCTTTATTACAAGTGTTGTGTGCCCTCAGCCTCCGACCGGGAACTGGCGCGAGTCTTGAACGCGACCACTGATCACCGCATTCATCACGAAACGGTAAAGGCATTGCTGCAACGCTATCCCATCTGGCGCCATCCGGAATTTCAACGTCTCATCCAGTATCCCGCGCCGGATAACCCTCAGTTGTTACGGCGGTCAATTCAGAGATCACGATTGGATCCGCGCCAATCAACGACTGGGCATACGTCACGAGATGTATGACAAGGGCCATCCCTGGCAAAATTTGATCGAGAGCCAGTTCGGCATTCAAGCCCGGCTCGGCGAGT
>WNGF01002993.1_pt1 | contig 23289 bp, 22 predicted proteins | sample 5400641 | NCBI WGS metagenome assembly WNGF01 (sample SAMN13153371, study PRJNA577476) | soil metagenome | isolation source: 80 cm soil or saprolite under grassland replicate 2 | place: USA:California | collected 2016-06-15 | reverse complement strand
GAGGCGATCAGGATCAGCAGCTCGCGTCTCATCGCCCCGCGCGCCCACACCTCGGAAAGACCAAACGCGGGGTGAGTGACCCCCGCGTTCTGGATGGTGGACGATACTGGACTTGAACCAGTGACCTCTGGCATGTGAGGCCAGCGCTCTGCCAACTGAGCTAATCGTCCGTGCCTGAGAAGTTACACAGTCACGGAACGTGCGTCAACCGCCGGCCCCGGCCTGCTGCGGCCCTATTCCTTGGCTTGGCCGCGCGGCGGCAGCTTCTCCTGCTGGCGGGCCTCCTCTGAAGCCGGATGATTCGAGATGCCCTGTTGATCGTTCCTCGGAGCATCGGCGGCACCCGGCGGCTGGCGGTGTTCCAGCGCTTCGTCCACCGTCTCGCGCTCGTCTTCGGCCTGCTCTTTGTCCGAGGTTGGATTCGACGAGTGTTTCTCTGCCATGGCGCACCTCCGACTACGCCGCTCTCGCGTTCGTCCGCACGCGGCGCCAGTGTTCACCACGCAACCGCGGTGCCAACGGTCGTGGCCGCGCCCCGAATGTTCTGACGTATCATGCGAACGACGAATGCCGATTTCTCCGCGCGTCCTCGCGATCACCGCGGTATTCATCCTCTTGGCGCTCTATCTCGCGTTCTCGCGGTGGTATCAGCGCTGCCCGCATTGCGGGGCATTCACGACTCGCGCGCGACGGGGATGGCGGCGCTGCCGCCGGTGTCATCGGCAGTACCACCGGAGCGTCCGGCACATCAGCGGTCGATAGCTAGACGGTCAGGAGGGCGGTGAGGGCGCGGACGTCCTTGACCTCCTCGATGCGCTCGACGGTGTCGACGACGGCCTGGGCGCGGCTGTCGCCGAGGATGGGTGCGGCCAGCGCCCGGAACTTCGCGATCAGCTCGGCGTGGTCGATCGGCGCGGCGGCGTCACCGCGCACCACCGTCGTCGTCTCCGTGAGGTGTCGGCCGTCGCGCAGCGTGACGGTGACCACCGCCGTCGGGTAGTCGTCGGGACGGCGGGGGTTCATCGCGGGATCGGAGCGCACCTCCACGCGAGCCGCCAGATCCTGGATGCGAGGGTCGGCGAGGGCGGCGTCATCGAACGCGGAGAGATCCACCTGTCCATGGACGATCGCCGCCGCCACGGCGTACGGAATGGAGAACTTCGCACCGAGCATCGTGCGCGGCATGGAATCGGCCATCCGCTCGGCGAAGGGGATCGAGACGATCGTCACCCGGTCCACGTCGTCGGCCGCGAAGCGATGGGCGCGCATGAGGGCGAGGACGGCATCGAGCGCGTAATGGTTGATGCGACAGCAGGCGTGGAGCTTGAAGTAGTTGGTCGCGATGCGGTACTCGTCGCCGAGCCCGGCCACGACCGACGCGGCGTCGAAGCGCTCGCCGAGAAGAGTCCCGTACACGTCGGTGGGAGCGTCGGGGAGCCCGGTGAATCCGCAACGCTGCAGGTGCACCGCGAGAATCCCCTGGAGCCCCGAGCGGCCCGGATAGAGATTGCGGATGGTCGCGCCCTCGAAGCAGGGCGTCCACGAGTTGGCCGGGCTCATGGAGACGGCGAGATTCATGGCCTGGCGGATCACGGTCGCGTCGGTGTCGAGGATCTTCGCGACCGCCGCCGCCGTTCCGATGGTCCCCCAGGTTCCGTGGGTGTGGACGTTGAAGCGTGGCGTGGTGGCGCCGCCGACGCGCGACGACACGTCGTAGCCGGCGACGAGCGCGGCGAGGAGACACGGGCCATCGCTCCCCGTCTCCTCAGCGACGGCGAGCAGCCCGGGCAGCACGTGGATCGACGGATGGCCGCCGCCCCAGCGGTTACCCTCGTCCACCTCGAGGGCGACGCCCGCCGTCGCGTTCGAGAGCGCGGCCAGCATCGGCTCCGCGCGCTCGGCGTGCCCGATCAGGGTCGCCGTGCGCGGCCCCGAGCGCTCCGCGACCAGCCGGGCGAGCCGCGCGTTCTCGGGGAGCCGGCTGCCCGCGAGCATCGCGCCGATCGTGTCGAGGACGACCAGCCGGGCGGCGCCGATCACGGGCGCGGGAAGCGTCGCGTACGTCGTGTCGCGGACGAAGCGGGACAGCCGCTCCAGATAGTCCATCCGCTACCGCACCGGACCGGCGACGGGCGGCTGCGGTCCCCCGCGCGCCAGGAAGCGACCGAAGCCTGCTTTCTGGTGCAATCGTCCGTCCTTCAGCAACACCTCGCCGCGCAGGAGCGTCATCCACGGCCGGCCGTGCAGCTTCCAGCCCTCGTAGAGCGTCCAGCCGGCCATGCCGTGGTGATCGCCGACGGTGATCGTGCCTTCGTGGTCGGGGTCGTAGATCAGCAGGTCGGCGTCGGCGCCCACGCGGATGGCGCCCTTGCGTGGATAGAGCCCGAAGGTCCGCGCCGGATTCTCCGCGAGCACCCGCGCCATCCACGTCAGCGGCAGGCCACGATTGACGACGCCCTCGCTGTAGACGAGCGGCACCAGCGTCTCGAGCGAGGGGCTGCCGAAGGGGACGGGCTTGCCCTGGTCGTCGACGAAGATGTTCTTCCAGCCCGGCTCCTTGAACTTCTTGGCCCGCGGCGAGTGATCGCTCGCGATGTTGGCGATGTAGCCCTGCTCCGAGCCCTTCCACAACGCCTCGCGATCGTTGCCGCCCGCCGGCCGCAGCGGCGGACCGATCTTGGCGAGCGGCCCCCAGCGCTCCATCTCGGCGTCGGTCAGCAGGAGATACTGCGGGCACGTCTCGGTCCAGACGCGCTGGCCCTGCGCCTGCGCCTCCTTGATGCGCTCCAGCCCGAGCCGCGTGCTCAGATGCACGACGTAGACGGGGCAGCCCGTCAGCGCGCCGATGCGCACGGCCCGGTTGATCGCCTCTTCTTCCGTCCAGTCCGGGCACGTCTCCGGGAAATGGCGCGGCTCCACGCGGCCGGCCGCGATGGACTTGTCCTCGAGGAAGCACAGCACGTCGCCGTTCTCGCAGTGGAGCTGGCAGAGGCCGCCGTGCGCGCCGATCAGCTCCATGGCCTTGGCGATGAACTCGTCGGAGCACATCCGCTTGGGCCGCTTCTTGTAGGTCATGAACAGCTTGAACGAGGTGACGCCGAGCCGGATGGCTTCCGGGATCCCCTCCAGGATGTAGGGCTCGTTGTTGAGGATGTAGTGGACGCCGATGTCGAGCACGGAGGCGGCCTCGATCTCCTCGCGCTGCCGCGCGACGGCCTGCGGCAGCGTCTCGCGCTTTTCATCGTCGTAGAGCGCGAACGGGATCAGCGTGGTGAGCCCCGCGTGGGCGGCGGCCAGGGGCCCGCCGCGCCAGTCGTCGTACTCGGCGCCCAGATGGACGTGACAATCGATCGCGCCCGGCAGCACGATCTTGCCTGCCGCGTCGATCACCCGGTCGCCCCGCGGCAGCAGGGCCTCGGCGCCCAGCGCCACGATCTTGCCCCCGGCGATCGCGATGGCGAGGTCGTCGACTCCCGTCGGGACGACGACCCGTCCTCCGCGGACGATCGTATCGACGGTCATGGATTCACCGCCGGGGCGCCTGCGCAGGGCTCCGGCGCCGCGGCGGTCGGCCGTTGAATCGGCTGAGATTCAATCATCCCCGCATCTCCGGCGGTACGGGCTGGGTCACGAGCCCGTAGTGCTCGGGATGCCGGCGGCCGAGGAAGTTCCAGCGCTTGCGGGCCGGGATCATCTGGTCGAGATCGATCCGCGCCGGCACCAGCTCATCGCCGTTACCGCCGGCCTTGGCGATCACCTGCCCCATGGGGTTGATGACACAGCTGCCCGCGATGAAGTCGACCCCGTCCTCGAGCCCGGCCTTGGCCACGCCGACGACGAAGAGATTGTTCTGGTAGGCCCCCGCGCGCATCACCAGCTCGTTGAGGTCGAGGGCCAGCGGCGACAGCGGCGTGTTGTAGCCGATGAGCACGATCTCGGCGCCGAGGATGCCGAGGCTGCGATAGGACTCCGGGAATCGGCGATCCTGGCAGATCGCGATGCCGACCTTGGCCTGGCGCGTCGGGAACACGCGGTATCCCGTGTCGCCCGACTCGAAGAAGTGAGGCTCGTAGACCTGCGCGTGGCCATCCGGCTTCGTCACGCCCGGCAGGTGGATCTTCCGGAACGTGCCGCCCAGCGCGCCCGTCTCGTCGGTCAGGATCGCGGTGTTGAAATACCGGCCGCCCGCCTTCTCGGCGAAGCCGATGTGACAGACGACCCCGGCCTGGCCGGCCCGTCGCAGGAGCGGCTCGAGGCACTTGGGCGGGACCTCGGTCTCGAAGAACTGGTCATAGTCGTCGCGGATGCGCTTGGGGAAGTAGGGGGTGAGCGCGAGCTCCGGATACGCCAGGATCTGGACCTGCTCGCGGATCGCCTGCTCCAGCAGGGCCAGCATCCGGTCGACCATCTCCTCGCGGCTCGTGCCTTCGTTGATCGCCCCGAGCTGGGCCGCGGCGACTTTCACGTGGCGCGCCATGCGTCATCCTCCTGTGGGGCCTCATCTTACGTCAGCCCGGCCGTGACTGCCGGCCGTTGCGTTCCCGCCGGGGCGGGATACGATAAGCGCAGCCTGCCATGCGCGTCCTCATCCTCACCGCGAGCTACGGGTCCGGCCACAATGCGGCCGCGCACAGCCTGGCCGGCGCCTTCGCGGCCGCGGGCGCCTCGGCGACGGTCGTGGACCATTTCCGCGAGCTCGTGCATCCGCTGTTCGATCGGGCGACACGGGCCATCTACGGCGCGCTGCTGCGTCGCGCGCCCGCGCTGTGGGGCCTCGGCTACGGACTCGGCGATCGCATGGCCAGCGACTCGCCTTGGGCCTGCGGGGTGACGCGGCTCGGCGCGCGCCGTCTCGTGAAGCTGCTCGACACGCTGGCTCCCGACGCCGTCGTCACCGTCCACGCCACGCCCGCCGTCGTGCTGTCCACGCTCGCGCGCGCGGGCCGCCGCATTCCCCCGCACACCACCGTGGTCACCGACTTCGTCGCCCACAGTCAGTGGATCGCGCCCCGCGTCGACCGTTACTGTGTCGCCGCCGAAGAGGTCAAGCACGAGTTCGTCGCGCGCGGCATCGCGCCCGACCGGGTCGTGGTCACGGGCGTGCCCGTGCGCGCGGATTTCGAGACCCCGCTCGATCCGCTGGCCGCGCGGCGAGCCCTCGGCCTGTCGCCGGACCTGCCCACGGTGCTCGCGATGGCGGGCGCGCAGGGCTCGTTCGGCCGTCTCACCGAGGTGGCCCGCGCGCTGGCCCGGGTGGGCCTGCCCGTGCAGGCGATCGTGGTGACCGGTCACGACGCGCGACTGGGCGACGAGATCCGCCGGAGCACCGTCGGCCGGCCGATCCGGACCTTCGGCTTCGTGGACGACGTGCGGCCGCTGATGGCCGCCGCCGACCTCCTCATCAGCAAAGCCGGCGGGATGACCCTGGCCGAAGCCATGACGGCAGAGCTCCCCCTGCTCACCTACGGCTCGCTCCCGGGCCAGGAGCGCCGCAACGAGCGCTTCGCGTCGCGCGTGGGCATCGCGCTCGTCGCCCGCCGCGATCGAGAGCTGGGCCGCGCCCTGGAGCGGGCACTCAGCGAGCCCAAGCTCCTCGATCGTCTGCGCGAGCAGATGCGACGGGTCCGTCGCCCGCAAGCGAGCCGTCACATCGCCAACCTCGTGCTGGGACGCACCGCCGACTGATGCATCCGATCCGCATCGCCGCCGGCGGAGCCGCCGCCCTCTGGGTCGGCTACGCCTGGGGCGCCCATCTGTGGGCCGCCGCCTCGACCCGGCGCGGGCCCGCCTCGGCGCGGCACATCGCGCTCACCTTCGACGACGGGCCTGACGCCGAGTGGACGCCGCGCATCGCCGACCAGCTGGCCGCCCGCGGTGTCCGCGCGACCTTCTTCCTCGTGGGTCGCCGCGCGGACACGCATCCCGCGAGCGTCGCCGCCATCGCCGCGGCCGGTCACGAGATCGCGAGCCACGGATGGTCCCACCGGAGTCTCTGGCTCTGCGGGCCGCGGCGCACGGCGGAAGAGGTGCTTCGCGCCCAGGCCCGGCTCGCCGAGCTGAGCGGCGCGGCGCCGCGATGGTTCCGCCCACCGTGGGGCATGGTCAACGCCGCGCTGTTCGGCGTGCTGCGTCGAGCCGATCTGCGATGCGTGCTGTGGTCGATCCAGCCCGAAGGATTGCGTCCTCGCGGCCCGGAGACGCAGACCCGGCACGTGCTGGCGCGCGCCCATCCCGGCGCCATCGTGAACCTGCACGACGCGGAGGGCGTCGCCGGCGCGCCCGGCCGGCTCGCCGCGGCCCTGCCGGGCATGATCGACGGCCTGCACGAGCGCGGTTACGCGCTGACGACCGTCGGGGACCTTCTGCGACCGATGGAGGACGGCGATGGCCATTCGACTCGAGCGGAGTGACGCGGTCGCCACGATCGTGATGGACCGGCCCGAGGCGCGCAACGCGGTCGACGGCGCCGCCGCGCGCGGCCTCGTCGAGGCGTTTCGCGAATTCGAGGCCGACGACGGCCTCCGCGTCGCCGTCCTCTGGGGCGCCGGCGGGGTGTTCTGCGCGGGGGCCGATCTCAAGGCGCGCGGTACCGAGCGCGGGCTGCGCCTGGCCCCCGACGGCGACGGCCCGATGGGGCCGACGCGCCTGGCGCTGAGCAAGCCGACGATCGCGGCCGTCGAAGGCTATGCGGTGGCGGGCGGCCTCGAGCTGGCCCTCCTCTGCGATCTCCGCATCGCCGGTGACACCGCCGTCTTCGGTGTCTTCAACCGGCGCTGGGGCGTGCCGCTGATCGACGGGGGCACGGTCCGGTTGCCGCGCATGATCGGGCTCTCGCGCGCGCTGGACATGATCCTGACCGGACGCCCTGTGGACGCGCGCGAGGCCCTGACCTTCGGGCTCGCCAACCGTATCGTGCCGGCAGGCCAGGCCCGGGCCGCGGCAGAGGCGCTGGCGCGGACGATCGCGGAATTTCCCCGGCACGCCGTCCGCGGCGACCGCCAGTCGGCCTGGGAAAGCCTCGGCCTGCCCCTGCCGGCCGCGATGGCCAACGAGTTCGCGTGCGGCCAGAAGACCATCGAGTCGGGCGAGAGCCAAGAGGGTGCGCGCCGATTCGCCTCGGGCGCGGGCCGGCACGGGACGTTCTGAGCGGCGCGGCCGTTATTTCTTCTGGGCGAGCTCCCAGATCTCGTGGGTGTAGGCGCCGGCGGACGCCGGCTTCTTGATGACGCCGAACTTCAGCGCGATCTCGGCGGTCTGCTTGAAGGCCGCGGGATCCATCTTGCCGGGCGGGCTCGGCGGCGTGGGCGGGCCCCACACGAGCTTGTTGACCTCGGTCATCATCCACGTCTGATGATCACGACCGAGGACAGGGCTCTCCTTGAGGACGATCTCCACGCACTCGGCCGGCCGATCGCGACACAGCTCCCAGCCCTTCAGCGAGGCGCGCAGGAAGCGCGCGGCGATCGGCTTGTTCTTGGCGCTCCCCAGCCAGTCGGCGCGCGCGAAGATGCCGTCCTCGAGCATCGCCGTCCCTTCCTTGTTGAAGTCGATGACGACGAGATCGTCGGGCTTCACGCCCGCATCCAGCACCTGCTTGTACTCGTTGTAGGTCATGGCCGCGGCGGCGTCGACCTGCTTGCCGAGCAGGAGGTTCATGTCGAACGGCTGCTGGACGAGGGTGACGTCCTTGTTCCGGTCGATCTTGTATTTCTCGAGCGTGGCCAGGAGCTCGAACTCGTTGCCGCCGAACCACACGGCCACGCGCCGGCCCCGCAGATCGGCCGGCCCCTTGATCCCCGATGTCTTGAAGGCGAGCTCGCGCATGCCGCTGTGGGCGTAGACCTGGGCGATGTTCGTCAGCGGCGCGCCCTGATCCCGCGCCGACAGCAGGCTCGGCAGCCAGTCGATCCCGAACTGCGCCCCGCCGCCGGCCACCACCTGCTCGGGGACGATGTCCGGGCCGCCAGGACGGATGGTGACGTCGAGCTTTTCCGCGGTGTAGAAGCCCTTGGCCTTGGCGGCGTAGTAGCCCGCGAATTGGGCCTGGGTGACCCACTTGAGCTGGAGGGTGACGTTATCGGCCGCCTGTCCGGCCCCCTCGCCGACGAGCATCGCGACGACGTACATCGTCGCGATCGTCGGAACCACGAGCCGTCGCTTTCGCATCGCTGCCTCCCGGTGCCTTCGGCCTGCGCGACCGACAGATAGCACCGGGAGGCAGGGTCGTCAATCGACCCGAGCTTTCGGAGAGCCTGAACGGCCCCCCCGGTTCCTACAAGTACTGGCCGGTGGTCGGGACACGCTCGACCGTGGGCGGCTTCGTCTCCGCGGCAGACACGATGGGCTTGATGTAGACGATGCGCTCACCCTTCTTGCCGGCGATCTTCGCCCAGTCGTCGGGGTTCGACGTGTTGGGCAGGTCCTCGTTCTCCTTGAATTCCTCGCGCAGCGCCGCCAGCAGGTCGCCGGTGGCGATGCCCTTGTCCCCGCCGCCGATGTAGCGCTTCAGGGCGAGCTTCTTGGCCCGGCGCACGATCGACTCGACCATCGCGCCCGAGGCGAAGTCCTTCGTGTAGAGGACCTCCTTGTCGCCGCTGGCGTAGGTCACCTCGAGGAAGCGGTTGTCCTCGCTGAGGCTGTACATGGTCGAGACGGTGGTCTCGATCATGCGATCGATGGCCGCCTGCGCGTCACCGGTGCGCGTCTCCTCGACCGCGATGGGAATCTCCGTCGTCAGGTACTTCCGGAAGATGTCGGCCGCCGCCCCCTGATCGGGGCGCTCGATCTTGATCTTCACGTCGAGCCGACCCGGCCGCAGGATGGCGGGGTCGATCAGGTCTTGACGGTTGCTGGCGCCGATGACGATGACGTTCTTGAGCCCTTCCACGCCGTCGATCTCCGCGAGCAGCTGCGGGACGATGGTCGTCTCCACGTCGGAGCTGATGCCGGTGCCGCGCGTGCGGAACAGGGCGTCCATCTCGTCGAAGAAGATCACGACGGGCACGTCCTCGTTGGCCTTCTCCCGGGCCTTGATGAAGATCTCGCGGATCTTGCGCTCGGTCTCGCCGACGTACTTGTTCAGCAGCTCCGGACCCTTGACGTTGAGGAAGTAGCCCTTGATCTTCTCGCCGCGCTTCTCGGAGATCTTCTCGGCGAGATTGTTCGCCACCGCCTTGGCGATCATGGTCTTGCCGCAGCCGGGCGGGCCATAGAGCAGCACGCCCTTGGGCGGCGACAGCTTGTGCTCCCTGTACTCGTCGGCATAGAGGTACGGCAGTTCGATGGCATCCTTGATCGCCTCGATCTGGCCGCCGAGGCCCCCGATTGCTTCGTAGCTGATGTCGGGGACCTCCTCCAGGGCCAGGTCCTCCACCTCGCTCTTCGGGAGCTTCTCGAGGAGGTAACCCGACTTCGGATCGAGCAGGAGGTGGTCGCCGGCCGTCAACCGGTGCGTCCGCAGGGGGTCGGCGATGATCCCGACGCGGTCCTCGTCGGCCCGCACCGTCACCAGGGCGCGCTCGTCGTCGAGCTGCTCCTTGAGGATCACGACCTCGCCCTGGATCTCGTAGGCGCCCGACTCCACGACGTTGAGGCCCTCGTTGAGGACGACCTCCTGCCCGGGCCGCAAGGCCTCCGCCTCGAGCGCGGGCCGCAAGCTGACCTTCATCTTGCGAGCCTGCGCCAGGACATTGACCGTTCCGTCCTTGTTGGCGGACAGGTAGACGCCATAGCTCGATGGCGGCGCGCACAGCTTCTCGACCTCGGCCCGGAGCGACGCGATCTCCTCGCGTGCCGCGGTGAGCGCCTGGACGAGCCTCTGCTTCTGTGCCGCGGGCTCGACGGGATCGAATGACCCGACGCCGTCGGAGAAGTCCGGAGAAGCCTTGGTTGCGCTTTGGCTTTTCATGATCGTCCTCAATTCCTTCTCTTCGTCCTCTGCTGCGCGCTCCTTTTTGAACAGCGCCATCCGCTTTCGGTTGCTCCCTGCCTGGTGCAACATGGAAGCCACTCCCCCTGAAATCAACGTAGGTGGGTAGTTGGCGCGAAATGATGCCCTGACGACAGGGCTTCGATTGCATTTCTTGCCGGGGACCATGTAAATCCGGGATTGTGGTGAAAATTTTGCAACAAAGAGGCGGTAAGGTCAGGCTTTGTCGCGCTCCCTGTGCCAGGGCGTCAGGAGCCATTCGATCAGGACGACGGCAAAGTAGAACGCGAGGCCCAGTCCGCACGCCACCAGAATCGCCGACCACGCCTGGCGCGTCTGGAACAGGCTCGCCGTGCTCTTGATGTAGACGCCCAGGGATTTCACGGGCCCGCCGAAGAACTCGCTCACCACGGCGCCGATCATCGCCAGCGTCGTACAGGCGCGGAGCGCCGTGAAGACGTAGGGCAGGCTGTGCGGCAGCCGCAGCTTGGCGAACACCTGCCATTCCGTGGCGGCGTAGCTCCGCATCAGCTCCAGAGAGGAGACCGGAACGGCGTCCAGGCCACGCAGGGTGCCCACGAACGTCGGGAAGAAGGTCATCGACGTGACGATGGCGATCTTCGAAGGCTGGGCGATGCCGAACCAGACGATCGCCAGCGGCGCCAGCGCGATGATCGGCACCGCGGCCGACGCGATCGCGTAGGGCAGGACCAGCTCGGCGAATTCGGGCGATCGGCTGGCCACCATCGCGGCCAGGATCCCCCCGCCGCAGCCGAGCGCGTAGCCGACGACGGCCTCGGTGAAGGTGTAGAGCCCCGCCTCGAGCAGGACCGGATAACTGTCGCGAACGCTCAGCACGATGACGTGGGGGGCGGGCAACAGATAGAACTCGATCGCGAAGACGAAGACGACGGCCTCCCAGACCGCCAGCCCCAGCACGAACACGACCACCGCCGGCAGGTACTCCCGGAGGACCGGGGTCAGGCTTTGACTTCTAGACATCCCGGTGGACATGCGGCGCGTCAATCGAAGTGTTTGGAAGTCAAAGCCTGACCCCGTCGCGCAGGGTGGCGCGCACGGTGGTCACGAGGTCGAAGAACCGGGGGAGCGTTCGGGTGGCGTCGGTGCGCGGCCGCGGAAGATCGATATCGATGATGGCCGCGATCTGCCCCGGGCGCGGCGTCATCACCACGACCCGGTCGACAGGAACACCGCCTCCGCGATCGAATGGGTCACGAAGAGCACGGTGGCCGAGGTCGCGCTCCAGACGTGCAGCAGCTCGAGATTCAGGCGGTCGCGGGTCATCTCGTCGAGCGCCCCGAACGGCTCGTCCATCAGGAGGATCGTGGGCTCGAGGGCGAGCGCCCGGGCGATGGCGACCCGTTGCTGCATCCCGCCGGAAAGCTGCCACGGGTAATGATCGCGGAACGCCCCGAGCCCGACGAGGGCGAGCAGTGCCGACGGCCGTGCCTCTCGCTCCGCCCGCGGGCGGCCCATCAGCTCGAGCGGCAGGCGAACATTCTCGGCGGCGGTCCGCCAGTCGTAGAGCACAGGTGTCTGGAAGACGACCCCGTAGTCGCGATCGAGGCGAGCCCGACGGGGCGACTTGCCGTTCACCCGCACTGTGCCTGCGGACGGCTCGTCGAGATCGCCGACGATGCGCACCAGGGTGGACTTGCCGCAGCCCGACGGGCCGATGATCGACACGAACTCCTCCCGCCCGATGGTGAGCGTGATCCCGCGCAGCGCCTCGGTCGGCCCCGCCTGGCTGTCGAACGTCTTGCCGACGCCCTGCACGTCGATGATCGGCGGGCCCATCGTGATCAGGACGCCGCGGGAGAAGGTCGCCAGCGGACCACGCGGCGCTCGACGGCGCCGACCGCGCCGTAGAAGACGATGCCGAGCAGCGCGGAGACGAGGATCGCCGCCCACAGGTTCGCCGGCCGCCAGTTGTAGTACTGGGCGGCGTTGATGATCACGACACCCATGCCGTAGCGGCTGCCCACCGGCAGCTCGCCCACGATGGCGCCGACCACGCTCACCGTCGCCGAGATCCGGAGCGCCGTGAACAGATATGGCACGGCCGCGGGAAAGCGTAACCGGCAGAAGACCTGGCGTGGGCTCGCGGCCAGAGCCCGCATCAGGGCCAGGGCGTCGGGCTCGACGGCCCGCAGGCCCCGCAGCATGTTGATCGTCACGGGAAAGAACGTCAGGTACGCGGCGATCACCGCCTTCGACACCCAGCCGGTACCGAGCCAGACGACGACCATCGGCGCGATGGCCAGGATCGGCACGGTCTGCGAGGCGATCACATAGGGCAGGAACCCGCGCTCCAGCAGTCGCGAGTGCGCGAAGAGGACCGCGAGGGCCAGGCCGGCCCCAGCGCCGAGGAAGAAGCCGACGAGGCTCTCCAGCGCCGTGTAGCCCGCGTTCTGCGCCATGATCCACGCCCAGCGCTCACCGCCGGCGCCCTCGCGCAGGAAATCGCCGAGGATCTCGTGCACATGCGGCAGCTTGTACGTGGGAATCGCGAAGAGCGCCTTGCCGCCTTCCCACACCACGGCGATCGCGGCCAGGAAGGCTAGCGACCGCCCGCGCCGCCGCCAATCAGAACGTCGCGAAGCACTTATTGGAGTTGAAGATGTAGCTCGAGATGAACTCCGACTCGGTCGCCTTGCGCCCGAGCTCCTCCATGGCGCCGGCCAGGCACATCCAGTTGAGCATCTCCTGCTGGCCGCTGCCTTCCATGGCCCCGAGCGGCGTCTGCCGCCACGCCTGGTAGTCCCCGGCGCGCAGCTTGTCGTAGAGCGCACGATCGCCCTCGACGTCGGGATAGAGCAGATGATGCTTGGGCGTCAGGAACGCGTGCGACCAGCTCGACGACGCGATCAGCGCCACCCGCCACGGCCCCTCCGCCAGGAGCCGCGCGCACGCCTTGCCGAGATCGAAGCAACGCCACGGGGCCGGCGAGGGCGGATCGAGCCGCTGCTCCGTGGGCAGATCCGCGAACGTCGCGGCCCCGCCGTACTGCGAGATGACCCGGCGGCCGTAGCAGTTGATCGAGAACGGCACGACGGGATAGGGAAACCCCTGGCGGTCGTAATCCAGGTAGAGCAGCGTGTTGAGGAAAGCGTGCCCGATCGGATGATGCAGCGGCTTGTACGCGTACGACACGTCGAAGCCGGCTTCGAGCAGGCCCGTGACGACGCTCTTGGCGCCGGCGCGATGCCCCTTGTAGACGAACGTCGTGTCGCCGGGCTCGTCCCAGGCGTTGCGCGACGTCTTCCAGCGGCCTTCCGCCCAGGGCCGGTGCTCGATGGACTCGTACGCCAGCACGCAGAACGGCGGGATGACGTCCTCTTTGAAGTTCTCGTACTGATCGTCGCCCCAGACCAGCACGAAGTCGGGAGCGAACTCGTCCAGACGCCGCCGCGTCTTCCGGAATCCCGCCACGAGCGCCTCACGATGGCGGGCCGCGGCGGCGAGCCCCTTGTCGGCGCCGTATTCCCGGCGCATGGGCTCGGGCCAGCCGTCGGGCCGCCGGAATCGCTCGGGCAGATCGGGGTCCCCGAGCACGCGCTCGAGGATGCGCGCCATGTTCTCGTCACGCCCCGCCAGCGGTGGGTAGTGCGTCACGCCGAGGCCCAGAATCGCTCCCATGGCTTTCCTCCTCCGCTCATTTCACCGCTCGGCTCGCGGCGCTCGTCGCCTCCGGCTCCTCGGCCGCCGCTCACCTCGCACTGCTCGGTCCCTATCGGCCTGTCACGTCTCGGCGTGCCGATGGTACCATCACGCGCATGACGCCCGCATCCGTTCCCCCGCTGCTCTCCAGTGACGGTCACCTGGAAGTCCGGCCCGAGCGCTGGAACGCCCGGATGCCCGCCAAGTATCGCGACCGCGCCCCCCGGACGGTGAAGCTCCCGGACGGCGGGGACGCCATCCTCGTCGAAGGCCAGCCGCCCTACCCCGCGCCGTTTCTCGATCTGCGCGCCGGCCGCACCAACGAGAGCTGGCAGCCGTTCGGCGTGACGGTCGACGACACGGCGGGCGTCGGGCCGCCGGAGCAGCGGGTCCGCGAGCAGGACGTCGACGGGCTCGAGGCCGAGGTCCTCTTCCCCAACATGCAGGTCGGGCCGCGCCTGTGGCGCGCGATGACCGACGACGACATGTATCGGGCGACCGTCCGCGCCTACAACGACTGGGTCGGCGAGGAGTACTGCGCGGTCTCGCGGGATCGGCTCATCGGCCTCGGCGTCATCCCGTGGACCAACGTGGACGACGCCATCGGCGAGCTGCGCCATTGCGCGGCGCTCGGTCTCAAGGGGGTGACGCTCGGCGTGTTCCCCAGCGGCAAGGCCTATCCGACGCCCGAGGACGATCGCTTCTGGTCGGCCGCGATCGACATGAAGATGCCGCTGACGGTCCACGTCGGCTTCGATCGTCTGGGACCGCGGGCCTCCCAGCCCACGTTCGAGTATCCCGGCGTCGATCCCCAGGTGCTCGCCAGGCTCGGACCGCGAAAGATCGTGGAGTGGGTGGCGCTGCCGTTCCTGGGCACCGCGCCCGCGATGAGCTTCGCCCAGATCATCCTTTCCGGAGTGTTCGACCGCCTGCCCGATCTGCAGATCTTCTTCGCGGAGACGCGGCTCGGATGGGTCCCGTTCTGGATGGAGGAGGCCGACTACTGGTACGAGCGGCACCGCCACTGGGCCGAGCGCCTGCTGAACTTCAAGCCGCTGAAGCAACGGCCCAGCGAGTACGTCCGGCAGCACATCCACTTCAGCGTGCAACACGTCGAGCGCGTCGCGGTCGAGCTGCGCCACCACATGGGCGTCGGCCACGTCATGTTCGCGACCGATTTCCCGCACATCGAGTGCGACTGGCCGAACACGCGCCCGTTCGCGGAGCGGCTCTTCGCCGACGTCCCGGCGCCGGAGGCCTTCAAGATCGGCGCTGGCAACATGCTGACGTACTTCCACCTCGAGGACACGCCGATGGGCCGCAAGGTGCTGGCGCGCGCCGCGTGACGGTCCCCCGCTTCGGCCTGAACCGGTTCGACGCGCGGTCCGTCGATCAGTTCGCGGCGGACGTGCGGCGCGCCGAGGCGCTCGGATGGGACGCGGCCTGGCAGCCGGATTCCCAGCTGCGTCGTCGCGACACCTACGTGCTGCTGGCCGCGGCGGCACGCGTGACCGAGCGGATCACGCTCGGCACGCTGCTCGCGAACCCGATGAATCGCCACGCCACGGTCACCGCGTCCTCGATCGCGACGATCGACGAGCTCGCGCCCGGGCGAGTCGTCCTCGGCTGGGGCGTGGGCGACACGGCGGTCCGGCTGGCGGGGCTCCGACCGGCGCGCGTCAAGGAGCTGGAAGCGACCACGAGGCTCATGCGGGAGCTGCTCGACGGCCACGAGGTCGAGGTCGGCGCCGCGCAGCCGGCCCGGCTGCCTCACCACCGCCCCGTCCCGATCTGGGTCGCCGCCGGTGGCCCCCGCACGCTCCGCATGGCCGGCGGCGTCGCCGACGGCGTGTTCATCCGCGTGGGGACGCATCGCGCGAACATCGCCCGGTCCATCGAGGCCATACGCCAGGGGGCGGCCGAGGCCGGACGCGATCCGTCGACCGTCCGCCTGGGGGCCGTGTTCCACACCGTGTTCGTGGATGATCCCGCACGGGCGCTGCCCATGGGCAAGTCCATGGCGGCCGGGTACTACGAGTACTCACCGACGCTCTTCGAGGCCCCGGCGCTCGCCTGGTCGGGGCCCCACCCGGAGATCCTGAAGCACGACCACAAGGTCTGGCCCGATTTCCATCACGCGCCCGACCTGGAATCGAGCGGCCGTGTGGTGGACTTCCTGCCGGCAGAGGCCGCCGACGCGTTCTGCCTACGCGGCGGCCCGACGCAGATCGTCGAGCAGCTGCTGGCGGTGCTTCGTGCCGCCCCCGCGCCCTTCGACCACGTCGTCCTCCACCCGGTCCCCAACCCGACGACACCCGACCACCCCGAGCGCGGCTACATGGCCCGCGTCGCCCGCGAAGTGTTGCCCAAGGTGCGCGCCGCACTCGCCGACGCTCGTTAGCGGACGTTTGTCCATAGACGCGATCGAGCGCCAGCTCGATCGGCACGCGAACCCGGGGGGCTTGGGGGGTGCGTCTCGCACCCCCCATCTACTCAATCCCCGTCTAATCAACTCGCGAGATCGCGGCGCCGAGGGAACGCAATCGCTCATCGATCCGCTCGTAGCCGCGATCCACCTGGTGGGCGTTCATGATGACCGATCGTCCCCGCGCGCACAGCGCGGCGGCGATCAACGCCATGCCGGCCCGGATGTCCGGCGAGACCAGCGTCGCCGGGTGCAGCTCCGTCGGCCCCACGACCACGGCCCGGTGAGGGTCGCACAGCACGATGCGGGCGCCCATGGCGATCAGACCGTCGACGAAGAACAGGCGGCTCTCGAAGAGCTTCTCGTGGATGAGCACCGTGCCGTGGCACTGGGTCGCGAGCACGAGGGCGAGCGAGGTGAGGTCCGCGGGAAATCCCGGCCACGGCGCATCGTCGACCTTCGGGATGGCGCCGTCGGCGTCGCTGGCGATCTCGAGCGATTGCTTGCGCGGAACGATCAGCGCGGTCCCCTCCATCCGCGTCTCCACACCCAGCCGCCGGTACATCAACCGGATCATCCGCAAATCGTCGGCGATGACGTCGGTGATGGCGAGCTCGCCCCCGGTCATCGCGGCGAGCGCGATGAACGAGCCGACCTCGATGTGGTCGGGGCCGAGACGATGGCGGAGCGGCCGCAGCTCGGGCACGCCTTCGATGCGAAGACGGTTCGTCCCCACGCCTTCGATATGGGCGCCGGCCGCGTTGAGGAAGCGGCACAGGCCCTGGACGTGCGGTTCGCTGGCGGCGTTGTCGATGACGGTCGGACCGTCGGCGAGGACCGCGGCCATCACGGCATTCTCGGTCGCGGTGACGCTGGTCTCGTCGAGGAAGACCTCGGCGCCCCGGAACCGGCCGTCGATGCGGAGCTCCGGCGACGATTCCGACGCGCCCCGGGCCCCGAGGGCCTCGAGCGCCGCGAGATGGGTGTCGAGACGGCGACGTCCGATACGATCGCCGCCGGGCCGCGGAAACGTGGCGCGGCCGCTCCGGGCCAGGAGCCCGGGGACCAGCAGCATCGACCCGCGGATCCGCGAGGCCAGGGCCGGGTCGGGCGCGGAGCCGGTCAGCGCGGTGGCGTCGAGACGAACGGTGTGCGCGCCGTCGTGGCGAACGGCCACGCCGAGCTGGCGCAGCGCCTCGAGCAAGATCGCGACGTCCTCGATACGCGGCACGTTGTCGACGACGACCTCGCCGGGGACGAGCAACGACGCCGCGAGCACGGGAAGCGCCTCGTTCTTGTTTCCCGCCGGGGCGATGGTGCCGGTGACGGGATGGCCTCCCTCGACGACGAAGCGATCCAACCGCCGGCCTTACAGCTCGCCCGAGCCGTCGTCGCGCAGATGCAGCACGCGCGTCGAGAGCGCGTCGCCCGCCACGTCGATCACGCGGAACGCCGGAGGGCCGGGCAGGGCTTTGCCCGCCTGGGAGACCTTGGACATCTGCAGGCAGGTGGAGGGCGTCGTGAGCATCGTCAGCCGGCCGCCCTCGATGACCTGATCGAGATGCACGTGGCCACAGACCACCCACCGGACCTGGGCGTGTCCCTGCAGCATCGTCATGAGCGCGTCACCGTTGCGGATCCTCATCGTGTCGATCCATCGCAGCCCCAGCGGCCAGGGATGATGGTGCACGAAGAGGATCGTCGGCCGCTCGCGATGCCGCGCGAGGTCGCGCTCCAGCCACGCGAGCTGCGCGGGATCGACGAATCCTCCCGCCTGCCCCGGCTCCTGGGAGTCGAGGGCGACGAAGCGATAGCCCTCGTGGTCGAAGGCGTAATAGTGGGGCGCATCGGCCGCCGGCGCGTCGCGCCTCAGTACGCGGTTGAAGGCCACACGGTGGTCGTGATTGCCGACGAGAAAGTGGATCGGGCACGGCAGCTCGCCGAGGATCTCGGCCAGCCGGCGATAGGAAGGCTCCCACTCCTCGGCCGTCGGGGGACGGTCGCGGGGGAGCAAGTCGGGGCTGGCGAGATCGCCGCCGAGCACGGCGAACGCGGGCGGTGGATCGAGCATCCGCACCGTCGCCACCACCCGCCGCAGCGAGGCCTCGGTGTCGAACTCGAAGTCGGCGGAGCGGGGCCGCCACTTGCCGCCCACCATGATGTGCGTGTCGGTCAGGTGAACGAGGCGGAACCGCACCTCACCGGGACTACTCATTTTCGAGCCACTGAAGCGTCGGCTCGCCGCTAGGCGCGGCTCACCTCCTACTGCCTCCTGCCACTCCGAAGCACGCGACCCGGAAGCGCGCCGGTGTGCTTGCCGTGGTCGAAGACGGGCTCACCGCCGACGACGACGTGGTGCACGCCTTCGGCGCCCTGCACGCGGCGGGGCGAGCCGTTCGGGCCGTCCCGCGTGATCTCGTCCTCCTTCACACCGATCCGCCCGAGGTCGAAGACCATGAGGTCGGCCACCAGCCCCTCGCGCACGAGCCCGCGATCGTTCAGGCCCATGATGCGCGCGGGCTGGAAGGTGAAGCGGCGGACGGCGTCCTCGAGCGTCAGGAGGCAGCGCTCCCGGACCCACTCGCCGAGCACGTAGCTCGACTCGCCCGCGGTGCAGTAGTTGGTGTTCAGGTGCGCGCCCGCGTCCGTCTGCGAGGGAATGGCGTGACCCGTCTTCACGTACTCCGCCATCTCGACGTCTTCCTCGTGCGAGCGCGACTGCATCAGGAACTCGGTCTCGAGCCTTTCTTCGACGACCAGGTCCAGCATCATGTCGGCCACGTGCTTGCCCTGCGCCTCGGCCAGGTCCGTGAGCGTGCGGCCCTCGAGGGCGCGGTTCTTCTCGAGCGCGGCCTTGCTGACGATGATCGACTTCCACTTGATGAAGCGTCCGGGCACGCCCGGCCGCCGGCGCTGGCGCTGCAACGCCGCCTCGCGCAGCTCGGCGCGTTTGTCGGGATTGGTCAGCAACGCCATCCGCTCCTCGAACGGCTTGGCCAGCACCACGTCCCACACGTCCAGGTTGGCGAAGTAGGTCGTCTTCTTGAGCGTGAAGCGGGGGTTGAAGGGAATCGCGCGCAGCAGGTTGTAGAGCTGCGCGCCCTGCCGGGTGGCCGACTCGACGAAGCCGCGCGCGTCGGCGTTGAAGCCGAGGAAGAAGACGGGTCGGCCGCTGGCCTGGGCCACGTCGAGCAGATGCTGGCGATCGGCCTCGTCGGGCTGGCCGGCGCCGGGGGGAAGGATCTCGATCACGCCGCGATTGAACTCGCCGAGCGTGCGACCGAGCGCGACCCGCTCCTCGTTCGCGGCCAGCCGCGTGGGCACCGGCTCGCCCTTCGGTCCGGCGTGGGTCGGGGAGACCGTGGTGCTCCAGCCCCACGCGCCCTCCTGGAGGGCCGTGCGCAGCAGGCCCTGCATCGCCGCGATCTCGTCGGCCGTCGCCGCGCGATCCCAGGCCGCCTTGTCCATCACGCTGAGCCGGAGCGGGTTGTGGCCGACCAGCGGCAGCATGTTGACGCCGAGCCCGATGTCGATGGCGTCGAGGAACTCGCCGAACGTCTCCCACGTCCAGGGCACCACGCTGCTGAGCGAGCGAACGGGGATGTCCTCGACGCAGCAGAAGGTCGCGAGCATCGCCTCACGATGCTCGGGGCGCAGGGGCGCCAGCGTCAGCCCGCAGTTGCCCGTGAGGACGGTCGTCACGCCGTGCCAGACCGAGGACGTGCAAAGGCGGTCCCAGAACGGCTGGGCGTCGTAGTGGGTGTGCAGATCGATGATGCCCGGCGCCACGAAGAGCCCGTCGGCGTCGATCGTCTGCTCCGCGGCGCCGCGGACGCGGCCGATCTCGGCGATGCGGCCATCCTTGACCGCGACGTCGGCGCGGTAGCGTGCGAACCCAGTCCCGTCGACGACCATCCCGTTCTTGATCAGCAAGTCGTAAGGCATCTCGGCCCTCCGGGCGCTCAGGCTAGGTGCACTGTATCATTGCCGCCGGCTGAGCGTGGCACCCATGCACGCACCGGAGCGGGAGCGGTCGCTCCTCGACGGCGGCACCGTCGTCGAGCTCGTGGGGACGGAGCCCGGCTTCGTGATCCTGAACGAGGAGTGGCGCCGGCGGCCGAGTACTGAGGGCGAGGCCGTCGACGGGGAGCGGTATGATGACGGCACTCCGCGCTCCGAGGAGGCTCACATGAACGCGACGGCGGCCGTGCTCTACGAGGTCAAGAAGCCGGTGGTGGTCGAGGACGTCGAGCTGCTGGAGCCCGGTCCCCACGAGGTCCTCGTCCGGTGGACGGCCAATGGCGTGTGCCACAGCGATCTGCACGTCATCACCGGCGACTATCCGCATCCCCTGCCCGTCGTGCTGGGCCACGAGGCCGCGGGGGTGGTGGAGCGGGTCGGGCCCGGGGTCGAGACCGTCACCCCCGGCGACCACGTGTGTTCGAGCTACATCCCCTCGTGCGGTCGGTGCGGGTACTGCATCGGCGGCCAGCCGACCATGTGCGCGCTGCGCGACAAGCCGCGCTGGTTCATGCTCGACGGCACCTCACGCTTCCGGAAGAACGGCGCGAGCCTCCATCACTTCCTGCAGGTCGCCGGCTACGCCACGCACTCCGTGCTGCCCGAGCCCAGCGTCATCCCGATCCGCAAGGACGCGCCGCTCGACGTCGTGTGCCTGGTGAGCTGCGGCGTGCTGGCCGGCGCCGGCCCCGTCTTCAACCGCGCGAAGGTGCCGCCGGGAGCCAGCGTGGCCGTGTTCGGCTGCGGCGGCGTCGGCCTCAACACGATCCAGGCCGCGCGGCTGGTGGGCGCGGGCAAGATCATCGCCGTCGACGTGATGCCACAGAAGCTCGCGTGGGCGGAGGAGTTCGGCGCGACTCACGTCGTCAACGCCGCCACCGAGGATCCGGTGGCGCGCGTCCACGCGCTCAGCGGCACCGGCGGCGTGGACTTCGCGTTCGAGGTCGTGGGGACCCAGACGACGATCGAGCAGGCGCTGCTCTCGACCCATCGGGGCGGGACGTGCGTCGTCGTGGGCGTGTCGCCCGCCGGCACGCGCCTGTCTCTCGACCCCTCGCTCTTCCTCCAGCAGCGTGTGCTCACGGGCAGCTCGTTCGGCGGCGGGCACCAGCGCACGGACGTGCCGATGCTGATCGACCTCTACATGAGCGGGAAGTACCGGCTCGACGAGCTGATCACCCGCCGCGTGGGGCTGGCCGACCTCAACCACGCCTTCGACCTCATGCTCAAGGGCGAGGTGAAGCGGAGCGTCGTGGTGTTCGGGTAGGTCATGCACCGCCGCGACGCTGGGGTCGCGGCAATCGTGTTCGTCGCGACGTTCGCGATCTTTCTCGCGTCGGCGGGTCGTGGCTTGTCGCCTTCATCGCCTACTCGTGGGTGCACTTCCATCGCCCGCTTCCGAGCTACTACATGAGGCAGGACATCACCTTCGAGCGGTTCTGGAAGCCGCTCGCCGCCCACCTTCTTTCGCCGGGCCGCGGGCTGTTCGTCTATGTGCCCGTCGTGCTCTTCGTGCTCTGGCTCGTCATTCGTTACCGCCGCAACCTTCCCCATCGCAGCCTTGTCGCGCTCGCCACCGCCGTCATGATCGCCCACCTCGTCGTCATTTCCGGCTTCTCCCTGTGGCACGCGGGCGCGGCCTATGGCCCCAAGTACACGACGGGCATCGTCCCGTGGCTCTTCGTTCTCGCGGTCCTCGGCGTGCGAGCCATGCTCGACCACGGGCCGGCGCCGCGCGCGCTGGTCATCGCCGGCGCCGTCCTCGCGGCGCTCAGCATCGTGATCCAGTACCGAGGAGCGTGGGCGGCCGCGACGTGGCGGTGGAACTTCGAGCCGCCCATCGAGACTCACGCGGACGAGAAAGTTTGGAGCTGGCGAACGCCGCAGTTCGCGGCGCGAGAGCCGAACTAGGCCTGGATCCCCCGCCAGTAGCGACGTCCCTCGAGCCGCACGATCCGTCCGAACCCCGGCGCCTGGAAGTGTCCGGCGGCCACCAGGATCTTCTCGCGCTCGAGGCGCTCCATCAGCGCGCGGCGGGTCCGGCGTGTCACCTCGGGGTCCATGTCGGCGCGCGACACCCAGTCGGGCTCCTGGACCTGCACCGGGCTGTGGGCCGCATCACCGAGCACGAGCGCCCGCTCGCCCTGCGAGGTCACCAGGATGCTCACGTGGCCCGGCGTGTGGCCCGGTGTCGGCACGGCCGTCAGCTCGCCCGTGATCGCGTGCTCGCCGTGCATCAGCTCGACGAGGCCCAGCTCGGCCAGCGGCCAGACACAGGTGGGCGCGTTGGGAAAGCGTGTCGGCTGGAGGTCGGGCTGATGGCAGGCCTCCCAGTCCTTGTCGCTCATCCAGTACCGGGCGTTGGGAAACGTCGGCACCCAGCGTCCGTCCTGCGGCAGCAGATTCCAGCCGACGTGATCGCGATGCAGGTGCGTCATCACGACCATGTCGACCTCGTCCGGGCGTACGCCGTTGGCCTGGAAATCGCGGAGCAACTCGCCCCACGGGACGTCCGGTGTGTCCGCGGGCCGCGGACCGAGCCCCGTGTCGACGAGGATCGTCCGCCCGCCCGCCCGGATCAGATAGGAGCCGAGGTTGAAGCGGACCTTGTGCTCCTCGGTGAGCGCGGCCTGGTGCGGCTCCCACCGCTCCTCGGGGATCGTCGGAAAGAAGTTGCAGAGATCGAACTCGAGCATGCCGTCGGACAGCGCCATGATCTCGACGTTGCCGACCCGGACGATATGATTGGCCATGGCCGATTTGTACCACCAACCATCGGCGCCGGGTAGCGCGCCGAACACCGTGATACTGTTTTTGCCTCGGAGGGCTGCGGCATGCTGAGTCGCGAGGACAACGAGCTGCTCTGCCGGATCGGGCCGGGGACGCCGATGGGCGCCGTGATGCGCCAGTACTGGGTCCCGGCCGCGCTCTCGAGCGAGCTGCCCGACCCGGGCGGCGCGCCGCTGCGGGTCCGGCTGCTGGGCGAGCACCTCATCGCCTTCCGCGCGACGTCCGGCGCCGTCGGATTGATCGCCAACCAGTGCCCGCACCGGGGGGCGAGCCTCTACTACGGCCGGAACGAAGGCGACGGGCTACGCTGCGTGTATCACGGCTGGAAGTTCGACGTGGCGGGCCGCTGCGTGGACATGCCGAACGAGCCCGCCGGGCGGGGCTTCAAGGACAAGGTCTGCGCCGTCGCCTATCCGTGCGTCGAGCGCGGGGGGCTCGTCTGGGC
>WNGF01004163.1_pt1 | contig 23294 bp, 22 predicted proteins | sample 5400641 | NCBI WGS metagenome assembly WNGF01 (sample SAMN13153371, study PRJNA577476) | soil metagenome | isolation source: 80 cm soil or saprolite under grassland replicate 2 | place: USA:California | collected 2016-06-15 | reverse complement strand
CGATCGGCGCACCGCACCGACCGCAGAACCGGTCCGAAGGACGCAGCGACGCGCCACAGCCCGGGCATGCGCCCTCGGCGGAATCCGCCGCGGCCTCCCCCGCGCAATCCGAGCACAAGATGACGTAGCCGCCATGACGTCGGAACGGTTTCCAGTGCGCCGTCCGGGTGCCGCAGTCCGCGCACCGCCGCTCGCGAGAGGCGCCCGCCTCGACGATCATCACGTCGGGTCGGTCCGTAGGCGGGATTGGCGGCGGAGGCGGCGGGGGAGCCTCGCCTTCCGGGGGTACGGCCACGGCCTGAGGCATCGACGCTCTGCCGTGAAAAACTTGTCTTACTGGGTTTCCTTCGAGATGACGATGCTCTTCACCCGCGGGGCGGTTTCCGGCGCGTCCTGCTCGAGGTACGTCAGGTAGCCCGAGCCGACGTTGAAGTGCACGACGGAGACCTTCTTCTCCAGATCGACGATCGGCTTGCCGGATTTCCGCTTCACGGGAACCCCTTTCTACGGAATCGACTCTCCGGAGACGCCTTAAAGGGTATTCCTCAATAGTTGTTACTGATAAGCGTAATGCTCGGGAGGGCTCCGGACCGGGTGCGCGGGGTCATCGCGGGGCTTTGCGGCAAACCTATAAGGCGGACGGGAAGCGCCTGGGCGGCACGAGCGCCGAGGCGATGGCGGAGGCCCGCATCGTCATGAGTTACTTCGGGTTCCGGAGCGTGATCATCGACAACGCGATCGAACCGCCGGACCGCAAGGTGTTCTACGCGCTCCACGACGCCGGCCTGCTCCAGAGCTTCTGGGAGACGATGCCCCTCCTGGACGGCCGGAACTGGCGGATCTTCTACTGGTCCCTGAACGAGGCCGACATCGATCGGATCCTCGCGGAGGTCCCGCCGCCGGAGGAAACCCCGTTGTACAAGGGGCTGCCGGACGAGGCGTGGGGCCATTCCGCGCCCACGGCCTGAGCTATTCCGGCCACGCCGCCGCGCCGACGAGCGGCACGAACGCGCACGGGGTGCTCTCCCGGGTCCGCAACGAGCCGTCCGGGCCCAGGGTCGCGACGACGAGCACCTGGCCGTGCCGCGTCGCCCCGACCGGCGCCACGATCCGGCCGCCTGGCGCAAGCTGGGCCGGCCATGCGTCGGGGATGCGCGGGGCGCCCGCGGTCGCCATGATGCACGCGTATGGCGCGCGCTCCGGATAGCCGAGGCTGCCGTCTCCGACGACCACGGTGACGTCTGAAAGGCCCACGCGCGCGAGGTTCGAGCGGCCCCACTCGCCGACGTCCGGGAGGCGTTCAATCGTGGCGACGTTCTTGGGGCCGACGATCCGGGCGAGGAGCGCAGCGTGATAGCCGGAGCCCGTCCCGATCTCCAGCACCCGCTCTCCGGGCCGCAGGCGCGCCTCCTCGAGCATGATCGCGATCATCGACGGCGCGGAGATCGTCTGGCCGAGCCCGATCGGCAGCGGGACGTCCGCGTACGCGTCGTCGCGGTCTTCCGGCCGGACGAACGCTTCCCGTGGGACCGCGAGGAAGGCGTCCCGCACTCGGGGGTCGCGGATGTAGCCGGAAGCGAGGAGGCGGTCGACCATCCGTTTCCGTTCGGCGGCGAAGTCGGGCGTCCGTCCCATCGGCCGTGCCAGGGCCGGCGCGCGCCATAAAACGTTCGCCTATGCGGGCACGAGGAAGGCGATCAGGACCGTCGCCAGGACGAGCGTCACGGCGGTCACGGGGAGGCCGGCCCGCACGAACTGCTTCATCGAGACCTCGACCCCGTCCCGCGCGGCAATCTGCACGACGATCACGTTGCACGCCGCGCCGAGGATCGTCGCGTTCCCGGCGAGCGTCGAGCTGGCCGCGAGGGCGAGCCAGAGCTGAGTCGAGCCGGCCGGCACGACCTCCGCGAGCAGGAGGACCGCCGGCACGTTGCTGATCAGGTTCGAGAGGAGGGCCGAGAGCCCCGTCAGCCAGACGAGCCCGCCGGACTGCCCTCCGAACCCGGACGAGAACGCGTCCTGGATCGCCGCCGAGAGGCCGGACGCCCGCACGCCGGCGAGGACGACGAAGAGGCCGACGAAGAAGAGGATGATGCTCAAGTCGACCTTCGCCACCAGGGTGCGCGGAGTCGCCGTCGAGACGAACGGCAGGAAGAACAGGACGAACGAGCCGCCGGCGAGGGCGACGAGGGGAAGCCAGTCCGGGGTCGCGGCCGCGAAGAATCCGACCGACACGGCGATCGTGATGCCGAGCGTGAGGGCGAGACCCGTCCGCTGCAGGCGCACGGGCGGCAGGACGGCGGCGGGTGTCAGGGGCGCCTTCAGGTCCCTCCGGAACGCGAGCCAGACGAGCCCGATCGCGGCCACGAGGCACGCCAGGGTCGCGGGCAGCAGGTATGCGGTGAAGGTGAGGAACGGGATGCCCGAACGGATCGCGATGAACGCGTTCTGCGGGTTGCCGACCTCCGTCGCCACGCTCCCGATGTTCGCCGCGATCGCGACCGCCACGAGATACGGCACCGGATTCACTCGGAGCGCCCGCGTGCTACGGACGACCACGGGGGTGACGAGCAGCGCGATCGTATCGTTCAGGACGAGCGCCGAGAGGAAGGCCGTCGAGATCATGAGCCACGCCAGGAAGGATGCTTGGCTCTTCGCGCGCGCGGCGATGCGCGACGACACGAGGTCGAAGAATCCGCACACGTCGAGGCCGGAGACGAGGACCATCATGCCGACGAGCAGCAGGATGACGTCGACGTTGATCGCGCCGATCGCCTCGTCCGGCGTGAGGACGCCGAAGAGGAGCATGAGCGCGCCGCCGAGCATCGCGACCGCGGGCCGCTCGAGCGGGAACCGGCCGAGGTTGCGGAGGGAAATCAACACGTAGGTGACGAGGAAGATTGCCGTCGCCGCAACGAGGGCGTAGGACGCGGCCACGGGGGTCGCGGATGGCCCTCGGCGGTATGGAACTTTCCTCGATGCATGCGGTTCGAAGCTTCACCCACTACGCTTAAATACCGTCACTCAATTCGCCGCATCCTCCGGCCCCCGAACGGGTTTCGTGGCGGGGGACGGCTCGACTGTGTGAGCGAGGAGAAACCGCATGAATCCCAGGGGACAACGGGCAATCCGAGTGCTCGCTGGGGCCCTCGTGATCCTCCTCGCCGCGATGGCCCTCCTTCCGTTGACCTCGCTGGGAGCGACGAACCAAGTCACCGGGGCCGTGAGCACGTGCGGAGTCGGGACACCCGTTGCCGGTGCCACGGTGACGTTAATCGATTCGAACGGAATCAACGCGCCGCCGCCGACGACGACGGACGGGGCGGGGGTCTACGCGGTCACGCCCCCGACAGGCAGTTACACGATCTCTGTGACTCGCTCTGGATACTACGACGCATCGACCTCGACCCCGATGCGCTTTGACGGCAGCCACACCGTCACGATCAGCGTCTGCATGAACCGCTACGGCAGCCCGAGCAAGGTCCTGGTCGTCCGGGTCCTGAATGGCGGCTCCCCGGTGGCCGGCGCATCGGTCGCGGCGTACAACGTGTCGAATCCCACAGGGAAATCCCAACTCGTCGCGACGAACACGACGGACGCAACGGGCTCTGCGAACCTGACGCTGTGGCCCGCCCCGTTCGTCATCCGAGCAGCGGCGCCCGATCTCCAGACGGATCAGGCGGTCGACGTTAGCGGCACGTCGAGTATGACGATCAACCTCGCTCCCGGCCCCCGGATCTTCGGACACGTCCGGGATACGGATGGGAATTTCCTCAGCGCGGGAGTGGTGGCGTGGCTGTACGACCCGGGCGCCCCGGCCTCGAGCCTGTACCGACTCATTCCCGCGACGGTCAGCGCGAGCTTCTACGACATCCACGCACCTGCGGGAACGTACACCCTCCTCGTGGATGCCAACGGTCACCTTTCCCAACAGGAGCAGGTCAACCTGCCCACGACGCCGAATCCCCACGACGTTGCGCTTGCGGCCGCTCCGCCGGAGCTCTACCAGACGAAGGTCGCCTACGGCGCCAATGACTGGAGCAACCTCACGGTGTGGCGCAACCTGACTCTGAACCCGGACAGCACGTTGCCCGGCCTGAGCCCCGCGAATCTGCGGAACCTGCGGCTCCAGATCGACGCGACGCCCGGGCTCGGCGATGGGGACGGTCTCCTCGAACCTGGGGAGATCTCCGCACGCGAAGGTGTGGATCAACACGACGGCAACGTACTCGCTCAAAGGCGCCCCTCCGTACATCGCCGTCGGGGCGGCGTCGTATCTCGTGACGATGACGATGGTCCCGGACTCGAACACGTCCGCGTACCAGAACTACACCTACACGGTCGCATTCCCGAGAGGCTATGAGCTCACCACCTCGCGGGTGCTTCCGGACCCAACCGTCGTGGACATCCTGGGTTTCTCACCCGCCGTAATCGACCCGCGCGTCACGACGGGAACCCCCCAGATCCAGATGACCGTCGCCAAGTCCCTGAACGGGACCGCGAACGCGAAAGTCACGGGGCCCGTGGGCAAGTTCTATGTCGTGAACGCAACGTTCGACAAGTACCAAGCCTACGTCGCGGGGAAGACGGTCCTGACATTCAGCGCGAACGACACGAGGGACCCGAACGACCACGAGTCCAGCGGCAACTTCACGTGGCGCTTCACGTCGGACCCGGGGGACGTTCGGTACAATATCTGGACGACGTTCAACTACACGCAGAACGGGACGAAAACAGTGAACCTGACCTACCGTGACACGGGGGGCAACGTCAGTTATCGGGACATTACCTTGTTCGTGGACGACCAGCTTCCGATCGCGCGCTTCAAGACGAACCGGACCGTTGGCGACTCGACGACGGGCGTGAAGCTGGAGGTGGACGAGGGCATCCCCGTCAAGTTCGATGGCGGGCCGTCGACCGACGGCGCGTATTTCGGGAAGAACGGCACGATCCTCGACGGAGGGTTCTCTTGGGACTTCAACGGGGACCGCATCGCCGACGCCACAGGGCGAATCGTCACCCACACGTTCTCGAAGCCCGGAAATTTCACGGTAAACCTGACCGTCACGGACAGCGTCGGCTGGAAATCCGGGAACGCCTCGATGACCGCGATCGTCAACGACACGAAGGCGCCCACGCTTGCGTTCGACATCCTGGACTCCTCGAAGGACTGGGGGACGATCACGAGCCCGATGGAACGGAAGACGTACTCCTTCAACGCGTCGCGGACGACGGACGACTACGACAAGTACAATTACAGCGGCGGCTCCGGTCTGAACGTCACGTGGACGATCCCCGGGCCGATCTCCGTCGGGGGCACTATATTGTCCGGGAATAACCACACCTTCTACGGCGTCAACGTGACGTTCGCGTGGCAGGAGTGGAACTCCAGCTACACCGTCCGCCTGGCCGTGAAGGACTTGGGCTTCGGGTCGAACAAGCCGAACACCGGCTACCTGAATCGATCCGTCCAAGTGCAAATCGACGTGTCCCTCCACGCGGACCTGAAGGTTGAAGCGGGCACCCTCAAGCTGAATCCGGCCGATCCGGAAGAGTTCGGCCAGATGACCGTGACGGTCAATGTCACGAACAAGGCGGGCCGCGCCGCCGCCGGGAACGTCACGACCCAGGTCCTCGCCATCAGCGGCGGTGTGACGACCGTCGTCGCGACCCAGGCGGACTGGTTCGACAAGAACGGCAACCAGAAAGGGAGCAAGTCCATCGCCTCGCCCGAGACCGTGACGCTCGTGTTCCACGTCAGCCTGACGGGCCAAGGCAACAAGACCCTCCAGGTGTACGTCTTCGACTCGTCCGAGCCGTATACATGGATCACGAGCGAGAACCGGGCGTCGTTGCCCGTGAACGTTCGCCAGCCGTTCTGGCAGCCGTATGCCATCTACGGCAGCGTCATCGGGATCATCGCCCTGTTCGTCTTCGCGATGTACGCGCGCCGGAAGATCAAGGCCGGCGAATGGCGGCCCCTCCGAGGGCGACGCGAGAAGGGCGGCGAGGAGAAGGAGAAGCCTCGTAGGGAAATCAAAGAGGAGAAGAAGCGGCTATAGTCGCGTCGCATCCACGTTTGAGCCGTGGCCTCGGGACTCACATTTCGTTCGGTGCCTTGAGCCCGAGGCACTCGAGCGCACTGCGGAGGACGACCCGAGAGCCGTCGACGAGGGCGATCCGCGCGTTCCGCAGGCCGGCGGGGTCCGCGGTCAGGACGGGGCAATCCCGGTAGAACTGGTTGAACTGCGCCGCGAAGTCCGCGGCGAACGAGGCGACGGCATGGACGCGGCGACCGGCCGCGGCATCCCGGATCGTCGAAGGGAACTTCGCGATCCATCGGAGGAGCCGTTGCTCCTGGGGATGGGTGAGCCGGTCGAACTCGCCGGGGCCCCGTCCTTCGGCTTTCGCGAGGATGCTGCAGGCTCGGGCGTGCGCGTACTGGAGGAACGGCGCCGAATTCCCCTCGAAGTTGAGGGCGTCCTCCCAGCGGAACAGGATCGCTTTTTCCGCCTGGACACGAACGATGTTGTACCGGACCGCGCCGATTCCGATCGTCTCCGCGATCGCCCGCTTCCGCTCCTCCGAGAGGTCCTCCCGCCGCTTCGCCACCTCGGCGTAGGCGCGGTCGAGCGCCTCCTCGAGCAGGTCGTCCAGGTAGACGACGAGACCTTTGCGCGTCGACATCCGGCCTTCCGGCAGCGTCACGAACGCGTAGAAGATCGTCTCCGGGGCCCAGTCGACGCCCATCAGCTGGAACGCGGCCTTGAGCCGTTGAAACGTGAGCTTGTGATCTTCCCCGAGGACATCGATTGCAAGGTCGCAGCGCTCCTTCTTGTTCAGGTGATACGCGATGTCCCGCGTGGTGTACAACGAGGTGCCGTCCTTGCGCACGAAGACGTACTTGGCCGAGTCGCCCTCGAGCCCGAAAGCGCTGAGGTCGACGTAGCGCGCGCCGTCCTCCTCGCGGCTCTGCGGCATCAGACGGGCGATGACCCGCTGGACGCTCCCGTCGAGGATCGAGTCGCTCTCCCAGAAGAACGAATCGAACGTCACGTTGGCGCGGCGCAACGTCTCGAGGATCCCTCGGAGGATGTCCTCGCCGACCTTCCGGATGTCCTTCGTCAGCTGGACGTCGCCGCCCTCGAAGCGCTGCGTGAGCCGCTCGATCTCCCGCTTGAGGGCCTCGTCGGTCTCGAGCTTGGCGCTCGCCTTCTGGTACAGCGCGACGTACCGGTACTCGATCCGGGGTTCGGCCGCCACCGCGTCTATCGGCAGATTCCGGACGGCCCAGTAGAGGAGGACCATCTGGCGGCCAATGTCGTTCACCAGGTACTCGCTCTGCACCGGGTAGCCGGCGAGACGCAGGATCCGCACCAGGGCGTCTCCGAGGAACGGGTTCCTCGCCCGCCCGACATGGATTGGGCCCGTGGGGTTCGTGCTCGTGTGCTCCAGGAGGACTCGCTCCTTGCGGGGCGGGGACGCGCCGTACCGCTCGCCCTGCGATCGGACCGACCCGAGGACGAGGTCCGCGAACGCGGACGGCTCGACCCGGAAGTTGACGTACGGGCCTTCCGCCTTCAACGGCGAGAAGGGAGCCGCGACCCGGACGCGGGCGGCGCGGGACGCGATGTCCGCCGGCTCCGATTTGAGTTCTTTCGCCCACGCGTGCGTGGCCAGCGCGAAGAGCCCGCGGTCCTCCGGCGCTTCCTCGAGGATGCCCGGCGTCGTCACGCTCAGGCTCGACTCGATGGATCGCCGGATCGTCTCCGCCTGATCCCGGAGGTCGGACCAGGGGTCGTGACCCATCACGTCACCCGGTAGCGGAGGATCGCCGCGATCCCGCCGAACGCCTTGAGGAGCAGCGCGCCCTCCTCGGAGTCCTTCGAGACCAGCTCGACGTTCGAGCCCATCTGCCCCGCGATCCCGCTGAGGTCCTCGATCAGATCACGGTTCTCGACCACCGTCAGGGGCCCGCCGTCTTTCGGGCACGAAGGCAGCTCTCCGTCCTCCGCGACGGTCTTCTCGCCCTCCCAGTCGCCGTTCGCACACCGCAGCTTGAGCCGGGATTTCCGCAGCCCTTCGGAGATGAGGAGTGTCTGGACCGCCCCGAGCTGGAGCGCATGGCGGACCTGGTCCTCGCCGTACGCCGCGAGGCCTCCGTCCTCCTTGCGGATTTCCTCCATCAACCCCTGCACCAGGGCCTTTTCTCGCATCAAGTCGAGACCGCTCAGAATCTCCCGCGACTTCTCGACGAGCTCCCGGAGGCCGTACTCGTCCGTGTAGCCCGTGTCGAGAAACGTCGGCAGGACTCTCTTCTTCACTTCGTGGTGGAGATAATCCCCCGTCGCGAACTCTTCCTTCGAGTAACCCGGGCCTCCGATGATGATCCCCTTGAGAGCCGGCTGGTTCAGGAAGGCGTCCGTCATCAAGTCTCCAATTTTCTTGTACCACTCGTGGACGGCGATGTCGTGGCCCCGCTCGAAGCGCCGGGCGCTCTGCCCACCCATCCGATGCTTGGAAGGCACCTGAGATTGGAGGTTCTTGATCACCTCGATCCGCTTGCCGCGGAGCATGCCCAAGGTCGCTTCGCTCCAGTCGATCACGACGAGGCCGTACAGGTCCTTCTCCGCGAGCATCTCGTGGAGCGGCGCGGTGTAGAACTTGGAGTCGCAACGGTACAGGAACGACGTGACGGGCTCGGGCGGCTCCAGCACGAAGGCGACCATCTCCGTTTGGTCCGCCCCGATCTGCTTGTGGCCCGTGAAGACGACCAGCCCGTTCGGCGGCGGCATCTTGTACGACTTGAGGCGTTGCATCGCCGACTCGATCGCCTGCGTGACGTGCTTGCGGGTGCTCGCGCTCTTGATGTTCGACGACTGCGAGAGCTCGGCCCGCAGATAGTTCGTCACGTCGAAGATCGGCCGCTCGGGCGGGATGTAGACGCTCACGAGCTCCGTGCCGCGGCCGACCGCTTCTTCAATCTGCTCGAGCGCGCGTCGGAACTTGTATTTGTCCATCCCGGACAGTTCGGTCATCTGTACTGCCTACCAGTAGACTAGTCCTACTTGTAGCTGGCGACCATGAGACTCGGGTCCCGTGAACCTGTCGCTCCGGATGGCTCACTCCTCTAGCTGCCAGTGGGCTCTCAACGCGGACTCGAAACTCGAGGCCGGCGTGATCTTCTTCAGAAGGAGATACCGCCTTTCTCGGCCGACCACATACTTCAGCCGTGGCGAAGGACTTTCAATAATCCGCAAGACGGCCCCGGCGACGATCTTCGGATCCGCTCCCTCTTCGAGATGCCGCTCCAAACGAGAGAGAGTCCGGCGTCTCATCCCATCGTACACCTCGATGGTTTCAGCAGCCATCTTCCTTGCATTCCCGAAGTTCGTCCGGAAGAACCCCGGCTGCACGACGGAAACCTTGATGTTGAAGCCCTTCACCTCGTGACGGAGCGCCTCCGAGTAGGCGAACAAGGCGGCCTTCGTGGCGGCATAGAAACCTTCGAACGGCACGGGGACCGTCCCGGCGATGGATCCCATGTTGATGATCTGTCCACTCCTCCGCTGCCGCATGGAAGGCAGGACGGCCTTTGTCGTTCGGACCACGCCGAAGAAGTTCGTTTCGAACTGAGCTTTCGCTTCCGCGAGGGAGACCTCCTCGACACCGCCGGTCAGGCCGTACCCCGCGTTGTTCACGAGCACGTCCACTTTCCCGGCCGTCTCCATCACGCTGGAGATGCATGCATCGACCGACCGATCCGAGTCCACGTCGAGCGGGAGCATCTCAAACCCGTCCTCCCGCGCACGACCGGGCTGGCGACTCGTGCCGAACACCCGGAACCCCCGTTCGCCGAGGAGGGAAGCGACGACTTTCCCGAAGCCGGACGAAGCACCCGTGACCAAGACGACCCGACCGTCAGCCATCGCGCACACCGGACGTCGACCGCGTTTCTTAAACCTGTCTTCCGCCGCGAGCTATTTATCATGCCCTACCGTTAGCGCCGAGACTGAATCAACATGGAGAAAGTCGTTGTTTCACTGGGCGGCTCCGTCCTGGTTCCCGGAGACGACGACGCGCGGTATCTTCGAACGCTCGCGGCGTTGCTGCGGGATGTCTCGACCCGCGTGAGGGTGTTCGTCGTCACGGGCGGAGGCCGCATTGCCCGATACTACATCGAGACGGGCCGCGCGCTCGGGATCGGCGAGCGGACCCTCGACGAGTTCGGGATCGCGGTCACGCGGCTCAACGCGCGCCTCCTCGCCGCTGCACTCGGCGGCCGCGTGAACCGGGAGCCCGCGACGACGTACGCGGAAGCGGCGAATCTCGCGCGACGCCACCCGATCGTGCTGATGGCGGGAACCCGGCCGGGCCACACGACGGACCGCGTGAGCGCGTCCCTCGCGCGGTTCGTCCGCGCCGCGCGGATCGTGAACGCGACCTCGGTGGACGGCGTGTACACGAGTGACCCGAAGGCGGATCCGGGTGCGCGGCTCATCGAGCGGATGCGGTTCGAAGACCTCGTCCGCGTCGCGGGATCGGGGCATGCGGCTGCTGGCCCGAGTATCGTGTTCGACCCCGTGGCGGCCCGGGTCCTCGCGCGGGACCGGACGCCCCTCGGCGTCGTGCACGGCCGGGACCTCCGCGCGCTCCGCGCCGCGATCCTCGGAGAGCCGTTCCACGGGACCCTCGTCACGGACTAGGATGGCGACTGAGTGAAACTCCGGACGTGGTATCAGATCGTCTCCGCGGCCACGCTCGCGATCGCGGGCGGATCGGCGATCCTCGCCGTCGCGGGTGCCGCGCTCCAGCAGACGTTGAGCGCGACCGCGGCTTCTTTGTGCGCGGCTGTGTTCTTGATCCCGGGCCTTTTCTTCTTCGCATACCAAAGGCGATTCCGCACCAGAGATCTCGCGCTCGCGCACGTCGCGGTGTTTGCCCGCGCGCGCGGTACCCTCGACCTCCGAGACCTCGCGGACGAGCTACACGTCTCCAGGGAGGATGCGGAAATGGTACTCCGGACGGCGGTCCGCGAAGGCCGCCTTCGGGGCTCATTCGACGAGCGAGGCCGGTTCGTCGCCGCGACATCGGGGCCGGGAGGGCCGGCGTCGTGACGTTCCGGGGGTTCATCGCCGCAGACGTCCCGCCAACGCCGGACCTCGAGAGCTTTGCCGCGGAACTTCGGAAGGCGGGCGGTCCCCTGAAAGTCGTTTCCGTGGACCAGGTTCACCTGACGCTGAAGTTCCTCGGGGAGACGGAAGAGGGCCTTGTGCCCGAGATCGTCACGGCGATGCGAGAGGCGACGTCAGGCGTCCGCCCGTTCGAGATCCGCGTGCGGGGCACCGGCGCGTTTCCCGGCCTCGGACGGATGAACGTCATCTGGGTGGGCGTCGAGGGCGCGGAGCCGCTCGCGACGATCGCGGCGGCCCTGGAGGCATCCATGGAACCTCTCGGCTTCCGTCGGGAGCATCGGACGTGGAAGGCCCACGTGACCTTGGCCCGCGTGAAGGGATCGCGCGACCTCGAACGCGCTCGGACAATCCTCCGCGCGCGTGCCGCGGACGAGTTCGGGACCCATCGCGTGGATACGATCCACCTGAAGAAGAGCGTCCTGACGCCGCAGGGCGCCCAGTACTCGGTCGTCGAGAGCGTCCGGCTCGAAGGGTGAGACCCGTCCGCCCTCCGAGAAGGTGGGGAGAATGTACCTCTAAGTAGAGGTACGCCGCTCGCCCGAGTGGCTTTCCCCAAGGCGGACCTACGCTTCCTTCTTGTCGGCGAGGAGCTTGAGCTGGTCCCACGCGATCGTGTGCTTGAGCCGATACTTCTGCAAAACCCGGCTCAGCTGCTCCGTGACGTGGGCCACCTCGATCGTCTTCCCTCGGCCGTAGACGTAGAACTCGACCTTGTTTGATATCGGGAAGATCATCCGCATCGCGCCCTCGCGGTTGTACCCCTCGGGCTTCCGGTTGTTGCGGAGGTCGCGCAGGTTCTCCTCGATCAGTACGTCGACGTTGTCGATGTCCTCCGGCACCTGCTGCGTCTCCTCGAGGAACTTCAGGAACAACGGTCGGAAGGCGGGGATGAGGTTCTTCCACCGCACCTTCTTGTCGAACTCGATGTGGCCGCTCCGCGCTCGCATGGCTCCGTTCGCATGAGGCACGTGATATTTAACGCTGTCCGGCTCCGCTTCCCTCGAGACGAGAGCGACGCAATCCGCACCGCCTGTCGACGCGGCTCAATCTCTGGGATTGTGCCCCTCCACATGCCTACGCGCGGCAGACTTAAGCCCGCCGCGCCCATCGCACGGCCCGTGCGGACCGCGCTGACGATCGCGGGCAGCGATTCCGGCGGCGGCGCGGGGATCCAGGCGGATCTCAAGTCGTTCGCCTCGATCGGGGTGCACGGCACGTCCGTGATCACGTGCGTCACCGCGCAGAACACGCGTTCGGTCGAGTCAATCTTCCCCCTCCCGGTCGGCGAGATCCGAAAGCAACTGCGCGCGGTCGTGGACGACTTCGACGTGCGGGCGGCGAAGACGGGCATGCTCTACTCCGCCACGATCGTCCAAACGGTCGCCCGGGAACTTCAAAGGACCTCGTTCCCGCTCGTCGTCGACCCCGTCATGGTGGCGACGGTCGGTGCGCGCCTGGAGCGGGACGACTTCCGCGACGCCCTCGTCGACCGACTCCTCGGGCGGGCGACCCTCGTCACTCCGAATCGGTTCGAGGCGGAGCGATTGTCGGGCCTCCCGGTCACGGACGTCGCATCGATGGAGGCGGCGGCGCGGGCCATCCGCCGTCTCGGGCCGAGAGCGGTCCTCGTCAAGGGCGGCCACACGAAAGGGCCCCTCGTCGACGTCCTGTTCGACGGCCGAAGGATGCGGCGCCTCCGGGGACGTCGCCTTGACAAAGTCCTCCACGGCGCCGGCTGCACCCTTGCGGCGTCGATCGCCGCCTACCTGGCCCTCGGCAAACCGCTCCTCGGCGCGGTCGAATCGGCCCGGGCCAAGGTCGCCCTCGGCTTCCGACATTCGTATCGAGCGGGTCGCGGCGTCGAGATTATCAATTCGCAGATCACCCCGAAATGAGCCGGCGACGCACCGCGAATCCATCGGATGCCGCGCCTGGGATGCGCGACTCCGTGCGATTATCAATGCGGCGCGGGCCGCCCACAAAGTTAATGTAGGGCTACCAAAATCCGAGCCGTCTGCGGTCCTCGCATCCCAACGCCGCCGTCGCGGCCGCGACATGCGTCCCGCGGGTTGGCCGGCAATGGGCGAGCGGACAGGGCACGGAATCGTGGAAGCGGGGACGATACCCGACATCGACGACGGCGTGGGAGAGCCGACGCCCCAAGGCCGCGGATCCGGACGCTGAGGCCATGCGGATCGCCCTCTTCACGGACAGCTACCTGCCGACGGTCGACGGCGTGGTGACGTCCGTATTGACGACCCGCCGTCAGCTCGAGGCCGACGGACACGAAGTCGTCGTCTTCGCGCCGGAGGATCCGCGACGGCGCGAGGTCCGGGAGGCGGGGACGATCTACGTCCGGGCGAAGGAGTTCCGCCACTACCCCGGCTACCGGCTCGCGATGTTCCCGGGGCGCGAGGTCGACATGATCAAGGACATGGGGATCGACCTCGTCCACATCCACGGGGTCGGCTTCGTCGGGATCAAGGGCCTGTGGGCATCGTGGCAGGCGAAGATCCCCCGCGTCTCGACCTTCCACACGATGATCCACGACACGCTGGCCTTCTACTCGCCGTTCGGCCTCAACCTCCACCTCCTCGAGCGCGGGCTCCGCTTCTACCTGCGCGTGTTCCTGCGGAAGACACAGGGCGTCGTCGTCCCGAGCCGCGCGATCCTCGAGGAGATCCGGGACCTCTCGCCGACGGCGAACATCGCGGACGTCATTCCGACCGGCGTCGACCCGGACCGCTTCCGGCCCGACCTCTCGGGCCAAGGCGTCCGCGCGAAATGGGGGCTGAACGGCCACGACGTCATCCTGCACGTCGGCCGCGTCGCGCCGGAGAAGAACCTCACGACGCTCATCCACGCGTTCCCGAAAGTCCTCGAGGCGAACCCGGACACGAAGCTGCTGATCGTCGGCACGGGGCCGTATATCGAGAAGTACTACGAGCTCGCGCATCACCTGGGCCTCGAAGGGGACGTCCTGTTCACCGGCTTCGTCCCCGACGCCGACCTGCCGAAATACTACGCCGCGGCGGACGTCTTCGCAATCGCCTCGCGGTTCGAGACCCAGGGGCTCGTCGTGCTCGAGGCGCTCGCCTCGGGCCGGCCCGTCGCGGGCGCGAACTACCGCGCGATCCCGGAATTCGTCCGGGACGGCTTCAACGGCGCCCTCTTCGATCCGTCGGACGTCCGCGGGTGCGCGGCCGCGATCGTGCGCTGCCTCCGGGACCGGGACCCCATGCGGGCGGCGGCCCGCGAGAGCGCCCTCCCGTACTCCATCGAGCGGTGCACGCGGCAGCTCGAGCGGGTGTACGAGCGGCTCCTTGCCGCATGACGCCCCGCGCCGCGATGGCCGAATCCTGGGGGGCCACCTCTCGCGACGGTCGCGCAGTCGAGCGCCATGGCCGCGCGGGGACCACCTTTAAGGAGAGGGACCGGATGGCGGACGGAAATGCTGTCCGTCGTGATTCCGACATATAACGAAGAAGCGTATCTCGGCGAGACGCTGGACGCCCTCGTCCCGCAGCTCGGTCCGGGGGACGAGGTGGTCGTCGTGGACAGCTTCAGTCGCGACGGTACAGCGCGGATCGCGGAGATGCATGGCGCCCGCGTAAGGCAGACGCCTCGGGAGGGGATCGGCGCGGGGAAAGGCGTCGGCGTGCGGGAGGCGCGGTCCCCGATCGTCGCGTTCCTGGATGCGGACAGTGTGCCCGCGCCGGACTGGATCGCCCGGATCCGAGACCGCTTTCGCTCGGCGAGGACCCAGGCGGTCGCAGGCCTCGGGCTCTATCGCTGTCAGAGCCGATTCCGGCGGTGGGCGTACAACGCTTTCGCGCGATCCGTGTGGTCGCTCGGGGCCGCGGGGTACACGACCCTCCGGGTGCCCTGGCTGCCGGTCAACAATTGCGCGTTCCGGAGGGAGGCCGTGCTGGGCCTCGGCGGGTTCCGGTCCGTGGTCTGCGAAGACCTCGAATTCGCCGTCCGCGCCCGTGGGCTCCCGGGAGTCGTCTACGATCCGGCGATCCGCGTCTTCCTCTCCGACCGTCGGTTCCGTTCGGAGTCGTTCGTGCGGCAAGTCGTCGCGTGGGCCCACGCGGACGTACGGGTCCTCGTCGGTCGTCCGTTGGCGGCCTCCGATTACGGCGCGCCGCGCTGACCGTCGTGCGGGCCGAGGGCTTCCAGCCGTCGCTTTCGGATCCAGCCGACCCCGATGCTGATCGCCACGAAGGCGAGGACGAAGGCGAGGGTCAGATCCCTCGCGAGCGAGGGGTTGTAGGCCACGTTGAGACCGCCGACGACGAGGAGCAGGAACGAGTACTTCGCGAGGCCGCCGAGGGCGACGTACGCGATCGAGCGGCGGTACGACCATCCCAGGGCGGCGATGAAGAACCCCACGAACGGGACCGCCGGAGCGATCCGGTTCGTCAGGATCAGCGTCTCCCGCTTCGCGAGCAACACCTGGGTCCACGACTCCATGGCCCGTCGCACCCGGGCGGGGAGTCCCACGCGCTTCACGATCAGATACGCGGTCGTATTCCCGAGGACCTCGCCGGCTTCCGCGAGCGCGAGGACGACGAGCCCCCATTCGAGCGTCGCCCCGCCCGCCTGGAAGATCAGGATGGCGAAGACCTCGGGGAGGAGCGGGATCACGATCGAGTCGAGGTAGAAGACGACGAACAACGCCACGAGCAGGCCAACGGGACCCAACGCCCCAAAGAGCCGGAGAATCTCGTCGCCGAGCGGCATGTCGTCACCGTCCCCGGCCGGGGTCGCCCCGGTGCGGCACGGGCCCGGTGCCCGGCGCGCTTCCGCGGGAGGCCATCCGCGGCCCTCAGAAGAGGCGGCTGATGGAGACCATCGTCACCTGGAACACGAGCGTCCGGCCGTACGGCGCGGGCCCGTTGTAGTTGAGGGTGTACGTGCCGGCGTCGAGGTCCACGGCGCTCACGACGAAGAGGGGCACCATCGTGCCTCGCTGGAGGATCTTCCCGCCCGTCCGGTCGACGTCGCTCGGGGCGAGGAGGTGGTGCACGAGGATCGCGCCTTCGCCTTGGTTCGCCGAGTCGTCGATGCTCACGACCTCCGCGTCCCAGCCGGCGTACGGCCGCACGATCTGCCCCGGGAACGGGCTATTCGTCACGGTGACAACCGATCCGGACACGGCCACCGTCGAGGACCAGCCCCAGAACGGGTCGGTGACGTTCGACCCGGACACGGGGGGCACGTTGTACAACGCCTCGAAGTCCGTGACGGTCATCGTGGCGCGGACGGCGACCGACTCGAGGAGCGGCTTGACGACGAACTTCGACGGATCCGCCACGCCGTATCCCATCGACGGCGGCACGACGACCGTCTTCGAGTCGCCGACCGCCATCCCCTGGACGCCGAGGTCGAAGCCTTTGATGACCTGCGGTGGCACGGCCCCGACCGAAAACGAGAGGGGCTGCCACGTATCCCGCCACGTGAAGGCGAAGGCTTTCGGGTACGACGCGTTGTCTTTCGCGACGGATGCGAAGCTCGTATCGAACACGAGCCCATCGTCCGCGAACGTGCCGACGTAATCGACCTGGACTGTGTCGCTGTTCTGCGCGCGGATCGGCGGGGTGCCGAACTTCGGCACGACGTAGCCGTAGTACACGCCGAGGATCGCGATCGCCAGGATGAGCACGCCGATGAACGACCAGAGTGTGCTCACGCCGTGCTCGTCGCGGACCAAGCGGTGGGCCATTCGGCCGCGGCTAACCGAGCAGCCGCCATAAAGATTATGGTGGCCACGCGCCAGACACGCCGTTAGGCGAGCCCCAGTTCTCTGAGTGAAGCCGATGCGCATTACGGAGGTAGGCGAGTGCTCACCGACTTCGCTATCGGACACAACGGCGACTGAGCTGCCGTGTTGAAGAATGTATCTCAGTTAGGCTGGTTCACGACATAGAAATCGGCCCCCTGCTCGGCATGGGTACGCCCCCCAGTCGATTCCGTAGGGGATGAGGACAAATCTGTATGCTGAGCCTGCGTCCTGCGGGACTCACGGACCGTACGAAATTACGATTTCTTGACCGTCCCATAGGGCGAGGTTCTCATACGCGCTGCTCGCGGTACCATTCACCGTCATCCGGATACGGTTGGTGCCGTCGGCCGTGTACTGTAAAATTTGGTTCTGGTTGAAGGGCTCGCCCCAGATGTGGAAGAAGTCTCGGAGGTAGAATGTATGCACGACCGGCGACTCGACGTGGAGCTGGACGCGGCCCTGAGCATCCGAGCCCCCGTGGACATGGATGGGATGCATGCACGTTGCTGTGATCCCGACATCGCCAGGAACAAGCTGTGGCGTTCCAAGGGCTATGATCGTAAGGTACGGGTGCATGTGGTACGGAGGGTAGTTGGGGACGTTCACTTCGTTGATGCATGAGTCGGGTCCGAAATTTCGGTAGGGGTCGAAATATGGCGCGACGAGATAGCCGCTGGATATGAGCACGACGAGACCGACCGTCAATGCGACATGCCACCTTCGGATGTGAATCGGCTGCCGGGCTTCTTTCCGCGCGGCTTGGCGGCCCCTCTCACGGAATTTCTCCTGCAACGTCCGGGTGTCTGGGTGCCGCGGGTGGGTGTCGCCCAGGTGCCGAATCAGGTTCTCCGGCTTCACGGCGACGTCACAGATGGGACAGTGGTCCGTCCTCGCCATCAGGCTTCCCCGAATCGAACGACGAGGCAAGAGAGGCGGGGTCCTATTTAGGAATGGTGTGGACGCGGGTCGAACTCACGCGTACATCGCGCCCGAGGCATCCGGGGTCCGCATCGGGTTCTCGCCGAACACCTTGTCGACCGCCCGCTCGAAGTCGGACATCGTCACCTGGTCGCGGTCCTCGCGGATCGCGAACATGCCCGCTTCCGTGCACATCGCGTGGATGTCCGCGCCCGTGGCGCCCTCGCAGCGGCCGGCGAGCACGCCGAAGTCGACGTCGGAGGCAACGCTCATCGTCCGCGCGTGGATGCGGAAAATCGTCGTGCGGGCCTCCTGGTTCGGCATCGGGATCTCGATGATCCGGTCGAAGCGGCCGGGCCGGAGGAGTGCGTCGTCCAAGATATCGGGCCGATTCGTCGCCCCGATGATCTTCACCTCGCCGAGCGGATTGAATCCGTCGAGTTCTGCGAGGAGCTGCATGAGGGTGCGCTGGACCTCCCGGTCCCCGGACGTCGCGATCTCGAGCCGCTTCGCCCCGACCGAGTCGAGTTCGTCGATGAACACGATCGACGGCGCCTTCTCCCGGGCGAGCTGGAACAGCTCCCGCACGAGCCGGGCGCCTTCGCCGATGTACTTCTGCACCAACTCGGATCCGACGAACCGGATGAACGTCGCCTTGGTGCGATTCGCGACGGCCTTCGCGAGGAGCGTCTTGCCGGTGCCCGGCGGGCCGACGAGGAGCACGCCTTTCGGCGGCTCGATCCCGACCTTGCGGTACAAGTCCGGCTTGAGCAACGGGTCCTCGACGGCTTCGCGGAGCTCCCGCATCTGGTTCTCCAAGCCGCCGATGTCCTGGTACGTCGCCTGAGGCTTCGCGATGATCTCCGCGCCCGTGACGATCGGGTCGAGGGACGGCGGCAGGACGCCCATCACCGCGAGCGTCTGCTTGTTCAGCGCGACGCGCGCCCCGACGATCAGGTTCTCCTTCGCGATGTAGTCCGCCGCGTTCACGATGAAGTCCGGGCCCGTGGACGACTTCACAACCACCCGGCCGTCCGCCAGGACGTCCCGGATGTTCCCGATGATGAGGGGTGGGCTCTTCAGCCGGTCGAGCTCCTGCTTGAGCCGCCGGATCTCTTTCTGGAGCCGGACCATCTCCGTCTCGACGTATCGCTTCTCGCCCTCGACCCGCCGTGCGGTCTCGAGGAGCTTGTCGTTCCGATCCTCCAGCGTGGAGATTCGCTCCGACATTTTCTCCGAGAATTCGCGGATTTGTTCCTCGTCCATAAGATCGTCCGGTGGGTGGGCTGGAAGACGAAGGCTATATACCCGGCACTTTTTATTTAGTCTTTGCGGGCTCGATTCGTGATATGCGAATTGTGTGGCGCGGATGTCCCGCGCCTCAAGAACGTCGCCATCGAGGCCACGATCCTCTCCGTGTGCGGGGACTGCGCGCGGTTCGGCGACGAGGTCGCGAGCCCCGTCCTGCGCCGGAGCACGATGCCGCCCGTCATCGCCCAACGGCTCGAGGCCCGCCAACGGCGCATGACGCCGAAGGACGTGTACGCGCAGGGGGGCGAACTCGAGCTCGCCGAGGACTTCCCGCAGAAGATCCGGTCCGCGAGGGAGTCCCGCGGTTGGAAACAGGCGGATCTGGGGGCGAAGATCAATGAGAGAGCGAGCGTCATCGCCAAGCTGGAATCCGGCGGGATGACGCCGGGCGACGCCCTCGTCCGGAAGCTCGAGCGGGAGCTCGGGATCGCGCTGAAGGAGCGCGTGCAGCCCGTGGCGGTCAAGAAGCAGGCCGCGGGCGCCACGCTGACCCTCGGGGACCTCGTCAAGCTTGACGAGGACGAGGGCTAGTCAGGCGAGGCCGAGCCGCGCCTTCACCGGCCCGACGAACGGCGCGACGTCGACGCCGGCCTGGCGTGCGGCGACGAGTGCCGCCACCTCGACCTCGACGTCGAGGCGTTCCTGGACGCCGTTCACAGTCGCGATGACGGCCTTTCGATCTGCGCCCGTCTTCCGGACGATCGCCTCGACGATCCGGAGGAAGACCTCCTCGCCCGCGGGCGTCGGCGTCTCGAGGATCGCCGGCGTCGGGACGTAGTCCCGCGGGACCTCGACCCCGGCGACATCGAACGCCGGCCGGATCGTGCCTTCGTGGGACTCGAGGAGCTTCGATTCGATCCCGAGCTGCAAGAGCCGCTGCGCGTCCCGGGGAGGGAACCACCGGAGGTCCATCGACGCCGAGAGGACGAACTCCCGCTCGCTCAGCTCGTCCCTTCCCTTGCGCTTGAACAGCAGAGCGATCGCATCTCGAAGCTCGTCCACCGTGCCCGCTCCCGACCCGAGGCCGCTCGAACGGACGGGGGCTAGATAAACGTGCGGCCGGGGTGCGAACGTTTATCCCGCCCGGGGTCGTTCGTCGGGGTGCTCCCGCGTAAGGTCGCGCGGACCCGTGATGCGCGATGCAAGCCGGGAGAGGGCGTCGTATGGGTCCCTCCTCGATAGCCTCGCGTTCGAGGCGCTCCGTGACAGGGGGACAACGCGACGTCCAACAATCCCTCGGCAAGGGTCAGGGCGTCGAGTGAGCATCGCTTGGCCGTGACACGCGCTGTTACTGCCGGGGGACATCCCCCTCATCGCACTCGGGAGGGGGAGCCGCTGGCCGATCGTGGGGCAGGCTCCCACGATGCCGTCGCGCGCGCCGCCGGAATACGAGCCCGAGGAGGATCGCGCCAAGGACGGGCACGGCCACGCTCTCGAACTCCGGGACATAGAAGTACGTCTCCGAGGTCGACGATTTCCAATAGACCGCTCCGAGGGTCACGCCAAACGTCGCGTCGTTCGGGGCGCGGACCATGAGCGACGGGGAGTCGCCCGACGAGTCGACGGCCGTCCGTGCGCCCCAGCTTCCCGTCCGCATCTTGTAGTCGAGCTGCGGCCCGGACAATGCGACGTAGAGCGCATGCACGTTGCCGTCCTTGTCCAGGCCAATCGTGGGACGCGTAAACTGGGTGCCGCTCAAGGAATCGACCGTCTCGACCGCCGAGAACCCGCCGCTGGGATAGTCGAGGAACCGGGCGTACACCGCGCGGGTCGTTCCACCGACGTCCTTCGCGTACGCGACCCACAAGTCACCGTTCGCCTCGTACGTCGTCGCGAGACTGGGATAGCCGCCGCCTTCGACTGCCGTGGCGACGACGTCGTAGCCGGCCGTGCCGCTCCACGTCGTGAACTCCCCGCTCGCGTCGCAGCTGGTTGCGGCGAGGTCTTTGCAGACCATGTACCGAATCTCGTTCGTGTTGGCCTCCTCGCTAGAAAAGCCGGTCGTCGGTTCCGGGTCAGCGTAGCGACGGACGATGACGTCGTCGATCCACCAGGCAAAGCCCGTCCCGATCGACCACTTCCGGAACCCAATATTTCCGGACGCCATCTCGGTGCCGACGTTGACGGTGCCGCTCGCGGGATTGATCTGTGTTCCGTCTTTGAACACCCGCATACCGGTCCCATAGATGGCGATGCCAATCCGGGTCCACGTATTGGCGACTGGCGTACCTTGTTCGAACGCGATCCAGCTCCATGTCCCATCGATTTCTTTCGCGACCCCCCAACCGTTGGTGTTCCCAGGTTTGACCGTCTCGTAGCTTGAGACGGCGCTTGGCTGACGGCGGAAAATCTGCGCGACGTCAGTGCCTGAGGTGCTGCTGAATCGCCATCCCGCCTCGAAATACACATTCGGCTCATCGAGGACTGGGTTCGCGACGATGTGACGGGTTGTCGATGCCTCCTCGGGATACTTAAGGGAGTACGTCCCTGCCCGGGCTTGATCGGTGGCGACTTGCCAGAGTCCGCCGTCCGTCAGAGTCCATTTGTTCAGGTTCCCGGCCTCGAAACCGTCGAAGAATAAGTAGACGTTCGCCTTGTTCGTCGGCGGACTCGTCGCGGCCGCGTTCCCGTAGTACAGGTAATAGTTGTCGTCTGACGAACTCGCGCCGATCGCTGCTTGGGTCTTCAACCAGATTGTCGTCGAGGCGATGTTCCACGCCGACCCGTCTCCGAGGATCCGGTCCAACTCCGTCCACGCGGACCCCGACCAATACACGGTCCGGACGTCGTCCCCGCTCGAGAGGGACTTGCCCGCGGACACGAGGCTCGCGTGGTTGAGTGTTACGGAGACGCTGTATCCCGTCGGCAGAGAGGCCGAGGCCGCGGTGACCGTGATACGCTGCCGGTACGCGTATGTGCCGTCCCACCACCCGGATGTCGAGCCCCCCAGCATCGCGAGGCTCACGTGGTTGTTCTGCGGGGAGACGTCCACGGAGAGGCCCGTATACGCGGTGCCCAAGGAGACGGTGGGTTTCCACGACCCACCGTACTGGTTCTTGTAATACACCGTGCCGCTCGTCTTCGAACCGCTCCATGCGACATGCGGATTGTTGCTCGTGTCCGTCGAGACCGTCGGCATGTATCCGAGGCTCGCATCGTCGACGACCGTGATCGACTCCCAGTTCGCGCCGGTCGCAAGCTGGACCTGCGTCGGATATGCCACCGTGGTCTTCGTGTACCGCACGCGGTTCAGCGTTTGTTGGTCCCCCGTGGACCCCGCAGACACCCAGACGACGTGAAGGTATCCGGAAGCGTCGATTGCGATGGAGGGTTCCGCTGAGTCGTATGAGTACAGGAGCGGGGCGTCCCCGGAGCGGCCCGACGCGAGGATGATCTGGGCCCCCCACGTCGAGCCGCTCGTATCCGAGCTGCGCATCAGGATGATCCGGTCCCATTGCCCCACCGACGCGACGACGGCATAGTCCACATACAAGTCGGACGATGTTGGGTCCGAGAGGTCCGAGTTCCCCACGAAGCGAATCGAGGGGGCACCGGCGTTGAACTCCGCGGTCGTGAGTGTGTATGTCTGCACGGAATCGTCGTCAGTCGTCTTCGTGATCGTGATTCGAGTGGCCCACGTGGACGGAGGCGTGAGCACTTGGACGAGGAAATCTTCGCCCGCGGTGTGATGGGCCTCGATTTTCAGTGAGTATGCGGCGCTCCCCGTCGCGATGCCGGACCAATCATACCGGACCTCCATTTTGTAGGCACCGGCGAGGACCATCGAGACAGCAAAAATCATTCGGTCCTCCGCGTTTGCCGTGGTGCCCTCCCGGCTCGCATCGAGGTCGAACGTGTGGGCCGCGACGGCCAGGTTCCCAACGGTCTGGATCGCCGACACCACTTCATCCTTCGCATCCCAGTTCTCCCACTGGCCGTACGCATCGGAGGTCTGGGTTCCCGGCTGGTCCACATTGTCCACCTGCAGGCGGAATCGGTGGAAGTTTCCGGCCGCGTCGACGTCGACTGCAAACTGCCCCAACACCCACACATTTGCGGCTCGCGTCGGAGTCAGGCCCGCG